>PPYF01411159.1_pt1 | contig 354426 bp, 332 predicted proteins | sample 1559871 | NCBI WGS metagenome assembly PPYF01 (sample SAMN08240021, study PRJNA423297) | Human gut metagenome, whole genome shotgun sequencing project. | reverse complement strand
TAAATGATGAGTCTTTTTCAAGCTCATTAATTGTTTGTTTTGCGAATTGACTTCGCATAATGTTTTCTTACATAATCTTACGATTTGTAAGACCCTACACTATTGATTGTCAAAATTTTGTTCAGTTTTCAAAGGTCTACTATCGTTGTCATATCAACGCTGTTAGCGCTTTTGACAACTATTTAACTATATCATCGAGATCAATTACTGTCAATAACTTTTTTTAGCAATTTTTCATAAATCTAATTCGATGACTGCCGCGAACTAACGCTGCTAGAATATAATACCAATTTTACCCGTGATTCGTCAATAGTTTATTTTAAAAAAGTAATAATTACTTAGTAAAGGATTAGAAATTAATTTGTTAACGATTTCATGAAGCTAAAAAAACATCTTTTTCCTTGCGTAAAATGCACAAAAAAAGAATGAGAATTTTGCTATTCTCATTCTTTTCTTAGTTCTTATTTAGTCGATGGGTTTCATCGTTGGGAACAATAGTACATCACGAATTGAAGGAGCATCAGTTAGCAACATCACTAAACGATCAATCCCAATTCCAAGCCCCCCTGTTGGTGGCATACCATATTCAAGTGCTTCGATATAATCTTCGTCAATACCTTCAGCTTCATCGTTACCTGCTTCACGTTCTGCAACTTGAGCTTCAAAACGTGCCCGTTGGTCGATAGGATCATTTAATTCAGTAAAGGCATTGCCATATTCATTACCTAAGATGTACAACTCAAATCGATCTGTAAAACGATCATCTTCGGCGTTCTTCTTAGCTAGTGGAGAAATTTCTACTGGATGTCCGTAAATAAACACTGGTTGTTTCAATTGGTCTTGAACCTTTTCTTCAAAGAATTCATTGATGATGTGTCCAACTGTCCACCAAGACTCGTAGTGGATACCATTTTCATCAGCAAGTTTCTTCGCATCTTCAACCGACATCTTAGGCCAAAAGTCCACTCCCGCATATTTCTTGATTGCATCGACCATGTGTAGACGTTCAAAATCTTGACCTAAGTCAAGTTCTGTTCCTTGGTACGTAATCTTACCATCATCTGAAACCGCTGCAACTGCTGCCTTAAAAATTCCTTCAGTTTCATCCATTACGTCATGGAAATCAAAGTAAGCTGCGTATGTTTCGAGCATAGTGAATTCAGGATTATGACGAGTATCAATCCCTTCATTTCTGAATACGCGACCGATTTCGTATACTCGTTCCATTCCACCGACAATTAGCCGTTTCAAATGAAGTTCCAACGCAATCCGTAAATATAAATTGATATCTAGGGCATTATGGTGTGTAATAAATGGACGTGCACTAGCTCCACCAGCTTGAGTATGTAGCACTGGTGTTTCAACTTCGGCAAAATCATTACCATCAAGATATCTTCTTACTGCTGAAACAATCTTAGTCCGTTTTCTGAAACGATCCATACTATCATCATTAGCAATTAAATCAAGATAACGTTGACGATAAATTTGTTCAACGTTTTGTAAACCATGGAACTTGTCGGGAAGAGGACGGAGCGCTTTACTTAAGAAAGTTAGTCCCGTTACTTTAATTGTTAATTCACCCATATCGGTTTTCATGACATCCCCAGTTACACCGAGGAAATCACCAATATCAGAACGCTTAAAGACTTTGTATACATCTTCGCCTAAAACATCCTTACGAACGTACAATTGCATTTTTCCAGAACGGTCTTTAAGATCTGCAAAACCGACCTTACCCTTACCACGCTTAGAGATCATACGGCCGGCAATCGTAGCTACCATGCCCTGTTCATCAAGCTCTTCCTTTGTCATATCACTGTACTTTTCGTGTAATTGTGCTGCTAAATGTGTTCTCTCAAAACGATGACCAAATGGATCGATGCCCTTATCACGAAGTTCTTGCATCTTTTCGCGACGAACTCTTAGTTGGTCATTCATACTTGGTTGTTGCTTTTCACCCACTATTTTGTCCCCCTCTTAAATTTATTCAAATATAATTATTACCTACTAAAACAACAAATTGCAACCTTAATTCAAAGTTCTTACTCTTCTAGTTTCGAGTTTTTCAATAAAACTATCAAAAATATCAATCATTTGTTGCTCAGTATCTGCTCCCGTTACAGCCACCTTGGTTCGAGCTGAATGTGGAATACCCTTGAGGTAGTAGGCAGCTTGTCCACGGAATTCTCGCGGACCGACATTTTCACCCTTCAATTCTACTAGAGCGTGTAAATGCTCTTTTGCAATCTCAATTTTTTCTCTTGGTGTAGGTTCATCAATAACTGTTCCATCATTTAAATAAGCTGAAATTCGTTGTAATTCCCATGGATTACCCAGTACAGCACGGCCAATCATTACCGCGTCCGCACCAACTTCATCCAACATTCTTTTGGCATCTTCAGGTGTCCGTACATCTCCATTACCCATAAATGGAATATGCAACTGACTTCCAACTTCTTTTAAAATATTCCAATCTGCTTGTCCAGTATACATTTGTTTACGAGTTCGACCATGCATAGCAAGTGCAGAAGCACCCGCACGTTCGGCTGCCAATGCATTTTCAACCGCTAAAATATGGTTAGCATCCCAACCAGTTCGCATTTTAACCGTCACTGGTTTTTTAACCGCATCCGTCACGTAAGATACCATCTCATATACCTTATTAGGATCCAGCAACCAACGGGCACCAGCATCAGTATTAACAACTTTGTTTACGGGACATCCCATATTGATGTCAATAATATCTGCATCAGTATTTTGATCAACAAATTTAGCAGCTTCTACTAATGTTTCCTTAGTGCCACCAAAAATTTGAATACTCATTGGATGTTCATTTGGATCAACTGTCATCATGCTCAGAGTTTTTTTGTTTCCATAGATAATTCCTCGGTCGGATATCATTTCGCAAACCACTAATCCCGCACCGAATTTTTTACAGATCATTCGAAAAGCAGTATTAGTCACACCGGCCATTGGAGCAACAACTAGTTGATTTGGGATTGTAATGTCCCCAATTTTCCATTCCATTTTTTCACCTCGTCAAACTTTTTATGCATGCAGAATATAATATCACAGAAATTCATGATTGTGGAGAAGCTTACCAATTTCACTTATTTTTGGTCAATGATTTCTTGGAGATCCGCTTCCGAAAATACATACTTATTACCGCAGAAACGACAAACCGCCTCAGCACCATGATCTTCTTCCATCATTTCTTTGATATCTTGTAATGGTAATGCTGAAATTGAATCGCCAAAACGTTCTTTAGAACAATCACATTCAAATTTAACATCCATCTTGTCTAAAAATTTAATCTCATCATCATTGAAAATATCTTTTAAAATTTCCTCTGGTGTTTTACCAGCACGTAGCATTTCCGAAACTAGTGGAATTTCTTTCAAACGTTGTTGAAGTTTATCAATAGCATCGTCTGTAGCATCTGGCATAACTTGAATCAAGAAGCCGCCTGCCACCCCCACCGTTTCGTCAGGATTAACAAATACTGATACGCCGACGGCAGAAGGGATTTGTTCAGATTGGGCTAAATAATACGTAAAATCGTCCCCGATTTCTCCAGAAACTAAGCCAACTTGTCCAGTAAATGGATCTCCTAGACCCATATCTTTGGTAACAGCCATTACCCCAGCATTCCCAACTGCTTGCCCCACATCAATATGATGATCTTCTTTTAAAGGTAATGAAACATGGGAATTCTGAAGGTAGCCCTTGACCGTTCCGTTCGCATTTCCATCAATCACAATCGTTCCGGTAGGGCCGCCACCATTAATTTTGACAGTTAATTTTTCTTCGCCCTTTAAAACCGACGATGATAATAACAGCGTTGCCGTTAAAGAACGCCCCAATGCAGCAGTTGCGGCACTCCAAGAATCATGACGTTGTTGTGCTTCTTGCACTAAATTAGTGGTACTAACCGCGTAGGCTCGAAACATTCCATCATTTACAATACTTTTAACTAAATAATCTTTCATTTTATACCCGCTTTCATCAAAAAATCGTGAGTGCATTTTGCAACCCACGATTCTTAAATTATTGATTTTCTGAATGATTGTTATCGTCTTTTGGATAATAAACAGTCGTAGCAGAATCACTTTCTGAGCCGTCATGCTTAACTGCCTTAGCAGCTTCATCATGGCGTTCAGCTTCTTTACGTTCTAGTTCTCGTTTAGATTCTTCGAACGTTGCAGCTTTTTCGCTCGGAAATTCAGAAGTAGTTTTCTTTTCAGGCATCTTGCCTGTCTTGAATAAACTAATAATTTGCTTTTCATCAAGTGTTTCATGTTCAAGCAATGCTTCCGCAATAATCTTATGTTGTTCACGATGCTCTTCAATAATCTTACGAGCTTCGTTATAACCTTCAGTAGTAAAGCGCCGAATTTCTTCGTCAATTGTCGCAGCTGTCTTTTCAGAATAAGCTGGTCCACCTTCACCATAGTAGGATTGCCCCGGAGCAGCCAACTCGACTTGACCAATTTTTTCGCTCATCCCATACTGAGTAACCATTGCTCGAGCAATTTGAGTAGCTTGCTCAAAGTCATTTGATGCTCCAGATGATTGTTGGTCAAAGATGATCTCTTCTGCAGCACGACCACCCATCAAACCAGCAATTTGTTCCATAGCATCTTTCTTCGACATTAACATTTGATCTTCACGAGGAAGCATGATGGCATAACCGCCGGCACGTCCACGAGGAACAATTGTAACCTTGTGAACAACTCGTGCATCGTTTAATACCAAACCGACAATTGTATGTCCAGCCTCGTGGAAAGCAACTGTCTGACGTTCCTTCTTGCTAACCACTGCGTTCTTCTTCGCTGGTCCTGCAATTACTCGGTCTTCAGCTTCGTCTAAGTCAGCAGCATCAATCGTCTTCTTATTACGACGAGCAGCTAACAAAGCAGCTTCATTAAGTAAGTTTTCCAAATCAGCTCCAACAAAACCTGGTGTTTGTTTAGCAATTTCTGCTAAATCAACATCACTATCAATTGGCTTATTCTTGGCATGAACTTTCAAAATTGCTTCACGTCCATTAACATCTGGACGACCAACTAAGATCTTACGGTCAAAACGTCCCGGACGTAGTAAAGCTGGGTCTAAAACATCCGAACGGTTAGTAGCAGCCATAACAATGACTCCTTCATTTCCCGTGAACCCATCCATTTCAACCAATAATTGGTTTAAAGTTTGTTCTCGTTCATCATGTCCTCCGCCGGTACCATTGCCACGGCGACGACCTACAGCATCAATTTCATCAATGAAGATGATTGATGGAGCATTTTTCTTAGCTTGGTCAAACAAGTCACGTACACGACTTGCACCAACCCCAACAAACATTTCCACGAAATCCGAACCAGAAATTGAATAGAACGGAACTCCGGCTTCACCGGCTACCGCTTTTGCAAGTAAAGTCTTACCAGTTCCGGGAGGTCCTTCCAAAAGTACCCCCGCTGGGATTCGAGCTCCCAACTGAACAAACTTACGTGGATCTTTCAAGAATTCAACAACTTCAACAAGTTCTTGTTTCTCTTCTTCTTCACCCGCAACGTCAGAGAAGCGAACTTTATTTGCACTCTTATCAGCAGGTTTGACCTTGGATTTACCAAAGTTCATCACCCCTTTACCTCCGCCACCTTGACCGGCTTGACCCATCATCATGTAGAAGATAAAGATAAAGAAAATTAAAGGTAAGCCCGTTACTAGTAATTGAACCCAGAAACTGCTTGATTCTTCTTCTTTAGTTGTGACCTTAACTCCATCAGCTGAAGCAGATTTAGTTATTTCGGTAATTGTTGAATCATTCTGTAGAACTGAAGTTTGGAATCCAGTCACCTTATTAGATGAAACGGTTCCTGGGAATAATCCTGCTGAAGAATCATCCTTTTGTGCAGAACGATATTTACCTGTAACCTTATAAACTCCATTGGCTGGTTGAATATCAAAGCTCTTCACGTTGTCTTTTTTAAGTTGTGAGACAAATTCGCTAGACGAAATAGTAGAAGTTTGGCTATTGCCACCCTTTCCAACTACAGCCGCGATAATTCCCATAATACTCAAAAAAACTACGATATAGAAAAGACTATTTTTAAACAGGCCATTTCTGTTATTTTTCATGTAGTTCCTCCTTGTAAGGCATCAAGAAATATCAGTTACAATCTTGACCATTGACGATATAATACCATATTTGACTAACTTTGACCAATGATTTTATTCGTAAACTTCTGGCTTCAAAACTCCCACATAAGGTAAGTTTCGGTAATAGCCTTGATAGTCTAATCCATAACCCACTACAAACTCTTTAGGTACGGTAAAACCAACGTAGTCAGCTTTAGCTTCTACAACACGTCCAGCTGGCTTGTCTAAGAAGGTACAAATCTTAACGCTTTTCGCATTGCGTGAATATAATAAATCCACAATATAACTTAATGTCCGCCCAGTATCAACGATATCTTCAATAATTAAAACATCGCGTCCATTAACATCTTCAGATAAATCTGACACCAAATCAACAGTTCCCGTTGATTCCATGCCACCTTTGTAACTTGAAACATCGATAAAATCAATTTCAGAATATACATCAAATTCACGAACGACATCCGTTGTGAAGAACATAGCACCCGTTAATACACTTAAGATTAAAGGACGTTTTCCTGCATAGTCCTTTGTTAATTGTTTACCTAAACGTTCGCAAGCTTCCTTTATATCCGCCTTACTGTACAAAACTCTGGCGATATCATTGTCCATGGGGACTTCCTCCAATTCTAAATTCCATAATAAATTGTTGATTATCTTTTAGGAAAGGTTCCTTTAACCAGGCCTTTCGCAAACCTGGTACCCATAAAATTTCATCATCAACATCCGTAATTGCAAAATAACGTTCTCGTTGTTCATTCGGAACCTTTTGATCAATTAACTCTCGACGAATTGTTTTATAACCACCATTTTTAAGTCTTAAGCGGTCGTTGGGGTTTATTTTCCGGATAAAAAGCGGGAACCTCAGCTGATTGGCGCTCAAAACCATCGTCTCGTCAGCATCCAAAGCCGACTTTTGATTAGATAATTGGAATTGAGCATCACCATCTAAATTTAACCACGAATTCAATGTTACCACACGCTTTTTTACTTGTTCACCTTTTACGGTTATTTTTTTACCAATTCGTAGATAATTGTACGTGATTTCAAATTTATAGTTTTTTCCAATGTCGATTGTAGCTTGAGCTTGTTTAGTATTATTAACCAATCGAACTAGCTCACCCAACTTATTCTCATTTATTGCAATTTCCGCATTAACTTCAGTAATAATTTTTAAAATAATTTTTTTCTGCCATGGGAGCGATTCTTTACGTAGCGCCAGCAGATCAAAGCTTTCATCTCTTTGTAACTTAGTAAGTTTTTCAAGAACCACTTGGTCGACTAAGTTAGACTGTTCTAATAGCTGATCTTGATAGTGCTGGATATGTTCAACCACCCTTGGATTTTCTTTTCGAAAAGCAGGAATGATTTCATTTCGCACACGGTTACGTAAAAATTCAGTAGTACGGTTGGTTTGATCTTCAAACCACCGTAATTTATTTTCTTGAGCGGTCTCGATCAAAAATTGCTTAGTAAATTTTAGAAACGGGCGAATTAGCCATCCTTGTGCAAACGTTCGCCGTTCTGGAATTCCATTTAATTGATTTAGCCAGCCCCCCCGAATCACTTGCATTACGAAATTTTCAGCTTGCTCATCCGCATTATGTGCGGTCAATAGTACTTGCGCCTGCTGGTCATGCATTACCTGCTTAAAAAAAGTATATCTAAATTCGCGTGCAGCAGCTTCTACTCCATGTTGAGGGTGCTGACTTTTAGGCCAGTCCGTCTCCATAAACGTGATTTGATGCTGTCGACACCATTTATGTAAAAATCGTTCTTCTTCAATACTTTGCTCACGCAGCTGATGATTGACATGGGCAACAATCAATTGTTGATGCTTAATTTTAGTTGAATTTATCAATGCGTTAATTAGCACCGTTGAATCGACTCCCGTTGAAACTGCCACTACGATTTTGAATTGGCTCAGCCCATATTGTTCAACAATCTGATCACCTAGCTCACCGATTTTCATAGTTAACTACGGCGTCCGCCACGACCACCACGTTTACCATCCGTATTACGTTTTAACGTTGATAAGCGTGACTCACTATCCTTTAAAAATCCAGAGAGCATTTGATCAAAATCTGGTTCCACATTTGAGCTGCGTTGTTCACGATGATTATCGCGATGACTGTGTTGATTATGTGAATACTTTCTATCCATGTTTCCTGCTGGACGGCCATGGAAATTTCCATTGGAATGGTGGGAAGTTGAAGCAACTTTAGCAGTTTCTTTTTGTACGGGATGATCCACTGCCTTTCTAATTGAAAGAGCAATCTTTCCATCGTCCGCAATCGATAAAACCTTAACCTTCACGGTGTCTCCAACATTAAGTACATCATGAATATCCTTAATAAAACCGTCAGAAACTTCACTAATATGGACTAAGCCCGAACGATTCTCCCCCAAATCAATAAAAGCTCCGAAATTTGTAATTCCTGAAACTTTTCCGTCTACCTTAGTTCCAACTTCGATTGTCATAAATACCTATGATCCTCCTAAAAAATTTAATGCTTAATTATACCATCCCACACCGACTCCTTGCGAGTTTTGTTCACGCAAATTCAGTCCATTAATTAACAAAAAAAGCATTAAGATGACCTACGTCATTTCAATGCTTTAATCTAATTTTATTTTGCATCATTTGGCAAATTATAGACAGTTTCACCTTTTTTAGTATAGAGATATTTAGAACGAATCAATTTTTCCAAATATTGTTCATCGTTCATCTGCTTAACTTTGACTTTGAGCGCCTTGTTATCATTTTGAATCTTTTCATAATGCGCTGTTTCCATTGCTAATTTATTATTAACGCTACTTCTGGAAATATGTGCATGGACAATTTGAAAAATAAAAATGGTCGCAATAATCGCGAAAACACCTAAAATAAATAGTGCTCGTTGTTTACGGGCCCTAGCATAGGGATTTACTGCTCCTGTCGCTGTTCTTGCTTTCATACTTCTCTTATTTTTCTTCACATTTTCCATTAAAATAACCTCTCAATTATCTTAAATTATAACAACGCTTTCTTTAACTGTCTATCATTTTTAACTTCTTAATTATTTTCTAAAATCTTGTTCGTAATTTTCGGAAACGATCGTGTACATCCGTTCTGCATCATCTTTTTTCGTAGTATCTAAAAGCTGATCAACTTTAATTACCAACGTTTTATTTCCAAAACGAATTTCAATATGGTCGTTTACTCCCACATTAGTTGAAGATTTAGCCACTTTATCATTGATCAAAATTCGTCCTTGATCAGCTACTTCCTTAGCTAAAGCACGCCGTTTGATAATTCTTGAAACCTTTAAAAATTTATCTAATCTCATTTAACAATCCTCTGTACCATTCTTAAAATTTTTGAACCATAGGGAATAGTCAACCATTCCCGAATACTAAATAACCTGAATTTAAAGATATAACTAATAAAAACACCTGCTCCAACGATTACACCCATTACTGTGATAATAGTAGCGCCGAAGCGTCCTGGAGAAACTACTGTTAATTGTAAAACAATCACGAGTAATTTTACTACTATGAACATTAACAAATTTCCCCAGATGAGTTTCCTTAAAAAGTGATGTTCTCGGTAAACCCGTTTCGACAACTGACTCGGTAATGCATAATTCATCACACCTGCAATCACAGCTAAGCTTAATACTGTCACGAGACTAGCTCCTAAGATTCCCAACCATTGAGTAGCCCAACTATTTAAAACAACTTTAATTATAATTCCTGTGATAATGGCCACCAAGGTCGGTTTAACAGCCCCCGCACTTTGCAAGATGCTGTTATACACAAAGATTAATGCAGCAAAAATCACACTTAAATTGTACACAGCTAGAGCTAAGGAACCTTCCGAACTGCCAAATAGCAGGTGATTGATTTGAGGCATTAAAGCCACCATTCCTATACTGGCAGCCATCGATATGGTTAGTGAAACCCGCAATAGTGAGGTTGCTGATCGATAAAAGGCTTTTGTGTCCCTTTTTTGTAAAGCCTCCGTAAGAGATGGTAGCAACGTGGTGGCAAAAGCCGTAGCAATCACCGTCCCTAATTGAACTAACGGCTGTGCACGATCATAAATCCCCTTCATCGACTTAGCCATTGATTGAGTTAGCCCACCACTGACCAAACTATTTTTAACCGTGAACGAATCTACTAACTGTAGCAAAATAATCATGGCTGCCAATAAGCAAATTACGCCACCTTCAACCACAAAGCGTTTCACTAAAATTTTAAACAGTTGCCAATTAAATTTATGTCGTTTAGCTTTTATTAACTTGGACCCAAACTTTATAAAAAAGAGCGTTGAAGCAACGGCAGCTAAAGTTGAACTAGCCATCGCCCAAGTCCCCATTTTATACACGGACCAATTTAGTTTAACCGCCAATACCGCAACTAAAATAATGATTGAAACCCGCACTACTTGTTCAAGCACTTGTGATTTAGCCGTCGGCGCCACATCATAAATTCCTTGGTAGTAACCCCGCCCCGTCGCCAATAATGGCATAAACAGGAACATAGTCGAAACCATTCGCAATAGTGGGGTTAAACTAACATCCCCCATTGCACCAGCAATCCACCTAGCACCTACCATTAAAAATAAAAATATTAACAATGATAGCCCTGCCAAAATTAGCATCGCATAGCGACTTAAACGTAACCTTTTTTCTTCTTCGGGTTCCTCAGCAATAATTTTTGATATAAAAATCGGAAATCCATTTAATGCAAAGGTCATTCCAATGCCATAAATTGGATAGATTTGTTGGTATACATAAAAACCAGTATTACCAACTAAATTTTGAAGGGGCACTCGATAGACTGCACTTAAAATTTTAGCCACAATTGATGCGATGGATAAAATTAATGCCCCACGCATAACCTTTTTAGCACTCGAATTTTTCACAATCAGTCCTCACACATATTCTTTAAGTTTCTCAATATAATTAAACAGCTGTGTAAACCAATCCTTTTGTGTCATTCGTGGTTGAATTACCAGCTTAATATGCATTTTAGCATCTGATTCCGCTACCGTCGCTCTTAGTCTTGTAACTGATAATGCTTCAAATATCTGCTCACCAGTTAATTTTTGGCTGGCTGCCCTTGTCATAGTTACAGTTAAAATACCGTCCTTGCGGGTGATTCTTTCGACTTGAACTTGATCGGCTATAATTTTCAAGTCGGTAATTTGTAATAAATTATCAACTTCAGCTGGATAATCTCCAAAGCGGTCTAACATATCATCTTGAATATCAACAACTTCTTCATGACTGTTAGCCTGACGTAATCGTTTATAGAATTCGATTTTCTGCTGTTCATCTTCAATATAAGAACTAGGAAGAAAACCTTCGATTCCGAGACTAATCTCACTATCTGAACGCCGTTTAACCTTTTTACCTTGCTTCTTCTTAACCGCATCTGCCAGCATTTGTGAGTATAAATCATATCCAACAGAATCGATAAAGCCATGTTGTTGTTTTCCTAACAGATTTCCCGCGCCTCGAATTGATAAATCTCGCATAGCAATTTTAAATCCAGAACCTAGTTCTGTGAAATCTTTGATGGCTTCCAATCGTTTTTCGCCTAATTCAGTTAACACTCGGTTTTTCTGATACAAGAAATACGCGTAAGCCACCCGTGATGAACGCCCAATTCGACCACGAAGTTGATATAATTGGGAAAGTCCCATATGATCGGCATTTTCCACAAAAAGAGTGTTAGCATTCGGAATATCAATTCCGGTTTCAATGATTGTCGTTGTAACTAACACATCGTACTCACCCGCAATAAATTCAAACAAGATATCTTCTAATTGTTTCTCGGTCATTTGTCCATGAATATAACCCACCCGGGCTTCTGGAACTAATGCTTCAATTTCAGCCACTACTTTTTCAATATCTTGAACTCGATTATGAAGGTAGAAAACCTGTCCATTACGGCGCATTTCTCGCATAATTCCTTCACGAATAGCCCCCGCGTTTTCTTCCATTACATACGTTTGAATCGGATAACGATTAGTTGGCGGTGTTTCAATCACTGACAAATCTCGCACCCCAATCATGGACATGTTCAATGTCCGAGGAATGGGGGTCGCGGTCAAGGTTAAAACATCCACCTGTGATTTAAGCTCTTTAATTCGTTCCTTATGTTTAACACCAAAACGTTGTTCCTCATCAATTACCAGTAATCCTAAATCTTTAAATTCAACATCCTTAGATAATAGTCGATGGGTTCCAACAATCACGTCTACACTGCCATCTTTTAATCCCTCAAGGGTTTCCTTAACTTGTGCCCCAGTTTGGAAACGAGACAATATTCCCGTTGCAATTGGGTATCCTTCAAACCGTTCATTCATCGTATCAAAATGCTGTTGCGCCAGAATAGTGGTGGGAACTAAAATAGCCACTTGTTTACCACTTTCAACCGCTTTAAAGGCGGCCCGTAACGCAACTTCTGTTTTACCGTAGCCAACATCTCCTACTAGCAAACGATCCATCGGGCGTTCTCTTTCCATATCTTTCTTGATTTCTTCAATGGACCGTAATTGATCTGGAGTTTCAGTATATGGAAAATCATTATCAAATTGACGTTGATAGCTGTCATCTGGTTTAAAAGCAAACCCTTTTTCAGCTTCCCTTTTGGCATACAGTTCAATTAAGTCATCGGCAATGTCTTCAATCTTAGAAGCAACGTTCTTCTTCGTCTTAGCCCAGTCAGAGCCACCCAGTTTATTTAGTTTAGGGCTTTTACCTTCCGCTGCAACATATTTTTGTACAAGATTTAACTGTGTTACCGGAATAAATAATTGACCACTCCCTTTGTACTGGATGGTCATATAATCTTGATGAACGCCATCGACTTCCATCGTGGTCATTCCCATAAACTTTCCAATCCCGTGATTGACATGAACAACGTAGTCCCCAGTTTTTAGTTCTGTATAGCTTTTGAGACGTTCGGCATTTTCCACATGTTGTTGGCGAGGACGTTTTTTAGGAACCTTAGCAAATAGCTCTTTCTCCGTTAACACTACCAATTTCGTACTAGGCATATCAAAGCCTTGTGGAAATGATTGTCCAATAATGTTAACCGCTGCCATTTGAATTCGATCAGCATTAACTTTTTGAGCAGCAATCTCAAAATCGTGAAGCACTTCGGTAATTTTTCCTTGTCGTTCTTTGGAATTGGCAAAGATTAACACCGTTTGCTTACGAGCTAACCATCGTTCCACCTCACCTTTTAAAACAGGCATTTGTCCAAAGAAATCTTGGACAGCCCTAGTAGTGATTTCCGTCAACTGGTCAAACTTTAAGCGCCCCATCCCTTTTTGGAACATCGACAAAAATAACTGAGGAACAGACTTTTTCTTGATCAATGTTCGAATATCGACGCCAAAGGATTCGTTATCTAACAACACGTTATTTTTTAACTGATCAACGATCCAACTGGCTTCATTATTTTCAATGTCAGTTTCAGCATCCAAGATCCGGGGATAGTCGTCTAAAACTAGCGTGCCCTTTGTTAGATAATCTAGCAATGAAGTTTTAGCTGCATACAATTGTTTAGCGTACATTGTATCTTCTTGAATCAGTTGGTGGTGTTTCCAGCGCTCGATTACTTCATTAATATTTTGTTGTAAAGCCTCAAAGTTTTCTTCACTTAATTTTTTTTGAGCTTGCGCCAGCTCGTTATTCATCGTTTTAATTGCTTGGTTTAATTTTGTTTCATTTATTATCAAGTCTGTAGCGGGCAATACTTCAATTTTTTCGATATTTTCAATACTTCGCTGGGTTGCTTGATCAAAAGTTCGCAGCGAATCGATTTCGATATCAAAAAAATCCATTCGGATTGGGTCATCTTGGTTAAGTGGAAAAATATCAACTACTGAACCTCGAACCGCAAATTCGCCTTTCTTTTCCACCTGTTCAACCCGTTGGTATCCCAGCGCATTCAGATCGCTAATTAAAGTTTGGAACTCATATTCAGCCCCCACTTCCAGAGTGATTCGAGCTTCAATAACATCCTTAGGTTCGGGAACTAATCGGCGTAAACCGGATGTAGAAGTAATAAAAATACCCGTTTTTGATGTCGCTAAAGCACTTAAAAATTGGATTCGTGCCGTACGATAATTTGGTGAACTAGTGGCCACCTCGGCCGCAATAATCTCTTCAGCTGGAAACCAATACGTATCAATCTCGGACTGTTCTTCTTTAAACAAGTTATAGACATGTTCGGCCCGTGCTAAGCTATCTGTTACATATAAAATTGGGGCTGATTTAGTTTCAATAATCGTACTTAAGAAAAGTTGTTTAGCCGGCTCTAGTAAACCGGTAACTAATTGCCGCGTCCCTTTTTGGAGTGCATCAACAACGGTTGTAACTCCCGAATCAGATGCAAAAATTTCATTTATATTCATACTTGCTCCTAAATAATCCTAGTTGTATTTATTCATTAGCTGACTGAAATTTTCAATTGTAGTCCAATCTTCTAATGCTGCTACTGCATTTTGAACACCAATTTCAAAATCGGTTATCTGTTCCTTCCTAAACTTACCTAGTACGTAATCCACGACGCTTTCTTTAGTCGGATGATCAATCCCTACTCGCACTCGATTAAAGGATTGGGTTCCTACATGGGCTATTATACTTTTAATCCCATTATGTCCCCCGGCTGAGCCCTTTTGACGAAGTCGAATTTTACCAACTGGCATATCCATGTCATCATAGGCCACAATCATGTCATTTAAATCAACATCGTAGTAATCCATTAAAGGACGCACTGCTCGACCAGAATCGTTCATATAAGTAGTTGGTTTTACTAACAAAACTTTTTCACCATTTACTCGAAAATCTGCGATCAAGGCATCACTTTGAACTTTAAAATTATTTATATCATGCTTTTTTGCTAATTCATCGACAACCATAAAACCAGTATTATGGCGCGTTTTATCATATTCTTTACCAATATTTCCTAAACCCACAATCATTTTCATGTTATTTTTCCACCCTCAACACGCAAAAACGGCTGAAAGAGCAAAAACCCCTCAGCTGTCCACGTTTATTTTCATGTAATATTACCATATTATTGACCCCAAGCGGGTCTTTTAACCTCTAACTTATCAATCACTTTACTAACTATACCCGAACTTCATAAAATTTTTACTCAACTTTCTTTTATGAAAATGCTATACTTAGTATTGTTTGATAAATTCAAATATTATATGAAAAAAGGGGATTGATCTTTTGTCTAAAATTCAAAACCATCAAAAAGTTGTATTAGTCGGCGACGGCGCTGTAGGTTCAAGTTATGCCTTTGCAATGGCACAACAAGGAATTGCAGAAGAATTCGTAATCGTTGATGTTGTTAAGGACCGTACTGTTGGTGACGCACTTGATCTTGAAGATGCTACTCCATTTACTGCACCTAAGAACATTTACTCAGGTGAATATTCTGACTGTAAAGATGCAGATCTTGTAGTTATCACTGCTGGTGCTCCACAAAAACCAGGTGAAACACGTCTTGACCTTGTTAACAAGAACTTAAACATTCTTTCAACAATCGTTAAGCCAGTTGTTGACTCAGGCTTCGACGGTATCTTCTTAGTTGCTGCTAACCCAGTTGATATCCTTACTTACGCAACATGGAAATTCTCAGGATTCCCTAAAGAAAAGGTTATCGGTTCAGGTATTTCTCTTGATTCAGCACGTCTACGTGTTGCTCTTGGTAAGAAATTCAACGTTAGCCCTGACTCAGTTGATGCATACATCATGGGTGAACATGGTGACAGTGAATTCGCTGCTTACTCAACTGCTTCAATCGGTACAAAGCCATTGCTTGATATCGCTAAAGAAGAAGGCGTTTCAACTGACGAATTAGCTGAAATCGAAGACAGTGTTCGTAACAAAGCTTACGAAATCATCAACAAGAAGGGTGCTACATTCTACGGTGTTGGTACTGCTTTGATGCGTATTTCAAAAGCTATCTTGCGTGACGAAAATGCTGTATTGCCTGTTGGTGCTTACATGGACGGCGAATATGGTTTGAATGACATCTACATCGGTACACCTGCTGTTATTAACGGCCAAGGTTTGAACCGTGTTATCGAATCACCACTTAGTGATGACGAAATGAAGAAGATGACAGATTCAGCTACAACATTGAAAAAAGTTCTTACAGATGGTTTGAAAGCTCTTGAAGAAAAATAAGCTTTTCAACATCAACTAATTTCAAATAGTTGAAAAAACGACTCTGAATAAATATTCAGAGTCGTTTTTTTATGCCCAATTTACTAATTTCACGCTTCTAACATTACTTCTTCATAAAAAGATAGCATTTCTTCTGATATAATAAGTAAGTAATATTTACCGTATGCAATTAATTACTGGATAATAATAACTGATTAAATATTTTGAAGATAGCAAACACTTTTAATGTTTTAGTTATTTAATTTTTCTATATATTCTCTCGTCATTAAAAATCAACCACTCCATGTTGACCTATATATTTCTATTTACTAAATAAAAATATATAAATAGGCTTGATTAATATTCTTTATTACAGTAATGTTACAGAGGATAAAATTTATTTCGGAGGCTCACGATGCAACGTAGATCAAATCATCTTAAAAAAACAAGGAAACTTCCTTACATAATACTTGGTGCAGTCGCTGCTGTGCTAGTCTTAATTTATGCAGGAGAAGCAATCTACTACAGTACTTCCAACACATTCATGCCTAATACTGTAATTGATGGCGTAAATGTTGCTGGGAAAAATGTAAATCAGGCACAAACGCTGGTTAACAATCATGTTAAAAACCAAACTTTTAATTTAACTGAAAAAAACAAAGTTCTCAAAACTGCTAAATATGCAGATGCAGGTTTAACCTCTTCTGATAATAAGACTATAGCTAAGCTTCTCAATAAACAAAATGCTTTAATGTGGCCCCTACAACTTGTCCATGCCGCTAATGCTGATAACACAGTAAACGCAACTAGCAAGGCTAAATTAGAAGAATTTGCTAAAAAAACAGCGATTACTTTGAATAAGAATCGTAATACTGGTTCAGCTTCCGCTATTAGTGCCACTGAACTGGCTAGCTCAAGCTCTAAAAAAGGTAATAAGATAATTAGTTCTACTGCGCTTGCAGAGGAAATCAAAACCAGCATCGCAAAAGGACAAAAAGATATTGATTTAACCAAAACATATCAATCAGCTACTGTTAATTCAGATGATATTCAAAAACAAATTAAAAAGTATACAGCAGAAAAAATTACTTATAACATCAACGGTACCAATGTCACTATTCCAAGTGATACTTTAAAGCAGTGGATAGTTCTTACTTCTAAAAACGACGGTACTCAAACTGTTTCGGTTGATAATGCCCAAGTTAAAGCCTATCTAGATGACTTAAACGATAAGTATTCTACCTATGGAGCTAGTGTGACCTTTAATAGTACTAAACGTGGTTCTCAAACTGTTAAAAATGAAATTTTTGGTTGGACTATTGATACTACCACCGACGCAGCTGATATAGCCCAAAAAATTGCAACTGGTAAAGACTTCACCGAAAAAGCTACAATTTCAGGTTCTGGACAATCTCTTAAAAAAGGTGAACTCGGATCAACGTATGTCGAAGTTGATAAAACTAACCAACATATGTGGTATTACAAAGACGGCAAGCTTAAAATTTCAACTGATGTTGTTACTGGAATGCCTGCAAATAATGATGACACTCCAACTGGTGTGTTCTTTGTTTGGAATAAAAAACGTAATGCTACCCTAAAAGGTAAAAATACGGATGGCTCTAATTATGCCTCACCAGTCAGCTACTGGATGCCAATTGATTATACTGGAGTTGGTCTCCATGATGCTTCATGGCAACCTAAATTTGGTGGAGATTGGTATAAAACCCATGGTTCCCATGGTTGTGTCAACACTCCACCTGCAACAATGAAAACTGTTTATGCTGAAGTAGCCCTCGGAACACCGGTAGTCGTGTTCTAAATTATCATTTTGTGTTATTATTAAATTTGTATTAAAGAAAATTGCGGTTTTGGGAGGAAATTCTAATGCTTTTAAAATCAATGGTCAAACCTAAGAAAGATTTAACAACTGTTCGTGAAGATGCAACTCTTGAAGAAGCGCTTGATATTCTTGAAGAATCTGGATTCCGTTGCGTTCCAGTTTTAGATAAAACGGGTCGCTTGTTCCGTGGAAATATTTACAAAATGCATATTTATCGCCACAAATCACGCGGTGGATCAATGCAAGAACCTGTGACTTCTCTTTTAAAAAATGCCACTAAGTATATTAATGTTAATGCTGCTTTCTTTAACGTCTTCTTCTCAATTAAGGATTTACCTTTCATTACTGTATTAGATGATAACAATTACTTCTATGGAATTTTAACCCATGCACGTCTCTTGGATGGGTTATCTCAATCGTGGAACGTAAATGTTGGTAGTTATGTGATTACTGTCATTTCTGGGGACGAACGAGGCGATTTAGAGACGATTGCAAAGATCATTACTAAATATACCTCAATTGCTAGTGTTATCTCTTTAGACGTTGAAGAGGGGGATTTAGTGCATCGGATGATGTTCACTCTCCCAGCAAGTGTTGATGAAAAGAGATTACATCAAATTATTAGCAACTTAGAACGTAAAGGCTTCAGAGTTCCTGAAGTTGAAAACCTAAAACAAGATCGTTTATAGTTCGTAAATAAAAAAGGATTCGCAGTTTGCGAATCCTTTTTTCTATCTTGAAATAGGTGGTTTTAAAATTTGAGCGTGAAACTTTGTTCACATTTTCTATTCTATGTATTCGGTACGAGACCTATACTTACCTTTAAGGCCTCGTCCACCTGTTTCATCTTCTGGTCATCTAATCGACCAATTTTATCATGTAGACGTTGTTTATCAATTGTTCGAATCTGTTCCATTAAAATAACTGAATTACGGCCTACTCCTTGTTCTCCACCTTTAATTCCTACATGGGTAGGCATCTTAGGCTTAGAAATTTTAGCCGTTATTGCTGCAATAATGACCGTCGGACTATAGTGATTACCGATGTTATTCTGGATAACAAGAACCGGTCGCATCCCGCCCTGTTCAGAACCAACAACTGGTGACAAGTCTGCATAGAATAAATCACCGCGTCTTATCTTCGACTCGTCCACAGTGTCACCCCATTAACTTTTAATTTAAAAAATTTAACTTAGTAACGTTCAAGCACATGCTTTTCACAATCCGCTTCACATGAAGAAAAGTCATGAGTAATTTCGGAATTGATATCAGCCATTTGAAGGTATCCGGCTTTAAGCTGTTCAAGATGCTCAGTTGCGTGACGGGTAAAAAAGCTCCTTACAATATCATCATTTACACAACTAGGTTCAAAACCAAACATTTCACAGTAAGTCTCTTTCTCAATTGACATATCTTTTGGTTGAATACTCATTAGATTGCTCTCCTGTACTATTTAATTATTAACATTATTTTAGCATTCAATACATTAATTTACTACACCATTTTCAGTATAGATTCGTGGTAAACGTTGTGTGAATCCACATGTGATTTCATAATTAATGGTCCCAGCATATTCGGCAATGTCTGTCATGGTAATTGATTTTTCGCCTGATTTTCCCGCTAAAATTACTTTAGTTCCCACAGGATATGACTTTGGTATGCGAACCATCATTTGATCCATACAAATTCGTCCTACTATTTCGCAAAATTGACCATCAATCAAAACATGGAATCCTTGTAAACGACGTTCATAACCATCTGCATAACCAATCGGGATCGTCCCAATCCATTCATCTTCTTTAGCTGTATAAGTCGCTCCATAACTAATTGAACGGCCTTTTTGCACTAGTTTAGAAAAAGATAGTTCAGACTCCAGACTCATAGCTGGCTGTAAATCAAAAGGACTTTCCAGTGTTTTTCCAGAAGGATTCATCCCATAAATGCCGACTCCAAAACGAATCATATTACCATTACAAGCTGCATGCCACAAGCTGGTAGCAGTATTAGAAACATGCACATAACGTGGACGTCGAGTTAATTGGCTGATGAAATGGTTAAAACGTTCCACCTGTAAATTGAAATAAGTCGTATCCTTTTCATCTGCTGTTGCAAAATGTGTAAACACACCTTCAAAATTGAACTGTTGACTTTGTTCAAGATAATCGGCCGCTTTCTTAAAAGAAGCTCCATCTTGAAAACCAATCCGTCCCATTCCTGTATCAATACCTAAATGAACTTTCAGCGGCTTTTGATCTAGAATTTGCGTAGCTTCATCTAGCCATGCTTGATCACCCACCGTTAACGAGATATCATTTTCAGCAGCTAATTTAGCATATTTAACATCTGTAATTCCTAAAACTAGGATAGTTTCTGTTAGCCCAGCATCTCGCAAAGCCAACGCTTCGTCTAAGATAGCAACACAAAAACCAGTTGCCCCAGCTTGTTTCGTAAATTTGGCTGTTTCTACAATTCCATGTCCATAGCCATTAGCCTTAACCACGGCAAATAATTCACTGTGTCCATCTAATCGACTAATCTCATTTTTTACATTATTTCTAATTGCCTCAGCATTAATAACTAGCTTGCTGGGACGATGTATCCCTACAACCATTTCAATTATCCCCCTCTAAAATTACCTGTGTTACAACATGGTGGTCAGAATGGGAAATTGACACATGTACGGTTCCACTAAACGGATGTTTAACAATCTTAGGTTTTCCAACCCCATCGTAATTAATTTCGATGTCTTGAAAATTAAGTTTTTTACCTAATCCTGTCCCGTAAGCTTTACTATATGATTCTTTAACCGAAAAGTGCCCTGCTAAAAATTCATACGCGCGTTGACCTTTCTTAGCTTCAAACTCATCAAATTCAGTGGGCGTCAAAACCTTTTGGATAAACGTTGCTGGATTGTGGAGAGTTTTAAATCGATCAATGTTTGTTATATCAATGCCAATTCCGTAAATCATCCTAGTACCTCCAATGTCGTTCCTATTGTATCAAAAAAAGAGGTCAAGAAAAAATGTATTTTCCGGGCCCCTTAGTTTATTGAAAATGTTTATTTTTCTTTAATTACAAATTGACGGTTTGATCCACCCTTGTTACCTGAGTTGCGATCATTACGCTTACCACCATTGTGGTTACGGTCATCGCGACCAAAGCGTGACTTGCCGCCACCCTTACGATCGTTATTCCATTTACCACCACGGCCTCCGCCATTGCTACTATTACCATTACTACGACGACCATTACCACCACGACGATTTCCGCCACGGTATCCGCCGCCACCTTTACCGCCTTTGTTGCCACCTTTTTTACGAGGAAGTGGGCGTTCAGGAGTAATCTTAACTTTGATTTCACTAGCGTCAGACTTAGTTACTTCATTTAGAAGTGCAGCAACCAGCGTTTTAGCATCATGTTGTTCTAAAAGATGATCAACTTGTTCTTCGAACTTAGCAACATCTGTTTTTTGAACCAATTCTTCAATGCTTTGTTCAGCCATTGCAGCACGTCCAGCAAAAGCTTCTTCTTCTGTTGGTGGCTTCATTGGTAACAAACGTTTCTTTGTCAAATGTTCAACGTCACGAAGATAGTCCATTTCCCAGTTAGTAACGAAGGTTACTGAAGTACCTGTAGCACCGGCCCGGCCTGTACGACCAATACGGTGAACATAACTTTCTGGGTCTTGAGGAATATCATAGTTGTAAACGTGAGTTACACCAGAGATATCAAGCCCACGTGCAGCAACGTCAGTAGCAACTAAAATATCTAATTGTCCTTCACGGAATTGACGTAAAATACTCATTCGGCGTTGTTGAGTTAAATCACCATGGATTCCAGCAGCATTGTAACCACGAGTAACTAATCCCTTAGAAACTTCATCAACGCGACGCTTAGTACGACCAAAAATAACTGCAAGTTTTGGTGCTTGTACATCAAGTACGCGGGTTAAAATATCAAATTTTTCGAATTCTTTAGAACGAACGTAGTATTGATCAACCAAATCAGCAGTAAGTTCTTTAGACTTAACTGTAATTTGTTTTGGATCAGTCATGAACTTAACACCAATTTTCTTAATTGGTGCTGGCATTGTGGCTGAGAACAATAATGTTTGGCGTTCGCTAGGTGTTTGTTCAATAATGTGTTCGATATCAGGTAAGAATCCCATATCTAGCATATCGTCAGCTTCATCAAGAACTAATGTTTTAACGTGGTCTAAACGAATTGTCTTTCGACCAATATGGTCCAACAAACGACCAGGTGTACCAACCACGATTTGTGGATGGCTCTTTAAAGCATTAATCTGACGACGGATATCTGATCCACCGTAAACCACTTGAACTTTAGCTTTTTTATATTTTCCTAATTTAAAGATTTCTGCTTGTGTTTGAGCAGCTAACTCACGTGTAGGTGAGATAATAATTGCTTGAATGTTAGGATTATCTAGGTCAACATTTTGTAGGATTGGTAATCCGAAAGCAGCTGTCTTACCAGTACCTGTTTGAGCTTGTCCAATGATGTCTTTTCCTTCTAAAACACCAGGAATAGTTTCAGCTTGGATAGGTGTTGGTTCGTCATACCCATTGTCTAAAACTGCTTTTAAAATGTCTTCGTCTAACCCTAGTTCGGTAAATTTCAAATATAATTCCTCCTAAATTTTCGTCACCGCATCAAAGAAAATCCGTCCTTTTAGGGCCGCGCCCACGGTGACAATCGTGTAAACATAACTTTATAATCATACACCCCTGCTTAGGGATTAGCAAACAAAAGTTCTTGAAAACGCTGTTAAAACAGCTCTATTTGGCCTTTTTAATAAAAATAAAGTTGTGATATTTAGGCTAGCATTCCCCACTCAAAGGTCGGCAACCGCGTTTTAAGAATAATTTACATACGCTGTAAAAAATCTAAAAGCCACATCACAACTTTAATTTTTAATTTTTAATTTTATCAACAACATTTTCTAAATGAATTCCGTGACTTGCTTTTAATAAAATACTATCATCTGCTTGAATTTCAGTTGAAAGATCATCTGTAAGTCGCTTTAATTCGCCAGTTTCATAATAATGAACAGCATCTTTACTGTAGATATCTTCATCAATCAGTCGTTTTTCAAGAGCTTTCATATGTGGGCCGATTAAATATACTTGCGCAAAACGCTTGGCATTTAATTTTTCAGCTAAGCTAGCATGCATTTGATCAGCATTCTCACCTAATTCCAACATATCTCCTAGAACTACCAAACGACGTCCTTCAGTATTTACGTTAGCAAATGAATCCAATACTGCTCGAGCAGCAGTCGGATTAGAATTATAAACATCACTTAAAATACGTTCGCCTTTTTTTCCAGTTAACCACTCTGTTCGATTTTTGGTTAAATCAAAGTCAACTAGCGCTTCAGCTTCTTTTTTTAGGTCAATATGGTACTTATGTCCAACGGCGATTGCTGCTAATGCATTAGTTACATTGTAATCACCAAGTACTGGAATTGTTACGGTGGTTTCTTCATCCAAATTAGTTTTGAACATTGTACTTGTGTCAGTTCCCTGGATATCGCTGGCGCTGACATCATTATCTGCTTTAAGCCCAAAACGGTATTGTTCAACATTGAGGTCTTTAGCACGCTGTTCTAATAGCGGTTCATCCCCGTTAAAAACAAAACAACCGTCCTCTTTTAGGCCATCTGTAATTTCCATTTTTGCATCAGCAATCCGCTCACGCGTCTTAAAAAATTCAATATGGGCTTCGCCAATCATCGTAATCACAGCAATATCAGGTTGAACCAATTCACTTAAAAAGTGTAACTGTCCTGGACGATCCATTCCCATTTCAACTACCAATACTTCCGTATTAGAGCTCATTCCCAAAATAGTAATTGGCACGCCCAGTTCGTTGTTAAAGTTTGCTTTAGTTTTTACCACATTATATTCTGCTTCCAGAACTGCTGCAGTCATATCCTTAGTAGTTGTCTTTCCATTACTTCCAGTAATAGCAACTACCTTAGGGTTAATCTTATCCAGATAATATTTAGCAAGTTTTTGCAGAGCTTCTAATGGATTTTTTACTAGAATACTTGGTAAATCAGCTGGACGCCGTTCTTGGTGGTCTTCTGCCCATAAAGTTGCAACGGCGCCTGCTGTTACTGCTTGACTAATAAAATCATGTCCGTCACGTTCACCCATAATTGGCACAAAAAGTGATCCTGGAGATAATTTTCGACTATCAAATTGAACACTCGTTACGCTAATATCGTTCCATAGTTCAGGATATTCATCCGTTCCAAGAGCGCGCGCAATTTCGCTAAGTTGCATTTTCATCTTTTTAAAACTCCCCTTAAATTAAAAAACCTGGCTACAATTATACCATAATAGCTCATTAAATTAACTTACCTTAAAAGTAGACTAAACATCTTATCCCCAAAATGATTACCCTTTTTTGCTAAAAAAGAGAACTTATATCTTATCTGACACAAGTTCTCAATTTAATATAATGCATCCGCATCAAAGGCTTGCGGGTTAGTAATAATAAAATGCCAATGTTTACTACGTAGATTATATTTCAAAATCGCAATTTGTTGGGCATTATTATAAAGTGAATCTTTGCTGCGTAACGTAGGAGCCAAATTACTGTCGCTAGCAATCAAAATCGGGATTCGATATTCGCGATCTTGCTCAAAAGCTTGATCAAACGCAAAAATTAATCCTTCTCCTAACACAGGAATTAATTGTCGAACCATTCCAGCTGGTAATTCAGCAAATTTATTTCCCCGACGAAATACAATTCGATGCTCGTTATAAGCTTGTTCAGCATGACGAATAATAGATTGATTCAAAACTAAATAAAAATTTTTTAGACGACGATAATAGGTCTTCACCTGATTTTCGCCAATGTCTAAATAAACATAGTCGTTTTGGAGCTTATACGAAAATGGCGTATCATTATGAGTTTTCATATGCCCCATATATAAAAGGTTAGCAATATCAGCCGGCGTGAGCTCACTCAACGCATCTCGCTGAGAAAAATCAATCCAATTGCGTGGGCCATGGTTTCCCATTAAATACTCACTAACTTTTTTAGCGCCATTAATTTCATTTAAAAATGTATGATTATCAATCGTTAAATCATCACTGACTTCCCGATTTAATAATAAAATATTGGTTGGTATTTGCAAGACTCCCTTTAGGAAATCATTTGCCGTAATCCCGCGCGAATAAATTAAATTAACAATTGATTCTAAATGTACAAAAATATAGTCATCACGCATGATCCCATAACTCTCTTTCAATTAACTATATACTTACATTCTTTCCAAACGTTGAATGCGATCTTCAATTGGTGGATGCGTATCAAATAGATGTGCCATGGTACGTTTCTTTTTAAATGGATCAGAGATATAAAGTGCAGCACTACTTGGATCGGCTTCTTTCATCGGTTCACTGACCGATATCTTTTGTAGAGCATGGATTAGCCCCAGTGGGTTACGTGTTAATTCAACGCTAGAGGCATCGGCGAGATATTCTCGATTTCGTGATAAAGCCAATTGAGCGATAGTTGTGGCAATTGGACCTAAAATAACCAATACGATGGAAATAATCATCATCACAATTTCCAAACTTCCGCCTTCATTGTCATTATCATTGCGACGTCGTCCCCCGCCCCACCAAAATGAGCGCATTCCAATATTTACTAGCATTGCGATCGCCGAAGATAATGCCAAGGCGATGGTCGAAAGGCGAATATCATAATTTCGAATGTGTGAAACTTCGTGTCCAATTACGCCTTCAAGTTCTTCTCGATTAAGCCGTTCTAAAATACCAGTAGTCACTGCTACGGCAGCATTTTTAGGACTATTTCCTGTTGCAAATGCATTAGGGCTGGCATCGTTAACAATATAAACCTTGGGCATTGGTATATTAGCTACCAAGGCCATGTCTTCTACAATATGCCAAATTTCCGGATGATCGGCTTCACTAATTTCAGTTGCGTGATTCATTCCCATCACGACGTTAGTAGAATTGGCAATCATCATGGCCATATAAATAGCGGCAATTACTGCCGCCATAATAATCCCTGCCATTGCACTATCATAGAAAACATAACCAACTGCAGCACCAATAAACAATACTAAGATAGCAAAACCGATCATCACATAAACGGTCTTTCGCTTATTACTTGCAATCTGTTGATATAACATTAATCGACCTCTTAATTATTTATCAAATGAAACGGTTGGGTTTTTAGTTTCTTCTTCAGGAACTTGAAGATAATCAACCGGCTTAAATCCACCCATCCCAGCAATTAAATTATTAGGGAAAGATTGTAGTTTAATGTTGTAACTTGCTACACTCGAATTATATAGTTGACGAGAATAAGCAATTTTATTTTCTGTATTAGTTAATTCTTCCATTAATTTAGTAAATTCTTGGTTAGCCTTCAAGTCAGGATAACTTTCAGATAAAGCAAAAATGCTTTTAAGTGAGTCACTAATCTGGTTAGAAGTTTTCATAATCTCTTCACGTTGTTTAGTAGAAGGGGCTGAATTATCAGTCTGATCCACTAATTGATTACGAAGTGCCACCACTTTACTCAAAGTATCTTTTTCATGGGCTGCATATCCCTTAACCGTATTTACAAGATTAGGAATCAAATCATTTCGACGCTTCATTTGAACGCTAATTTGGCTCCATGATTCCTGTGTATAGGTTCTAGCTTTTACCAAGCCGTTGTACATTGAGACAATCGCAATTACAATCACCACAATTACAATTAGTGCTATTATCATTCCTACCATTCAATCCCATCCTTTCAAAACTTCCTATATATGATATTAATAGTAACAAATTCGTCAAGCAAATTATATGAATTTGAACACTAAATTTTCTTAACGATTAAACTTTTCTGAAAACTCTTTTTGAACTGCTTCCGGAGCCTTGGTATGACTCATTTTCTTGATAAATTTAGCCCGAATCATCAAACGACCCGCTCCCGTATCATCACAGGTAACCAGCGTTAAAATTTTCTTACCTTTAATATCGTCAACTACTTGCACATCGGTCGCCTTTATAAATTTACGGGTGTCTACCCGATACTCATAAATATTGGTCTCATCTGTCAAATAAACCTTTTGCCCAATTTTGGCTTTCCAATAAAGCGGACTAAATAAAACATTTTTATCAACCATATGATGTCCAGCCAATGCGTAGTTACCTTCACCCATTCGCTGATTTTCTTTTAAAGTTCCCGCCGCCAACGCCAACGTAAGATTATCGACCCCTTTGCCGATCGGAAGGTGTATGTTTATATCAGGGTAAACAATTTCACCAATCACTTTAATTCTTTTCTCCGAAGTCCGTGCCTTTAGAACCGTCTGCCAATCCAATGATTTTACTTTTGTATAGTCAAAATTGGCTTTCTTTTCAGTGTTTTTAGCAACCACTTTCTCGTTCACCTCTGGATTATATTGTGCTACCATCCATGTTTTGATTTGACGATTAAAAATCATCGCTAAACTTAGTAGCACCAATAATGTTAATCCAATCGAAACTAACCAATTTTTTAGTTTTTTACTCATTGACTTTTGCTCCATTACTATTTTTAATTTTTATGGTATTGTATATTGGTATATCTTTTTTGAAAGAGGGCTTTTTATGATGTTTTTCAATCGAAAAGGACAATCTAGAAAGAAACGTGAACCTTGGGAACAAAATCTTTTTGTGCTTTGGTTCGGAACCTTCATAGCCGGGGTCGCATTTAGTGAGATTATGCCGTTTTTGTCGCTTTATGTCAACACACTCGGTGACTTCTCAAAATCGCAACTATCTTTTTATAGTGGTCTAACTTATTCTTCTACTTTCTTAATTTTAGCAATTATTTCTCCAATTTGGGGAAAAATTGCGGATAAGCGTGGAAGAAAAGTAATGATTTTAAGAGCTTCACTCGGAATGGCTTTCGTCTTAGGCGCAATGGGCCTTGTTCAAAACGTCTTTCAACTGATTGGCCTTCGTTTATTACAAGGTGTTTTTGCAGGTTATATTAGTAACTCCAATGCACTCATCGCTACCGAAACTCCTAAAGAAAAAAGTGGTTATGCACTTGGTATTTTATCTACTGGTCCTGTATCCGGATCTCTACTAGGTCCCCTCATTGGTGGTGCACTAGCTTCTATTTTTTCATATCGAGTAACTTTCTTTATTACAGGTGGTTTATTACTAATCGTCTTTTTCCTAAGTTTCTTCTTGGTACATGAACACTTCGTTCCCGTAGAAAGTGAATCTGGTTCGCTTTCTGCTCGAGAGGTAATTGGTAAACTAAATCAGCCTAAGGCCGTATTCGGCATGTTTATCACAACGATGATTATTCAAGCATCTAATAATTCAATCGCGCCGATTATTAGTTTATACGTTAAAGAATTAATGCATAATGGGGCTGGTGTAACAATGGTTGCTGGTTTAATTGCTGCAATTCCGGGAATCGCTAACATGTTAGCGGCTCCGCGCTTAGGAGAACTTGGGGACCAGATTGGAACCGAAAAAGTTCTTTCTGTGGCCTTTCTCTTCGCCATGGTATTCTACATTCCAATGGCCTTTGTTCCTTCTATTTTTTGGCTAGGAGTTTTCCGCTTCTTTATCGGAATTTCTGATGGAGCGATGCTACCAGCGGTTCAGAGTATTTTATCTAAACGAACACCTGCTGCGGTAACTGGGCGTGTATTTAGTTGGAACCAGTCTTTCCAAGCACTCGGAAATATGATTGGCCCATTACTAGGCTCTGCAGTCTCTGGTTTATTTGACTATAACGCTGTCTTTATTGCTACTTCTGTATTAGTTTTAATTAACTTTATCTTATTCCGTTGGTTAAACGGACGATCAGTAGCATAAATCAAGTTAGTAACGCTGTGTTATGTTGATTACTGAGAAGCAATCCTAAACTATATTTCAGACTACAAAAAAAGAGGTACCACTGATAAATTCAGCGGTGCCTCTTTTTGATAACCAATGGTTATAATTAAGCCAAACCGTACTTTTTGTTGAATTTTGCAACAGTACCGTCTGCTTGTTGGAACTTTTGACGTCCTGTGTAGAAAGGATGTGAGTCAGATGTGATTTCCACACGAATCAATGGGTATTCGTTACCGTCTTCCCACTTGATTGTTTCAGCTGAACCTACAGTTGAACCTGACAAGAACTTAAAGCCAGTTGCTGAATCTTGAAATACAACTGGATGATAGTCTGGATGAATTCCTTTTTTCATGATATTACGCTCCTTTGCCATGAGTCATTTGCTGAGTCATAGTTATTTATTATAAATCAACGTCCCCAATAATAGCATAGAAAAACAACTTAAACAAGGTCGATTAAGATTTTTTACTACCATTAGGACCTAAATTTAAATTCTTTAAGTTAGCAATAAACGCTTCGTTGTTTTTAGTGTTTTTCAATAACTTAAGCACTTGTTCCGTATACTCCAGAGCATCTCCACGCATCGACCGGCGAATATCCCAAAGCTGATTAAGTATATCTTTTGAGACCATTAGTTCCTCTTTACGAGTTCCTGACTGACGGATATCTAACGCCGGAAATACCCTGCGCTCAGCCAAATTCCGTGATAAGACTAGCTCTGAATTACCCGTACCTTTGAATTCTTCATAAATCACATCATCCATCCGGCTTCCTGTATCAACCAAAGCTGTCCCAATGATGGTAAGTGATCCACCCTCTTCAATATTTCGAGCAGAGCCAAAGAATTTTTTAGGCTTATAAAACGCTGCCGGATCAACCCCACCAGAAAGTGTTCGACCACTAGGGGAGGTCACTAAATTATATGCACGGGTTAATCGCGTAATTGAATCTAGTAAGACAACAACATCTTGTTTATCTTCTACTAGACGAAGCGCCCGTTGTAATACTAATTCTGAAACACGAGTATGATTCCGGGGTTCTTGATCAAAGGTGGAATAAACCACTTCTCCCTTAATCGAGCGTTCTAAATCAGTTACTTCTTCTGGTCGTTCGTCGATTAGTAAAACAATGAGCTTCACATCTGGATAGTTTGTGGTAATCCCATTAGCAATAGCCTTTAGTAAAGTGGTTTTTCCTGCTTTAGGTGGTGCTACTACCAGACCACGTTGTCCAAATCCAATTGGTGAAAACAAATCAACTAATCGCGTTGATAAAATATTAGAAGTTGTTTCTAATTTTAATTGTTGATTGGGGTAGATGGGGGTTAGAGCTGGAAAATGAGGACGTTGCTTAGCTTCTTCTGGGTCCTTATTATTCACTGAAGTAACCCGCATTAATCCATAATACCGTTCACCTGGTTTGGGATGGCGAGCTTCACCACCAACTAAATCCCCATTACGCAAACCGAAACGTGTGATTTGCGATGCTGAAATATAGATATCTTCTTGCGAAGAACCATAGTTGATTGGCCGTAAAAAACCATATCCATCATTTCCAACGATATCTAAAACGCCTTCCATTTCAACAAATGACTTCTTTTTAGCCTGAGCACGCAAAACAGCCAGAGACAATTCCTTCTTGTTCATCTGGCTGTAATATGAAATCTTATATTCACGGGCAAGGCCGTATATTTCTTTGAGAGTCATTTCTTGCAAGTCATTCATTGTTAAAAAATTATCCATCGACTTAACTCTCCTATATCTTTGACTACAATGTATTGTCGGTCGTGATTGAAACATCCGCTCCGAGCTTAGTTAGTTTTTTAACCAAACTGTCGTATCCACGTAGGATGTTATCTGCTCGGGTGATGGTTGTAGTGCCTTGGGCCATAAAGGCTGCAATCATTAAACAAGCCCCTGCCCGAATTTCTCCAGCCTCAACTTCAGCGCCCGTAAGTTTTTCAGAATAATTAATATAAATCACCCCATCAGCATGTTTAATCTTAGCACCCATTTTTTGTAATTCAATTACGTGTTTGATACGTTCTGGGTAAATATGATCATTAACAACACTTTGACCAGTTGCTTTTAATAGGGAAGCCGTCAAAGGTTGTTGCAAATCAGTCGCAAATCCAGGGAAAGGACTCGTATTGACTTCAATTGCTTTTAATTGATCCACTTTAGGAACAAAAATCTTATCGCCATCAATTTTAATATCGACGCCAAGTTCAAGCATCTTTGAAGTAAACGATTCTAGGTGTTCTGGAATAATATTATTTACCATCACACCATCCCCCACAGCCGTAGCTAAAGACAAATAGGTTCCAGCCTCAATTCGATCCGGAATAATGGTATGCGTAGCTGTAGAAACCAACTTATCCACACCTTCAATCCGGATAACATCAGTCCCTGCTCCACGAATTTTAGCCCCCATATTATTTAAAAACATTGCTAAATCAATAATCTCGGGTTCACGTGCTGCGTTTTCAATCGTTGTAATACCTTGGGCCTTAACGGCAGCCAAAATAACATTGATCGTTGCTCCTACAGAAACCACATCTAAAAAGATGTGCGCTCCATGGAGTCCACGATCATATGCTGAAATGTACACTGTATCTTCATCTTCTGTAACGTTGGCACCTAAGGCTTTGAAGCCTTTAATATGCTGATCAATTGGTCTTGGACCAATATTATCTCCACCTGGAAATGTAACTGTTGAACGCTTGAAACGACCAAGTAAAGAGCCCATAAAGTAATATGATGCTCGTAAGCTCTTAATTGCCTTACTAGGCAATGGATTCTCAACAATTTCAGTTGGATCAATCACCATAACTCCATCCTCAAACGTTGAATGAACATTCATCGATTCAAGGATAATCATTAAGTTATGCACGTCAAGTATGTCGGGCACTGAATCAAACCGTACTGGAGTATCCGCCAAAATTGCAGCCGGAATCAACGCAACGGTACTATTTTTAGCACCACCGATAGTCACTTCTCCAGACAGTCGCTGTCCACCCTTGATTATCATTTTTTTCATGGTTTTTCCTCACAAACGAACTTTAAGTACTTTAAAATTAAGGAATGTATTTTACAGTCAACCTCAATCATAAATAATTTGTTCCAAAAATACAACCTCATGAACGCAACAAATAAAAAAATAGCCGAAAAATTCGACTATTTTTATGCTTATTTATTTGCAGCAGCGATAAATGCCTTAAATAATCCTTCTGGACGTTGTGGACGTGATAAAAATTCTGGGTGATATTGAGCTGCCACGAAGAATTTCTTTTCTGGTAACTCAATTACTTCTACTAAACGATTGTCTGGTGAAGTTCCTGAGAATACAAGACCCTTAGCTTCCATTTCGGCACGATAGTCATTGTTAAATTCAAAACGATGACGATGACGTTCTTCAATCATTTCTTGGTTGTCATAAGCGGCAGCAGCTACAGATCCTTCTTTAAGCTTGCATGGGTAAAGACCGAGGCGTTGAGTACCACCCATATCTTTAACACCTTCTTGATCAGCCATTAAATCAATAATGTTGTGCTTAGTTGCTGGATCCATTTCAGCCGAATTAGCATCTTGGTAACCCAATACGTTACGAGCAAATTCAACACTGGCCATTTGCATTCCTAAACAAATTCCTAAGAATGGCACATCATTTTCACGAGCATATTGAATAGAATGAATCATTCCTTCAATCCCACGATCACCAAAGCCACCAGGAACAATGATTCCATCTTGTCCGGCAAGTTGTTCAGCAACATTTTCCTTAGTAAGTTTTTCTGAATCAATTTTGGTAATCTTAATGTCGGCATCGACAACATAACCTGCATGTTTTAACGCTTCATTCACTGAGATATAAGCATCTTGTAAGGCAACGTATTTACCAACCAATGCAATGTTAATGGTATGGTTCAAACGGTTATTAACGTGATCGACAAGATCTTCCCACTTAGACATGTCTGCTTGTGGTGCTTGCAAACCAAAGTGGTCCATCACAATGTCGTCCATCTTTTGTGCTTTTAAGTTCAATGGAATTTCGTATAAACTTGCAACATCTTGAGATTCAATTACAGCTTCTGGCTCAACATCACAGAATGCAGCAATCTTCGAACGCATACCATCTGTGATATCTTCTTCTGTACGAACAACCAGCATATTAGGTTGAATTCCCAAACCACGAAGTTCTTTAACACTGTGTTGCGTTGGCTTTGTCTTCATTTCCCCTGCAGCTTTTAGGTATGGAACCAAAGTCGTGTGGATGTAGAAAACATTTTCTGATCCGGCTTGACTCTTCATCTGACGGATAGCTTCCAAGAAAGGAAGTGACTCGATGTCCCCAACCGTTCCACCAATTTCAGTGATTACGATATCAGAATCAGTCACTTTACCAGCGCGCATAATTTTTTCTTTAATTGCGTCCGTAATATGAGGAATAACTTGGACAGTTGCACCAAGATAATCTCCATGACGTTCCTTACGTAATACTTCTGAATAAATCTTTCCAGTTGTAACGTTAGAATACTTGTTTAAGTTGATATCGATAAAACGTTCATAGTGGCCTAAATCTAAATCTGTTTCTGTTCCATCATCAGTAACAAAAACTTCACCATGTTGGTAAGGACTCATCGTTCCTGGATCCACGTTAATATATGGATCAAATTTTTGAATCGTAACCTTAAGTCCACGATTCTTCAAAAGACGTCCAAGGGATGCAGCAACAATCCCCTTACCTAAAGATGAAACAACCCCACCTGTAACAAAAATATATTTGGTCATTAAAATTCTCCTTTTCTAACATTTATGACTGGTTAAATTAGGAAACGCAAAACAGTTGTTTTTACTGTTGAAATACTGATACAACAATAAAAATACCCCCTATTCTGAGAATAGGGGGTATTACCGTTCATTGTCTGAAAAATCCTCAAAAGGATCTCCAGAGCCCAAAAAATATAATACAGAGTTACAGACTATAAGTCAAGTTTGTATATTTAGTTTTCGTCATCTTCGTTTAATTCTGATAGTTGACCTTCAATTCCATCTGGAAGAACATCAGTATCGTCATCGTTAGAAAGATCTTCAAATGCTGGAGCGTCATCTGATGTAGTATCTTCAGCTTCGACTTCTTCATCTTCTGGATCATCAGAATCGTAGTCAATTACATCATCGTCATCAGCTGCATCGGCAAGAAAGGCATTAACCTTCTTACGTTTTTTACGTACAGGACGGTCTTCGTCTTCATCTTCAGCGTGAATTAAGGCTTCATCAATTGATTCGAATGGGTACCAAGTACGAAGTCCCCATGTATTTTCGCCCAAGGAAATAAAACTTCCGTCAACGTTTAAATCAGTATAAAATTGTGATAATCGATTTCTAAATTCCTCATCTGTCTTATCTAAATAACTCTGAACCGCGTTGGCTAAATCAACAAAAGCCATTGGTTCACCACTCTTAGCTAAAATAGCGTGGGCAACTTCGATCATTGAGAGTTCGTTTTTGTTTTGACCCTTAAAATTTTCTAATTCCAACTGGTGCACGTCCTTTCCACAGTCTATCTCAAATAATACTACAATTAAGCAGTAAATTGCAATCGGATTTTGTAGTTACCAATCAACTGTTCTCCTGCAAAAAGTTGGTAATCAATATTTACCCTTCCCGCCAGGGGTCCTTCTTGGAGTTCTATCTCTAGAAATGGTGTTACTGTTTCAATCGGAAAAAGTCCGTAAGGCGTGCGATACCGCGCTTCAATTCTTTTACCGTTAGCAAAACGCAAACGCATTTCACTCTCAGACGAACGTGTTAATAGGACATTGCCATCCCCATCAATTTTCATGGTTACGGGTGATTTTTTTCCAGTTTCTTTATTTTTTTCCTGATATCTTAAGTAAAGTGAATCGCCCATTTTAAAAATCTGTCCGGGTTCGTCAAAAGCTAGGTGTGTTTTTTCACCTTCTTGTTCAATAAATGTCTCTAAATGGATTTCAATTGGAATGCCATTGTTTAATCCAGCCATTTGAATCCTCCTCTTTGTTCACTGTTCTAATGTAATAATTATAATTCATTTCATATATTATTCTAGCTTTAAGCTTTTACAATCTCACCTTAAAACTTGTATAATTTTAGTTAGATGTTTCTTTTTAAAATTACAAAGTAAGAAGGTAGTAAGATGTCCCAAGAAAATCAACGTTTACCGATGGAGAAAGTCTTTCGTGATCCTATCCATGACTACGTTTATGTTCAAGACCAAGTCATTTTAGACTTGATTAATACTAAAGAATTTCAGCGTCTTCGTCGAATTCATCAATTGGGAACCACTTCCTTTGTGTTTCATGGAGCTGAACATACCCGCTTTTCGCATTCATTAGGATGTTATGAAGTAGCACGTCGCATCGTTGAAAGCTTTGCTCGAAATTATCCTTCAAAAACTCCCAGTGATGGATTGTGGAATAATGATGAACGGTTAGTAACGCTTTGTGCCGCCCTCTTACATGATATTGGTCATGGGGCTTACTCGCATACATTTGAACATATTTTTAATACCGACCATGAAAAATTTACTACCCGGATTATTACGGACCCTCAAACCGAAGTTAACCAAGTTTTACGGCGTATTAGTCCCGACTTTCCAACAAAGGTCGCTTCTGTAATTAGCCATGATTATCCTAATCCACAAGTAGTACAGCTAATTTCTAGCCAAATTGATGCCGACCGTATGGATTATCTTTTACGTGATTCATACTACACCGGAACTAACTACGGAAACTTTGATTTAACCCGCATCTTACGTGTGATGCGTCCTTATGAGCATGGTATCGCCTTTCAAATGAGTGGCATTCATGCCGTCGAGGATTTTATTGTAAGTCGTTTTCAAATGTACGTTCAAGTTTATTTTCATTCTGTTTCCCGTTCTATGGAGGTCATTCTTGGACATCTCTTAAAGTTAGCTAACCAGCTATATCAGTCTGAGCGAGCTAACCATCGACAACGTAACTTTCAACCCCATTACTTAATGCCATTTTTTGATGAAAATTTTACGTTAGATGATTATTTAAAACTAGATGATGGCGTCTTAAATACGTATTTTCTTCAATGGGTGGATGATGAAGATCCTATTTTGAGTGATCTTGCCCATCGCTTCTTGGATCGTGTTCCTTTAAAATCAGCACGCATCACCGATCAAACTCGGAGTCTTCTACCTGAATTAAAACAATTGGTGGCTGAAGCTGGTTTTGATTCTGAATATTATACTGCTGAAAATGACAGTTATGACTTACCATATGATGCCTATGATCCAACCTCTAAAAAACCACGGACTCAAATTGAACTAATGCAATCGGATGGTAGCCTAGTCGAACTTTCGACCGTTAGTGATTTAGTACGAGCAATTTCAGGTAAAGTTTCTCGTGACGAGCGCTTCTTTTTCCCCAAGGAAATGCTTATAGATAGTAACGAGAGTTTGTTTACAGATACTTTTGAAGCTTTTCAAGCTCATATCAAAAACAATATAATTAGTTAGGAGTAATAATCTTGAGTATAAAATTAATCGCCATCGACCTTGATGGCACCCTTTTAAATGACAACAAACAACTTACAGAAGCAAATATCGCGGCCATCAACGCTGCTTCTAAAATCGGGGTTAACGTCGTCCTTTGTACCGGACGTCCCATTACAGGAATTCAACGTTACCTCACCCAACTAGACCTTACTAACGAAAAGGAATATGCCGTCACTTATAATGGAGCACTCGCTCAAACTCTGACTGGCGAAACCCTCATTAAACACACACTTTCCTTTGAAGACTATCTCACTGCTGAAGCATTTAGCCGTAAAATTGGTGTGCATTTCCACGTAGATGGTAAAAATCACATTTACACTGCCAATAAGAATATCAGCACTTATACGGTAGGTGAAAGTTTTCTAGTTGAAATGGGTCTTCGCTATCGCGCCGTTAATGAAATGGACCCTAACTTAGAAATGCCCAAGGTAATGTTCATTGACGATCCTAAAGTTTTAAGTAAAGCGCGCGACCAGATTTTTGCTAAGTTCCAAGACAACTTTAGCGTCGTTCAAAGTGAACCATACTTTATTGAACTTATGCCCCAAAACGTTAGCAAAGGTAACGCTGTAACTGAGTTAGCTACACGTCTTAACCTTACTTTAGACCAAGTCATGGCCATTGGTGATCAAGGTAATGACCTTTCCATGATTAAAGCTGCCGGAACTGGTGTAGCAATGGAAAATGCAATTGATGAAGTTAAACAAAATGCACAATTCATTACGGCCAATAATAACGAAAGTGGCGTTGCCAAAGCCATTCAAAAATTTGTACTAGAAAAATGAAACTAGGATCGCATTAACAATTAGAATCAAAGCATAGCTTAGTATTAAACGAGTCAATGGGGTGAACCGCATGGGCTCGTTTTTTTGTGCAGCAATTTCTTTTGCCCGCTCAGTTTTAGACTGGACAGCTTTATGCTCAATTTTTTCAACAAATTCACTGTTTTTTCGATCGCCATTTAATTTCCATCCACTAAATAAGTGAGCATTGAATAAAATTGCTAAAATTCCCCATAATAGTAAAAGCATCCCTAAAATAAAATAAATATTACTTACAATGTAGGTTCCTTTAAAAATTAATCCCCCTACTACCAAAATAATAAAAATAATTGCTTTGGTGCTTAATTTATTTAATAGATTAAATACTTTCATAGTCTTACCTCTTCAGTCTGGTATTGCTTACTACTATAGCGTCTTTTTTTACTAATTAAAACTTTATTCCTCATTCGTAACTTTGAAATCGTTCTCAATCAATGTATAATAATGACACAAAGGAATGATTATATGAATAATACGAACTACTTAAGTATTGCCATCAGTGCATCTTTTATTCGTTACGCACTATTTGACGAAAGTGGCAGTCTTAAAGTAAAAAAACAAGTTCCAACGCCAACCGATAGCGTTGAAAATTTTCTAAAACAAATTTATGAAATTGTTACTGACCATCTTAAATCGATTTATGGAATCGGACTTAGTGTTCCCGGCCAAGTCGACCCAAAAGATGGCGTAATTTATCAGGGGGGCTCGTTGCCCATGCTCCACGGACTCAGCCTTGGAAAAATCCTTGCCACTCGCTACGAATTACCGGTGTCGATGGAAAGTACTGGTTTTTGTGTTACTTTAGCTTCTCAATGGAATGGTAATTTAAAGGGTGTCACTAACGGAGCAACCATCGCCCTTGATGATGGTGTAAGTTCTGGCTTAGTTTTAAATCACCAGATTTTTTCTGGTTCCCACTTACAAGCGGGCGGAATTGGCATGATTATTGCCAATCCAACGGTTGAAAATCATCAACCTGAAGATATCATGTTCAACGCCTGTTCTGCCTCAAAAATGATTAACACCATCGGCAGTGCGTTAGAGTTATCTGATCCCAATGACGATATCAAAGTATTTAAGGCGATTGAAAATGGAGATGCTAACGCTCGCGAAATGTTTAACGCATATTGTCGAAATGTAGCTTACATGATTGTGAATACGCAGGCCGTTCTTGACCTTAATAAGTACGTCATTAGTGGACGAATTAGTAATCAGAGTATTCTCGTTCCTGAAATTAATCACCAAATTCAAATTATTCGAGAAACGATTCCGGTCCTTAAAGAAATGCTGGAAATGCCGGTAATTGAAACTTCGATTTTTAAACAGGATACTGACCTTTTCGGTGCATTTTATAATGCTTTGGATCACTTGGACTTTACACAGCCTACAGATAACAAAGCGGAATAAAAAGGAGTTACGGCTTAAGCCATAACTCCTTTTTATTTTGTTCTATAAACTATGCCACCGCACGTTGGTTAACAGTATGAGCCAAGAACGCTAAGCGGATAATAGCTAAGTTCAAGGCTTCTTCTAGACCTGAACTAACCCGTAAGTATTTACTTACACATGTATCCACCTGTTGGTATAGCTTAGTTTCTTTTAATTCTTCGTCACTAGCATCGTTGTATTGAATATACTTTTGATCAAGTTCTTCTTGTTCAATTACATCAGGAAAATCCGTCTGTGTTCCTGGTCCATCATAGTAATCGACAAAATTATTATTTGTATTAATTCCCAAACAAAACTCTCGCTTAGGTATTCTCAACAATTCAAAACCCAGTCCGGTATGATTGTCCGTGCTAATTACTACACCCTCATCGTCGTTAAGCGGCAAGAATACATAGTAATCGTGACGATTATGATCACTCACACTATAATCAATACCGTTTAAACCTTTGATCTTAGTGATGTAGCTGTTTTCGTTGATTTTGATTGTTTTATCTTCTTCGATCACTTTTGATAAAACATCATATTTAAAAATCATTTTTCTTCCTCCAAAAAATAACCATAAATACTGGAACAGAAGAAATTATACTCCCTGCAATCAAAAAAGCAACAGTTGTAATCTTACTGTAAAATTACTGGAATTATTTTGATTCATTTTGGTCGATATAAATCGCCATTGCGAATTTCAACAAGGTTAAATTGACCTTTTGTTCATCTCCATCGCTGTAACCCAGATAAACACTAATATAACGATCCGCCATTTGATATTCATTACTCTGGATAATTTCTTCATCAGTAGCATTACGATATTTTTTAGTTAAATCCTCGATAACTGGTCCTGTAAAGAGATCTAGAAAATCAGTTTGATTTCCAACTCCGTCTTCAATATCAATGACACCCTTTTCTGTATTCACTTCGAAATAAAACTCACTTAAGGGGATCTCAAAAACCGTAAAGCCATCAAAGGTGTTACCATCGGAATAAAAAACAATGCCTTTTCCTGGGTTTAATTCTAAGAAAGCATAGTAATCTCTTTCATTTCTCAATTCTGAGATGAAGGTGATTGCATCGATTTGATCACTATCCATTTTTTTGATTTGACTCTGATCATTAATGATAATCGGTTTCCCGGTATCAATCACATTCTTTAGAATGTTATAAGTAAAAATCATCACTCTACCCCCAACGCATTTACTTTCTATACCTCGATTATATCGTGTTCACGCTCTTTTAGCATTTTCTACGGCTCAGCACGTTTTCTCAATTGTCGTACAACTTGAACGTATGAATAAACTAATACTAAATTTGAACCTAACCAAGCCAATGGGTTAGCGGTACATGCTCCCCAAAATCCAAAAGCCGGAACCACAAAGAGTCCCACTAACATCCTTGAAATCAATTCGGCTACCCCAGCCATCGTTGGGGCCACACTCTTTCCGAATCCTTGTAAGGTATATCGGATGATGAACAAGATTGCTAGCAAGAAATAACTCGCACTAACGATCACAAAATATTCATGCGCCAAGTTGGTGATATGTTGTTCTGAGTTTCCAATAAATAGATTAACCAGTACGCGACTATTCAAAATAATTAAAGCTCCCACAATAAAACTGTAAGCGACCGAAGTGATCAACGTTTGACGAATACCTTTCAAAATACGTTTAAATTTTTTGGCCCCGTAATTTTGAGCCGTAAAGGTTGCCATTGTGATCCCCAGTGACATCATTGGCTGCGTTGCTAGCTGATCGACTTTCCCAGCAGCAGTATAAGCAGCAATTGCTGATGACCCAAGATGGTTCAAAGAAATTTGTAGGATAATTGACCCAATCGCGATAATGGACGCCTGAAACCCCATTGGTAATCCAATCTTGATTTGTTCACGAACCAATTTCATATTTGTTTTAATTTCTTTTACTTCAAGCGATAAAACCGGAACGTGAGACTTAATATAGAACCAGCATAGAAAGCATGAGATTAATTGGGCCGTAACCGTAGCAATTCCGGCTCCAGCAACTCCCATGTGTAAAAAGACAATCAAAATAATATCCAATACCACGTTGATAATACAGGCGATTACCAAAAATACGAGTGGCAAACGACTATTTCCCAACGCCCGTAACATATTGGAGAAAAGGTTAAAAAACATAGTTGCAAGCACACCACCAAAAATGATCGTCAAAAAGGTCGTGGCACCGTCAATAATGTTAGCTGGGGTTTGCATCATTTCTAGCAACGGTCTAGCCGCCAGTACACTAACTACCGTCAGCATTAAGGCGAATACGCCACAAATCCAAATACTCGTAGCAAAACTTTGCTTAACTGCTTTAACATCCCCAGCCCCATAGTGCTGAGCCGTAATAATCGATAACCCCGTTGTCATCCCTTGCGCAAATCCAATAATCAAAAAAGTAAGTCCATTGGTTGCCCCGACAGAAGCCAATGCTTGTACACCGACTACTCGACCAACAATCAAGGTATCAGAAAGCGTATAAATCTGTTGGAAAATATTTCCCAAAAGAAGTGGGATACTGAACAAAATAATGCCCTTGATGGGACTTCCCTTAGTTAAAATACTATCCATGTAAATCCTCCGTTTTTTATTAAATAAAAGATATAAAATTATTTAAGATGTGAATTCCAATACTACATTTAATATCACGGGTACGCATATAGGTAACCGCTAAAATTGCGCCCATGATTGCATAAATAGGAAAATTAATTCCTGTATCGTGCAATGCACCAAAGATAACTGCATTAACGATCACTCCGATTACTTTTATTACTGGTTGATCAGTTTGGAAAAATAATTCAAAGAAAATCCCCCTAAAAATGAGCTCTTCCATGACTGGAGCCACCAACACGCCATCGATGAATGTCCAAATTGGTAGTTTTTCAAATAGTTTTTCGATTGCTAATTGGTTAGCAGAAATATTAACTTTAAATTGATTGGTATACCAGATTTGAAAAAGCATAAAAATCATCCAAACTAGAACCATTAGCAGCATTGTTTGAGTTCGCACCCTTCTTGGTGGTAAATCCCCATAAATACTATGATTTTTTTTAATTTTATATCGATAAAATTGCCAGAAAAAGACGATAACTGCTATGGCAATCGCAATATAGACGATTATTAGAAAAAATAAAAAGAGATGATGGTTTTGTGTATATGCTGCTACTAGTTGTGGAATAGAAACCAATTGATCCATTCCAAATAGTAATACTAAAAATAGGCAGTTCTTCAACACTTGTAACGCTCTCATTAAGTACTCCTTTTTAAGATACCAACTTTATTTTAAAGATAGCATTTTATCCATAGAATACAATCACTAAAAACTCGTAAACGTGATTTTTATTAAGATGCACTTAATTATTGGTATATTTTATAATTCCTTAACCTTTCCATGGTATTCTGAAAAAGTAAAGAAAGGTGATGCTTGATGATTATTAACGATAAAAAAATGGACCAGTACCTTGAAGTTCAATTAATTGGCCATAAAGATAACAAAATCAAAGCCAAAACCAGCGCTGGACAATACATATTTGTTTATCCTACCACCGAACAAACTAACGATCCTTTATTTTGGAAAAGTTTAAAAGATATTATTAATAATAAAATGTGGCTTCCAATTACTAAACAATTTCATCAATTGATAGCTAGTGATTGGCTTGTACCAAGTATTCAAATTTAATCCGATATTAAACCAAGAAGCTGTGACAAATGCTAGGATTTAATCCCCTTCATTTGATTCACAGCTTCTTTTTATTTAACAATCTCTAATAAATCAGTTGGTGTTTTTAAAATATATTCTGCTTCAGAGAAATCATTCGCTGGGATTGCTCCCCATCCAGCATTGGCAAAATCGACTCCAGCGGCATGCGCTGATTGCATATCAAATAGCGAATCACCTACATAAATCACATCCGCTCGATTTAGCTTAGGGAAATACTTCTGCATACCAAATTCAATTGGATCAGCATGAGGTTTATGCTTTTTCGTATCATCTGAAAGCACGACTTTTTCAATTGCTCTAATCTTAGGAAAACTACGCATTTCATCATCAAAAACTCGTCTAAGCTTAGAAGTTACAATTCCATATTCGATTCCTAATTCTCTTAAACCAGCAAACATTTCATCAATTCCATCATATTCCTTAATTAAATCAACTTCTTGATTAATCCGTTCGTTAAAAATATCAATTGTCTTGGCTGGATTCGATGAACCTAACTCGCGTGCCATATCAATTCCTGGAAGACCCATTAATTCAACAATTGCTTGCGGGGTGACTTCTACGCCATCTTGGTTTAAAGCATATGTTAATGCTGCCACAGATGCATCTTCAGTTTTTAAAAGGGTGTTATCTAAATCAAATAAAGCAACTTTATACTTAGTCATAATATCCTCCAAAAATCTTATTAGTATTTGCCACCTATATTACGCCCCCTTGCCCAATATAAAAAGAAGAAAATCCTCATTTGGGACTTTCTCCTTAAAATAAAACATTTTTGTTACTAATTTGTTATATAAGCATACTTGTAGTTCCATTGGGTACCCGCTGTGTTGTGAATAACGCCTTTTACTTTAGGATTTTTCAAGTATGAATATACAGTTTGATAAAGTGGTGAAACAGCTTGTTCTTTCATCACAATTTGTTCTGCCTTAATCATATCTTGCCAGCGTTTCTCAGCATTATTAGCATCTTCATTTTGGGCTTTTTTCACAAGGCTATTATATTCCGTGTTGTCCCATTTGCCATAATTATATGCACTATTTTTTTGTAAAATTTGAAGATGTGAAATTGGATCATTAAAGTCAGCTCCCCAATGTCCAACTAAAATATCAAATTCTCCACTTTGAGATCTCGAATATGCTACTTGCGATGGCACGTTAACAATGTGAATTTGTAATCCAGGTAATGTCTTTTCCAAGGACTGTGCATAAAATTCAGCATAATTTTTACTGTTCCCCTCATTATCTGAAGTTAAATTAAGTTTCAAATTCTTTACTCCAATTTCTTGAAGCCCTTTTTCCCAGTACTGCTTGGCCTGTTTTTGATTGTACTCGATGGTACCGTCTAAATATGCGTCATCAGCAAAGTCCTTTCCCGTTTTTGGATTATTAGCTAAATCCGTGGGAACGAGGCCCTTACTTGGTGTTGAAGCATCCCCAATGATTTTTTCAATCAACTGCTTCCGATTGATTGAATAGGCGATAGCCTTACGAATATTTACATTATTAAAGGCTTTACGTTTGGTTTTATCTGCATCATTAAAATTATATTGTAAGAAAGTGGTAATGGAATATGGAAAGGTGGTGTAATCTTTATTATTTTTATAGTTTTTAACTTGTTCACTGGAAAGCTGTGTATAATCTAGCTTCCCGGATTGGTATAAATTCAACTTAGTTTGTGGGTTTTCCACCACTCTAAATTTAATTTGATCCAATTTAACAACTTTTTTATCCCAATATTGTGGATTTTTAACGAAACTCCAAGTATCGTTCGTTCCTGTCCAGCCTTTTACTTTAAAAGGCCCTGAATAAACCGTATATTGCGCCTTTGTTCCATATTTATCGCCATATTTTTCAACAGCCTTTTGGCTAATTGGTGAAAATAGTGGATAACTCATTAAAACTTTAAAATATTGAATAGGTTGATCCAAATGTACAACGAAAGTTTGATCATCTTTAGCCTCGACCCCTAGCTTAGAGGGATCCATCTTACCTGCATTAATTTGGTCGGCATTTTTAATCCCTTCAAATAAGTAAGCATACAAAGCTTTAGTCTTAGGATTAATCGTTCTTTGCCATGAATAGACAAAGTCATGAGCTGTAATTTTACTACCATCACTAAATTTAGCATTTTTGCGAATCTTGAAAGTCCACGTCAATCCATCTTTAGAAACTTTAGCCTCGCTGGCCAAACCTGGGGTTGTCTTACCATTTTTCCCTAGGCGATATAGACTTTCAAATACATTTCCAGTTTGTCCATAACCATTGGCTTTAGATACATCCAGCGTGTCCAAGGGAGCATCAGCTGCTAAATTCATGGTTTGTTCAGCAGCATAGCCACCTTTTTTAGCTCCACAACCCGCCAATACCACCAATGATACTAAAATAACCGAAAGAAACCCGATCCACTTTTTATTTTTCATTTTCTACTCCTTTAATTTTAATCACATCAACTTGGAAACACCCTACAATCGCTACATTCAGATTCCATATCATCACGTCCTTAACAAACAAAAAACCGGCTAACTACACCGCAGTGTAATTAACCGGTTCAACTAATCCCAATTGGTTCGTTGAATAATTCCGCTATTTACGCCTGCCAAATAACATGTGGTCTTTTAGACAACATGCGCAAGTTTCAACTACTGATTTAGTATTCGTAAATAGCATAGAATTACTCCTTGTTTTATTTTCAATTATTAGAATACCCTATTCACTTATTTTTTGTCAATTCAAATGGCTTAACTTCTAAATAGTTGTATAATTACATGTAAACGTTTCAACTATGAAACTACGGTAAATTTAATTATTGTGCTATCATAGCTGTAATTAATAAATGAGGTGGACAACACGATGAAAATAGCATTAATAGGGGCTGGTCCACGTAATTTAATGGCCTTTGAACGTCTAGTTTATTGGGCATTAGATCGCAAATGGGCAGATGAAGTTAAAATACTCATATTTGACCCATTTGGAATAGGTGGACGAGTTTGGAACCCTAACCAAAATCATGAACTAAAAATGAACTCTCTGGCTTCCAAAATAACTTTATTTACGGATGATTCAATTCAAATGGAAGGCAATCCTCATTTAGGTCCAACTCTTTTTGAATGGGCAACAACTCTTGGAAAAGATTTTATTGAAAATAATAATTTTAAGCGCCAAAAACTTTTATTAGAAGAGATTGATCATTTAACTAAATACTCTTATAGCTCTCGGGCTCTATTTGGTATTTATCAACAATGGTTCTTTCAACATGTTGAAAAACGCATGCCTAGTAATTTTAGTATCGAAATTCACTCAAATTTGATCCATAACGTCAAATTTGACAATGAAAAGTACATCTTGCTTACAGATGAGTTAGCATACCAAGTAGATGCTATTTCAGCCGCTCTGGGCGAAGGGATGGATGAACCAAGTGACGCAGAAAAAGAGGCTCAAGCATTTGCTGAAGCACATCATTTAAAATACGTTCCCGTTCGCTATCCCGCCGAAGTTGATGTTGATGACATTGCGCCTACTGATCAGGTTATCATTCGCGGCCTAGGCTTAAGCTTTATTGATTACCTGTCCGAACTAACCGAACGTCGTGGTGGTGTTTTTCAGCGTGATGAACGGGGTTCGTTAATTTATACACGTTCTGGCGATGAACCAACGATCTACGCTAGCTCTCGTCGAGGACTTCCTTACCATGCTCGTGGTTTAGACCAGAAAAAAGTTGGAGAGACTTATCCACGTTATTTTCTATCAGACGCGTATGTTAATAACTTGGTGCTTAAAAATCAATCAATTACAGGATCAGAATTTATTAAGCGTATTACGTTAGACGTCGAATTAACTTACTACGTTACTTTAGCTAAGTTACTATACCCTGATATTAACTCCGTTGAATTTGAAAAAGAATTGGCTACGGCTTCTAATGGATTCAAAAAAATTCTAGATAAATACAATATTAGCGCTAAAGATCGCGTGGATTGGTCAGCTTGGGAGAATCCAATTCCTACCAGTGTTACTGACACTGCTTCCTTTACCACTTTTATAAAAACTTATCTCCAACAAGATATTGATATTGCTAATGAAGGTAACAAAGTTTCTCCTTTCACGAGCGCTGTTGAAAAATTACGCGAATTACGTTCCAACATTCGTAAAATCGTCACCTACGAATTACTAAGTGACGATGATTACGTGAAATATATTTTAAAGTACTTTAACGCATTAAATAGCTTTTTAGCGGTGGGACCGCCTGCGTTCAGAATTGAGCAAATTTTAGCCCTAATTAAGGCAGGTGTGCTCACTTTAACCGGTCCAGGTATGGTCGTTGAAAATGAAGATGACCATTTTGTAACTTATTCATCCGTATTGAGTGATCATCAACGTTATTCTGGGAATGTTTTAATCGAAGGACGGTTACCACAGCCTAGTGCTGAAACAACTCAAAATCCTTTAATTAAAAATTTGCTTGCTAATAAAATGGCTCGCATTTACTCTTTGTATTTGAGCGACGGAACTTTATTTAAGACCGGTGCTTTAGATGTCACTACCGAAACGGCTGAACTAGTTACTCCCAACGGTAAAATCATGCCTAATTTCTTTTTGTGGGGGCTTCCTACTGAAAAACGGCATTGGCTGACTAATGGTGCCCCAATTCCTGGTGTAAATGATGTTCGCTTACGTATGGCTGATATGATTGCCGCTAGGATTGTAAAATCTGCTAAATAACTCATTTAAAAAGTATAAAAAACAAGCGATAATAAAAAGTTTGGTTGAATCTAAAATTCAGACCACCTTTTGTTATCGCTTGTTTTTATTTCAAAAATTAATATTGTCCACCATGTACTTCAGCAACGTTGGTAGTTAAAATAAATGCCTGGGGATCGATTTCACGAATCCGACCGATTATACGGTGATATTCTGAGTTTTCTACTACAAGCATCAACATGCGCTTGTTATCCCCCGAAAAGCCACCTTGTACATCTAAGCTAGTATAGCTTTGATCGAGAGACTCCGAGATAATTTCTTCAACCTCGGCTAAGTGACTACTCATAATATAGACACTTTTTTTACGATCGATACCTGTCTCAATATAGTTCATTACTAATAAAGTAATTACCGATGAGAATAAAGCTAAAATAAATGCTTCAATTCCGGAACTAAAGATATTCATCACACAAACCATTGTATCAATTACCAACAAGCTGACAGATGGCTTAAAATTGAAGTATTTCTTCAAAATTAGTGGAGGTACCGTTGTCCCACCACTAGATGCATCGATTTGATATAAGAGCGCTACTCCAAGTGCGTATAAAGCACCACCAACAATAACTGCTAAGGTTCGATCTGACACTAAACTAATACTAGGAGTAATCGCCATACAGATCGGTAATAGTAAACTACCCACTGTAATTCTTGCAGTAGTTTCTTTTCCCAAAGTAAAGTACGACGCAAGTAACATGGCAATGTTAATAACAAATACAATTAAAGCACGATTCCAACCTAGGGCATCTTCTAAAAGAATTGAGATACCGGTGGCTCCACCAGCCGCAACATTGTGAGGAGCGTAGAACATATTGATACTTATTGCTAGCACCTCTAGTGCAACCAACATTACCGCAAATTGCATAATTAACTTAAATCCTTTTTCTTTCATACATTCCTCCGTTTCACTGACTTCCTTCTAAAAAAAGGAGGTAAGCCAAATTAAGACTTAACCTCCTTTTATTATAACTAAAATTTAACCGTTATTCTTGATATACGAATTTAAATCATCTGGAGCTAAATTTTGCCACGACTTGGCATAAAACTGATTGTTCATTTTGTATGATGGGATTTCTTGTTCGCCATCAACGAAAGCCTTAACCTTTTTATCGAAAGCGTACCAACCATTCCAACCCAAATGAATTGTATCTTGCATAAAGTAGGGTTGTGAACCTTGATTAGATAAATCAGCAATGTGGTCAAATCCTTGACTCTTTAATTGATACTTAATCTTCTTATTGAAACCTTTCAGCATCGATTGTGATAGACCAGCATAATTTGCCCACTTTTGATTAATTGGTGGTATTACAAATAATACATCAGTTTTATCAGCAGCAAATTGATTTAAAACCAATTGGAAATCTGCGAACTCTGGGGACTTAGTGTAGTCATAATTTCTTTCAAATCCTTTAAACTTACCCAATTTATCTTTCAGTCGATGACTGTAGAAGGAATTTTTGATTCCAAAATCATTATTTGATGTTTGTTGCTTGGCCTGTTTAATAATCGCTTGGCGAATTAAATCTCCCGATTCACTATTTGGTAGAGCTTGCAGCTGGCGATTAATTTTCTTTTGATTATCATCTTTCAGTTTCAAACTAGAGAAAAGTTGATCTTCGTGAGCTAACAAACGTTTGTAATAACTAATATTTCGTTGAGTACTTGCTGATAATTTTTGCCCTTGTGCTACTTGACGAAGAGCTTTGTTAATCATTCCATTTCCATTATCAGTGTTTTGTTCCATCTTTAATAAGCGATGGGCAGCGTACCGATCAGTTCTTGTACCATGCTGCTTTTGTAAAAAGTTAACAGCTTGCAGTTGTGAGAAATAAAATGAAAATGCTTGAGGATTAGCCCCTTTTTTGACAAACCATTGAGGAGAAATCACAAATACGGCCTTCCCATTTTTAAGCTGGTGATTGATTCCTTGCATCTGGAAATAATGGGTTAAAGATTGCGTCCCAGCTGCTCCCATTAAGAATGGACGGAAATCCCAATTATACTTTTCTGCCATAACTGAGGGATGCGTCAAATCAAAGCGTGAAAATTCTGACGATCCGAAAAATGGTACATAATATGGATCTGATAAGGCGGCTCGCTTAACTGCATCGCCCTTTAAAATATTTGGTGACAATGATGTCGCGGCTTGCTTCTCAATTGTTGGACTGATTCGGTTTATTTTGAATGGGGAAAATAAAAGCCCAATCAAAACAACTGATGCGACTAGCAATGGACCAAATATCATCCAAAGTTTTTTACCCACGATTACTGCATTGCCTCTACTTTAGCGATAATTTTATTTGGTGTATCCCATTCACTGCGCTCAAATTCTGAAACTGGGGCCATAATTCCCAATTCTGTTTGGAGTTGGAGTAATAGTTGCACCGTACCCATTGAATCTAACAAGCCTGTTTCAAAAAGGTTTTCATCCATACTATTACTTACATCTGAACCTGTAAGATCTGCCAAAATGTTTAAAACTGTTTCTTTTGTATTCATAATTAATTATTCTCCTTTATTTTTAGTGGAACCATAATGTGTCTAAAAATCCTGAAAATACGAGGAACGTGAAACAAACAAAGTTAAACGTAATAAAAATCGCCAAGTATTCAGTAAATTTATTATGTGGGAATCGATCCGGATTCTTTTTCTTCAAGTTTAGCCACCAGTCATTAATAACTAAGGCTACCCCATGAATTAGACCGTAAACAATGTAATACCATTTCTCACCGTGCCAAAAACCCATTAATAACATGTTTAAGACATAGGTGATATTGGCAGTTGTTTTAGGATTCTTAAATATTTTATGCTTCATGAAAAAGAATACTAATCGCATATATACATAATCTCTAAACCAAAATGAAAGTGTCATATGCCATCTATTCCAAAATTCTTTAATATTTTTAGATTTAAATGGTTGATTGAAGTTCATTGGTGTTTCAATTCCCATGAAATAACTAGTTGCTACAGCGAACAAACTGTAACCAGCAAAATCAAAGAAAAGATAGAAACTATATACGTACATTACTCCTACCAGCCCCCACGACAGACCAGTCGATTGCACAGCTAAATGCTGTACCTTTGGAAGTAAAATTGTCCCAAAGAGATATGCCAACATAAATTTATAGACAAACCCTAAGAATACGTAATGTAAGGCTTTTTCCAACATATTTAAATACTTTTCGCGGTCCGGAACGCTCTCATAATCTTTTCTAAAACGACGATAACGATCAATAGGACCGGATGAAATTGATGGGAAGAAGGCCATAAATTGTAAAAAGAACCACGGATTGTAATCCTTTAACACTCCATCGCGAATTTCCATAACGGTTTGTACAGCTTTAAAGGTCAGGTAACTAATCCCCAAGAATCCAATAATTGATGGAGTCCCCGACATCAGTGGCGTTAATTTCACGACCACTAGTGGTGATATCGCAAGAAGAACCGCAATAACGAACACCCACGTGTCGTTTTTCTTTTTACGATATACGTTATAAAGTGAAACTAAAATCACTTCAAAAATTAAAAATCCAACTAGTGCAACGCCTTGCTCCCACTTAGGTCCTCCAAAGGATAAGAGAATGAATCCGATTGATACTAATAGTTCGTACCAACGAAATCTCTTGCCCCAAAGGATTCCTACAACAATGGGAATAAATGCCACAGCTAGCATGCCAAAATACATTGGATTTTCATATGGTGTTAATGAAAGCATTAGGCATTAACCTCAGCAATAACAGATTTAATATCGATTTTTCCGTTGGCCGTTTGCGGTAAACTTTCAACAAATACAAAGCGATTTGGAACAGCATATTCCATCATGTTATCCTTCAAACTATCTTTAATCGCAACTGTTAATTGAATTTGAGAATCGAACTCATTTTTTTCAGGAACAACATAGGCCACTAATTGAGCCACCTTTTGGTCTTTCCCATATTTAGGAACTGCCACTCCAGCCTGAATTAATGGATCGTTATTTAAGTAATGGTTAACCTCTTCAAGTTCGATTCGGTAACCATGCAGTTTAATTTGGAAATCAGTCCGTCCATGATAATAAAGCATTCCAGTATCATCAATCTTAACTAAATCACCGGTTTTATAGGCACGTTGACCTTCATATTCAAAAAAGGCTTCGTCCGTTTTTTCCGGATTATTGAGATAACCTTTGGAAACACTTGGTCCTGATAGAACTAATTCTCCTTCAGCACCAGCATTGGCCATTCTTCCATTATCATCAAGGATAAATCCCAGAGTATCTTCTTTTAAATATCCAATTGGTAGACGATCATATTGTTTAAGTACCTCATCTGTAATTTCGATTGCACTAACTGCGACGGTCGCTTCTGTAGGCCCGTACGTATTAAAGATTTTTGCATCTGGAAAACGTAGTTTAAGAGCCTGCGCAGTAGCGTGTGTTAATTCTTCACCACAGAACAAGAATCGGCTCAATGCTGGTAGATGTTCTGCATCAAAAGTCGGTTGCAACAAACAGATATCCATGAAGGATGGTGTTGAAACCCACACATTTAAGCCCAAAGTGGGTAATATTTCAAATAATTTTTTGAAATCATCCGTAACTTGCTTGGGCACCGCTTTGATTGTTCCACCCATAACTAATGTGGGATATAAATCCATTACGGATAGGTCAAATGAGTAAGGTGGCTGTGATAACGTCACTGGACGTTCAGGTAAACCTAGATTGCCAATTTCCCAATTCACAAAACTTAAAAGATTATTGTGACTGATTTGTACTCCCTTAGGCTTACCAGTTGTCCCAGACGTGAAAATAATATAATAATTATCATCTTTAGTGACGAAACTATTAGGTGTTACATTTTTATTTGCATTAAAAGCATCGTTTAATTCTTGTCCTTCTAGAACTGGTAGATCACCCAAATTTACAGGCAAATCTTCAACCGCGATACACATCCCAGGATTAGCAATTTCATTAATCATTGTTAATCGTTCTGCTGGTGAGTGGCGATCAATTGGGACATAAGCGTGTCCACTTTTTACAACCCCTAAAAAAGTTGCAATCATATCAAAGGTTTGAGCACCATAAACCATAATTGGCGCATCTTCTTCCAACCCTTGCGTTAAAATATATGAAGCTAAGCTATCTGAATAAGCTTTTAATTCTCCATATGTGTTCTTAGTACCTAGATAATCATAAGCAATCCAATCTGGATGTTTAACTGCGATTGAATCAATTTGCTCAATCACGTTAATTACTTTCCCCATAATTAATTAAATCCCCCGTTTAAAATTCGTTATAGATAAATGTTCCGCCAGTCATTCCGCTGTAATCGTACAAGTACAACAAGACGACTAAAACTGCAAAGTAAAAAACAGTTCGCGTAATAAATTTTACTGAATCATGTTGCCATAAATCTTTAAAAAAATTCAGCATCACAATCCCCCCTGCTAATTTTCACTAATTTGATAGTGAATTTATAAAAATCTAATTGCGTTACGTAAAAGTATGCCATTTTTTTCGCTCTTTGTAAAATTCCTGTAATATAACGGGCTAAAAAAATTCATATTTATCACATAAAGTTCATATGGTTTTTAAGAAGTGTTCCCATCAATACAGCATTTTCGACACTTATTTTAAAAAAGTTTAAAAAAAGCTAAAAATTAGAAATATCGCTGTCTCCAGCGGTACTAAATAATTTCTAGCTTTCATGTGTTATTTAAGTTTGTATGCAATCGTTGCTACCAAGATTGCTTTAAGTATATCTCCTGGGATTAAAAGGCTATTGAGTGCTACAGCTCTGATTAGTGGAATGTGCATATTAACAGCAAAGCCCATGCTACCAAACAAATCGATAATTAAGACAGCTACAATCGCAATTTTTGCAAATAGCAAGAACCATTCATGGCGATGCTTCTTCGACCACCAAGCTAATAAAACGGCCCCAATCCAATATCCTAGGAGATATCCTCCAGTAGGTCCGATAAAAACGGCCATCCCACCCCGAAGTCCAGTCAAAATGGGTAGTCCTATTAACGCCAACAATAAAAATACTCCCGTTGTTAAAAATGCTTCAAACGGCGATAACAATAACCCAATTAATAGAATTCCAATGTTTTGAACTGTCAACGGTACTGGAATTATACCAATCGGAATCGCTGGAATTAGTCCCAAAACAATGACTATAGCTAATAGCAATGCCATACGTGTTAATCTTTGAACTTCGATGTGCATTAAATTTCACCCCACTAAACTAATGAGGTTGTATTATACCATTTTAATTTGAAGCTCTTCTGATAATCGGAATTAATCTAAAATATACCAATCCAATTGCAATTCCAACGATAATCCCTTTTAACAAATTAAAAGGCACTACACCATAAAGAACCATATTTAAGGTCGAAACATTAATTTGGAAACTTGCTAACTTCATATATAAGGGCAATAGAATGAATAAATTTATCACACTCATAAATACCGTCATCAAAACCGAACCGATTAAGACCCCCTTAATCAAGGCCCCCACTTCTTTTTTATGCGTGCTACCTTGAACCGCTTTAATTGCGTAGTAAATCGGTAAGATATATGACAAAGCTGCCAACCAGTTAGCAAATGCGCCCAATGCACCTGCTGGATTACTATCTCGAAGGATTATATCCATCAGTCCGGCTAAACCAGCTGTCACCATCCCCCAGACTGGCCCAAATAATACCGTCCCAATTAAAACTGGGACATCCGCGAAATCAATCTTTAGGAACGAAAATCCGGGTAAAATTGGAAAATCAATGAAAATCAAAACAAACGAGATAGCTGCTAGCATAGCGACTACAACCATCTTATTAACTTTAGAAACACTCATCATACTGCCTCCTTGGATTTAGGAGCACCTTCTTGGTTTATTTACACAAAAAACACCAATGCAACTGGGGCATTGGTGTTTAGACTGTTTTATTATTACGTTAGTCTGCGCAAATAAATTCAATCTTCCTTTATCTAGACTTTAACTATCGGTTTCGGAATTTCACCGAATCAGCCATCACGAATGACAGCTCATGGACTTTACCACCGGTCGGGAATCGCACCCTGCCCCTTGAAGATGAACCGTTATTTTTTTGTAAGTATTTCATTAATAAATATATAGTACAAATAGCTTATTCGTCAATCATTTGTACTTTCTTTTTTTACTTGAAAAAAACTTTCCCCATCTTCTAGCACTTCGATAAACAAACGTTGATCTTTTGGTAAACCCTTAATTTCACCTAAGTCAAATTCATAGCCATTAGGAATCTCACGACCACCACTAAAACGTTCTTTAAGAAAGTGACGTAACGCTTTCATAATGCGTCCGTTACTTTGCGCTTTTTCAGCTGCTTTGGCTAAAGTGAAACCATCTTCAATATAGCTAGCAATATTACCAGCTTGAATCATCGTAAAATAGGTATATTTTCGTTGACCTGTTTTTGAAATTTTAGACTTAATATAACCTTTTTTCTCCCAATAACGTAATTGTCTAGTTGATACATCGACAGCATTGGCCACATCACCGATACTAAGTAACATAGCTTCGCTATCAATTATTTTCTTTACCACTGCTAGGCGACCCGCGGGGTTTTCCATGTTTGCTCCTCCTCATTAATGCTGTATATCTTGTTGCATCTTTTAAACTAATTATAACTTCTCTAACATCTTTGTCAAACAAGTTGACAAAGATGTTATGATAACTTATAGTATTAAAGAAAAGTTTTTGAAAAGAGGTTGTAAGCTTATGCCACAAGCAATTGACGCACATGGTAAACCCTATAAGAGATCCTTATTGATCCTTGTGCTATTAATAGGTACTTTTTGTACCGTTTTGAACCAAACAATTTTAACCACCGCATTTCCTACATTAATGGATGCTTTTGATATCAGTACTTCTACTGTTCAATGGTTGACAACTGGATTTCTGATGGTTAACGGTATCATGATTCCCATTAGTGCCTGGTTAACAAGTCGTGTTCCTTCTAAACGACTTTATTTATCTGCTATGGCTGTTTTCCTAATTGGAACCATTCTATGTTACACAGCTCCTACGTTCCAAGTTTTACTTGCCGGACGTTTAATCCAGGCTCTCGGAGTTGGTGTTACCATGCCACTCCTCCAAACTCTAATGTTGACAATTTTCCCAGCTAACCAACGTGGTTCAGCCATGGGTCTTGCCGGATTAGTTATTGGGGTAGCTCCAGCAATTGGTCCTACTCTTTCTGGATGGATTATTGATAACTATCACTGGAGAACCCTATTCGGAATGATTATTCCAATCGTATTTATCGTTCTAATCGCTGGTCTATTATTTATGAAAGACGTTTTGGAAACCGACAAGAAGAAGCTAGATTGGATTTCAGCTGCTTTATCTACAATTGGATTTGGTAGTTTACTCTTTGGTTTCTCCGAAGTTGGAGACAAAGGCTGGGGCGACGCAGTAGTTATTACTACATTAATCGTTGGTGTTATCTTTGTTATTTTATTTGGTATCCGCCAATTGAGATTAGAAAAACCATTCCTTGATTTACGTGTACTAAAGATTCCAGAATTTTCAATTTCTGCTACTTTAAGTTCAGTTTCAATGATTGCCATGGTGGGGGCTGAAATGGTACTTCCACTTTACATTCAAACTGTACGTGGCGAATCAGCTTTCCATTCAGGTTTAACACTATTACCTGGTGCTTTAATGATGGGATTCCTAAGTCCTATTACTGGTCGCCTATTTGATAAAATTGGTGCCCGTCGTCTAGCAATCACTGGAATGTTCCTCTTAACTGCCGGAACGCTTCCATTTGCTTTCATTACCAAGACTACACCAATGATTTATATCATTGTCTTGTATGCTGTTCGAATGGCCGGAATTGCGATGGCAATGATGCCTGTAACAACTGCTGGTATGAACTCTCTTCCATTTGAAAAGATGGGTCATGGTACTGCGGTTAATAACACTCTTCGTCAAGTAGCCAGTTCTGTTGGAACAGCCATCTTGGTTAGTGTCTTGACCAACGTTACCAAGAACCAAATGCCTGGTAAGCATCTTCTCTCAGCCCAACCACTCGCTTACAAAGATCAAGCATTTGACGCAACCGTTGCTGGTTACCATGCGACATTCTGGATTGCCATTGGCTTTAGTGCCCTTGGTTTAATCATCGCATTCTTTGTAAGTCGTAAAGCAGGTAGCACTGCCAAAGTACAACCTCAAGCAGGAGGTAATAAATAATGATTATCTTTCTTTTAATTATCGCAGTCATCGCAACGTTCCTTTCGATGACACTTATCTCTAAAACAGCTGTCCGTGTTATTTGTTCTGTTATTTCTGCAATCGTCGTAATTGCTTCGGTTGCTTTGATGGTAATGAATGATCGTGAACATTTTGGGATGCATAAAATTACTGAAACAACTACCCAAGAAATCTACTCAGTCTCACCTTCTAAACAAATGAGCATGTTACTCTATAAGAGTATCGGTACCGCTGATAAAGATCGAGTTTATATCTACAATAAGACTACTTCTCAAAAGAAACCTAGTCATACTGAAACTGATAAAACTACTAACAAGGTTAAAACAACTAAAAAGAGTACGGCTCGTTTAGTTAAATCTACAACCCGTTGGACTTATAAGAACAACACTTACAAGTTCTGGTTTGGAATTGCCGGTAATAACCGTGAAGTTTCAAAACGTGTTAATACTTTCTACGTTCCTAATAATTGGATTACCTTATCAACAGAACAAGCCGCTAAGCTTCAAAAGAACGTTAAAAAGAATCAAGCTCAAATGAAAGCTGATGCTGAAAAGTATGTTAAAGCTAAGGTCACAGCTACTGTGAAGTCAACAATGGCTGCCGCACTTAAGAAGAATCCTACAATGAGTGCTAGTGATCAAAAGAAACTAATGGCTGATACAACGGCTAAAGCTTCTAAACAATATGCTGCTCAATATCAAGCTCAAATGATGCAGAAGATGATTGAAGAAGCTAAGGAATAATTACAACTAATAAAAACACGCTGAACTTTTGAAGTTCAACGTGTTTTTTGTTTTACTTTGAAATAAATTTACTAATTTCTTCAACAATCTCCTTTGATGCATTTCCCGCATTAATCTTGCAGAAGCGATCATAAAAAGTATTAAATCGTTGGTCGATGCTCATATTAGACTGAGCTAGTCCGCATTCAATTTTATCCCAAAGCTCGATTGGATTGTAGGCGATTTCCCCCGGTAGATCTTTTTGATAGTCTAAATAAAAACCGCGTAATTCATCTTTATAAATTTCATAATCATAAGGATAGAACAAAATTGGCCGCTTAAGATAAGCATAATCGAAAAAGACACTCGAATAATCCGTTATTAATAAATCCGATACTAAGTATAATTCAGAAATATCTGCATAACTAGATACATCGTATGCAAAATTTTCAAATCCTGAAATATCCATTGAATTCGCTATTAAATAATGCATTCTAAGTAAAAGCACTGCATCTTTTCCAAATCGTTCTTGGAATTCTTTTAAACTAAAAGGTAATTCAAATGAATATTTACCCTTTTGAAAAAATTGATTATCTCGATATGTTGGAGCATACATAATAACCTTTTTATTTAAAGGAATTCCTAATTTTTGTTTTAATAATTTAATTTCTTCTTTTGTGGGATTAGCCAATTTATCATTCCGTGGGTAACCGATTTCTACAATTTTGTTCTGATAACCAAAAGCTCGTCGAAAAATATTAGTCGAGTATGTATTTGGACTAATTAATACATCCCAACGATTGGCTTCCCTAACAAAATTTTGATGATAACGTTCCGTGTTCGTCCCAGGCATCACAACATTTTTAATATCTAATCCGAGTTTTTTCAAAGGTGTCCCGTGCCACGTTTGAATTAATTTTATGTGATCGGGTTTCTGCACCCACTGCGGTAAACGAGCATTTTCAACCCAAACTTGGGCTTTTTCGATTGTTCGAACCCATTTGAAAGAGCCACGTATTACATAATCATATCCGTTCTTCTCTGCCTGGGTTGCTAATCCCTTATTTACAACCCAAATCAAACAATATTCAGGATGAGTTTTTTTCAACTCTTTATAAATAGCTAACGGAGAATCGCTGATTTGACGTCCACCAAAGCTTTCAAAGATGATGGTAGGCTGTGAGTAAGGTTTGTAATTTATGTTAAATAAATAAACTAAAAATCGGCGTTTTACTTTTCTCAAAAAATTAATTAAGTACATAATACTCCATCTTTCTCAATCTTAGTTGTTCAATTTAGTATATTATATTTTTATGATTTCAGTTAGCATAAAACTTGAATAATTTATTAACAAAAAAACATGGAACTATTTTCCATGCTTTTTCTAATTACTTATAACCTAAAAATTTCTTCGATAACTGGTCAACTTTTTTCTTTAGACCATTGTTACCACTCACTTGATGGTTACTAAATACAACAACAGCTTTCTTTCCATCTTGGCTAATACGAACATGACTTTCAAAGCCATATCCATAACCATTAGCATATCTATAAAATGGTTTCTTAGATGTATATAGACCAGCGCGATATTTACCATTACCTAGTGGTAAATAAAGTTCTTTAGCTGCGTCTGTTCCTAAAATTTTCCCATTTAATAGACTAGCTACTAATTTATAATAATCTGGTGCAGACATATATACTTGACCAGTTCCTAGCTCTGAAAAGACAGTCGCACCATTGGGATTCTGCTTAATTCTATCCCCATTTCCTTTTACTACATATCCATAGGCCCGATTTGTTTTTATATTATTGTCATAAGCAAATTCAGTTTGTTTAAGCTTTAATTTTTTTATGTAAGTTTCATCAAACAACTGTTTATAGCTCTTTCCCGTAATTTCTTCAAGAATTTCTGATAAAATCACAAAATTGACTGGTTGGTAACTCCACTTCCCGCTTTTTTTTGTATTAGCATCAAACCTAACATTATCAATTACAACATCTAGCAATTCGGCACTAGATAAATTGTTCCCCGAAAATTTCATTTTTTTCATTGATAATCCCGAATTCATATCAAGTAGTTCTCGAATTGTTATATATTTAGAACCTGGTAGATCCGGAATAAACTTATTGACCCTATCAGTTAATTTTAGCTTTCCTTTATTGACTTGGTTCATTACTAAACCTGCTGTTAAAACTTTTTGTAGAGAGTCTATTTCATAAGTAGTCGTTAACATATTTTTATCAACATCAGTGGCAGATCCTGATACGTAACTATCTACTATTTTGTTGTTCTTAATTAAGACCGCTGTACCGCTAAACTTAGTCTTCGAGAGACTTTTTTTTAATTTTCCAGACTCTTTTCTATCTACAATTCTTGTTATGGCTGTTTTTGTTTTAGTATTAGAAACAACTGTATCTCCCTTTTTTAAAGTAACGATATAACATGCTATACATATAAACATTAAAATACCAATAAAGGTATAAATCCATTTTTTCATTGGTTTGCTCCCCTTACAGATAGATACTAAAAATACTCTAAAATTTAAATTGGCGTCCTAAATCTTAGAGTATTTTTAAATTATCTTTTTCTACCCATTACTAATTTAAATGCCGTTATGCTAAACCATAGTAGACCAGTTAAAATCATGATCCATCCATTAATAAAGCTTGATTTATAGCTAACTGTTAATACATTTTTCCCAGATTGGGTTGCTTTTATAGTTGGCATATTCATCGTGCCTAATGTGATATTCCCTTTTAATAATTTTGAACCATTCATTAGCAATATCGTATTTTTATAAACGGTAATTGGTATTTTTTTACTTTCTCCTTTATGATTTGCATACCACGAGACTATTAATTTTCCATTTTTAACTTCCTTTTTTACACCTTGTTTTGAGTTAATAAACAATGCTGCATATGTTTCATAGGCACTCTGTGATTTGCCATTATCAGTATTATTAACATTAATTGGTACATAGTCCGTCGTCGGTTTTTCGGCCAGCTCAATACCTTTACTTAAGTCGTTACTCCTAAAAGCATTTCTTATTTCACTTTCTGAAGCATTATTTTTAACTATTACATTAGTCCTATTTGCTATCGGCTGATGACCATTCCAGCCTTCACTTTTTGACTGTACGTTATAGTAAGATTGTACTACGGAAAAAAGTGTTGCTATCATTAAAAAAAGCTTAGTATACTTTTTAAAAGAAGGTTCATTAACCTCCTCAATACATAAACCTAAACCTACCAGCAACAATACAAATGCGAAACCTTCAAGTCGACTAGGAAATTGTAAAAAACTATTTAACATAGGTATCTTTCTACCTATAACCATCCAAGGCATAATATTAGATGAAAGTACTAACATCACTGTCCCTATACCAGTTACAGCTTTAGTAGTTAGAGATAAGATCGACCAGTTCATAATAGTAATCGCTATTTCAAAAGCAAATAATACACTTACAATAATTCCAATATGGTTAAAATCAGCATTGCCTACCGATAAATTCATAGTTTTCATTGCTAAATTTGCAGCAAAAGGAGGATACAATTTATTCCCAATATATATTTCAAGGATTGATCCCCACACATTAAATGTAAGCAATAAAGTTAGTCCAGCAGCCGCAATCACTTTTACACATAGTGTAAGTTTATCTTTCACATTTATAATTCCAATTATAAAGAATAGAAACAATATAAAGACCGATATAACTGCACTTAACATATGTATCTGAATCATCAATGAAACGGAGATAGATAATTCAACAATCGTAAATTTATCACTCTTAATAAATTTAATACCCACAGCGACGATTAGTGGAGCTACAGCAATCCCCCACGGCATAAACATCTGGCTAACTGTCCAACCCATTACCCAAAAACTACTCATGAAAAGCATAGAATTCATATTGGCTACTTTTCTAGATAGTCCAACACTAGTAGATAAATAGTTCATTGTATAGCCGCTGATCAGAAATAATAATAATGATGATATTACTTGAAATTTTAACCAACTCCTACAAATGAATAAAATAAAACCTAATATATATGCCAGTCCTGGACCATATACCGCATTCACAATTCTAGCGGTTTGTTGAAAACCATAATTAGATGTAAAATAACTAAAATTACCACTATCAAATTGCATTGCGATATCGTACAACCTATTAAAGTGAAAAATAGCATCTGCCCCTAATATAATACTTTTATTCAAAATTTGAGGCATCGTTAGTAATAATCCAGTAATTAAAATAACTAAAAAAGTCCCAACGTTAGGATTCTTCATAGTTCTTTCTTTAAATTTCATTTTTTAAACCCTTCCAAATTTACGATATGAAAATTACCTAACTTTATGTTGTACTGGATGCATTAACGTTGTTGGATGTTCCAGCGAATTAGTAACTGAGTGGCCAGAAATGTTTACCAACGCAAAGAACGCAAGTCCTAATATTGCTATTCCAGTAACAATCCTAGTTGTCAAAGACATCTTGTCTGGAGTTATTTGATGATACATTCTTTCCTGTACATCCTTTTCTGCTTGATTTTTATCGATGCCCTTCTTGACTTCATCTTCAATTAGAGACTTACGATACTCATCTATGTTAAATTTAATTTGCTCTTTTTTCTTATCTTGTTGGTATTTTTTACGTTCTTTGGCCGTCTTCTTTTTGAAGTCACTTGAGAATTTACGGTAGTGTTCAATTACTTCCTCTGTCTCGCCAATTTCTCGTAGTTCTCCAAAATGCATCCATGCAACTCTATCACAAATCATTTTTACTTGATTAAGGGAATGACTAACAAACAAAATAGTCTTTCCTTGTTCCTTGAATTCCATAATCTTGTCCACACACTTTTGATAGAAAGTATCATCACCAACAGACAATGCCTCATCAATAATCATGATATCAGGGTTAATGTGTACCGCAATTGCAAATCCTAAACGGGAACGCATCCCACTAGAATAGTCCTTAACTGGTTGATCAATAAAAGTACCGATATCGGCAAAATCGATGATGGAATCTCTAACTTCATCAATTTCTTTGATTGTCAAACCTTGCATCAGACCCTTTAGACGGATGTTTTCGGCACCAGTTAAGTTTCTCTTTAAACCAGCGCCAATAGCAATAATTGAAGTATCACCTTTAACATCGACCATTCCTGTGGTTTGAGGAATGATTCCGGAAATAATATTTGAAATGGTTGATTTTCCTGAACCATTCACTCCAATTATTCCAAAAGTTTCCCCTTTTTTAATTGTTAGACTAACACCTTTTAAAGACCAGAAATGTGGAACATCTACTTTCCCAATATTAAAAAAGTTCTTTAGTTTATCACTTTTTGATTTAAAAAGGTCATACTCTTTTGTTACATTTTCTAATTTAATTTTATAAGTATTATCCATTTCAGACTCCTCGGCTTAAATCAAATCCACAAAATTAGCACGGAATTTATTATGTAGATAACTACCAAATATCATCACAATAAAAATAAACAACCAGAACGAAATCGTTAAGTTGAGATTTGGTTGTTGCCATACCCAGCCCTTAGAAAGCAACGACTCCCGGATTCCGTTAATAACGTAATAAAAAGGATTCAATTCTAAAAGACGTACTAATACAGGTGGAAAATTTGAAGTAACGAAGTTAAACAATACTCCACTCATATAAAACAGCATTCTTAACACTGATTGTAGGGCAATTTGCCAATCACGCACTAGTACACTTACTGTTGAATTAAAAATTCCCAACGCATACATAAGTGCAATCATACAAATAAAATAATATATGAATTGGACCCATGAAATGGTTGGCCAAATTCGATTAACAAACATCAAAAACACACCAAAAGCCATCATCGTCCAGAAACTATATAAATTTCCCATAATTTTAATAGATGGCAAAACGTTAATTGGAAATTTCATTTTAGAAACTAGCCCAACTTGTTGATAAATACTTTTAGAAGCATCTAAAGTTGTCTTATTCATATACAACCAAGGAGCAATTCCCATCACCATCCATGGCAAATATGGTACTCCTGGCATTGGATCTCCACGCTTCAAAGCCACCCCGAAGACGAGATAGTAAATTCCAATTTGAATCAGCGGATTCAAAAATTCCCAAGCTAAACCTAGATAATGACTTTGATAATTAGCACGGTCATCATACTTAGCCATCCGTCGAATTATCTTAAAATTAGTGAATTGGTCACTAATTATTTTGAACATTGTATTCATCGTTTGTATTGCTCCTTTAATAAATATAACTAATTTAAAACTTTACTATAATTTCAAAAGTAATTAAACAGTATTACTAAACTTTTAAAAATCTTATTTTCTAAAATTATGTAAAAACCAATAACGTATATTATAATACATTATTAGACACATAAATATTAAACAACTTAGGTAAAGGTGAACATTTTGAAAAACGTAGAAAAAGCAAACCGGCAAGATAACTTAATAAGTGTAATTGTCGCTTGCTATAATGTATCTGAATATTTAAGAGAATGCCTAGATTCTCTAGCAGAACAGACATTTCAAAAAATCGAAGTAATAATGATTGATGATTGCTCTGACGATACTACTCCTTCAATTATCGATGAGTATGCTCAAAATCATCCTAATTTTATTGCTGTTCATAATCCTGAAAACGCAGGTCCTAGTGCCTCTAGAAACAAGGGCATTGATTTAGCTTCTGGAAATTGGATTGCCTTTGTAGATGGAGATGATATCGTCCCATCCAATGCATATTCTACGATGATGCTTTCAGCTATGAATTCAGGCTCCGAAATTGTGACGGGTTTTGTGCGCCGGTTTGATAAGAGTCGTGATAAACCTTCCTATCTCCACAAAAAAGCAATTATTGATGATTATAAACACACAAGTCTAAAAGAACATCCAGAACTTTTATATGACACTACAAGTTGGAACAAGTTGTATAAATTAGAAGTTCTCAAGAGAGAAAATATTAAATTTCCCATTAATCAAATTTATGAAGATGTTTCCTTCACTTCAAAGGCATTTTTAGCGAGTTCCGGTATAGATATCCTCACCAATGTTGTATACAGATGGAGATGGCGTGATGGTGGTAATTCATCTTTTACTCAAGTAAAAAATGAATTACCTAGATACCTCGACCGCTTAAAAAGTTTATATCAAGTAAAAAACATCTTAGAACAATATTCGCTTTGGCACGGTTCTAGTAAGCGCCAATTGTTATTTAAACTATTAGACGTAGATATTCCATTATTCATGGACGATATTGCCGATGCAGATGATACTTTTATTTATGCGTTTCAAGAGGCCACTATCAAATTTTTTAGAGAGTGGGATTTGTTAGATACACCACTCATCAAACTGTTGTCTGCTAAAAAGCAGTATCAATACTTTGCATTAAAAACCGGTAATTTTAACCTTTTAAAACAATTATCTTTTGGCCATCCATTGAATGGTAAAGTGGCAAATCTTGATAGAAAGAATCGAAACATTCCTATTTTTCATACACCTGCATCATTAAAGGTTCGGATAACAAAGGTAAAATATTTGAACGAACAGCTTAATTTTGCTGGAAGTTTACAAATAGGAAAAAAATCTCCTCATCATTTTCCTTTTAAGCAAGAAATCGTCAATGTATATCTGGAAAATATTGCTACGGGTAAAAAAGTTAAAATCAATACATTTACGCGTCCTTTTACCATTTTTAATTTCCATTTAAAACGCATGACGCCTCCTGCAAGTAAATTTAGTTTTTCAGTGAACCCAGTTAAATACGTTGAAAAGCTTGGGCTTGGAACTTACAAAATTAAGATTGATTATAAAAAAAGTAAAAGCTCTAAGTTACTTTCAGTCTATTTAGGACAGCCTAAAAAGGGGTCTGGATCAGTTTCAACTTTTACTGACCCAACAGGTGATATTTCGTTTATCTACGGATATAATACCAATTGGGAAACCACTATTAAGGTAGTTCCGACTTCCGATTTAGCAATTGGAAGTACTAAACTTCCAACAACAGTAACAGATGTTAAATTAGCCAGTTCTGGTAGTCTAATTATCAGCGGATCTTCCTCAGAATTAAATTTAACTGCTAAAATTCAAGATACTCTATTACCTTGTTCTTTTGATAATAACGGTAATTTCAAGTTAGAAATTGAATCAACTTTTTTAAAAAATTACTTTAATCAGAGTTGTAAAGTTAATTTTATAAACACTCAGACTGGACTAACGATTTTGCCTAGTTTTAAAATTACTGAACAATTACTAAACAACTCTACTTTAAGTGTTGCACTTTCAATTAATCCAGCTAAGGGATTATGGATTAGACCTGATGTTTCGATAGCTCCAGCTAATAATGTACAATTTACTAAGAATTCTAATGCTGTTTCCCTTCAATTTGAGGTAATCCCCTCAATATCTACTGAAAAATTGAACGCTACGGGAAAAATCGAACTACTATCATCTGACCTAATCAATCGCTATCTAAATGGTGGTACAGCTACTGTTTTAGGCAATAAAATCGTTGGCACAATTCCCTTGGGAAACCCAACACAATTAAACGTTCTTTCTGGAAAATATCATATTTATCTAAATCTTTTAGATTCTAAAAATATTTCTTACAGATTTAAATTAGCTAATATTAATCCTGTACAAATAACTGTTCAAAATCATTCGATTAATAAAAGAACTAATTCTACCGTTCTTTTAGACAAATTCGGTTTTTTGAAGCTTAATATTAATCAGACCAAAAGTTGGATTGATCGGACAAAAATTCGTAGAGGGTTAACTTATTCCGTTCTGTATCCTTTAATGCGATTGTTACCCTTAAAAAAAGACACTGTTTTATTTGAAAGTCTTTGGGGTCAATCATATAACGACAGTCCAAGAGCTATGTATAAATATTTATCCAAACAACGTCCTAATATGGAATTCGTTTGGATCCTAAAAAATGAACAAACTCCAGTTGAGGGACCAGCAATTCGAGTTCGTCAGATGTCCTTTAAATACTGGTATTATATGGCCAGAGCTAAGTATCTTGTTCAAAATACTAACTTTCCAAATCAGTATTCTAAGCGAGCTGGTCAAATTGAGGTTGAAACTCTGCATGGAACATTTATGAAGGTAATGGGCTTTGACGAACCTCATTTTAAAAATGCATCGAATCGTGTTCAGAAAAATTTCGCTAAGCGAATCGGTCGTTGGGATTTAATGTCCGTGCCTTCTGACTTCATGCTGAAACATGGATCTGCCGCATTCGATTATCCTGAAAAGAAAATACTGAAAACGGGCTTTCCTCGCACAGATGAGTTGATTACCAATAATAATACTGACTATTTAGCCTCTATTAAAAAGAAACTAAATTTACCGGACAACAAAAAAGTTATTTTGTATGCTCCTACGTATAGGACAACAAAAGATGCTTTTAATTTTGAGTTGGATTTAGATATGATGCAAAAAGAACTCAGTGATGAATACGTCCTGCTTGTACGTCTTCATTACTTTGTATCTCATTCACAAAATTTCTTGAATAATTCTGGATTTGTTTATGATGTCAGTGACTATAACAATATTAATGATTTATATCTGATTAGTGATGTTTTGATTACTGACTATTCAAGTGTAATGTTTGATTTCGGTTACTTAAGAAAACCAATGATTTTCTTCGCATATGATAAAGATTGGTACTTGGATCCTTCTAACCGTGGTATTTATATGGATTATGATGCTACGGTTCCCGGACCGGTTGCACTAACTACCGCTGATGTAGTTAATTCGCTCAAACACATTGATGATGTAAAAGTAAAATATTCTGATAAACTTCAACAATTTTATGATAAATTTTGTGAATATGGGCGCGATGGAGATGCAGCTCAACGTTTAAGTGAAGCTATGCTTAGCTTAAAACCTGAAAACCAATCATCAGTAGAAAATAATCTAATACGCTCAAAAATCCAACGTTTGTTAAAACTAAATAACATACAACACAAATTATTAAATATTCTTGGACAACTTCTACCAAAGGCAAATATTGCAATGTTTGAAAGCTTCTTTGGACGTCAATATTCTGACAATCCAAAAGCTATTTATGAATACATGAAACAAAATTATCCAGAAATTAAACTTTATTGGAATGTCAATAAAGACTACGAGGAATACTTTAAAAAGCATAACATCCCCTATGTAATAAGGTTTAGCCTAAGAAGTATTTGGATTCAAGCACGCGCTAAATATTGGTTTACTAATGTTCGTCGTCCTTTTAGATGGTTTAAACCTAAAGATACAGTAGTAGTTCAAACCTGGCATGGGACACCCTTAAAAACAATTGGAACTGACGTTCAGCAGGTCACTATGCCTGGAGTAACTCGGATGAAATACCATAAACAAGTAATACGGGATTCAGCGCGTTGGGATTACCTATTAACGCCAAACCCATATTCATACGAAATCATGCAACGCGCCTTTAGAAAGCAATATCCACAGCTACTCCCAACTGGATATCCTCGTAATGATCGTTTAAGTAATGCAACTAAAGATGATATCAATCTATTAAAAGATGGCTTAAATATTGCTCATAATCAAAAGGTTGTCCTCTATGCACCAACTTGGCGTGACAATGACTTTGTACGAGCAGATCACTATCGCGCTGAATTGCACCTTGATTTAGATAAATTAATTGCAGATCTACCTGAAAACACCTTAATTTTAGTTAGAACGCATTATCTAATTGCTAATAATCTTGATTTAACCAAATATGGTAATCGAGTTATTAATGTTAGTGATTATGAAGATATTACCGACCTATATTTAATAAGTGATGTTTTGATTACCGATTATTCCAGTGTATTTTTTGATTATTCGATTCTTAGACGTCCTATGATCTTCTTTGCATACGATTTAAAAGCATATGCTGAAGATATTCGTGGTTTTTATATGGATTACAATTCAACGGTTCCTGGTCCAGTCGTTGAAACTAATGAAGAGTTAATTCCATTGGTTCAACAGGCTTTAACCGAGCCTACTAAATTCATTGACAACGATCAGTATCGAGCTTTCTTAGAAAAATTTGCTTCATGGGAAGATGGCCATTCAACAGAACGATTACTAGAAACGGTTCTCGAAAATAAACCTCCTTATGAACTTCAGCAATTAACTAATAGTGATAGTCTAGTTGTTGGCGATCAAATACAAATTAAAGATACCACGATTCTATGGTCAGGAATTCCTGGAGTGAAAGGAACTAAATTTATTAAGAATATTGATCTCTCTGAACGAGAAGAACCAGTATTCATAAAACAAATAGCCACTCTTACACCTAGAGATTTCCGTTCTTCAAACTTGTATACAGGCGGAGTTTGGATTAACAGTATTGTTGACAATTCCAACGTCTGGTTTAACGTTGAAAATATTGATAATTAAATAAGAGCTAGGTTTACTAATTGTAAACCTAGCTCTTATTTTTATTGTATTATTTTTCTTCTCTAACAATATAAATTGGACGATTCTTAGTTTCTAAATAGATTTCAGCAATATAACGTCCAATAATACCCAGACTCAACAATTGAACCCCACTGAAGAACAATATAATCACTGCTAGAGAAGGCCATCCAAAGGCTGCAGTATGTGGAAATAGAATTGCCCTAATCACCACTACTATAGCTCCCAAAACAGCTAATACACACGTTAATACTCCTGCAGAAGTAACAAACGATAATGGAGCTGTTGAAAATGAAATAAACCCTTCGATCGCATATTTAAGTAACCCCCAGAAGGACCAAGATGTACTACCGGCTACTCGTTCACGATTTTCGTAAGAAATGTAATAGGTATTGAACCCAACCCAGTTAAAAAGTCCCTTACTGAAACGTTCACGTTCGTCCATAGATAATACACTATCAACCATTTGACGAGTCATTACGCGGAAATCCCGAGCACCATCAACTAATTCTAAAGAACTCACCTTATTAATCCACTTATAAAACATGCGCGCGAAAAATGAACGAATCTTGCTTTCGCCATCTCGATCTTGTCTTCGGGTGGCAACGGCGTCATATTCACCTTCTTCGACAATTTTAAGCATTTTAGGAAGTAACTCCGGAGGATCTTGTAAATCAACATCCATCACTGCTACAAAATCTCCTGTCGCTTTTTGAAGTCCAGCGTACAAGGCCGCTTCTTTTCCAAAATTTCTTGAAAAACTAATGTAGTGAACTTCTTCATGCTCTTTTTGTAATTTTTTTAATTCAATTAAAGTCTTATCTTTAGAACCATCATCTACAAAAATAATTTCTGGTTCCACATCCATTTGTGATTCTACTTTAGAGAAAGCGTCATAAAATAACCCGACTGTCTCCTCTTCATTATACGCTGGAACAATTATTGATAACTTTTTCAAACTACTTCACCTATCCAAATCGTTAAATAAACTTTTCTTTTTTATATTTTCATGTTTTACTTAATAAGTTAACTTTACACTTATTTCGGAGATGAAATCATGCTTAACCAACTATTTAACAAATATAAATCTGTTATATCCTATCTCTTTTGGGGCGTGGTAACCACCATCGTAAATATTGGTGTCTTTGCCATTCTATCAGATTACTTACATCTGTTCTACCAAGTTAGTAATGTAATTGCTTGGTTTGTTTCCGTGCTTGTGGCTTATGTTAGTAATAAACTTTGGGTTTTTAATTCTCATACTGAAACTACTGGTCAACTTGTAACCGAAGCAGTTCGATTCTTCTTAATGCGAACAGCTACTTTAGCAATTGATATTATTATTTTATATATTGGAATTACGCTTCTAAACGGAAACGATATTATCGTGAAAATTATTGATAATGTCGTTGTTGTCATTTCAAACTATGCGTTTAGTAAAATGGTCGTATTCAAAAACAAACAAAAATGGGATTAAATCCCATTTTTTTATTGTTCAAATTTAGCAATAGCTTCGGTTTCATCTAAAATTTCGATTCCTAAAGCTTGTGCCTTAGTTAATTTACTACCAGCATCGGCTCCTGCAATGAGGATATCAGTTTTCTTCGAAACTGAACCCGCCACATCTGCACCTAAACTAATTAAACGCTCTTTCAATTCATTTCGTGTATACTGTTCTAATTTTCCAGTCAAAACAACTTTTTTCCCTTTGTAGTAACCATCAGGACTTTCAGCTGGCTTTACACCCAAATATTCCATATTAACTCCGACAGCCTTCAATTCATCAATCATATTTTGGGCTACATCACTTTGGAAAAATGTTGCTAAATTATTAGCTAAGGTTTCTCCAATCGTATCTACAGCATCAAATTCTTCAATTGTTGTTTGCATTAAATTATCCATCGTTCCGAATTTTTCCGCTAAAGTACGCGCCATCTTCGTACCAACCCCTTGAATCCCTAATCCATTAATTAAACGCTCTAAAGAATTTTTTCGGCTATTATCAATGGCTTCAAGTAAGTTGTTAACACGTTTCTCTTTAAAACCATCTAATTGGCTTAATTCCTCTGAAGTTAATTTGTATAAATCGTCAAAGTGATGAATAAAATTCTTCGCGTATAATTGTTGAATTTGTTTTGGTCCAAGCCCCATAATATTCATCGCATTTCGTGATCCAAAATGCTCTAAACGAGCTACAATTTGAGCTGGACAATCAGGGTTAATGCAACGAAGGGCTACTTCACCATTTAAGTGAACTAATTTCTTACCACATGATGGACATTGGGTTGGAATATTTAACTCACTAGTTCCTGCTAGACGCTTTTCTAACACTACTCGTGTAATTTCTGGAATGATATCACCAGCTTTATGCAACAGTACCGTGTCGCCAATGTGAACATCTTTAGCTGTTAATTGGTCTACATTATTCAAAGTGGCCCGGCTAACTGTTGTTCCTGCCAATTGCACAGGGTCCATCACCGCTGTGGGGGTCACCACGCCTGTTCGTCCTACCGTCCATTCGATATCTCGAACTACTGTAGCTGCTTCCTCTGGTGGAAATTTGTAGGCAATTTCCCATCTTGGAATCTTAACCGTGTGCCCTAATTCTTGCTGAAGGCTTAAATCATTAACCTTCAAAACGATTCCGTCGATTCCATAAGGCAAATCTTCCCGTTGACCTTCGTATTTAGCAATATAATCCCAAACTTCATCTAAATTAGCACATACTTCTTGAGTAGGGTTAGTGTTAAAGCCTAATTCAGCCATCATTTGAATTGCCTGATGTTGAGTTTTGGCCCCCAATTGATTTGAATCCACAACTGTATAAATAAATGTGTCTAAATCCCGCTTCTTAGTTACATTTGTATTTAACTGTCGTAAGCTTCCTGCTGCCGCATTACGTGGATTAGCAAAAACTGGTTTTCCATCCTCTAATTGTTGTGCATTCAATTTAGCAAACGAAGCTTTAGGCATAAAGCATTCTCCTCGAACTTCAATCGAGAGCGGACGGGTCAATTTTTGGGGGACTGACTTAATAGTCTTCAAATTTTTAGTAATATCTTCACCAATATTTCCATCTCCACGGGTAGAGCCCTGAATCAGCTCACCATCTTGATAAGTTAATGAAATTGCTAATCCATCAATTTTTAATTCAACATTATAATCAACTGGATGCCCAACATTTTTTTGGATACGATTATCAAATTCAACTAATTCATCGCGTGAAAAAACATCCCCCATCGACAACATCGGTTCTGTATGGGTAACTTTGGTAAAGCCCTCTAAAATTTCACCACCAACTCGTTGAGTAATCGAATCCTGGGTGATGATTTCTGGAAAAGCTTCTTCTAACGCCACTAAATCCGCATATTTTTCGTCATATTCGTAATCTTCAACTTCAGGAGCATCTTTGGTGTAATATAATTTGCTCCAACGATCCAAAGTGTCTCTAAGGTTTTGCGCTAATTTACTAGCTTCTTCAACCTGCATCTCTTCCAATTTTTTTGGTAAACTCATTTTTTCTCTCCCATGACTTATATATCAAGATCTAATTCGACTGGACAATGATCGGAACCAAAAATTTCAGTATGAATCTGAGCGTCAGTTAATTTTTGATCCAACACCTTTGAACTAACAAAGTAGTCAATCCGCCATCCAGCATTATTAGCACGCGCATTAAATCGATAACTCCACCAAGAATAGACTCCTTCTTTTGAGGGGTAGAAGTATCGGTATGTATCTGTAAAGCCACTATTTAATAACTGTGTAAATTTATTGCGTTCCTCATCCGTAAATCCTGCATTTTTATGATTAGTTTTATCATTCTTTAAATCAATCTCTTGGTGAGCCACGTTTAAATCTCCACAGAAAATAACGGGTTTATGCTGATTTAACTGGTCTATGTATGCTCTAAATGCATCGTCCCAAGCCATTCGATATTCTAGTCTCTTTAATTTTGGCTGTGAATTTGGTGTATAACAAGTAATTACGTAAAATTTTTCAAATTCTAAAGTAATTACACGGCCTTCTTGATCATGTTTCTCAATTCCAAGTCCATATCTTACAGTAAGAGGCTTTTTTTTAGTAAAAATTGCCGTTCCAGAATATCCTTTTTTCTCCGCATAATTCCAATATTGATAGTAGTGAGGCAATTCTAATTCAATTTGCCCCTCTTGCAACTTTGTTTCCTGGATACAAAATATATCTGCATCTAGTTCCTTAAAAACATCCAGAAATCCATGCTTAACCGCTGCACGCAATCCATTTACATTCCATGAAATAAGCTTCAAAATGACTTCCTCCAGTGCTTATGTAATTACTTTTATTATCGCATATTTCGCCATATAAATGGACCTTTTAGGATGGTCTTAGCTATAGCAAGATTCGTTAATTTAAGTTATATTTAAAATATTCATTATTTTTAATATAGAAGGAGCTTTTATCATTGGTTAATTTGAAGAAACATTGGAAAAAATCCCTTTTAACTTTTATTTTAGTTGAGTTAATTATGCTTGGTTCAGTAACAGCATTTTCAGGAGGGGCCTGGCATTTTAATATTATCGGTAAACGCGCTTTTATTTTTGAAATATTAAGTAGTTTAAAACCGATTATGGAGAATTTAGTATTATTAATACTCGCTCAAAAAATCATCGACGGCGTCAATCCTAAACAGCTTCAACATAGGTGGTTTCAAATTCTATTTTATTCCTTTGGCATTTCCTTATTTAGTTGGGGTATTTTTGCTGTTAAATTTAATATCTATGATTTTTTTAAATCAATATTTCCAATAATTTTTCAGACCAATAAAATGGCTACTACAGTAATAGTGATGCTTTTTATTGGGTATTTATTATCCCGCACTAATACCTTACTTCTTGAATTCGACAAGAAAATAAAATATATCATTCTTTTAGCATTATCAATTATCCCAACTATCCTCTGGTCTTTAAAATTATCTGGTAAATCTAACTTCTTCTTCGGAACCGTTTTATGGGGTGTCTTTCTACTATTATTAGCAAGAAATTTACCACAAAGCATGCCAAAAATAATTAATAAAAATATAATATGGGGGGGAGTAGTTACAATATTAGTTGGAAGTGGTCTACTTTATTTCTTAGACTTGTTGAACAACAAAATATTACTGCTTAACTCTACTGACGTTCTCGCTAATCGACTATCCTTCTTAACTTCTAATACCGTTTCATTCATGATTGCATTATGTCTTTTTATCTTATTGAAAAATAAACACTTAATTCGTAGTATCTCTTGGGACCTACTTTTTGGAGCAGTACTATTTTCATCTCATTTTTTATTTGCTATTCCCTTATGGCGGAATATTTGGAGGACCAATTTTTGGCTTGATCAAACTTCGCCTAGACTTTTGGTATCCTTATTAACTTCGACAATTATTACTTCATTTATACTCATTGCACTTGAATTACTAAGAAAGTATTCCATGAAACAATTATCATTAGCTTCGCCTAGAAAGGCAACCGCTCTACTAAGCGCTCTAGGCTTAGCTCTGGTAGCAAATTTTGCCCTAGTAAATTCTAATAGTTTATTTATTTTACAAGACGCTTTTTCAGCTATTAAATCTTCCCAACTTATGTTGCTAAATGTTTTGTTATTCTTCGCATTAATCATGATTATTTTTGCAATTTTTAATAGGGTTTTATTAACAAGCATGATTATTTTAGCATTTTTAGTTGCATTTACCTTTGCTAATGTTCAAAAAATAATTTCTAGAAATGAACCTATTATTCCGGTTGACATCACTAGTAATATCCAGAACATGAATGCAATACTTAAACTAGTAAATATTTGGTTAGTAGTATTTTTATTAATTTTGCTACTAATAATGATTATATTAAGTTTAATTATAGAGAAAAAATTAAAATTTAATTCTATTTTTAACTGGTTTAGTCGCTTTTCTATTATATTGGTTTGCTCAATATTAATTGGTATTTTCCTTCGAGAATTACCTTCTGTACCTAGTTCAAGTGTAACTTGGAAAAAAGAGGATTATACGTTCTTTAATAAAATGATGATTAACGAGCTTAATTACTCCTATCATCCAGAAAGTATAAAAACTGATTTCAAACTGAATGGGAGCGCCGTTGCACTAGCAAGTAGAATCATCGTTCCTATCATGGATAAACCTGCTAATTATTCTAAACAAACTATTAACCAAATAGCTGAAGATTTAGGAAAGCAAGCTGATTCTATTAATAAAACCCGTGACCGTAATATTAAAAACGATACTGTTATCTATGTTTTGAGTGAAAGTTTCTCAAATCCTCAACGCGTTCCAGGAGTAGAAATGAAAAATCCGATTCCTGAAACTACCCAACTAAAAAAACAAACTACTTCTGGTTTAATGGATAGCTATGGCTATGGAGGCGGTACAGCTGATATTGAATATGAGGCACTTACTGGTCTTTCACTAAATAACTTTGCACCAACTTTATCAACACCCTATGTTGAGTTAATCCCCAAGCTTAGCTATCAGCCTTCTGTGCTAGATATATTTAAAAACAAAAATGCAATTCATCCTTTTCAACCTGATCTCTACAATAGAGTTAATGTATTTAAGAAATTAGGCTTTGATAAATTTTATAACACTTCTGCTCCTAACAAGGTTAAATATACAAAAACTATTGACGGAAAGAATGCTACTGGTAATAGGGTTAGCCAAAATTCTAAGTATATATCTGATAAATCGGCTTACAAAGAAGTTAAGCGCGTCATGAATATGAATAAAGGCGGCCAATTCATTCAATTATCAACTATGCAAAATCACATGCCTTATGTTGCTGGGCAATACGGAAAAGGCAATCCATTTGCTATAACTGGTGATCTATCTGATGCTAGTCAGGGTCGATTGAGAACCTACTCATACGAAATCAACCAAACCGATAAAGCTTTAAAAAACTTAATTTCAATAGCAGATAATTCTAAGAAAGACGTAACAATTGTCTTCTACGGTGATCATCTACCTGGCCTTTATGAATGGGCTCAAAATAACGATCAAAAAATGAATCAATATGATTCAATGCTACATCAGACAGACTATTTCATTTACTCTAACCATTCTAATAAAAAGGTCCAAAAATCCGTTGCTGCACCATATATGTTTACACCTATGATGCTAGAACAAACTAACTCCAAAGTTTCACCATACTACGCATTACTGACCCAGTGTATGAAGGAACTGCCTGCTGGTGAACGTAATAAGTACATGTTAGCTAACGGTACAGAGATTTATGAAAAGAACCTTACAAATAAACAAAAGAAATTATTACACGAATACCGTTTGATTCAGTACGATATAACTGCTGGAAAACACTATTTAAAGAAGGGGTCTAACTTTTTCACAGTAAAATAATATACCATCTAAACGCACAGTAAAGTTACTGTGCGTTTTTATATCAAAAGTTATCTTCTTTAGTTACTAAAAAACGCTATAATTAAATAAAAAAGGACGGTGTTTTTAATGAAAATTAGCGTTGACTTAATTAATGGCTACTTACCAGATCAATTTGGTAAGCATGCTCCCAAAGCATATACATCCCATGATTTTCCAACTCGCTCATTCCCTATCAATATTAGTGATATTCCGATTGGAACTAAAGCATTAGCATTAACTTTAATCGACTATGATGCTGTTCCTGTGGCTGGTTTCCCTTGGATTCATTGGATTGCTACTGATATTGATGCAACTAATTATATCCCTGAAAATATTAGTATTTTAAATACAGGTATCGTGCAAGGTAAAAATAGTTCTGTTTCTAAATATATTGATTTTCATGACCCAGCAATCGAGGCCCGTTACCTAGGTCCTAAACCTCCTGCTGATCACGACTATACTCTGACGGTCTATGCCTTAAAAGAAAAGACTGGTTTAAAACCAGGATTTTATCTTAATGATTTAATGCGCCAAACCAAAGAACGAACAATTAAAAAAGCAACACTTGAGATCCCATCGCGAGGTTAAAAATAAGCTGCTACCAAAGGAAATAAAATCTTTGATAACAGCTTATTTTTTTGTCTTAATATTAAGGAATATTTTCCTATTTTGTATAGAAAACACTTGTTACAACGCCTTTTTAATTACTAAATAAAAATGAACGATTTACCTGTCTGAATAGACGTATAAAAGCATAAAATACTATTGAAATCCGGCTTAACATAGCTATCCACAGCATCATTACACTAACTTTTTTAGGCGTATACGTTACTTCCATAACATTTTTACCAATCTTTCCTTTAACCTTAGGAACCTTAATTATACCTCCCGAAGATCTAGGGATTACTGGTAAGCCGTTTAATTTAAAATGATTATTTTTATAATATGCAACTGGTGGATTATCATAAGTTCCATTGCCCTTCCATGTCACAATAATCTTATGTTGCGCTACTTCCTTTTTATAATTTTTATTTTTGGTCGGTTGGATAATTTTATTGTTATAATCCCAGTATACAGAATTATCTATGCTATGATTAGCAGGCATATAATCCGAAGTTGACTTAGTAATATAATTAATATCCTGTTCATTTAAAGGCTGCTTCATCAAATAAGTAATATGTTTTAAAGTTTTAGGATCACGTCCAATATATGGTATAGTAGTCGATTTTGAAACTAATACATTGTGGCTTGCACTCCGATTATAGCGAAAATTAGAGCGCATATTTACTACTAAGAAAAGTAACAACACTAGGATTAGTCCATTCCTAATTTGTTTGATAAAGAAATTTGTACACTCAAAATCACCAATGCTGGCAACTGTAATTAATGCTAACACTGTGGCTGGGCCTACTAAACGTGCTGGAAATTGTAGTAAACTACTAAAAACAGCACTATCATGCATGATAGTAGGCCAATCAATAATAATAGTTGTTGAACACAAAAATAATGTTAATGATAAAAACCCTGTAATCTTCATAGCTAGAGATATCTTTTTAAAGAAGAACAATAAAGTTGAAGAAACGGCTAAAATAAAAAACAAGTTAACCCATTTTCCAGAAAATATTTGTAAAATATTATAAATACCCTTGCCATCGACAAAATCAAACTTAACGATAGGCACTATATAGTTACCATTATATAATTCGAACATTCCCGCTACTACATTTAATGATAAGCTTATACAAAGCAAAACTGCGTAAATACCATTTTTAAGTAATTTTTTTCTAGAAGCTCTATTAATTATTAAGGCAATAATAGCATAGATAACTAACAAGAATACTGATTGAATAGCAGTTGCTAGGTGTGTTTGTACCACTACTGCCATAATAGTACCTAGTTGAACCCAATTGATAGGTTCATCTTTATTATTAACCATCCGCATGCCGCACCCGACTACCAAAGGAATAAGCATTGCACCAATACTGGTAAAGTTCTGTGCCGCATCCCATCTAATTACAGCTGGACTAAATGCGTACATAATACAAACCAATTGGATCATGAATTGATTTTTTACCTTTCCCATTTTAAGGGCATAATTCATAGATAACCCTGATAAAATAAAAAATAAAAAACGCGTTACAATTTCAAATTTATAAAAACTCCCGCAAATAAGCAATATTCCACCAAAAATATATGTGATTAACGGACTATATACTGATGTGACCATTCGACCTGAGTTAGAGAACCCATATAATTGAATAAAGTAGGAAAAATTATGATTTTTTATCTGCATAGCAGTATCATATATCCGGTTAAAATGAAATAATCCATCTGCACCAATAATCGTAATATGATGGTGTATCTGAGGGATCGTTATGAATATACCTATGACTAATATAATTATAAGATACCAGTGCGTCTTAATTTTTTTATTTAGAGCAACCATATATTTTCTCCCCACTAAACCTTTAATATATTTTTATACACGCAACGATATTAACAATACCAGAATATCCGTCATAATGTAAAATGATATTTTAAATTCATAAATTATATTATTTAATCAATAGAACTTATTAAATTTTTAGTAAACAAAAAACATCAGCAACCACTCCAAGTGGCTGCTGATGTTTTTTATAATTGTGACTTTTAAATTATATTTTTAGATAAATTGGATCAATGTCATTACGATTGGTACAACGACAATGAATAAAATCGTACTAGTTGTAACCAAGTTGGTAGCGTACTTAACATCACCATGTGCTTCATTAGCTAAGATTGGCATAACAGCTAATCCAGGTGCAGCTGCTTGAACGATTAAAGTTTGCATTTCCATCGTTGGTAAGCTGTGACCTGTATGTGCTCCTAATAAGATCAACCCTGTAATTACAAGTGGTGAAAGAACGAAACGACCAATCAAGGCAAAGATTGTATCACGATCAAAATGAATACTCTTCAAACCTGCATCGTATAATACGATACCGATATAGATTAATGATAATGGTGTAACCAAGTTACCTACGTAACTCAATGTGTTACCAGCCCAACCTGGAACAGGTAAGCCAAGTACTAGCCAAACGATAGCTACTAGGAAACCAAGTAATGGAGGTGGAAGAAGTTTCTTCCAGTTTATCTTACGGCCAGTAGACTTGTCGTCAGCTTTCTTAGTTGGATCATCATTAGCAATCAAGAAGACCCCGAAGGCCCATGTTGAAACTGTATTTGTTACATAATAAACCAAGAAGTAGGCTAAACTCTTTGTACCAAATAAAGCAATATTCAAAGGTAATCCGATAAAGATGGTATTAGCATTAACTACCGTGTTCATAAATAGTCCACGACGACCTGGACGCACCTTTAATAATTTAACCGTAATCCAAGCAATGATGTAACCAATAATTACTCCTCCAAATGAATAAATCAATCCACTTGAAAGACCAATCAACTTAGGTAATGTTAGATATTTCATTACTGACATGAAAATTGAAGCTGGTAAAGCCACATTCATAATTAATTTTGAAATACTACCACTAAATTGGTCGTCAAACCAACCCATTCCTCGTAACCCAAAACCGAGGCCCATCATTAAAAGAATCGTAACAATACTTCCAACAGACGTAATAAACGCAGTCATTTTCTCACACTCTCTTCTTTTCACAAAACCGAAACGCTCGAATTCACCAACGTCCTCTCCACAGTTTTGCTTCTCTTATTTTAATTCTCTCTTTGCTTTCTCCGATTGTCCTGATTTTAGTATTCAGGATTCCAACGTGTATCTTCAACTGCTTGATCAACATTATCAATCTTTTCTTTTGTAAGTCCTTGATCAACAGCACTTTGAGCAATTGCCTTAGCAACAGTATTAGAGAAATCGCTCAATTTTGAAACAGGAGGTAATACAGCAGCTCCTGGTTGGTCAACATCCACGATACCACCTAATGAATGAGCAGCTTTAGAAATCATTGTGTCATTCAATACCTTAGCAGTCGAAGCAATCACACCTAAACCTAAACCAGGGTAAACTAAAGCATTATTAGCTTGACCAATTTGGTAAGTTACACCGTTGTATTCAATATCTCCCACTGGAATACCAGTAGCGATTAATGCGCGGCCATCAGTCCACTTAAGTAAATCTTCAGCTTTAGCTTCAGCTAACTTAGTAGGATTTGATAGTGGGAAGATAATTGGACGTTCTGTATGAGCTGCCATTTCACGTACAACTTCTTCTGTAAATGAACCTGGTTGAGTAGAAGTACCCACCATAATTGTTGGGTGAACTGCTTTAACAACTGATAATAGATCAGTTAGTTCATCAGCATTATCAAATTCACTTCGTTTGCGAGCAAATGGTTTTTGTTCTGGTGTCAATGTTTCATCGTCATCGAACAATAGTCCTTGCTTGTCTACCATGTAGAAGTGCTTCTTAGCTTCTTCTTCTGATAAACCATTTTCAATCATTTCTTCGTAGATTCGTCCTAAAATACCGGCTCCGGCTGTACCTGCACCAAAGCTTAAGTAAACTTGGTCTGTAATCTTTTGCTTAGAAATGTTTAATGCTCCAAGGATACCAGCTAATGTGATAATTCCTGTTCCTTGAATATCATCATTGAAGATTACATAACGATCTTTGTACTTATTCAAAATGTTAGCTGCATTATCACGACCAAAGTCTTCGAAATGCAAGTACATGTTAGGGAATAAGTTTTCAGCTGTTTCAACAAACTTATCAACAAAATCGTAGTAACGATCACCTTTAATCCGTTCGTGACGGTTACCTAAATACATTGGGTTCTTCAATAAATCTTGGTTGTTAGTACCGACATCTAGAACAACAGGCAATACTTGGCTTGGGTCGATACCAGCAGCAGCTGTATAAACCATCAATTTACCAACAGAGATATCAACACCGTTAGTACCCCAGTCACCAATACCTAAGATACCTTCTGCATCAGTAACAACAATCAAACGAATATCGCGTCCAGCAGATGAATTTTTCAAAGCTTCTTCCATCATATCTGGATCATCGATTGATAGGAATGTTGCATTTTGTGATTGTACATATAATTCACTATAGTTTTCAATCGTATCTGCGATGGTTGGATCGTAAACGATTGGCATAAATTCAACAACGTGTTGACTAAATAACTTGTAGAATAACACGCGGTTTTCGTTGAAGATTTGCATCAAGAACAAACGCTTTTCAAGGTCATTAGCCTTGGTTTGAAATTGTGCATAAACTTGTTCAACTTGTTCATCGATTGTTTGGATGTATGGTGGAATTAAACCATTCAATCCTAATTGGTCACGTTCTTCTTTAGTGAACGCCGTTCCTTTATTTAAATATGGATTATTAAGAATACTCATTGCTTTTTCAGTCATTTTTCTTCCTCCAGTTCTTATTTACTGTGTAAGTCTAATCCCTCGTAAAAACTATAGTCAAATTTGTTATTAGTTATAAATATTTTTTATATTAATTCTAAAAATGCTGTTATAATAGTATTTCGGAGGTGCAATATGAACATTAAAGATTTGAATTATTTTCATGAACTCGTAAAAAATAAAAATTTTTCTTCAGTTGCCGAAATTTTTCATGTTAGCCAACCGACAATTAGTATGTCAGTTCGCCGATTAGAAGAAGAGTTTAATACCACCCTTTTCACTCGCGACCAAGGACGTCACCACTTAAATGTCACTTTGAGCGGTCAACAACTAGATGAACATGTTAATGCGATTTTGGATCATATCGCCATTGCGCAAAATAGTATCAACAATATTAATACCAACAAACTCATTTTGGGATTACCCCCTATTATGACCAAATACTTTTTTCCAAAAATCGCTAAACAGCTTACCGAACAAAATCTATTAAAAGCGATTGTTCCCGTAGAAAAAGGATCAGCTGAGTTAGAAAAAATGCTGTTAAATGGAACTTTGGATATGTCATTAATGGGATCAGTTCAAAATGAACATCATCGAAATTTAGCCTACCAACACTTGGGAAAAGACCATTTTACCGCTATCGTTGGTAACCAATCACCTTTCTTTAAACGTGAAAAGATTTGGTTTTCTGAATTAAAGAATGAAAAATTTCTTACTTTTGATAGTAACTTCGTTCATTCTGAAGCCTTAAAAAATTTTAGTAAAATTACAAACTTTCGACCTAATATCGTCTATCAAAGTAACGACGCTCAGGTCATTCAAGAAATGGTTGCTCAAAATGTTGGAGTCGGATTTATCGCCAATTCAGCACTCACTACCCGCCCAGATATTAAAGCATTGCCTTTTTATGATGAAGACCAACCTTTCTTCTATATGAATTTGGTCCAACGTAAAGACCGGATTCTAAGTCCCAATCAACAAAAGATTGCCGATTTAATTTATGGAAATTCGCTAATGAAATAAAAAAGTTTGATACTTGATTAAAAATCGCGTATCAAACTTTTTTTGAATCTACTTTAGAAACGTGCATATCCTAAAGCATGTTGCGCAGCTAAATTAATTAAACTCCATTGTCGGTCGTAGCCTGGTTGGAAGAAGAAATCTGCTTCAGCCAAGTCTTCTACCGTCAATCGGTGTTCCACTGCCAAAGCTAAAACATTTCCTTGTGCCGTCATGTCAGCGGTCGAAAGTACCGCGCCGCCTAAAACAATGTGGGTATGGGGATCAAACGTGATATCAACATCAACGCGCACATTTCCTTCCGCCTTGGGAACATACGCGGGGCGAATATGATCTACGTAATGTGAGTTAACAATTTCAACATTAGAACGTTCTGCTGTAAATTCATTTACACCGGTCGAAGCAAAATGTTCGTCAAACACATGTAAGGCTGATGAACCAACAACTCCCTTAAAAATTTGAGTTGGTTTCTTTTCAAAAATATGGTTCACAACATATTGAGCTTCTCGACGGGCGGTTGTAGCTAGGGCAATCGGCGATGGTTTTCCGGCTGGAATCGATAATGGTAAGATCGCATCTCCAATGGCGAATACGTCTGGCACATTGGTCCTCAAGTATCCATCTACATTGATGAATCCTCGATCAGTCAAGTCCACAACGCCCTTAAGCCATTCTGTATTAGGTTGGACACCCGCAGCTTGAATTACCAAATCTGCAGGATAACTTCCCTTTTTAGTTTCTACACTGGCAACTTTATCATCGCCTTTAAATGCAGTGATACTTTGGCTCATTTCTACTTGAATACCATTGTCAGTTAATGTTTTATCAATAATTTCCGTCATTTCATGGTTTAGGTAATTTCCGAGGGGACGGTCGATGAAATCGAATAAGGTGACGTGTTTACCTTTCTTAGCAAATACTTCAGCTGCTTCAATTCCAATATATCCTGAACCAATTACGGCTACGTTTTTAATGCTATCATCAGTCAAGGCAGCTTTAATCTTAGTTGCCCAGTCATAACCACGCATTAAATAAACATTTTTAAGATCTGTGCCTGGTACCGGTAGATTCTTAGGTGTTACTCCTGAACTAAGAATTAATTTATCATAAGCTACTTGTTCTTCTGAACCTGCTTTCAGGTCTTTAACTGTCACCTGTTTTTGATCAACATCAATTGCTGTAACTTGATGATTGTTATAAATCTTTCCACCTTTAGAAGTGATATCCTCTGGCCGGAAATTTCTTACGTCATTAACGTCTGTAACTTGGTCTTCTAAATAAAGTTGCATCCCACACGACATAAACGATACGAAATCTCCCATTTCATAGATTGTAACATCGACATTATCATATTTATCTAATAGCTCAATCGCCGATTCGTGCCCTCCATGTGATGCCCCAACAATGATAACTTTCACTTTATCCATCTGTATTGTCCCCCTATTTCTTAATATTACGTCTACAGTCTAACTCTTTTTGTGAACCGCTTACAATTAAAACGCTTATAAACTACAAATAAAAAAAGCCATTAACCTATCTCTGTAGTGACTTCCAATAGCTAGATTTTTGGTCTAACTTTTTGGTGCTCTAGCATCTTTGTTAATGACTTTTGATTCAGTTATTAAAATTTAAACCACGCATCGATTTGACGGTATTCTTGATCGCTTAGTTCGATTGCGGTAGCTTTAACGTTACTTTTTACCTGTTCTGCTTTACGAGCTCCTGGAATTACAACGCCGAGGTTGGGGTTCTTTAGATACCATGCCAACACTACTTGAGCTACCGTTGCATCTTTACTTTCAGCAATTCCACGTACTTTCTCAACGGCATCGATGATTCGATCAAATTCCGCTTGGGAATATTGGTTGAACTTTCCGCTATCTGTCTTAGCATATTTACCAGTCAAAATTCCAGAAGCTAATGGAAAGTATGGAACAAAAGTAATATTATGCTCATTTAAATATGGAATTAATTCTTTTTCAGCATCACGATGCACAAGACTGTAATGATCCTCGACAACGTCGATAACATCATCAGCATTGGCCTCTTTAATTTGCTCTAAACTAAAGTTAGAAACTCCAATGGCTTTGATCTTACCCACATCCCGTGCCTTAACTAAAGCTTCAATTGCTTCTGCTTTGTTAGTGGTTTCGTCTGGAAAGTGGATATAAAAAATATCAATATAATCGGTTTTTAATCGTTTCAAGGCATGATCAATTTGTTGAGTTAAAAATTCCGGATTATTGTTAGGTTTATAATCATGGTTTACGTCCTGAGCTGCCTTAGTTGCAATCGTTATATTACTACGGTCATAATCTTTAATTACATCACCAATGATTTCTTCTGAACGACCATACCCGTATGCATAAGCTGTATCTAACAACTTAATGTTGCTATCCAAAGCGGTTCTAACTACTTCGTAACCATCTTGATCTTCTAATCCTTCAAACAAGTTATGTCCACCAACTTTATTGGTCCCTAATCCTAAAGTTGTAGTTTCAACTGCACTTTTACCAATTTTGATTTGATTTAACATTGTACTTTCCTCCTATCATCTAGACATGGTTAGAATAACAGAAATCGATTTTACAAACTAACAATATGCGACAAATTATAGTTTATCTACTGTGTCCATTAATGATGCAATCGATGCATCCTCAGACTTACGATCAATCTTAATCACGTTCCAACCAGCATCTTGGGCAGGTTTCAAATCTTTAACTTCATCTACGGCAACATGAACATGTTTCTCTACATCATTGCCGAGTTGATCATTAACATAGTCAAAGAATTTTTGATTAGGCTTATATGTCTGAACATCTTCTGCCGTAATAATCATATCAAATTCATGATCTAGATTAATCACATTACTTTGAATTAAATCTCTAGAATGGTTCGTCATTAATACTGTTTCATAGCCCTTAGCTTTAATTTGATAAAGCGCAGTCGGTGCATCAGGGAAAGGCTTCATCACGGTATGAGCAATCAAAACATCACTAAAGTCACTAGGGTCAACTTTAAATCCTAACTCATCTGCCGTTTGATTGAGGGCTTCTTCCATTAACTTAGAGTATTTTACAAACTCATCAGCTTTCATCAAAGCTAATTCTTTTTCAACGTAAGTGTTACGAACTAAATTATCGTCAATATTATAACGTTCACCTAATCGACCAATTGCTCTGTAAAAAACTTCTGTATCAAATAAAGTATCAAATCCTGCAAAGCTAACTACTTTTTTCATTATTGAAACACCATCCTAAACCTATTTCCTTCTATTATACCGTTTTTATTTATCAAATAAATTTGAACATTTTCAGCTTCTTCGTATGATACTATAGAAATAACTACGTTTGAATAAGGTGTGAAACAAATGCATTTGAAAATTGAAGATACTCGATTATCTACTTTACTAAACTCTATTTTTATTGGAATTTTGATTGGTTTAATTGTCAGCACATTTAGACTAGCAATCGAACATCTTCTAGAAATTTCACAATCAATTTATCGACTAGCCAGTTCCAGTTGGCATTGGTTGGCCCTGATTGTAGTAATTAATATTATTTTAGCAGTGTTGGTAGGATTGTTAGTTAAAACTTCTCCCCAAATATCTGGCTCAGGAATTCCTCAAATTGAAGGACAATTATCTGGTGAATATGAAGAAAAATGGTGGCCAGTACTTTGGAAAAAGTTTACTGGTGGGATTTTAGCAATCGGATCTGGCTTGATGCTAGGGCGTGAAGGCCCTTCTATTCAGTTAGGAGCGGTAGTAGGTCAAGGTTGGAGTGAAACCCTCCACTATAGTGGTTCTCAACGTCGCGTTTTAATCGCTGGTGGAGCCGCAGCTGGCCTTTCAGCTGCTTTTAATGCTCCTATTGCTAGTACTCTATTCGTTTTGGAAGAAATCTACCATAACTTTTCTCCGTTGGTTTGGATTAGTGCCCTTACCAGCGCCGTTGTGTCAAACTTTGTTTCTCTTAACTTTTTTGGTTTAACTCCAGTTTTAGCGATTAGATATCCTCATTCTTTGCCTCTTGGGCTTTACTGGCACCTAATTGCCTTGGGAATTTTACTGGGCCTTTTTGGACGACTATATCAGCTTTGTACATTAAATCTAAAAAAATGGTATCAAAAAATTAGCTTTTTACCACGTTGGCTCCATAGTTTAGTGCCTTTTATAACGATTATTCCCATCGGAATTTTATGGCCATCATATTTAGGTGGTGGAAATTCCATCATTACTGCAATTGCTAACAAAAATCCGATTTTTATGACGCTTTTCACCCTATTAATTATTCGATTCATTTTTTCCATGGTATCTTATGGGTCTGGATTACCCGGAGGAATTTTTCTTCCAATCCTAACCCTAGGTGCTATATTTGGGGCTTTGTACGTTAGTATCATGGCTAATCTTAATCTAATTGATATCCATTACTTACCCAACTTTGTGATTTATGCCATGGCTGGCTACTTTGCCGCCATTGGTAAAGCGCCATTTACTGCAATTCTACTGATTACTGAAATGGTTGGTTCGCTACAACATTTAATGCCACTAGCCGTTGTGGCGCTTACCGCCTACATTGTATTAGATTTACTCGGCGGTGAACCAATTTATGAATCTTTACTTCATCAATTAGTTCCAACTATTACTGCTACTCCTAGTGGGCCTCAAGACCGAGTAGAAATTCCAATTGTCGAAGGTTCTAAGCTGGATGGTTTAGCAGTCCGCAATATTTCTTGGCCCAAAGAAAGTTTATTAATTAGCATTCGTCGCGGCTCTAATTCAATTATTCCAAGTGGTGATTCAGTAATTAAACCTGGTGATACGTTGATTGTTACTACTCATCGGGGAAATCGTAAAAAAATCGCTGCCCATTTTGCAAAAATAAACTAAACCACTAAAGAAGCATCCAACAGCACTTAGCGTGCTGCTTGATGCTTCTTTTTATAGTGAGTTTACAACCAGTTCCTTTATTTTCACCAAATAATGATTGAATCATTAATTAATAGCACTTTTTTGTCAATTATCCGCATCAAAATCCCCTATAACAGTCACTTCGAATCATAAAATGATATTAACTTTCAAATAGTAAAACATTTTTTTAAAAAATGATAAATATTAGACAATATTTCACAAGCGTTTTTGTTTTTTAATTATTAAAAACGATTTATAATTAACAACGAGATCTTTAGAAAGCGCTTTCTTGAATCTTAACAAATTAAAAAAACGGAGGTACGGACATGGCAGACAAATATATTCTTGCCATCGACGAAGGGACGACTAGTACTCGTACAATCATCTTTGATCATGCTGGAAATAAAATGGCAGATGCTCAAAGAGAATTTCCACAGTACTTTCCGAAACCTGGATGGGTAGAACATAATGCCAACGAAATATGGAATGCCGTATTGTCGACCATTGCTAATGCATTTATCGAGTCAGGAATTAAGCCCAACCAAATTAGTGGAATTGGTATTACCAATCAACGAGAAACTACCGTGATTTGGGATAAAAAGACCGGGCTTCCCATTTATAACGCTGTAGTGTGGCAATCTCGACAGACAGCAGAAATTGCTGAACAACTCGTAAAAGATGGGTATGGCGACATGATTCACCAAAAAACGGGACTAGTTACAGACGCTTACTTCTCGGCAACCAAAATTCGCTGGATTCTTGACCACGTTGATGGCGCACAAGCACGCGCCGAACGCGGCGAGCTGTTGTTTGGAACCATTGATACATGGCTAATGTGGAAATTAACGGATGGTGATGTGCACGTCACTGACTATTCCAACGCTAGCCGCACCATGTTGTATAACATTCACAAATTAGAATGGGACAAAGAAATTCTCGCTTTACTTAATATCCCTGCTTCAATGCTTCCGGAAGTTAAACCTAACTCTACCATTTACGGTAAAACCAAAGATTACCACTTTTATGGTAGCGAAGTTCCCATCTCTGGAATGGCTGGCGATCAACAAGCGGCCTTATTTGGCCAATTAGCTTTCGAACCCGGAATGGTCAAAAATACCTACGGGACTGGTGCATTTACCGTAATGAACACAGGTGAAAAACCGCAATTATCTGATAATAATTTATTAACCACCATTGGTTACGGTATTAATGGCAAAGTCTATTACGCACTAGAAGGTAGTATTTTTGTGGCTGGTTCGGCAATTCAATGGCTTCGTGATGGAATGAAACTGTTTAAAAAGGCTTCTGAATCAGAGGCAGCCGCTGTTGCTTCTCAAAATGATAATGAAGTCTATGTTGTACCAGCTTTTACCGGACTGGGTGCTCCGTACTGGGATCCTAATGCTCGAGGTTCAGTTTTTGGAATCACTCGTGGAACTACCCGTGAAGATTTCATTAAAGCTACCCTTCAATCCCTTGCATACCAATCTCGTGACGTTATTGACACTATGAAAAAGGATTCGGGAATTGATATTCCTTCCATTCGTGTCGATGGTGGCGCTTCTAATAATGATTACTTGATGCAATTCCAATCTGATATTTTAGGAATTGAAATTGATCGTGCTAGTGATCTCGAAACCACCGCTCTAGGCGCCGCATTTCTTGCGGGATTAGCAGTTGGATTCTGGAAAGACCTTGAAGATTTAAAGAAAGAATATAAGCCAGGGAAGGTATTCAAACCAAAGATGTCAACTGATGAGCGTGAAGACTTATACACAGGTTGGCAAGAAGCGGTTGCAGCAACTCGTCAATTTAAACATCGACCACGACAATCAAAATAACTTAGGAGGCTTATTTCATGTCATTCTCATTAATTAGTAGAAAACAAGATATCGAAAGATTGAAAAATGAAACGCTCGACTTACTTACCATCGGTGGTGGAATCACCGGCGCAGGTGTTGCTATTCAAGCAAGCGCCATGGGTATGAACAACGCCCTAATTGAAATGCAAGATTTCGCTGAAGGAACATCTTCTCGTTCAACCAAGTTAGTTCATGGTGGAATTCGTTATCTTAAAAACTTCGATGTCGAGGTAGTTTCTGATACCGTTAAAGAACGCGCGGTTGTTCAAGGAATTGCCCCTCATATTCCTCGCCCTGATCCAATGCTTCTTCCAATTTATGACGAACCTGGATCAACCTTTGATATGTTTTCAGTTAAAATTGCAATGAATTTGTACGATCAACTTGCTGGTGTTACAGATCCTAAATACACCAACTACACTATTTCAAAAGACGAGGTTCTTCAACGTGAGCCTCAACTTAATCCGGAAGGTCTTTTGGGTGGTGGTGTTTACCTTGATTTTCGTAATAATGATGCTCGTTTAGTGATTGAAAACATCAAAAAAGCTCATGAAAATGGTGGCTTAATGGTCAGTCATATCAAAGCTCAACACATTCTGCATGATGAAAATGGTCGTGTAAATGGTGTTAACGTTAAAGATCTCTTGACTGGTGAAGAATTTGATATTCACGCTAAATTGGTAATCAACACAACGGGTCCTTGGTCGGACTTTATTCGTGAAATGGATGATAAAGAAGAAGTTGTTCCACAGATGCGCCCTACTAAAGGGGTGCACTTGGTTGTTGATCGCTCACGTCTAAACGTCCCTCAGCCAACTTACTTTGACTCTGGCAAACAAGATGGTCGTATGATTTTCGCAATTCCTCGCGAAGGAAAGACCTATTTTGGAACCACCGATACAGATTACAAAGGCGACTTCTTGCATCCACGAGTTGAGCAAGAGGACGTCGATTACTTGTTAAGTATCATTAATAAACATTATCCAGAAGCTAAGATTACGATTGATGATATTGAAGCTAGTTGGGCAGGTTTACGTCCTCTAATTTCTTCCAATGGTAGCTCAGACTACAATGGTGGTAATTCCGGAAAAATTACTTCGGATAGCTTTGATGAAGTCATTGATATTGTAAATAAGTATGAAAATAAAGAAGCTGATCGAGTTGACGTTGAAGATGTCCTTAATAATCTAGAAAGCACCCTCTCAGAAAAAAATCCTTCTGCTGTATCTCGTGGTAGCGCCCTCGACGTTGCAAACGATGGGCTAATCACCCTTGCAGGTGGAAAGATTACCGATTATCGTAAAATGGCTGCTGGAGCCATTGCTTTAATCACCAAAGTTCTCAAAGAAGACTTCAACGAAACATTCAACGAAATTGATTCTAAGCATCTCCAAGTTTCTGGTGGTGATATCGATCCTAATAACGTCGACGCTACCCTTTCATTCTTCGCTAAACAAGGAATTGAAAGTGGTCTATCAAAAGCTGAGGCTGAACAAATAGCTAACCTATTTGGATCAAATGCTGCTCGTGTATTTAGCCAGATTGGTAAAATTGAAGCAGCACCTGGGCTAACACTTGCTGAGACAATTAGTCTACATTATTCAATGAATGAAGAAATGACGCTGACACCCGTTGACTACTTGCTCCGCCGTACCAATCACCTTCTTTTCCACCACGATACAATTGATGATGTTAAAAAGGGTGTTATTAATGAAATGGCTCGTTACTTCGAATGGTCTGACGAAGAGCGTGAAGCTCAAGCGAAGAAACTCCAAGAAACAATCGATGAAGCTAGCCTTACTTACCTAAAATAGGAGGAACCTTTTCATGGATAATAGTTTATCGCTTCAACTACTGGGGGAGTTTATTGGAACATTTGTACTAGTTTTACTTGGTGACGGTGTTGTGGCTGGAGTTAGCCTTAGAAAGTCAAAAGCTGAAGGCTCTGGTTGGATCGCCATTACTTTAGGCTGGGGATTAGCTGTTACATTAGGGGTTTATGCATCCTCTTTTCTCAGCCCTGCCCATTTAAATCCTGCAGTTTCAGTCGGAATGGCAATTGCCGGTAAATTTCCTTGGTCAAGCGTTATTCCTTATAGCATTGCTCAAATTTTAGGTGGTTTAGTTGGCGGGATTGTCGTTTGGATTCATTATTACCCACATTGGAAAGAAACCAAAGATAAAGATGCTATTCTTGGTACCTTTGCTACAGAACCTGCTATTCGCAATTACAGCATGAACTTTATTAGTGAAGTTGTTGGTACAGCAGTACTTATTTTCGGTTTATTAGCCTTTACTCGGGGACAATTCACTCAGGGTCTTAATCCAATCGCTGTTGGGGTTCTCATTACAGCAATCGGACTTTCACTTGGTGGAACTACCGGTTACGCCATCAATCCTGCGCGGGACTTAGGTCCTCGTCTCGCACATGCGATGCTTCCAATCGCTAACAAAGGCGGCTCAGATTGGGCCTATAGTTGGGTTCCTATTTTGGGACCAGTTGTTGGTGCCATTCTAGGAGCAATTTGCTTCAATTTGATCCCTTAACAATTAACACTTTATAATTCATGCACCCTTTTTACCCTTTATGCTTAATATTAAAGCAGCAAAACACCGGAATTTAAATTCCGGTGTTTTTATTTTTTAATATATTAAAACTTGTGCTACTAGGATTCCTCCGCCAAATACTAATAAGAAGACCACCACAGGCCATACAAATCTTAACCAGTGTGAATACTGCATGTCTAACATTTGCAACGTCGCCATTACTAATCCAGTTGGTGCTAAGAATAACATTGCATATTGACCGAATTGGTATGCTGTTACTACCACAAATCTTGGTATTTCAACTGTATCAGCCAAAGGGGCCAAAATCGGCATCGATAAGACTGCTAATCCAGAAGAAGACGGAACAATGAATCCCAATACAAAATAAATCAATAACATCACAATAATAAATATTGGACCACTCATGTTAGCTACTAGAGCTGAAGAGAAATCTAGAATTGTATCAGAGATCATCCCCTCGTTTAAAATAAGGTTAATTCCACGTGCTAGCCCAATAATCAAAGAAACTCCTACCAAACTAGATGCTCCATTAACAAACGCATCTACGACGCCTTTTTCACCAATACCATTTGCTCCTGTACCAGTCAGAAACATGATAATAATCGCAAATGCTAAGAACGAAGACGCCATGGTTGGAAACCACCATCCCTGTGTCATTACCCCCCACACCATCAGTGGAAATCCGGCAACGAATAACAATAAAATAATTTTCTTCCGTTTAGTAAAACTTGCCTCACTGTCATCAGTACTTTCAACCGACCACTTACTATTGAACGTGTTACGATCTTCATACGAATATGAAAACTGGGGATTGTTCTTAACTTTTCGACTATACCAGTATAAATAACCTACAACAAAAATAGCTGCCACTATGCATCCAAACACACGCCATCCAATTCCTTCTGTAAAATTAATTCCCGCCGCATTCGATGCAATTACGACTGAAAACGGATTAATCGTTGAAAATGCTGTTCCAATCGAACTTGCTAAAAAGATTGCTCCTACACATACTATGGAATCATATCCCATTGCAATGAATACCGGCACTAAAATTGGATAAAAAGCTACGGCCTCTTCTTCAATCCCACACAACGTTCCACCTAATATCATCAAAATTGCTACCAAAAAAATTAATAAAAATTCATGACCTTTAGTTTTCTTGGTTAACGCAACCAGTCCTGATTCAAATGCTCCACTAGCCCTAACAACCCCAATTAACCCGCCTAAGACAAAGATGAATACCATAATGTCTACAGCTTCAATTGTTCCACGTACCATACTCGTAGTCACTTTAGTAATACTAGCTGGATGTTGCTTCAAACGCTGATATGTATTGGGAATCGAAATTTCTTGCGTAATCCCTCCTGAAGTAAATTTTTTTATATCAATCTTAACTCCCAACTTATTTAATTCCTTTTGAGTGGCAGGCACCTTATGAACCTCGCCCCCAGGATCTTTAACCTGCAAACTTGAAGTAGTCTGATTATAGGCTAACTTAGCATAACTACCAGAAGGGACTGTCCATGTCGCAATAACTGCTACAATTGTTAAAATAAATAAAATTACAAAGGCCCCGGGCATTTTTAACTTAAAACGTCTTTTGGCTTTACTGGTCATTTTTATCACCTCATATTTTATGTGGATATAAAATATGGCCTTAAGCGTCAGACACCATTTTGGAAGTTAAACTTTCTATACTTAAAACGCTTCAGGCCATATATTAAAATTTCTTGAAACTTATATTTTTTCAATCTACTACTTTAAATTATTTACTTAATTAAAAATGATTTTTAAATATGATCTCTTTGAGCCTATACAAATTTTTTGTTGTTTAATGGATGTGAGAAATATACAAATCTCCGACACACTCTGTTATCAAAGCTTGTATAAGCCTACTCGAAGTGGTTAATGTTTTAGTTCGCTGGCTAATGCTTCCATATCTTGAATTTCTTTAATCGTTGCACCTTTATTTTTCTACAATTCAAACTATAATTTTTCCCATTATCACTAACCCCATTCCAATTAGAGCACCAATTGTTATAAATACTGTTACTATCAATTCTCCCTTAGAGAGGAAATATTCGTGTCCATTATTTTTACGAGCCCGACCATAAAAATAAATTCCAGGGATGTATGCAATAAAACATAGCAATAAATAACTTAACCCTGCCATTAAAATGCCTATTACTTCAAACAACAAGGCTAGGACACCAATTACCAATTGTTGCTGATTTCCTTTTTCATGGATATGTGTCCACGAATATTTAATCTGGTAAGCTGCAACCAGGATATAACACACAATCACCGCTGCGGTACAAAGAGAATAAGCAAAATTGTATGCTTTAGTTGTAAAAAATAGGGTGAATAAGAAAATCTGTATTAATCCAGCCGTTAAAATTAAGGCAAAGGTGGGAGCTTTTTTATCATTAATTTTCCCAAAATATTCTGGTAATAGTTTTTGCTTTGCCATCAATAACATTGTCTCGGCTGGTAACATCGTCCAGGAAAGCCATGCACCTAGGATTGATACAATTAATCCAATTCCAATGAAGTATCCACCCCAAGTACCAACCATCTTTTCAAATATATATAGCATGGCTGGTTGTTTAATCGTTGCCAACTGTTCTTGGGTTAAATATCCATATGGTAAAACTGATGCCAAAATGTAGATAACTAGCAAGCTAATTAAACCCAAAATGGTTGCTTTTCCCGCATCCGATTTCTTTTCGGCTCGTGCCGATAGTATTGAGGCACCTTCAATTCCAACAAAAACCCACATCATTACCATCATGCAGTTCTTAACTTGACCTATAACATCTCCACCAACAAAATTATTATTCATATTATTCCAAAAGGCATGCGTAAACATTCCGCCTTTAAAAAGAATAATTCCAAATACAATAAATACAAATAAAGGAATCAATTTGCATACGGTTACAATTGTATTAATTATGGCAGCACCTTCGATGCCACGGTTAACTAAATATGTCAGTCCCCATGAAAAGATACTTGCAATTAGAATTAATGGTAAGTTTCGTTCTGACCTAAGAATTGGGAAAAAATAACCTATTGTGCTCATTAGAAAAGTTGCAAATGCCACACTGCCCAGCCATGCTGACAACCAATATCCCCAACCACTAATAAAACCCATGAAAGGACCAAATCCTTTCTTGGGATAGGAAAATATTCCCTCTAGCTCTGGTTCTTTTAATAATAAGTTATTTAACGATAAAGCCAGCATCATAACACCCAAACCAACAATAAACCACGTAATTAAAACCGGTCCCGGCGCTGCAGCCCTCGCAAGATCTGACATAATTCCAAAAACACCACTACCAATAGATGAACTAATCACTAGGGCACTCAAAGTTAATAAGCCTATTTTCTCATTTTTCTCTGTCATTCAAATTACTCCCAAAAATTTTAATTAGTTATTTGATATACGTGATGCTTCAGAATATTTATCTAAATTCTTCGTAACTTAAATTAGTGTCCAATACCCTATATAATCAAAAAAATCATATTTCGTCTTAATTTCTTAGGCAAATTATACTTTTAACCTGCTTAATTAGCTCACAACAATTGTTCCATTAACTACCAAATAAATGGCAATCAAACTGAGAATCAAAATCATCCCCATCATACCTTTCTCTTTACCAGTTAAAGTACGTTTATTTTCTTTCGTTGCTTGATAATAGATAATGAATCCTGGGATGAAACTGATAGAGACTAACAAAATTTGTTGCCAACCAGATAGCACCATGCAGGCAAACTGGAATAAAGCTGCAATTAAGCCAATTGTCCACTGTCCCCATTGCTTTTCCTTGTAGCTGTATTTCATTTGATACAATCCCACAAATAGGTAGGAGAATAGAATAGCTGCTGAAGCTAATGAATAAGCAAAATTATAAGCTTCGGAGGTGAATAGCAATGAGAATAAGAAAATAGTTTGTAGAACCGCTGTAATCATTAGTGACGTTGTTGGAGCTTTTCTTTCATTTAATTTACCCCAAACTTTTGGCATAACCTTATCTTTAGCAATTAACATTGTAGTTTCAGCTGGTAACATCGTCCACGATAACCATGAGATAACCGTAGAAATGATCAAACCTATATTAATAATCATTGCGCCCCAACTACCAACAATTAATTGTAAATCATTTCCTAAAGCTGGTTGTTCAGCACCCGCCAACTGGGCACGTGTTAGTGTTCCGTAAGGGATAATTGAAATCATGACATAAATTATCAGAAGTAAAACAAAGCCGATAATCGTGGCTTGCTGAGCTTGACTTCTAGTTTTAGCACGATGGCCCATAACTGAAGCACCTTCAACACCAATGAATACCCAAATTAAAGTTGATAATGTTCCCTTCAATTGTTCAAAAATTGATCCGGTTGTAGTTCCTTTGGAAAAGTTATTGGTAACGTTTCCCCAAAAATCAGTTGTAAACATGTGACCTTTAAAGAAAATAATTACAATGATAATAAACAAAACTAGTGGAATTATCTTAAAGAAAGTTCCAATGGTGTTAACAAACGAAGCACTTTCTACCCCACGATTGACGAGTAGAGTTAAAGCCCAACAGAAAATAATTGCTACAATTATTGATGGTAAGTTTTGGCCACCCTTGAAAGCCGGTAAAAAAGTTCCAATCGCGCTCATCAGCATGGTTGCAAAAGCAATATTTCCAAGCCAAGCTGAAAGCCAGTAAGCCCATCCAGAAATGAATTCACCTAATGGACCAAATCCAGCTCCCGCATAACTAAAAATTCCTGCTTCTAAATCGGGGCGTTTTTCAGATAAATTATTTAATGATAAAACTAAGAACAAAAAACCAATCCCAACAAACAACCAAGACAATAATGCTGGTCCTGGTGCGGCAGCAGCGGCAACCGCATTGGTAATTCCAAATATTCCGGTTCCAATACAAGAGCTAACAATTAAGGCGGTTAAGCCTAGTCGCCCAATTCCGTTTTTATTTTCCATGTTCTTCACTCCATTCTTAAATTTAATAAAAATGGCAAAAGTAAACTGTCTACTATTTTCTAGTACCACAGTTCACTTCTGCCATAAAATTATTTTTAGATGTCTTCACGAACAATTGGGCAGGACATGCACCGTGGACCGCCACGTCCGCGAGATAATTCACTTGAACGAACCTCATGGACCAGGATACCGTGTTGACGTAGTAAGTCGTTCGATACGTAATTTCTGTCGTAAGTTACAACAACGCCAGGAGCGATTGATAACGTATTTGAACCATCATTCCATTGTTCTCTTGGAGCCACAATTGAATCACCATTACCAGTAGGAATTAAGTCAATTTCAGACTTATTAAGAGCCTTCTTCAAGACTTCCTTAATGTCTGTATGATGTTCCATTGTAATCTCACCATCTTTACCAGGATGAAGTACCCAGTTATCAACTTTTCCATCACCAGTTAAAATTGCTGGATGTACTGTAAATTGTTCATAATTAATCATCGTAAATACTGTATCCAAATGCATCATTGCATGATTATGAGGTATTGAAATTGCAATAATCGTGTCATAATTAGAATCTTTGAATAAATTACGAGCGATATCTTCAATTGCATTCGCTGTCGTACGTTGAGAGATACCAATTGCTAATACATGATCATTTAAAACTAATTCATCCCCACCTTCAATATGGGTACGATGATTACGGTCTCGCCATACCTTGACTTTTCCAGCAAAGCGAGGATTGTAGTTCATGATATATTCGGTAATTAAGGACTCCCGCATGCGTGCTTCAAAAGTCATCTTGTTGATAGATAACCCATCTCCAATTGATGCTTGGGGATCGCGAGTAAAGTATGCGTTAGGCATTGGGTCCATTAAGAAAGGCCAATCTGTATTCTCAGAAACGGATTGTAAGTCAGGAGTAACAATATTAACATCGCTTGCTCGTACCCCTTCAATAATTTGATTAATCATCATCTGAGGATCCATTGCGTAAAGATATTCCATTAAAGCGTCATGGATTACTCCAACTGCATAGCCAGATTCAGCAATCATTCTATTTAAGAATTCTTTTCTTACTCCATCGTCACTTAAAGCATCAGCTGCCAATTTTTCAAAATAAATCACTTCAATCCCTTGATCTGTCAAGGTCTTAGCAAAAAAGTCATGTTCTTTTTGAGCGATTGGTAGATATGGAATATCATCAAACAATAATCTTTCCATCGAATCCGGGGTAATATTTTCAATTTCTTTACCCGGACGATGTAACATAACTGTCTTAAGTTTTCCGATTTCTGAAGTTACATGAATTGCGTTCGCCACTATAATCACACTCCTATTCTTATTTTTTCTACCTGGTACTTAAATAAATTATTTAGCCGTGAATTACTGTACCTAAATTACCTTTCAAAGCGTCATCCAAACCATTTAATGAGGTAATAATTGCTTCACGTTCAGGGTGTCCCTTAACAAAAGATAAGCATGCCTGTACTTTTGGTAGCATACTTCCAGCTGCAAATTGTCCGTCATCCATGTACTTTTGGGCTTCTTCAACGCTTAGTTGCTTGAGTACTTTTTGTTCTGGCTTATTATAGTTAACGTAAACATAGTCAACAGCTGTGAGAATAATTAATTTATCGGCATCGATGTTATCAGCTAGCAAGGCGCTCGAACGATCTTTATCAATTACAGCTGGTACTCCCTTTAAGCCAGTTTCAGTTTTAATGACTGGAACGCCACCACCACCGCCAGCGATTACCAAATCACCGTGTTCGACAAGCGTTTTAATACTATTGATTTCAATAATTGATTTTGGTAATGGAGAAGCTACAACTTGGCGATATCCACGTCCTGCATCTTCGACAAATGTATATCCTTTTTCAGCTTCAATTTGTGCGGCTTGTTCTTTGCTGTAGAAATCACCCACTGGTTTAGTCGGTTTTTGAAAAGCAGTATCATCTTGGTCAACTTCAATTTGAGTTATAGTTGTCACAACATTTTTATCCATGTTTCGTTTTGCAAGTTCATTTTGTAAACTTTGTTGTAGATGATACCCTATATAACCCTGACTCATTGCCCCACACTCTGGGAACGGAAAAGCTGCTGTTTTACCATGTTCGGCGGCGTAGTTCATCCCAAGATTGATTTGCCCAACTTGAGGACCATTCCCATGACTAATTACTACTTGATGATCATCACGTACCAAACCAATCAATGATGCAGCCGTATTTTTCACTAACTGTAACTGTTCCTCAGGGCTCTTTCCTAAAGCATTGCCACCTAAGGCAACCACCATTTTTGACATAAACTCGCCCTCCTTAGTCACCTAAAGTTGCAACCATGACAGCTTTAATTGTGTGCATCCGATTTTCAGCTTCTTGGAATACAACTGATTGACTACTTTCAAAGACTTCATCAGTAACTTCCATTTCAGATAGACCATATTTTTCTTCAATCTTTTTACCAATGGATGTGTCTGTATTGTGGAATGCAGGCAGACAGTGTTCAAAGATTGCATTTGGATTTTCGGTAGCTTCCATCACTTCTTTAGTTACTTGATATGGCTTCAATAATTTAATACGCTTTTGCCACATTTCATCTGGTTCACCCATTGATACCCATACATCGGTATAGATAACATCCATATTCTTAACACCAGCTTTAACGTCATTTTCAACAACGATTTTACCGCCCGTTTTAGCAGCAATTGCGTTAGCTTTGTCTAAGACGTCCTTGGTTGGTTCAAGTTCTTTAGGGGTTACAACGTGATATTCCATTCCCATTACAGCAGCACCTAGCATCAAAGCATTAGATACGTTGTCTTGACCGTCTCCAACAAAAGCAAATTTAATATCTTTATATTCTTTCTTCAAAACTTCCTTAGCCGTTAGGAAATCAGCTAAAACTTGAGTTGGGTGATCTTCATCAGTTAGACCATTCCATACAGGAACACCTGAATATTCAGCTAACGTTTCTGCTGAGCGTTGTGAGAATCCACGATATTCAATCCCATCAAACATACCACCCAAGACACGAGCTGTATCTTTAACTGATTCTTTGTAGCCAATGTGTGAGCCTGAAGGACCAAGATAAGTTACGTGAGCGCCTTCATCTTTAGCACCAACTTCAAAAGCACAACGTGTTCGAGTTGAATCTTTTTCAAAAATCAAAGCGATATTCTTGCCAGCCAAGCGATTACCTTCATAGCCAGCATATTTAGCTTTCTTTAAATCCTCAGCTAAATTAAGCATGTATTCCATTTCACGAGTACTAAAATCTGATAAGGTTAAAAAACTGCGGTTACGTAAGTTAAATGACATTTTAACGTCCTCCTCTATATTTGATTACGTGTTTAATTCTAGCAAGCGCTTTCACAAAGCTTCAGTGATCAATTGATTTTCTTAAAAATTAATATTATTTTTATTTAAAACGTTTTCATAAATGAATATTTTTTGAATAAAATCACTTATTTTTTGAATAAATATTTTATATAACAAAAAAATTGTCATTTTTTTCATTTTTATATCTTATTATTGTATAATTCATAAAGTATCATATAACTTCAAAAAACTTCAAAAGGAGATCCGACTATGAACTTTTATTTACTATCAGACGATGAATCAAGTGTTTCCATCGTTCAAAATATTATTGAATCGGATTTTAGCAACTCACTAGTTGGAGTTAATTTCGATGTTGATAGTGCCTATGACGATTTATTACAACTAAGAGTCGACGTAATGATCATCAATTGCTTAGAAATTTTTCCAGAAGGGCTAAATTTGATCAAACGTCTCGCTCAAGTCCACATCAAACCTCACTTTATTGTGGTGGGACCTCATAATGAAGCCTATAAAGACGAAGCTTATCGTGTAGGAATTGACGCTTATTTAGATTATCCTTTTAATCATCTGGAGTTTAAAAATATTACGAAGCTAGTGGGTTCTTACTGCCAAGTAGTTGATAAAATGGCTGAAATTAACAAATTAACGTCTGGAATTGCCACACCATTTAATCGACCACAATCTAAGCATCGTCTTCGAACCGATCGAATCCATTCAATCCTCCGCTTTTTAGGGATTGCTTCTGAAAACGGTTGTGATGATATCTTACGGATTGCTAAAGTTATGGTCGATCAAAATATTCCTTTCTCAAAGATTGATTTTCAAGAAAGTCTTTCTTTAAATGAACATGAGAAAAAAAGTGCCTTTCAAAGAATTCGGCGTGCCTTACGTGTTGGTATTTGCAATTTAGCCGGTATGTGTATTGAATATCCCGAAAATGAAGTTCTGCTAGAATATGCCAACAGTTTATTTGATTTCCAGAACGTTTATAATGAAATGCAAAGAATTCGAGAAGTCGGAGCCCAACGCGGTCAAATCTCGATTCAACATTTCTTCGATGGATTATTACAAGAGAGTTATCGCGAAGACACATAGTAAAAATATGACCCTAAAATAAAATTTATTCCCAATACTAGTTAAAAATTTCTTCAGTCCATAAAAAAAGAACCCAACTAAATTAAATATAGTTAAGTTCTTCAAATAGTTTAAAAGATCAATTTTATTAAATAAAAAACATGGTACAAGTAGGATAAATTACAAGTATCATGCCTAAATTGAATGTATAAAACTAGATGCTCCCCATTTTAACTCGGGGAGTTTTTTTATGACTTTAATTCCAATGTCTTAGTTTAAATATTATAAAATTCGCTTTAATTCTTCGACTTCTTCACCAAATAGTTTAAATGCTTGATCAAGATAGTCACGTTTGGTTACATCTACCCCAGCCTGTTTAACTATTTCGACCGGATAATTACTTGCTCCGGCTGATAAGAATTTCTTATAGTTTTCCAATGCACCAGGTTTACCAGAAATAATATCATCGGCTAAAGCGGTTGCGATGGCTTTAGATGTAGCGTATTGGTAAACATAATAATCGTAATAGAAATGAGGAATTTGCGCCCAAGTATCGTCTTTCCAAGGTAAATCTGTTACAGCATCTCCATTATATTCTTTGAACAATCCGTTAAATTTATCAGCCATCAAATCGGGGGTAAGGGTCGTTCCTTTGGCATCTTCTGTATAAATAAAATGCTCAAATTCCGCAAAAAGAGTTTGACGATAAACCGTGCCAATAAAGTTGTCCACATCTTGTGTTAAAATAAATGCTTTAATTTGAGGATCATCAGCATATTTTTCTAACATATAATGGTTTAATAAGCTTTCGTTTAAAGTTGAAGCAATTTCAGCAATAAAGATTGGATATTGTGAATACCAGAAAGGTTGGGCCTTATCCGTGTAAACACTCTGAAGTGCGTGGCCCGATTCATGGGCTAACGTTGAAGTACTATCATAAATATCATTCCAATTTAGTAAGATATATGGATGCACTCCATAAACGTCGTCCTCATAGCCCCCACTACGTTTCCCTTTATTTTCAGCTGCATCAATCCAACGTTGTTCAAATTCCTCTTGCAAATAATTTTGATAATCTTTGCCTAACGGAGCCAAGGCTGCCATCGTAACCTTTTTGCCTTCTTCAAATGCCAAACTTAACTTAGCATCTGCAACCAAAGGAACATGTCGATCAAATTGATACATATGATCTAATCCTAAGTATGCTTTTCGGAAAGCATAATAATCATGCATCAAATCCAGATGTTCATGTGTCGTATTAATCAACGTATCGTAAACGGCTTCTGGAATTTTTTGATCAGCCAAATTCATCTGACGTGCACTATCAAAATGCCTAATTGTGGCTAAAATATTTTGGGCATGAACGTGGCTTTTAAGGGTAGCACCAAAGGTATTCCGCATTGAACGGTACGCCTTAGCAACTTGTTTACTAGCACGCATTCGCATGTCCTGATCTGCTGAAGTAGCAAATTCACTGGCTGTAGCATTAGTTAATTGAACTTCTTCGCCATTTTCATCTTTAATCATTCCAAAATCTAAATCAGCGTCATCTAATTTCGAAGAAATGTCTGAAGCATCATCAATCGCCGGTTGAAGTTGAGCCAACAATTTTTCTTCAGCAGGAGTAAGGGTATGGGCAGCTTGCTCTTGAATTCGACGTAAATTAAATTCATATCGTTTTAATTCTGGCTTATCATCTAAAAATTGATCTAATTGCGCTGCTGATAGTTGCGTTATTTTAGGATCATAAAATGATACGGCTGCTTCCCACTTATTAACAATTAATAATGCTTGATTCATCAAATCGTTCCCATGTGGGTCAGCAGTATCACCATCATTAACCCGAGCCGCATATCCATAAACTTTCATAAGGAGTTCTTCACTCTCATAAAGTAATTCAGTTAATGCTAATAGTTGTGTAGCACTCTCGGTCATATGTCTAGAATTGGCTTGAATTTCAACAATTTGTTTTTCAACTTGTTGAATGGCCTTTTTAAAATCTGCTTCAGTTGTAAAAATATCGGTGACGTTCCAAGTTAACGCTTCCGGAACCTCTGCCCGTGTTAGTTGTTTTTTTGCCATGTAAAATCCTCCTAATACTATTGCCTTTTATTTTACAACTTCCGAAACTATACACAACTTAAGGCACTTAATTAACTGATAAGGGGCGTGCATTGTGTTGAACTAGGATTTGATTAATCTTAGTAATATCGAAACCCTCTAACGTCGCTAAATTTTGAGTCGTCGGATCTGATTTTAAAAGTTCTCCTAATGTGACTGATAAATTGTGCGGGTGATAAGTCAACACGGCCGCTAAGCATGTTGATAACATCCGGTCGTCTCCTCTTTTAATTTCCCAGTTATTTGCGATTTCATCTGTTAATTTAGGTACTAATTCTTCCAGATTCATTGATGGGTAAAACCAAAAGTTTAAAGCTCGATCTCTTAGATACTCATCAATTTCCCATTCGTCACTCTCCCGTGCTTCAAATGTATCATCGATTCCTCGAGCTATAATTTCAGCTAATTGATACTTACCCGCTGGTATTTTATCCATTCCAATTAAATTTGTTGCAGCTTTTTTTAGTTCATTTAAATTGCTATTAGTTTTAATCATGATTGTACCCCTCCATTATTAGATTGCTTACGCTTTCATTGTATAACATTTTCAAGGAATAACTATCTTAATATGAAACTTTCCAAACTATATCAAACAAAAAACTGTAGCCGAGCTTGATCGCCCTGCTACAGTTTTTATCATCTACCGTGTTTCTTTTTTCATCACATGTCCTACGATGAAAGTAATTCCATAAGATATGAATAAAATTACAGCGACAATCATATATGGAATGTGAGTATTGTAATCCATCAACATTCCGGCAATAATTGGTCCGATGACGTTCCCCACACTAGTTAAAGACATGTTTAATCCATTAATTAAGCCTTGATTGTCTTTGCCTTCCTTAGTTAATAAGGTGGTGATGGCCGGACGTAAAACATCGAAGGCAGAGAAAACTACTAATGTAGCAATGATTACTTCAATTTGAGTATGAGCTTGGGTAATCCAAAAAACAAAAATTGCTCCAATTAAGAAGCATGCCCCAATCAGTCTCACTTCACCCATTTTCCGCACCAAGAAATCAAAGATAAACACTTGCAAAATCAACGAGAAAATCCCATTAAAAGTCAATACTAGTGCAATCGTTCCTAAACTAAAATTGAAGACTTGGTTAACGTAGATGCTATAAATACTTTCGAATCCCTGTAACCCAAAGGCTGCTACAAAAATCATCGTAAATAGAATTACTAGCGGTGCCGTCATGACACTCTTCAAAGCATTCGGCTTAGTAAACTTGGTCATTTCCGTTTCTTCTATTTTCACTTCAGTCTTCGGCATTACCAAATACGTAAATAATGTTGAAACCAGCCCTAAGGCTGCAGCCGCCCAAAACGGCACTTTATAATGGATATTTGCTAATACACCACCGAGCCCTGGTCCTAAAATTAGTCCCCCACTAAATGCGGCTGAAATCCAACCAATTACCTTAGCCCTTTGCGCCGTAGTGGTAACATCAGATGCTAAAGCCATCGACGTTGGAATAAACAAAGCGGCTGAAATGCCACCAACAACTCTGGATACGTTAAATAGTAATAACGAATTTGATAAAGCAAAGATTACTTCCGAAACGGCGTAGAAAAATAATCCTGCTACAATCAGTGGCTTACGTCCAATTTTATCTGAAACTCGTCCAACTAATGGAGAAGCGATAAATTGCGAGTACCTATATCTTACGGAGACCATAATTACCAGTCCAAATTCACCTTGGTAATTTCACCGTTATTAAAAGCTTTAACTTGTCCATCATCCAACTTTACGACGATATTTCCATACTCGTTAATATCCGTTGCAATCCCCTTTACTTGTTTCGTTCCGACTTGTAAGGTAACTGACTTACCAATTACGATTGACATTTTTCGATACTCGGACAAAAAGCTGCCATCTAAATAATTTTGCCAATTATCTACAATCGTATTAATTAATTGGGCGGCGATTAGATTACGATCAATGTTCGGTTCATTTTTAGCAACAATGGCTCCCGCTTTTTGTTGTAATTCTTCTGGAAATTCAGGCGTGGTTAAGTTAATTCCCACCCCAATTACAAACGCTTGCGTAGAAGCAGATTCTACTTCGGTAATTGCCTCAGTAATAATTCCTGCTACCTTTCGTTGATTCATTAAAATGTCGTTAACCCATTTCAATTTAAATTCACGTTCAGGGAAGAAATCTTTAAATGTTTGTGCAATCACATAGGCAACCCCAGTAGTTATTAAGCCCACCTGGTTAATTTCAAAAGTGGGCTTAGGGATAACTATGCTAAAGTAAAGTCCTTGTTCTTTGGGTGAGTAAAAACTACGTCCTCTTCGTCCGTATCCTTGCGTTTGCTGCTCGCTAATCACAGCAAATGCCTTTTCGACTTGGTGAGTAGCGAGATAGTTTTTAGCATACATTTGAGTTGAATCGACTTGCTCTTCAACAGCAACATGATCAACACTTTTATTTTTATAAAAATTAATGACTACTTCATCCAACTTAGAGCTACTTTCATATTTGTAACCTAGATTTTTCTGACTTTGGATTTGGTGACCGCGTTTCTTTAATAGGTTAATATTTTTCCAAATCGTTTCGCGGGTAACGCCTAGACTATCTGCTATTTCATTTCCAGATACCCAACGATCTCGATCTTTCAATAATTCTAATAAAACTTTTTGGCTTGTTTTATTCCCCATCTTATAACCACCCTTAATCTATTTAACTAGTTTAAGTGTACTATCTTCTCCAATCGATTGGCTATGATAATTACTAAAATAGCTTTGATTGTATCACCTGGGATAAATAATAAAGTAGAAAACATGGCCGTTGAAAGTGGCATGGGTGCTTGAATCGCTAACCAGAACGCACCAAATACATCAATAAAAACTGCTCCTCCAAGCCAAACAGAAAGTAAACTAAGTATTAATTGATTCTTAATTTTGCCTTTCAAAGCATTCTTGATTAAATTAATTACTAGTGGCGCAAACAACCAAGCCACTAAATAGCCCCCGGTAGCTCCTAAAAATACTACGGCGCCACCTAAACCACCGGAAAGGATTGGCAATCCCAAACTTACTAATAATAAAAATATTCCTACTGATAACGTTCCATATCTAGTACCTAGCATGTCACCAGCCATCATTACTCCCATATTTTGTAAGACAATGGGAACTGGAATTAACAAGAGCGGAATTCTAGGCATCAGCCCCATCACAATCGTTAAAGCTGTTATCATTGCTGCTAAAGTCATCATTTTTACTGCACTTTGGTTGCTTCTCTCCATTTTTAAAACCTACCTTCTTTAATTTTGAAACAAATTCATTATATATAATAGTAACCTATTTTTATATAACAAGGTTACTATTACAGATTTTTTAATCGGTTAATTTCAAAATTTTTAGGTCTAAACCGTGTTGGAGATTACTTTTTACTCATAATTTTGGTGTGAGCTATTCCTTTCTTCATTCTTTGACAAAATCTTTTCAATTGTCACTTCTAAAATTAATGATCTATCCGTTGTACAAAAAAACGAATTAAAGCAGCATTCAAACTACTCTAATTCGGTTTCGGTTTTTAATTTATTAAATTACATTTCGTTCAAAAGGTTGGTCACTGATACCGTCATCCAAAATCTTTTTCGCCCATTCTTTAGCTGAAAATAGTGAATGATCACGGTAATTACCACAACTGTAGATGTCCCTACCTGGTACATCTTCCCACTTAGTAACATTTGCGATTTCTTCTAGTGCACCCTTCAATGCTTTAGCAACTTCTGTGGTTGTAGGTTCTCCCCAAGCAATCAAATGGAAACCTGTTCGACATCCGAATGGAGAACAGTCGATAATTCCATCCATTCGATCTCGCAATAATCCAGCTAGCAAATGTTCAATCGTATGTAGTCCTGCAGTGGGAATCGCATTTTCGTTTGGTTGAACTAAACGTAAATCGAAATTAGAAATCTTATCGCCCTTATTCCCCGTTTCAACTGTAATTAAACGTACGTACGGAGCCTTTACCTTTGTGTGATCCAATTCAAAGCTTTCTACTTTTGCCATAAAAACATCCCCCTATTCATCGGTATCTATGTCCTATTTTAGAACAACTCGATCCTGATATAAATTAAAAAATTCATTTAAAAATCGTCCTGGCTAATGTTATGCATCAAATGATAACTGACCATCATTTTTTGCAAAGGACGGAGATTAACAACGGGGAGGTAACTAGGCATTCTAACCCGATTAAATTCACGTCCAGTTACATCTTGATAGATAGAATATAATAACAAAATACATACAAAAATTAGCGGAAATCCTGCAACCGTACAGATTGCTTGAACGACCTCAAATCCACCTACTATAACAATTCCTAACGAGAAAATAATAAACACGATGACCCAAGCCATTCGATTCCATCGGCTAGGTTGGCGACCATGCGACAAGTCTAGACTGGTGAATGATGAAACAATAAATGCGGAAGAAGAAATCGTCGTTGCTAAGAAGATAAAACATGAAACACAGAAAAGAATTAGCATCAATTTATTCATCGGCAAAGTTGTAATCAATGCTGCTTGAACTGCTGCTTGTCCTTGTGTATTCAAAATGTGCACGATGTTTAAAGTGCCTGATTGTTGAAGCCATAGAGCATAGCCCCCTAAAACTGCATAAAATGAAATACAGCCACCGACTCCATAAGTCATCATCCCTAAAACAACTTGGCGAATCGTCTTACCATGCGAGATCCGGGCAATAAATAACCCCATTACCGGCATGTAGGCTAACCACCAACCCCAATAAAACAGGGTTTGATGTTGAGCAAAACCATTGGTGCCAGCATTAGCTTTATTAAAGGAAAGCGCAGTAAAATGTTGCGCCATTAATTTCAAGGTTTGACCTTCTGAGCCCACTAAAAATTTAGTTGGACCAGCTACTAAAACAATTGCTAAGAAAATAATTGCCAAATAAATGTGCCATGCTGATAGTTTTTTAATTCCCTTATTTAAACCTGCGTACACGGTTAACGTAAATAAAATCAATAAAATAAAGAATAAAAATAGTTTTAAATAAATCGTATCTTTAATACCTACGATAATACTTAAAACACGTGCAATCACGGGAATTTCCATTCCAATCGAAGAACCAATTCCGCCCATGATCCCAAAAACGACTAAGAAATCAATTAGTTGACGTAAAACTTTTTTGTATAATTGATCGCCCTTCAAGAGGGGAATTACAGTACTTAATCGCATTACTGGAATTTTTTTTACATACATTGTATAAGCAATAGCAATGGTGGCAGTTGCAAACATCATCCATGCCATCGGCCCCCAATTAAACTCGCCCACTACGTTAGCATAGGCAAACGCTTGGGTCGATAATGGCTTCGCGCCAAATGCCGGGTGCTGAAGGTATTGCAATGGATCAGTTGCACTTAACATCAAAATACTTGCATCAATTGCAGTTGCAAAAACCATGCTTCCCCATTGAAAACCACTATAGTCTTTAGCTGGATCAGCCTTTCCGAATCTGATTTTACCGTATTTACTAAAAATCAAAACGATAAAAAACATGAAATTGATGACATAAATTGAGATATACAACCACTCGTATTTGCTTGTAACGAATGACAACAACGCGTTCATTAATTGCTGAACGGCTGGGCCGCCTGTGATGAGGATGATTGATACAACCCCAAATAACACCATTGTTGGTAAAAAGACAGCTCGATCGACATTCTTACTGTGTAAGATAAAAAATTCCTCCCATATTTTCAAAAAATTGGTACAAAAAAAGCAACACCATTGGCGTATTAAGTTCACACCTGCATAGCGTTGCTCGATCGGATTGCTCCGAAATTCGTCATACCTGTTACTTTCATGTTACTACTATTAATTTAAATATCAAATTAGGCTAGATTTGTTTGATTACTCTGGCAGGATTTCCCGCAATTACCACATTGTCCCCAAAACTCTTTGTTACCACTGATCCAGCACCCACGACGACGTTATTGCCCAAAGTTACCCCAGGTAAAACGGTCACTCGTCCTCCAAACCAACAGCTATTACCAATTGTAATTGGAGCACCTAATTCTACATCAGCATTTCTCTTAACGGGATCAAGTGGATGAATAGGAGTATACAGCCCCACGTTAGGACCAAAATAACAGTGTTCACCAATCGTAATTGGACACGTATCAAGGAAAGTCATATCGTAGTTGCCATAAAAATGATTACCAATGTGAATATTCCATCCATAATCAAATTTGAATTCACTCTCGACAAAGAAATCGTCATCTACATCACCTAGTAGTTTTTTAAAGCCACCATTACGTTTCTCATTGTCTGTTTCGTTGTTAATCACTTGTAATTGTTGACGGATGAACTTTCGACGACCAATTAATTCAGCATCAAACTGCTGGTAAGGTTCTCCAGCAGTCATTTTTTCTCGTTCAGTTCTTGTCATATTTACGCGCTTCCTTCTTTAAATTAGCCCTTCTTGTTGCAACCCTGCCTGCGCTACCAAGTTAATAAAATTAAATGGTCGATCGTAGTATGGTTGGAATAACATATCCACAAATGCTAAATCTTTCAGCGTATTTTGATTCTGAATTGCTAAAGACATTGTATTAGCCAATTGAGAAACATTATGTTCACTAAAGAATTGGGCCCCCAGAACTTTTAAACTGTCCTGTTCATAAACAATTATACTGTTTATTTTTTCCGTTGTCGGCATAAATTCTGGACGATAATTGTCCTCATAGCTGATATATTTGACCTTTAAACCAGCATCTAAAGCTCGTTGATAGGTTAAACCGGTAGTAGCTAATGTATAACCAAACAATTGTAAGCCTGATGTTCCTTGCGAACCTATTTCAGGCCAACGATTACCGAAAATATTAATACCAACTAATTTACCTTGGCGAATTGCATTCGTCGCCAATGGGATATAGCTATCTGTATCCGTCGGATTGTAATGTACAGTACGAGCATCTCCTGCCGCGTAAATATCCGGATCAGAAGTTTGTCCATATTCGTTAGTTAAAATTGCACCATTACGACTCATTTTAACCTGCCCCTCTAACAAATTAGTTACCGGGATGAAGCCTTTTGAAACAATCGCTACGTCAACTTCTTCATTTTGATCATGAATGGTAGTAACCAGTAAGGAGTCCTTTTGATCCGTGAATGATGCGACTTTACTATTAAGTTTAACTTTGACCCCGTGATCTTCCAGGATTTCAACTAACATTTTGCTCAGCTGTACATCCACGTAATTATTTAAAATCACATCATGACTATGGTATAAGGTTACTTGACAACCTAAATCAGACAAGCTTTCTGCTAACTCTGCGTTAACATATCCCCCACCAATTAATGCAACTCGCTGGTGGGGTTTTAAAACTTGGTGTAAAGTCTGCGCTTGTTCATAGTTTTTACATAGCATTACTCGTTTATGATTAATGCCTTTAATTGGAGGTAAGGTCACTGCTGAACCCGTGCACATCACTAATTTATCGTAATGTTCACGACGAATACTATAGTCTTCCATGTTTTGTACCAAAATCTCTTTTTGATTTCGGTCAATTTTTAGAACATCATGTCGCAGGTTCACCCGAATTTTTTCTGAACGGAGATCCTCTGCATCATCAGACATCATGTCTTCTAGCCGTTTTACGCGACCATTCAGATACAATGCGATTCCACATGATAAGAAAGAGATATTATTATTACGTTCATAAATATCTACCTCCGTATCCGGATTTTGTCGTAAGATTTCTCTCACTGCTGCTGTACCAGCATGGGTACACCCGATGATTGCTACTTTCATTTTGCCTCCTACTTGTTTTATACTGGACTTACTTGTTAAGAATTTTTTACACGATTCCAGATGCTTTATATTTTAATTTTAGACTGGATTAAGACTTTGTAAATGCTTTAATAAGGAAAATTAGCAAACTAACCACGCCAAATTTCAAGGAGTTTACTTAATGCTTAGATTTTTTATCCAACCGCAGTTAAATACGATTGTTGATTCAGTAATTGGTTACGAGATGCTGATCAAAGAATACCGCGATGGGACCTGGCGAATGCCTGCTTCTTTTTCAGCAATTCCAGCCCATGATATGGCAGAATTACTGATTGCAACTGCTAAAGAATTATCTCTTAAAGTTGGTTCAGTTTCATTTAATGTTGATCGTAACCAAATTCTTGATGATCAACTAATTCACGCTTTAATTGCCGCCCAGACAGTTTTACGTCCAGTTAAATTAATTATCGAATTAATTGAAAATGATGTTAAACCCTCGGTGTCTGATGAGCAATTAATTGAAGTTGTTACGCAATTGAATGACTTTGGAATCCAATTTTGTCTCGATGACGTTGGTAGCGGAATTAATACATGGCCTGCAGTTAAGCCTCTACTACCATACACTCGTGAACTTAAATACGCTCTCCAAAATTATAAAGAGCATTTGGATGAATCCGCCGCTGAAAATCACGTTACCTTTTGGCAAAACCTAGCAACTAAACATCAAATGCGTTTCATTTTGGAAGGTATCGAAGATGATAATGATGATGCTTGGGCCGATTCTATGAATATCGATTTACGCCAAGGATACTACTATGGCCGCCCTACACTAATGAAAATACATCCCGATGATCCCGATTAACTTATGTAAAGAAAAACCGCGTTGCGAGACACAATCGTAACACGGTTTTTTATTTAGTTTCTATTCGATTTCAATTCCGGAAGTCTTTTCACCACTGGCCTTAGGTAAGGTAATTGATAAAACTCCATTATCAACTTTAGCCTTAATATCTTCAGCCTTAACTCTTGGTAATTCGTAACTTCTCCGCATGATACCATAGCTTCGTTCGGTCATCGTAACATTATGCTTTTCATCTTCATGATCAGCAAAACTATCTTTCTTCACTTCCACATTTAGCACGCCATCTTGATAATCCAATTTAATATCTTTTTTATCAATTCCTGGCACATCGATTTTAACTTTGTAATCAGTATCTGATTCACTCACGTCGGTCTTCAATGTTTTTGAGGTTCCATCCCAGCCGTTGTTGAAAAATCCGCGCGATAAACGGTCAAAAAATGGATCCCACATATCATTCCTACGATTCATCATTTCATTAGCCATAAAAACAAAACCCCTTTCTAAATGATTGGTGAAGTTCTTCGCTTCATCCTTACACCTATAATGTTAGTCACATTATAGTATTATGTCAATTACTTTACTCAAGAAAATGTTTTCAATAAAAAAGACTTACCCAAGAACAAGATATTGTCCATTGCATAAGTCTTTATCTATAATTGTAGATTTAGTTTTCAGTATTGATTCTTTCTGGGAACCAAATCTTAATTTCTTTTTCAGCGCTTTCTACACTATCTGAACTATGAACTACATTCTTAATAGGACCAGGCCCCCATGCTCTGGCAAAGTCACCGCGAATCGTTCCGGACATTGCTTCACTCGGATTAGTTGGACCAGCCATTTTACGGAAGGTGTCGATAATTTCATTGCCTTCAGCAATAATGGCCACAATTGGACCACTTGTCATAAATTTTTCAATGTCGGCGTAATATGGTTTATCTACTAATTGTGAGTAATGTTGACGTAACTGTTCTTCCGTTGCGTTTACCATCTTTAAGGCTTTGATTTCATAACGACGATTTTCAATTCGTGAAATCACATGACCGATATGTCCACATTGAACTCCGTCTGGTTTAACTAAAATTAGTGATTTTTCTGTACTCATTGGCAAATCCCCCATTGGTTTTATATGCCAATTATATACTAGAGAACGCCTAGTTTACACGTAATATGGAATGTAAGCCTTTTACTAAAAAAATTTTTACTTAATCTTTAACGCCAACGCGTTCAATGCCACAATAACGGTTGAAAGTGACATTAACACCGCTCCAACTGCCGGACTAAGGACGAATCCAATCGGAGCCAAAATTCCAGCTGCTAGTGGAATTGCAAACAAGTTATATCCAGCTCCCCACCAGAGGTTTTGAACCATTTTAGCATTGGTTGCTTGAGCTAATTTCAAGAAGTTCAAGATATCACTTGGATCACTGTGCACAAGGACTACATCAGCGGAATCAATTGCGACGTCCGTTCCGGCTCCAATGGCAATTCCAATGTTTGCTTTAGCAAGGCTAGGCGCATCGTTGATGCCGTCCCCTACCATAATTACTTTTCCTTGCTCTTGATATTTTTCAAGTGCCTTTAGTTTGTCTTCTGGTAATAATTCTCCATGCCATTCATCAATTTGAAGGCTTGCCGCAATTTTTTGCGCTGTTTGTTGGTTATCTCCCGTCAACATTACCGGAATATAACCCAATTGCTTTAGTTCTTTAATAAAGGAAACTGCATTTTCCTTTATTTGGTCGCCTTCAGCTAATCCACCTAAAACTTGATTTTCTCTTACTAGGAATGAAACTGAATTACCAGCTGTGCTCCATTTCTCAAAATCATTTGTATCAAACTTAATCTCTTTTTGTTTCAAATAAGGGGCGTTCACAATCTGATACTTCTGACCTTCGATTGTACCTGTTAAACCAATCCCTTTTTGAGCTGAAACATCATGAGCTGTTTTAATTGTTTGCTTCAGCTTTTTAGCTGCTGCTTTAATACCAGTTGCTAAAGGATGATCGGAATGGTCTTCTAAGCTAGCCATCAGTGCTAGAATATCATCTTGGTTTAAATCGTCAGCATAACTCTTAACTGCGTTAACCGTGAATTTACCTTCTGTTAATGTACCAGTTTTATCCATCAGGACGTATTTAACTTTTTTAGCTTCTTCAATCGATTGACGGTTACGAACTAGTAAACCATTGGTGGCCGCAATACTGGTACTTCGTGCAACTACTAATGGAATTGCTAGACCTAAAGCATGCGGACAAGCAATAATAAAGACCGTCACCATTCGTTCAAATGCCACATCCAAGCCTTGTGGTAACCAAGCCACAAACGCAATCACACCAACAATTAGAGCCGCATAGAATAACCATGAAGCTACTTTATCAGCCAAACTTTCAGCTTTGGATTTAGATTTTTGAGCGTCACTAACTAACTTCATTACTTGTGATAGATAGCCACTTTCGCCAGTTCCAGTAACCTTAACTTCGATAACTCCGTCTCCGTTAACTGCTCCACCAATTACTTGACTACCTTCTTTTTTATCGATTAAACGTGCTTCACCAGTTACTAAAGATTCATTTACTTTAGTTGAACCTGAAACTACGTCACCATCAGTTGGAATTTGTTCTCCTGCAAGTACGCGGACCGTTTGGCCAACTTCAACATCGCTCAAATCCATATCCATGACATGATCTCCATGTAAAACATGCGCTTGACTAGGTAAAAGTGCGGCCATTTTTTCAACTGCAGAGCCTGCGGCCATCACTGAATTCATTTCTACCCAGTGCCCTAGAAGCATAATTACAATTAGTGTTGCAAGTTCCCAAAAGAAGTCCATTACATGACCGCTAGGATTAATCCATTGATTCATTATAAATGCATAAAGCGAATAGCCATATGCTACGGTAATTCCCATCGCAATTAAAGTCATCATTGCGGGTGCTTTTGATTTTAACTCACTGACTGCCCCAGTCAAAAAAGGCTTACCCCCATAGAAGAATAAGAAGGTTGCTAAGATTAAGACAATATAATCAGAACCGGTAAAACTAATCGGCAATTTCAAGTCGCCAATTCTAAAATCCATTCCCATAAATGGCGATAATAATAGAATTGGAATAGTAGCAATTAAGCTTACCCAAAATAATTGTTTTAGATTCCCCATGTGCATCATATGTCCATCGCCCATGCCATGCATATCGTGCATGTCATGTTGATGTCCACTCATCTCATGATGCATCTGGGAATGATCCATTTTTGAATGGTCCATGTGCTCTTCATTCATTTGCTTATGATTCATGTTACATATCCTCCATCTTACAATCCATATCACAGTCTTCTGGCAAACAATTACAGCTCACCTTATCCGGTGCTGTTTGTGCCTTTTCCTCCAACTTACCAATTAACATTTGAATGTCACTTTTAGATAATTCAATTTGATCAATTAAATTAGCTAAAGTAGTTCCTACCTTATGTTGGCAAAGATGGACAAAAAGGGATTTAGAAGCATTATCCATTGCAACTTGTTCTTCAATCATGGGCTGATAAATAAATTCTCGTCCATTTTTACTGGTTCTTAAAGCCCCTTTTTTTACTAACCGCCCTAAATAAGTTTTAGTGGTGGAAGCTTTCCATCCCAACTTCTCTTCCAAAATTTCGATAATTTGATGACTCGTAGCCTTTTGGAGCGTCCATATTACTCGCATTGTTTCCCATTCTGATTGACTAATTTCAATTTCATCACTGGTATTCAAACTATATCCTCCAATCTGTTTACAAATGTAATCTTTAAATATAGACTACATTTGTAAACTTAAAAAGTCAAGAAAAAAGACCTCGATTTCCATCGGGTCTTAATTAATTAAGATGAAGTTTTAATTTTATTCTAGATTAGTTCTTGAGCGTTGAATGATAATAATAGCTATGATAACTAATACTGCACCGATTAATTCTACGACGTTAAAAGGATGGCCTAGGAATAGTAAACTCAACACAAAAGTCACGACCGGCTGGACAGCATCCAAAATACTTACAACGGCAGATGGGGCAAATTTCAAACTGTGTAATAAAGCCCAGAAAGGTAAAATAGTTCCCACTAGAATTACCGTTGCCATTGAAAGCATTAACTGTGGTGTCAGAGCTGGTGTATTTACCCAAACTGGTTGATGAATATTAAATAATATACTACCGATAATTAGTGCCCATCCTAAAACAATCATTGGCGGATGGTTTTTAGTTACTGGTTTAGGAAGTACAACATAAAATGCAGCTGTAATTCCTGAAAGAATTCCCCAAATCAATGCTTTATTAGAAATAGCTAGTTCATGGATGTTTCCATGTGTTATTGCCAAGAAAACACCTGCCATTGCGATTACGAAAGCAATCACATCGCTTCGCATCGGGCGAACACGCTGAAATACTAAGCTCCCCAAAACAATAAATAAGGGGCTTAAATACTGAAGAATGGTTGATGCTGACGCATTACCTTCTTGAACACTAATATAGAAAGTTAATAAATTAGCCATTAAACCAAAAATAGCATACGCTAACAACCATAAAACGGTTTTAACTGATTTAAAAACATCAAAAATTTGCATCCGATACTTAATAAAACTGATAACAATTAATACTAAACCAGCACCTAATGTTCTAGCAGATAAAAACCAGGAAGCTGGAATACTCTCTCCTTGAGAAATAACTTCCAATACCGTTCCAGAAATCCCCCACATACAAGACGCTAAAAGGGCCCAAAAAATTCCTTTACCAATATGCTTGTTCAAAACTTCTTTTTCCATCAAAAACCTCACATACATTTTTCTAATATATTTAAGTATACCTAAAAAGTTATAGGCTATAAAGTATATTCGTGTCACATTTCCTAACACCGTGTATTTTTTTGCTAATATAAAAAAACAGGAGTAATCTCCTGCTTTTATTACATTTTGATAATTATTCAGTTGTTCCCTTAATAATTTCAAGGATTGAGTTAATGTGTTCTAGAGTTTTAACAAAGTCGTCTTTTCCGAATTTGCTAGCAACCACATCAAGCATTTCTCTAAAAATACGGTCATTTTCCTCATATAAATCGATTCCTTTTTGAGTTAATTTGAGGTATTTTTTTCGACGATCTTGTTTATCATTATTTTGTTCGACTAGGCCAAGGTCCAATAAAGTTCCAATTTTTCTTGAAATGGCACTCTTGGTAACCTCTTGCGCATCAGCGATTGAGCTCAATGTAATTGCTTCACCATCAGCTTGCTTAATAAAATGCATAATCATGAACATATCGAAAGATACTTGTGGATCTGACATTTTACTTTCTAAAAGCGTACCGATTAGTTTTATACTTTTGTTATACGTTTGAGCAATAAACGTAATATCAGCTTGTTTCATTTTCTTCCTCCCGATTCTAGCTTTCCCAGCCGTTTACATAGTTAAATATTAACAGACTCACAGAACTTGTCAACGCAAATATTAATTATTGATGACATATCGTGTTCTTTTGTTCACTTACTTTTAATGAATGACCCTTTAAAACGAGTAATTGTTCTACTAATACTTATTTTAAAACAATTGTGAAGGTAATATCAAATTCATATTAAAACGTTTTAACCCTTCATACTAAGAAACTATGATACTTTACCCATATCATAGCTTCTGATAATCCTAATATAATTTACTTACTTGTTCTTGGATAGCATCATGATTTAAAAACTCATCATAAGTTGTTTCAGCACGATCAACCGAACCTTTATCAGAAACTTCGATAATATGATCCGCAATTGTTTGAATAAACTCATGATCATGGGAGGTCATGATAATAGAACTCTTGTAACTAGTCAATCCCTCATTTAATGCGGTAATTGATTCCAAATCTAAATGATTGGTAGGGTCATCTAGGATTAAAACATTAGCCTTGCTCAACATTGTTTTTGAAATCATGCAGCGGACTTTTTCTCCACCAGAGAGTTTAGTAACATTTTTTAGTACATCTTCCCCTGAGAAAAGCATCTTACCTAGAAAACCGCGGAGAAAAGTATTATCACTTTCTTCTTTAGGTGCATATTGGCGTAGCCATTCCAAAATATCAAAACGATCGTCTTCAAAATAACTGTTAATATCACGCGGAATATAACTACGTTCAGTAGTTTGTCCCCAAGTTACTGAACCGCTATCTGGTTCCATTTCTCCAGCTAGAATCTGCATCAAGACTGTTGTAGCTAAGTCATTTTGACTCAAAATTGCGGCCTTCTCACCAGGGCGAACGGTGAAAGTAATATTATCTAGAATTTTCACACCATCAATTGACTTGCTAACCTTGTCCACCCGAACAAGATCATTACCTAATTCGCGGGCTGGTTCAAAACGAATAAAAGGATATTTACGTGAAGAAGGTTTGATATCGTCTAAAGTAATCTTATCTAATTGCTTCTTACGGGAAGTGGCTTGTTTAGATTTTGAAGCATTAGCACTAAAACGAGCAACGAATTCTTGTAATTCTTTGATTTGTTCTTCTTTTTTAGCATTAGCATTTTCACGAAGACGTTTGGCTAAAGCACTAGATTCCATCCAGAAATCATAGTTACCAACGAAAAGTTCAATCTTACCAAAGTCGACATCACACATCATCGTACAAACCGAGTTTAAGAAGTGACGGTCATGGGATACAACGATTACGGTATTTGGAAAGTCAGCTAAGAAATCTTCTAACCAACTAATTGATTTTGGATCAAGTCCGTTAGTAGGTTCATCTAAAATCAAAATGTCTGGTTTCCCAAACAAAGCTTGTCCCAAAAGCACTTTAATTCGTTGACCTTCGGTTAATTCGCTCATCTTACTGTCATGCAGACTTTCGTCAATGCCTAGCTGTTGAAGTAATTGTGATGCTTCTGCTTCAGCATTCCAACCATCCATTTCAGCAAATTCAGCCTCTAAGTTAGCAGCTTTCATCCCATCTTCTTCAGTAAAATCCGCTTTAGCATATAAAGCATCCTTAGCTTGCATTACTTCGTATAACTTTTTATAACCTTGAATTACAGTATTCATTACGGTAAATTCTTCAAAAGCATAATGGTCCTGATTTAAACTCGACATCCGTTCATTAGGCGAAATACTAACGTTACCAGAAGTTGGTTGAAGTTTACCTTCTAATATTTTTAAAAATGTTGATTTACCAGCACCATTAGCTCCAATAATTCCGTAACAGTTGCCGGGAGTGAATTTTAAATTAACATCGCTATACAATTTTCGGTCAGAGAATTGCATGCTCATATCATTTACAGTTATCATTTAGTTCCTCCATTTTGTAGACAAAAGAAAAAGAGGCAAAACAATGTCTTGTCCCAATTTCTACCAGTCTGTTTAATTTAACATACCTACTATCCTTGAACAACCTTATTGTTTAGGATATTTAATTAAAATGGCTTTTATATTTTATTAACACACAATTTTTTAGTCCCTCTGCATTAAAGACAAAGGGCTCACTTTAACCATTTGTATGTCACCCATTAGCCATAAAAACTTTTATTTTTTTAGCTCTATTCTGCTGACAAAGCTTCGACTGGATCCAATTTTGAGGCCTTACGGGATGGCGTAAAGGCCGCCAATAGACTAATGATGACACTAATCACTACCCCAAAAATCAGATAACCTGGTGCGATTCCAATAATCGCAAAGTCGATATGCTTCATAGAGATTACGTTAGCTCCCCATTGAGCTAGCAATGCAAAAGCTGAACCTAAAATACTTGAGAAAAGCCCCAAGAAGAATGCTTCTGAAACAAAGAGGTTACGTATATCCTTTCGACGCGCACCAATCGCCCGAAGAATCCCAATTTCCTTAGTTCGTTCAGAAACGCTGATATAAAGTACCACAATAATCATAATTGCTGATACCAATAGCGAGATTCCCGCAATTCCAGCTAACACATAGAAGGCTAACATGATGTAAGTATTCAATGAATCCAGAATTGCGCCTACCCCAGTAATTGTGTATTGGGGGCGTTCTTTACCCTTAACATCATGCTTGTAGTTCTTAATTTTATTTTGAACGCTCTTAACATTCTGAGTGTTATTGACGTTGACTGTAAAGAAGTTGGGCTGGTAATCCAAGTTCTTATCTTTAAACATTTCTTTCAACGTATTATAGTCAATCGCACTCGTTCCCGAGGTAATTACCCCTGAAACTGTAACTTCTTTTTGGAGTTGAACCGGTTGTTTTTTACTATCCACGGTCGTTACGAAAACTGTAATTTTCTTACCCACAACGTTTTTATACTTTTTATCAAATTTTTTAGCTGTAGCCTTATCTAACAGGATTTCTCCATTACCAGGCTTGCTACCATATTTGATATCGCCTTCACGTTCGGTCTTATTCCATGTCTGTAAAACTTGCAAACTAATTGATTTTTTACCAGCGACCGTCTTTGCAGATTGAACATAGTAGCCGCGTTCTACTGATTTAACATTCTTTATCTTATTCATTCGTTGGTAATCTGTGTTTGATAGATCTGCGGTTTCACCGTTTTCCATTTGTTCTTGGGTTACATTTTTAGCAACTTGAACAGCCGTTGGATTGATTTGTGATGAAATTTGGTCATTCATATAACCCGTAACTCCATTTCCCAAACCTAACATTAAAATAACCGAGAAAATCCCAATGGATGCCCCAAAAATGATTAACAGGTTTCGTTTGAGATTGTAGCTCATATGTTTCAAAGCCATTCGTAACGAAGCCCGGAACGTCAAATGTTTAGGGACCAACGTTTTTTCAGCGTCAGGGACTGGATAAGCCGCCCTTAAATCAGCCTCACCATGAATCACTCCGTCATCCAAATGGACCACTCGTGTACCAAAATCGGCTACTTCTTGCGAATGCGTTACAGCAATAACTAGTTTTCCATCTTTAGCAATAGATTCCAAAATTTCCAAGACTTCTTTAGTATTTTGACTATCTAAAGCTCCCGTAGGTTCATCAGCAATGATTACATCAGGGTCTCCAGCTAAGGCTCGCGCAATTGCCACCCGTTGTTTTTGGCCACCCGAGAGTTGATTAGGATGCTTTCGCATATGTTCTTTCAAGCCTACTCGTTCTAGTAATGCTTTAGCCCGTTCTACTCGTTTAGCATGAGAAAGTTTCGTCATTTCCAGAGAAACCATTACATTATCCAAAATGTTCAGATGACTAATCAAATTAAAACTTTGGAAGATGAATCCGATATTTTCTCTTCGATAAGCATCTAACACCTTAGGTTTAGCCGAGCGTAATGATTGTCCATTATAGACAATATCACCTTCGTACTGGTGATCTAATCCACCAATGATATTCATCAGGGTTGATTTACCACCACCGGATTCACCTAAAATTGAAACGAACTCGCCTCGATCAAATTGCAGATTGATTCCTTTTAATACTTTAAATTCTTGGTTACCTAGAAAATAGGATTTATGAACATCCCGAACCTCTAATAAACTCATACTTTCCTCCTATATGGTCCTTCAGTGATTATTTGGAGTGAACTTGTTGGAAATGTGTTGGGTAGAAATATTTCTCTACTTCCGTCACAATCAAAACAATGATTCCGGCTATCACTGGAATTAACCATTGTGCCCATCCCATGGAAGCAGTGCCAAAGATTGACTGCATGAATGGTACGTATGTTAAAGCAAATTGTAACACCAATAATACCGCAATTATCCAAAAAGCGTGTAAGTTTCTCAAAATATCTTTGGAGAACGCTGGCTTAGGAGTCCGTAGATTAAATAGATAGAAAATCTTACCAAATACAATGGTATTAACCGTCACCGTACTTGCCACTACTTCACTAACTCCATGGTCAATTAACCAATCGTAACCAAAAATTCCTAATCCGGCGATTAAGATGGAAACATAAACAATTTGAATTACATCGGCTCGATTTAAGAAGGATCTGCCTGCTGGACGTGGATTTCTATCCATAATGCCCTCTTCGGCAGGCTCGAATAGAAATGCAAATTGGATTGTAATGGCGGATACCATGTTAATCCACAATAATTGGGTTGGGACTAATGGTAGATCTTGTTGCGCTAGGATAGAAAGTAGAACAATCAACCCTTCTGCAAAACTGGTTGGTAACAAGAAACGAATCGTCTTTTTAATATTATCGTATACTCGACGACCTTCTTTGATTGCCTTAGTTAAGGTTGCAAAGTTATCATCCGTTAGCACCATGTCAGCCGATTCTTTGGCAACGTCTGTCCCCTTCGTTCCCATTGCTATCCCAATGTCAGCTCGTTTTAAAGCTGGAGCGTCATTTACACCATCCCCGGTCATCGCCGTCACTAAATTATTAGCTTGGTAAGCTTTTACGATTCGTAACTTATCATTAGGGGTGGTTCTCGCAAAGACGTTGTAGTCTTGAATGATATTTTTTAACTGTTCATCATCCATCTCGTTGATTTCAGCACCAGTAATTGCAGCAATCTGGTCATCCAAGCCCAGTTTTTCAGCAATCGCGGAGGCCGTCTCAGGATGATCACCAGTAATCATTTTTACCTTAACTCCCGCCTTTTGCATCTCATGTAACGCTACAATCGTTTCTTCACGTGGCGGATCAATCAATCCCGCAATTCCTAAGAACTGCATTCCACTCTGTAAATCTTCATGTACAATCGTTTCTTTATTATCTTCAACTTCCTTATAGGCTACTGCAACTACTCGGTGCCCCTTTTGAGCTACTTCAGAAACTTTGTTGTACCAATATTGTTCATCAAAGGTAGCATCATCGATTGCGGCCATTCTAAAAATCTTATCTGGCGAACCTTTTACTAAAATTCTTCGCTGCCCTTCAGGACTCTGACTTAGTTCAGCAATGTAACGGTAATCGGAGTCAAATGGAATTTTATCGATCTCTTCCCATTGCGGTACCTGCTGATGAAACGCTTTGTTAGCCAGGGTTAGGAATGCACCATCAGTTGGTTCTCCGTTAATTACCCAAGTACCATTTTCCTTAGACAAGATTGTGTCGTTAGCTTCATGCCCAGCAATAATTAGCTTTCGTAAATCTTCATGCTGATGAACATCAATAACTTGGTTATTAAACCGAATTTCACCATGTGGTTGATAACCGGTCCCCGTAATTTCATAGGTTCCTTGCTTGGTAATGATTTCTTCAATCGTCATTTCGTTCTTAGTAAGCGTTCCGGTTTTATCAGTAGCGATAACATTAACCGCTCCTAAGGTTTCCACAGATGGAAGAGACTTCATGATGGCATTTTGTTTTGTCATCTTCCCTACTCCCATCGCTAAAACAACCGATGTACTAGCCGGAAGTCCTTCCGGTAAAGAACCGACAATCATGGTAATTAAGGCGATTACTAAAACCGGTAACGAATAAATTTTAGTAACAAACCCGTAAATACCGACTAAGATCGCTACTACGATAATCGCGTACGAAATATACTTACCTAGTCCATTAATCTCACGCATTAGTGGAGTAGTTTTAGAGCCAACCTCTTCCACACTCGAACTAATCTGTCCTAATTCGGTATCGGTTGCGGTCGCTACTACGATACCCAATCCACTACCATTGGTCACGGCCGTTGACGTAAATGCCATGTTAGTCTGGTCACCTAGGGTCGTTTTTTCTGGCAATTTGTCTGTATTCTTTAAAACTGAGTCAGCTTCTCCAGTTAAAATTGATTCCTGAATTTTTAAATTATCAGCGTCGATAATTCGCAAATCAGCGGGAACATTGTCGCCGGCTTCTAGGAAAACAACATCTCCAACCACTAAATTTTCAGCAGGAATGTCTGTTCTGTGTCCATCCCGAATAACAGTCGCTTCAATTTGAAGCATCTGTTTAATTTTGTCAATTGCACTTGAGGCTTTTACCTCTTGGAAATACCCAATTAGGGCATTAATAATTACCACCATTCCAATAACAATCGAATCTGAATATTCTTTCAAAACAAAGGTGGCAACCGCAGCTAAAATCAAAATATAGATAATACTATTATTAAATTGCTTTAGAAACCGGATTAAATTACTTTGCTTTTTCTCGATCAACGCGTTGGGCCCGTACTTTTTAAGTCGTTCCCCTGCTTCTTTTTCGGTTAAACCGAGTTCAGAATTAGTCCCCAAATCTTGGGCAACCTTTTCAAACTCAATATTATAAAAATTATCATTGCGCGACTGCGCTCCATAGTCATCGGATGTGGATTTTACTTTCATCGATATTCTCCTTTTAAAATAAATTTTTGGGTTAACTAAATCATATCTAAAATGAATAATACGCGTCAACTAACTTATCTTTTTAATAAGAAATAAGTCTTAAAAAGAACCATTTAATACTTTGCAGTGGCTTGCTGCAAAATTTATTTTTCAAAAAAAGCCATGACTTTCAGGCCATGACTTTCAATTTTAGTTTTAAATTGTGCGTTTTCTCATTTTTTTCTCTAATGCCCCTAGGACTAGATCTGAGATAATCGCCATCAACGCGGTTGGTAATGCCCCGGCTAGGATAATTGCTCCACCATTTGTGGCATTAGTTCCACGAATAATGATATCTCCTAAACCTCCAGCTCCAACGAACGTTCCGATTGCGGTAATTCCAATTGCCAAGACAAGTGCATTTCGAATTCCGGCCAGAATCACCGATAGCGATAGTGGCAGTTCAATCATCCAAAGCACTTGAACCTTGGTCATTCCCATTCCTTTACCAGCATCTAAGTAAGCTTCGTTTACGTTCAACATTCCGGTATAAGTATTCTTAATAATGGGCAATAATGCGTATAAGAATACCGTTACAATTACAGTTGTAACTCCTAAACCAAGACCCAACATTAAAATCGAGAGCATTGCTAAAGATGGGATGGTTTGAATAACATTAGCCAGACCAACAATCCAGCCACTCAATTTACGATGTTTAGAAATAAGAATTCCAATTGGGATTCCTACGATCGCAGCTAAAATCACCCCATAAATTGAAATTAAAAAGTGACGGCTAAATTCGGAAAGAACGTACATGCCATTATGAGAGAAGTAATAGGCTAATTGTTGCCAAATATTCATACTTTGCATTAGTTATTCCCTCCTTCAAAATAGTGGTTCTTTTCTAAAAATTCTTTAGCAACCACTGACGGTTCCTTCAAATTATTATCAACTTGATAGTTTAATTCTTGCATGGTCTGCAATGAAATTTTTCCATCTAATTTATGAAGAACCCGTTTCAATTCCGGATATTTCTTCAATGATTTATTATTCACAACCACACTTGCATTGTATGGTGGAAAGTAATTTTTATCATCTTTCAACAATTTTAAATTGTAGCTACGGATTCTTCCGTCTGTTGAGTAACCCAGAACCGCATCCATTTTATGACTAGCAAGAGCATTATAAACTAACCCAATTTGCATGGGATAAATATTACCAAAGCTATAACCGTAACGTTTTTTAAAATCTGCGTATCCGTCACCCTTACGACTTAGCCAAGTTTGGTCAATTCCGACTTTCATATCTGACGAAATTTTCTTAAGATCACTAACATTTTCTAGATGATGTTTTTTGGCATAATCTTGCGTCACCATAAATTGGAAAGTATCCGCAAATCCGTAGGTTGGGAAATAGGTCATATCATAGCGCTGATTAAATTCTTTTTTAACATAGGCATTCACTTGTTCTGGAGTGCGCCCTTGGGGTCCATTCAAAATAGTCTGGTAATCCGTTCCACTAAAACGAACAGCTGTTAGGTCAGCTTCCCCACGTTTTTGAGCTTGAAAACTAACCGTTCCCGATCCCAAGTTATTGATAATCTCTGCATTCAAGTTAGTATCATGTTCAATCAATTGTTGAATAACTGAAGACATCACCTGTTGTTCAGTAGTATTTTGGGCAGCAATTTTAACTGTATTTCCAGTCGTACCGCCAAGTCCTGGCCAGCCACAACCGGAAAGAACTACAGCTAATACGCCCAACGGCAAAATTAATTTAAGAAATCTTTTTAACATTTAGCCCACCTCCCGTGTTCGAGGGGTTAATTTGTCTTCCAATTTTCCAAGTAATAAATCGGCGACTAAAGCTAAAATAATCACAGGGATTGATCCCGCTAAGATTAAATCTGGACGATATAGATTTAAACCGTTGAAAATCAAGTCACCCAAACCGCCAGCACCGATATAAGATGCCAAAGCAGTCCATGCGATTACATAAGTAGCTGATAAACGAATTCCAGACATAATTACTGGTAATGCTAGTTGCAATTCAACTTTCCACAATCGTTGAAAACTATTCATTCCCATCCCTTTAGCAGCATCCACTAACGCTGGATCTACACTATCTAATCCCAGATACGTGTTTCTTAAAATAGGAAGTAATGAGTATATAAATAACGCCACGATGGCTGGAGTTGACCCAATTCCAAAAATCGGAATCATCATTGCAAGCAAGGCTAGCGCAGGAATAGTTTGCATCACACTGGCTAAACCAATAACAAAACCAGAGATCTTAGGTGCCCGAATTAAAAGCATCCCCAAAGGTACCGCCACAATTATCCCCAGCGCTAAAGCAAAAGCTGAAATATAAATATGTTGTCCCGTTTTACTTAAGATGTCGCCTCCATATTGATTCAGGAAGTTGATCATTATTGATCACCATCTTTCTCTTTTTGCTCCTCCGATTTTGAACTAGCATCGGTACTGCTGTCTGTAGTGATTCCATCATCTGTAAATAAAGCATCATAAACAATATCAACCAAGGTTGCTCGGGTAACAATTCCAACTAGTTTACGATCATTATCAACCACTGGAACGTTACGAAGTCCCCGTTTCAAAATTCGGTCAACCGTATCACGAATAATTGAATTTTCATTTACATAGAAAACATTTGGATCCATAATTTCGCCTACAGTTTTACCAGAATGGTAATACTCATTAATCTTTTCAATGCTTACAACTCCCTTAAGATGTTGTTCTGCATCGGTTACTAATAAAGTATCAACCCGTCGACTGTGCATAATATCAAGGGCTCGAACTACAGGTTGGTCAATCGCAATTGAAACTGGCTTATTAGCCACTTGCCCAACGGTCGTAATACTTGGTTTAGCTTGAATCAAACGATCTTGTCCAATCAAATTAGCCACGAAATCATTTGCTGGTTTTCGTAAAATATTTTCTGGTGTATCAACTTGAACCTGCTTACCACCAGTCATAACCACTATTCGACTTGATAAACGTAGTGCTTCGTCCATATCATGCGTTACGAAAATAAATGTCTTGCCTAGACGTTCTTGAAGATCTTTCACTAAGTCTTGTAAATCTTCACGGGTGATAGGATCAAGCGCACCAAAAGGCTCATCCATCAAAATGATATCCTGGTCAGCTGCTAGTGCACGAACAACCCCGATTCGTTGTTGTTGTCCACCAGAAAGCTGGGAAGGATAGCGATCTAAGAAGTCCTCTGGTAAATCTACCAATTTAATCATTTCTTTAGCGCGTTCGTTACGCTTTTCTTCAGACCATTTTAATAGTTTAGGTACTAATGTTATGTTTTCACGAATTGTCATATGAGGCATTAACCCAATATTCTGAATTACGTAACCAATCTTTCGCCGAAGTTTAACTGGGTCCATTTTGGCAATATCTTGCCCATTAATCTTAATGGTTCCAGAGCTCTGCTTAAGCATCCGATTGATCATTCGCATCGTGGTTGTTTTACCAGAACCGGACGTACCAATAAAACAGATGAACTCTCCCTTTTCTACATCCAGATTAAAGTCGTCAACGACCACTTTATTTCCAGGATAAACTTTCGAAAGATGGCTCATTTCAAGTAACATTTGTATTTAAACATCTCCTTATTAAATCTTGCAATTCTCTTTAAAGTGTTTAAAGAATTACAAGTTGTTGACCGCAACTATAACATACCTAGAAAAAAAATGCACAAAATCCAGCTTTTATCCTTGACATTGTAACCGACTTCTTTCCTATTATTAAAGCTTATTAAACTTGTGAAAACCAATAGATGTTGTAAGATAGTAGTATAAATTAAAAGGAGCTGATTAAATGGCAAAATATGATACATTACTTCCACGTTTTCTTAAATATGTAAAGGTAAACACTCGTTCAAATCCAAATTCTGAAACAGTTCCAACAGATCCAAAAGAAGTTGAATTTTTAAAAACTTTAGCTAAAGAATTAGAAGAAGTTGGCGTTGTTGATATTCACACACAAGAATCTGGTTACGTCGTTGGTACACTTCCTGCCAATGATGGTGGTAACACACCAGTTATTGGTTACATTTCTCACGTTGATACAGCTGACTTTAATGCTGAAAATATCCAACCACAAGTTCACGAAAATTATGATGGTAAATCTGACATTGACCTTAGTGGTGATGGCGAATGGGTACTTAGTCCTACTGTTTTCCCAAGCTTAAACAAATATGAAGGTCATGATTTAGTGACAACTAACGGACTCACTCTACTAGGGGCCGATGACAAGTCTGGGGTGGCCGACATTATGACTATGTTGGACTACTACAAGGCTCATCCTGAAGTAAAACATGGTGAAATCCGGATTGGTTTTGCTCCTGATGAAGAAACTGGTACTGGGGCCGACCATTTTGATGCAAAAGATTTTAATACTAAATATGCTTATACCGTAGATGGTGGTCCACTTGGCGAACTTGAATACGAAACATTCAATGCTGCTCAAGCTACAATTGAAATTCAAGGTAACGAAGTTCATACAGCCGTTGCTAAGGGATTGATGGTTAATGCACTCCAAGTTGGTATTGATTATCACAACATGCTTCCTGAACATGATCGTCCAGAAGAAACTGAAGGACGCGAAGGCTTCTATCATCTATTTAAGATGACGGGAACTCCTGATCATGCACAATTGGTTTACATTATTCGTGATCATGATCGTAAGATCTTTGAAGAACGTAAACAAAAGATGCAAGAAATCGGTGACAAGTTAAATGAACAATTCGGTCAAGAACGGGTAAAAGTTGAAGTTCACGACCAATACTACAACATGCGTGAAGTTCTTGAAAAAGATATGACACCAGTTGAAATTGCACAAAAGGCTATGGAAAACCTTGATATCAAGCCAGATATCTATCCTGTACGTGGTGGTACAGATGGTTCAAAGATTTCATTTATGGGCATTCCAACTCCTAACCTCTTTGCTGGTGGCGAAAACATGCATAGTCGTTACGAATACGTTTCTGTTCAAACTATGGAACGTGCCGTTGATCTCTTGCTTGAAATTAACCGTCTAAACTCAGAAGAAAATAACTAATTTTTTAAGGACTGTGACAACCTAGTTGTGCAGCCCTTTTTTAATAAAAAGGAGCTTACTTATGGCACTTACAATGGCTATAATCGGATTTGGCAAAAGCGCTAATCGCTATCACATTCCGTATATTAAAGAACGCGATATTAAAATTAAATATATCTATAATCACCGTCGTCATCCCGAAAAAGAACAAGGCTTTTATGACGCTGACACGATTTTCACTGATAAGCTTGACCAAGTTCTAGATGATTCTGAAGTTCAATTAATTACCATTTGTACCCCACCCGCAACTCATTTTGAATATGGTAAGTTGGTTTTGGAACATGGTAAAAACGTTCTGATTGAAAAAGCCTTTTGTAGCTAATCAAGACGAAGCTAAAGAACTCTTTGCATTAGCCCAGTCTAAAAAATTGCTAGCAATGCCTTACCAAAATCGTCGTTTTGATAGTGACTATTTGACTCTCAAAAAAGTCATTGAACTTGGGTACGTTGGTAAACCTTTGTCACTCGAATCACATTTTGACAAATATCGTCCTGATGACCGCCTCCATGAAGGGTATCAGGTTGATGGCCAATTTTATGGTCTAGGGGTCCACATGCTGGACCAAATTTTAGGACTCTTTGGGAAACCTCAAACTGTTAGCTACGATATTCGAGCTATCCAAAATTCAGCTAGTACAGTAGACGATTTTTACGAAACTCAATTGTTCTATGATAACTTTAAAGCAACGGTCGTTAGCAACCCCCTAGCAGCGCGTCCCTATCCGCGTTTCTTATTACATGGGACTAACGGAACGTATGTTAAATACGATATTGATCAACAAGAAAACGACTTAAAATTAGGCATTATGCCTGGAGATCCTAATTTCGGCATTGATACTCCGAGTCAATTTGGCGTGGTTAAATATAAAAACCAAAATGGGGATTGGATTGAGAAACAAATCCCTACTATAAATGGTGATTATGGTCGGGTCTACGACTCCATCGCTAAAACGTTAACTAATCGGGATGCAAAACTCGTTTCTGATAAGCAGGCCCTTTGGAATATGGAAATTCTAGAAGCCGGTATCGCTGAAAAAGGGCCTCATCTTTATAATTTGAAATAAAAAAAACCATTAAACGATAAATGTTTCGTTTAATGGTTTTTACTTTACATTATTTCCAACGTAAATTTTTCATCGCAGCGCTTTACCCGGCTGCTACCTTAAATTGTTCATTAACATATTTAGCATACATTTGGTGTGAATCAACCAATTCTTGATGGGTTCCTGAGCCAGTAATTTGACCATTTTCTACAAAATAAATTTGATCACTATCCACAATTGTGGATAAACGATGCGCAATTACTAATGTTGTTCGGCCTTTCATTAGGTTTGCCAACGCGTCTTGAACTTTCATTTCGGACTCTGAATCTAAACTAGCTGTTGCTTCATCTAGCATTAAAATTTTAGGATTACGTAGGAACGCTCTAGCAATTGCAATTCTCTGTCGTTGCCCTCCTGAAATTTTAACACCTCGTTCTCCCACCTCTGTATCCAATTGTTTAGGCATTTCTTCCACAAATTTCTTAGCAAAAGCTAATTCAAGTACCTTCCATAATTGGCTATCTTCAAAGGTATCGTCTAACCCATAAGTCAAATTATCTCGAATAGTACCTGCCATCATCGCTGAATCTTGTGACACAAACCCAATTTGTTGGCGATAATTAGTCAGCTGGATATCTTGAATGTTGGTATCATCAAATTTAATTTCACCATGAGTAGGTTCATAGAAACGTTCTAACAAACTAAATATCGTTGATTTACCACCGCCCGAAGGTCCGGCAAAGGCAATTACTTGATTAGGTTTAGCTTCAAACGAAATATCTTTTAACACCGTTTCTTCTGGCGTATCAGCGTACGCAAAATCGACATGTTCAACTTTTAAATTCTTATCAGCTAAATCCAAAGTTTCTCCGCGGTTAAAATCTTCTGGTTCTTCTTCAAGCAACTCTTCAACTCGTCTAGTAGAACCGGAAGCCTTCGCCATTTCTGAAAATAACGTCGCAATAATGGGCATCGCACCAATCAAATTAAATAGGTACATCAGAAAACTCATCAAAGTACCGATTTCCATTGCCCCAATCGCAATCCGATGAATTCCATATGCTAACAGGCCAAAAATCATACTCATGAAAACCATCATCATAATTGGTTGCATTGCTGCATCAAAAATAGCTTCTTTCTTTCCAATTTTAAATAAACGATTTATTTCATTATCAGCATGTTCTTGAGCTTGATTTTCGGCATTCGAAGTCTTTACTAATCTAATTTCACTTAGTGTTTCACTAACAATTCCATTAAATAATGCTAGAGCATCTTGTCGAATATGACCAACTTTAGTACCGAAAGCCATGACTGGAACCATTAAAATTACTACTACAGGGACGGCAATTACCATGGCTAAAGTCATGTGCCAATCCATCCGAATCATCATATAAATGGTCCCAACTACGGTAATAATGCTAGCAAGAGTTTGAGGAAAAGTTACTGCTAGCAGTTACTTAACTTGATTAGTATCGTTGACGAGCCGACTTGAAATTTCCCCAGCCTTGACGGTATCAAAATAACTAACTTTTAAAAGAGTCAATCTTTTCCACAACGTTTTACGAAGATTTTGGATAACATTCTCCCCAAAAATTCCCAACACAGTGCCGCCAATCGCTGAAAAAATAGCCGATGCAACAAAAAGTAAAACTACTTTTCCTAGCAATGCATAATCTACACCCTTGGAAAAATTATTAACTAAGGTTGAAGCTAATTTTGGAACGTATACTTGGACTCCCGAGCTAATAGCTAAGAGGAATACTCCTAAAAATAAAAGGACGTACTTAGGACTAGTTCGCTTAATTAATCCAAAAAATTGTTTAAAATTAAATTTAGTATGATCCTTGCGAATCGTATCATTGAAGCGTGCATTAGTTGCCAATTTTAACGCCGTCCTTTCTTCCAACCCTCAAAACCACCGAAACCGTTAAAATCACCTGGTTGCATTCTACCAAAGTGATTGTGGCGCAACATTTGTTCTCGAGCTCTTTCAAAATGGGGACTCATCTTGCCAAATTGTGCCCAGCGTTGATCATTATCAAATACTTCATTAAGCTTTTCACTAAATTCATCGCTACCGATGTTATTAACCATCCGTTCTAGGTATTGGTCTAAATATTCTAGTTCACTATCAGAGAAATCTTTGAATAAAACGTCTTTTAAAGTATTCCCAATCGAACCATGTGTTTTCAAGCTTTCTCGACCTTTATCGGTAATTTTCACAACTGTCACCCGTGAATCTTTAGGTGATTTTTCTCGTAGAACTGTCCCCGCTTTTTCAAGTTTTTTAATAATTTGAGTAACACTAGAAGGCTTGATATCTAAATATTCAGAAATGCGTCCAGGAGTTACATTTGTTTCTTTAGCCAAAAGTTTTAAGGTTTCCAAAGCATTATCCGTTTTTTCTTCTACGCGGTTAGCAAAAACTAAAAAAGGTTCGTGACTAACTTTCATTAAGTTATCTAAAATTTCATCTTTATTCATAATAATGGTTCCTCCATTTTATTAATTGATTTATTTAGTTTCAGTTAAATTTAACAAACTAAATACTAGTATTATTTAGTTTGTTTGTCAACAATAAAACTAAATATTTTTAATGCAAAAAAAACTCTCAATTCTACTCGGTTACACCCCGTAAAATTGAGAGCTTTAATTTTAAAACTATTTCATCCGAAAAAGGCATAGTTCCGGATTCATTTCCAGTTACTTAACTTTTAAATCTTTTAATTGCGCTTCGACATCTTCAATTTTAGTCTCAACTTGTAACAATGCCGCTGCCGTATAGGCACTTTCAACCAGGGCGGTGTCATACAACTTAACTTCTTTATCCGTCATTTCTATCGCCATTTCTAAATTCATTTTGGCGCTTCCTAAGTCATAAAAGGCTAATAGCTTAGTCGCAGAATTATCTTCAAATGCTTGTATAATTCGTTGCATATCGGTTCCCACGTCACCATTTTCTAGCCCACCAGCAATCGTAACTGGAACATCTTTAGCGACTTGTTCGATTAAACGTTTAACGCCTTGAGCAATTTCACTAACATGCGAAACAATTACCACACCGTATTCCATAACTATTCCTCCACTTCTAGTAAGGCCTTCAAGAGGTAACCTGAAGACATGGCACCTGGATCAATATGCCCTACTGAACGTTCCCCTACATAAGAAGCGCGCCCTTTGGTAGCAATCATATCTTTAGTAGCTTCGACGGCCTTATCGACATCATCAGCAGTAAAATCAGTTTTTTCAGCAATAGGAGCCCATACATCCACCATTGTTTTTTCTCCGGTTTCTGCTTTCCCCCGTTTCTTAATTCCAGCTAATGCTGCTGGTAATAACGCACTAACTTCACCGTCTCCAACTTTGGCCATTTCCATAAAAGCAGTCCCATACAAAGGACCAGAAGCTCCACCAACTTTACTAATTAAGCTCATTGCGATTGTTTTAAAAATAGCTGGAACGTCCGTAAAATCCTTATCGGCGATAGCTTCCATGACTGCATTCATCCCACGCGCCATATTGTTTCCATGATCTCCGTCCCCAATGGGTGTATCCAATTCACTTAGATAATCGTGGTGAGCTTGAATTTGTTCGTTAAATTTGGTCATCCATTTTTTTACATTTTCAACGTCTAACATACTATTTCTCTCCATCCTAATTAAAATTACCAAGCAATGGTATCTGTGGCGTAATTTAGGTTTTCAACAATTTCGTCGGATACCTTAAACAAGGTTAGTGAAATTCCGGCCATTTCAAGCGAAGTCATTAAACTACCTACCTTGGTGAATTTAACTTCCAAACCTAAATCAGCTAATTTATTTAAAACATCGTTCATGAAGATATACTGCTCCATGAGTGGGGTAGCCCCCATTCCATTAACTAAGACAGCTACTTGATCGCCCTTTTCGAATTTGAACTCTTGATTCAATTTTCCAACCAATTCTTCTACTAAGGCCTTGGAAGGTTGTAACTTTTCCCGCCGATAGCCTGGCTCACCATGAATACCTACACCGTATTCAATTTCATCTTCACCCAGTGTAAATCCAGGTTTACCTACTTCTGGAACAGTTGCACCACTTAAAGCGACTGCAATCGTCTTGATATTAGGCAAAACTTTTTGGGCTAATTGTTCTAGTTCGTCTAGATTGGCTCCTTTAGCTGCGGCCGCACCTAAAACTTTATGCATGAAGATGGTCCCTGCGACGCCACGGCGTCCTTGAGTATAAGTACTGTTTTCTACCGCAATATCATCATCAACAACTATCGATTTAACTTTAATATCTTCCATTTCAGCCATGTCTTGAGCCATTTCAAAATTCATGACATCTCCAGAATAATTTTTAATTACTAAGAATACACCGGCTCCCGAATCAACTTTCTTGATTGCTTCAAAGATTTGATCCGGAGTTGGTGACGTAAACACTTCCCCACAAACCGCCGCACTCAACATTCCATCGCCTACAAACCCAGCATGAGTGGGTTCGTGACCACTTCCACCGCCACTCACAATTCCAACTTGACCTTGGATATTTTTTAAGTCATGACGATAAACTACACCTGTTTCTGGAATTCTTTCTAAATATTCGGGGTAACTTCTTACCAATCCTTGAACCATTTCATCGACAACATTCTTTGGATCATTAATGATTTTTTTCATGAAAACATTTCCCCCTCGGTAACTTTTTTCGTACAATTAAAGCATAGTAGAAAGCGATTACAATCACAAGAATAAAGCCTAAAAAGTTTAATAAAAATAAAATTCTCGTATAATGAATTATATGTACAAACCAAGGAGAACGATCAAATGATTTTAGAACGCAGCAATATGTTTAATAACGAAGGTATCAATAAAGAACTCACGCGTGTAATTGGATCTGAACACGTTCAAGAGTTTAGCAACTTAGTACGTTACTATCGACTTTGTCAGTCCGCCGTAAATGAGATTGGAACCAAGCTTGAAAACTTGGATGGTGAATATCGAGGAGAATATGACCATAATCCCATTCATCATATGGAACAAAGAATGAAAACTATAACCTCTCTTTTTAATAAGGCAGAGAAAAAACATTTAGACCGTGATATCGAGTCTATTAAACAAAACATCTTTGATATTGGCGGGATTCGCGTTGTTACTAACTATATTAGCGATGTTTACACTATCCAAAAAAATCTGCTTTCTCAAAGCGATATTACACTCATTAAAACTAAAGATTACATCAAAAATCCTAAACCTAGTGGTTATCGCAGTGTTCATCTAGTAGTTAGTGTGCCCGTATTTTTGTCTACTGGTCCGGTAAACACTCCTGTTGAAATACAGATTCGGACCGTTGGTATGGATATGTGGGCCAGTTTAGAGCATAAGCTTCGCTATAAGACCAACGTTGCTGACGAAAAAGTAGAACATTTTGAAAATCAGTTAGTCGAAGATGCTAATGAAATTTTTAAGATTGAATCAAACATGCAAAATATTTATCGTGAATTATCTGACCCACGGGTGTTTAAAGATGAAGGATAAATATCCCGTCACGTGTTTTTATGGAGTCCCAATCAAGCTTGATAATTCCGGTCATTACATATTTAATACTGAAATTAAAATCCATGTCTGGCGGAATGGCAAACACACTAAAGGAAAGTTTCTGAAACTCGGTCAATTATTTTTAACCGAGAACAATTTACTAGTGGCAATCGTGGGCGCAACTAAATTAAGCTTTAAAAATCGCCATAATTTTGTTCCTTTAGAACGCTTTACTAAGGAATTTATTTCAGATGAAATGCTGGAAATAGCTATCAAAAAATTTAAAGAGGAGGCAGTTTAGTGCATGCAAACTTTGATTATCGTCGCACATCCAGAACTTGCAAGGTCTAATACTCAGCCCTTTTTTAAAGCGGCTATCGAGAATTTTTCAAATGTAACTTGGCATCCCTTAGCTACAGATTTTAACGTCGAACAAGAACAATCTTTATTACTCCAAAATGATCGCATTATTCTAGAATTTCCGTTGTACTGGTATAGCGCTCCCGCATTACTGAAGCAATGGATGGACACCGTTATGACCACTAAATTTGCCGCTGGTCATCAATATGCTTTGGAAGGTAAAGAACTAGGAATTGTGGTTTCGACTGGAGACAATGGGAATGCTTTCCAAGCTGGGGCAGCCGAAAAATTCACCATATCAGAATTAATGCGTCCTTTTGAAGCATTTGCCAACAAAACTAAGATGATGTATCTCCCAATATTGGCCGTCCACCAGTTTTTATACCTAGAACCTGATGCCCAACAACGCTTGTTGGTTGCTTACCAGCAATACACTACGAACGTTGGTGGAGGTCACTTTAAAGACCAGGCCGCTTGGTTTGAGGCAGAACTACAAAAACGGATTGATCAACATCCATCACATTCTGAGCAACTTCAACAGATTTTATTCACTATTAAAGAGCGTCAGGATGAACTCGACGATTTACAATGGAATTTGATTGAAATGAAAAAAGAGGAGGATGTGTGATGGATGATCAAAAATGGTTAATTGAACAAATTGAACAGCTCCGTCAATCTGCTTCAGACTATCGAGAACAGTCCTTTTATCTAGGATTAAAAGACTTTGTTCGGGAACAATCGAAAAGAATCGACCAAACTCAAAGAGAATTAGACGGAAGAATGTGGGAATGATTTCACTAAGACAAATATATCCCAGCAATTCTTAATAATTAGGCATCAAAAAAGACCATGACATTGTTAATTGTCATGGTCTTTTAAGGTTTAGTGTTTTTTATCCTCATGTTTCTTGTCGTCCTTTGTGCGATCTGCCCACTCTTCGCGAGTTAACACATCTTTGACGTTGAGTTTAATCTCAGCGACTTCCATGTTGGTCATCTCGTTCACTGCCGCAGTGATTTTTGTTACCATTTTATCGAAAATGGATTGTGCATTCTTACCATATTCTAGTAAAGCATCCATCTTCAATGAAACTTTTTGATTTTCGTCGTCGATATCTACATTAACACCAGTTGTAGGATCATCGCCTTTAGAAATTCGATCAGTCACTTTTTCAAAAATATTACCTTCTAATGAAAGTACCCCATCAACGTTGCTTGCTGTTTTTCCAGCAATTTTAGCTAATACTTCATCATCAAATGTTAGTTTTGTTTCTGGTTGTGCTACTTTATCCATAGTTATAGATCTCCCTTCAAAATTTTCGAAGCTTATTTAGCTTCTGGCTTAGGTTCTAAATCAGAATTTGGTTTGCGGTTATTTTGTTCTTTCCACTGTTTTTTACTTAAAACATTGTTTACGTGAAAATCGAGCTCCACAACCTTCAAACCAGTTAGACGTTCCACTTCTTCGCTAACTACATCACAAACTTGAGTGAAAATTTCACGAATATCATAGCCATACTCAACAGTTGCATTCATCTCAAGTGCCACCTGCTTTTCCCCAACTTCAGCAGTGATTCCTTGAGTTGGATCTACTTTACTTCTTAACTTATCTGTCAAACTATCAAATAGTCCGCCGTCAAAGGAAAGAATTCCGTCAACTTTTCTCGAAGCTAGACCCGCAATTTTTTCGATAACCCCTTCATCAAAGGTTAAGCTTGCTTGTGCAATTCTAGGATTGTCCATGGTTTAGCACCTCCTGAATCTTACGACGATTTTTCCATGCAAACCATAAACTTGAAACAACCATCATTCCAAGTAATGATTTTAAAGGTTTATTACGATCCACTTTCTTTGCCATTAAACGTCCCCCCTAGTTCTTCTTACGATCAATGTTCAAAGCTGCCATTAGTTCTGAAATTGCCTGTGATAAAACTGACTTACCATATCTGGCACCTAGGTATCCAAGGATTCCAAGCACTCCGACCAACACTGCGCTGCCAAATCCGATCGAGACCCAGACAATTCCGAGAATCATCGCAACTAAAGCTCCTAACAATTCGCTACTCATCTAAAATCCCGCCTTCCTATATGACTTTCAGTGACTTACTGGACTGCTTACGCGGAATGATTTGAACCTTAACATGGCTCTTCATTCCTAAATGTCTTTGAATACTATCTTGAACAGTTTCTTGAATCTCTTTGGCATTCACATCATAGTTCCCATCCGATATATCTTCCACGCTTACTTGAGCTTGGATCCGATCATTTCCACGGACACGTACTTTGGTTTGAATATTACCCACTTGATGATTCTCAGCAATTGACTTATCAACAATTTGTTCCATCGACTTCTTAGGAATGGTCAATTTGCCTCTTCCGCCTTGCAATTTCAAATCTTTCTCGCTAGTTCGACTAGATAGTGCAATAATTAACATGACTAGTGCAAACAGAGCGACAATAACCCCGAATACAATTGCAACAACTTCTGTAAGGCGGCTATTTGTGGTTCTCATCGATTCAAAAAAGTCGGTAAGATAAGGAATGAACATTTCACTTGAAACGAACCAAACCGTTTGAATCAGGGTAATTACTGCCATCAAACTCAATAAAATCTTACTGGTTCGACTCATGTAATCACCTCTATCCCTTCTTACGCATTCCGAAGATAACAGATACAATTACAACTAAGATAACTGCTCCGATAATTGACGGAACGAGCGCCATACCTGCTAAGGAAGGTCCCCATGTTCCCAATAGGCTTTGTCCTAACCAAGCACCGACAAGTCCAGCAACAATATTGCCAATCCAGCCAGCCGGTAAATCACGACTAGTTAGTGCTCCTGCGATGGCACCGATAATACCACCTATAATTAATGACCATAACCATCCAAACATATAAAACAACTCCTTTCAGTTTATGCTGATAACCAATAAACGCTATTGCTTACTGGTTCACCATTAAGATATCATGTTGTCAGATTGCATATCAAAGAATATGCTTATCATTTTCATAAAATATACGATTTGAGGTAGCGATTTCTTTTTTCAAAATAGCAAAAAAAGCCCACGCTATGCTGGGCTTTTCGGTTAGAACTCGATTTAATTCACTAAAATAAATTTTTTCTTGAAAAATAAGCTGATTTTATTTACCAAACGATATTTTACTTGGTTTTACTAGCTAATTTAACAATTCCGGCAGCCATAATTAGAGCTCCGCCTGCCAAATTAAGTACGCCACCGACAATTTCTAAAACCCCACTACCTTTTTCGTTCTTACGCATTATCTTTCCTCCAATTATTAAAAAAGTGCTCGAAATATTGTAAGCACTTACTATTTTAACTATTTTGTTTTAAACTTATTATATAACTTTTAGAAATTAGGTGACTATAGTGATAAAAATGATTGCTACGGATATGGATCAAACCTTCCTTGACAACCAAAATCAATACAATAAACAACGTTTTAGTGAAATTTTTCAAGAAATGCAACGCCAAAATATTCACTTCGTCGCCGCTAGTGGTTCTCAACATGAGCGCCTTCAAGCGCTGTTTGAACCTCAAGCTGAGCAGATGGATTTCATCTCCCAAAATGGCTCCATCATCTATTCCGGCAACGAATTAATCGATGTGCAACAAATCTCTCCAAGACTTCTTCAAGACACATTAGATTCGATTAACCAAGCTTTTGGTCCAGATGAGATCTTAATTAATATTTGTGGCTTAAATAGTTCATATGTAGATACAAATACTACTCCAGACGTTATGAATTTCATCAAAAATTTTTACAAAGAAATTCAAACTGTCGATGATATTAATCATTTTACTAAGAGCGGAATTGAAGATCCGATTGTCAAAATTGCTCTTAGCTTTGAAGATAGTCCTAATATCAATCAAAAAATTGAGCGTTTACGAAGTCTTCTAGATCCTACGTTGGGGAGTTTAAGCTCGGGGTTCAATACTGAACTAATCGGTTTCAGTCACGTAGATAAATCAACTGCACTTCAGCATTTAATGCAAAGATATAACGTAAACGCAGATGAATTGGTGACTTTTGGTGACAACGAAAATGACTTACGAATGTTACAAATGACTCCTAATGGATATGCTATTCAAAATGCCTTTTCTAAGGTCAAAGCAGTAGCTAACCATTTAACTCGATATGATAATGAACATGATGGTGTATTAGACACCCTAGAAAAACTATTATAAAAAATCGGCGGTCAATTAACTTTTGAGCTTAATTTCAAAAGTTTTGACAACGCCGATTTTTTTAGTTAAATTCACTTAAAATTGCTTGGTACGCCACAACCGGGTCCTCAGATTGAGTAATTGGTCTACCTACCACAATAGCTGAGCTTCCTGCTTTGGCAGCTTCCGCAGGAGTCATCGTCCGTTTTTGATCACCCTTTGCTGCTCCGGCAGGTCGAATTCCAGGTGTCACAAACAAAAAATCTTCTGGAAGTTGGGGTTTTAAATAACTAACTTCGTTTGGAGAACAAATTACACCATCTCCGCCAGCCGTACTAGTCAATTTTGCTAGGCTAAGTACTTGATCTGCCATTGGTAAACTAACATTCTGTTCTTCACTTAGTTGCTTTTCTGAAATAGAAGTTAATTCCGTTACTGCTAATAGTTTAGGCGTTGGTAAGTCTACTTCTCTAGCTCCAACAACCAATCCTCGTTTAGCCGCTCGAATCATATCAGAACCACCCATCGCATGGATTGTTGTGTATTGAACCCCCATTCGACCTAATTGTATCATTGCTTTTTCTACCGTATTAGGAATATCGTTCAATTTTAAATCAAGAAAGATGTCATGCCCTTTTTGACGCATATCTCGAACGATTTCGGGACCCATTCCGTAGAAAAGTTCCATTCCCAATTTAATGGTTAACTTCAAATGTTCCGGAAATTGCTCCAAGAATTGGTTAAGTTCTCCCCGATCCTTAAAATCTAGCGCAATCATAACTGGTTTTTCCATAAAAACTCCATTCTGAACCGCTCTTAACATCAAAAAACACCGCAAGGTCTAGGTATGCTAACCAGCACCTAGTTTGCGGTGTATTCGTTAGCTTATCAATCTCTCTGGATCGATTTAAAGCGACTCGATTTATTTACATTCATGCTACTTGCCTAGCCTTTGAATGTCAAGGTTCTAAAAATGGTAAAATGGTGTTATAAATTAATTAAGGAGTTCAACATGATTAAGAGTGTAATTCATGATCAACAAATTTTATCTCAAACGTCAATTCCCGCTACCAAACAAGATTTATCCGTAGTAATGGATTTGATGGATACTTTAAAAACCAATAGCGAACGTTGCGTGGGAATGGCCGCTAACATGATTGGCGTTCATAAAAGAATCATCGTTGTCACTATGGGAATGATGAACGTCCCCATGATCAATCCTGTCATTCTCAAAAAGGGTAATCCATATACCACTGAAGAAGGCTGCCTGTCATTAACCGGTGAACGTTCCACCACTCGTTACGACGAAATCGAAGTTCAGTATCTTGATTTAGAATTTAAAAAACATACCCAAAAATTTAAAGAATTCATCGCCCAAATTATTCAACATGAAGTTGATCATTGTGATGGGATTATTATTTAGTTTCGGAGAACTAGCATTAATTTGCTAGTTTTTTTAATTTATCACCAGTTTATTCCAAACAAAAAAGCCCATCCATTTTAGGGGGCTTCTCCATTAAATATCTTTTAGCATAATTAAATCACGTTGCAAATCATTACCTAATTGAAAAACATGTTCTCCAACTTGGTTAAAACCTTGAGTTTGGTAAAATTTCTTAGCAGCTTCGTTATGCTCCCAAACGCCTAACCAAATTTTACGTTTGTGGTTTTCTTGTGCAACCTTAAGTGCCTGTTGCATTAATCTAGAACCAATTCCCAAACGTTTAAATTGCTGACGCACGTAAATCCGCTCAACTTCCAAAGTGTCGGGCCCCATTTTTTCTGACTGGGCTTCATCTATGTTGACTTTTAAATACCCTACAAGCTGATCAGCTTGCTTAGCAAAAAAGAAGTAGGATGCATCATTAGTAATTTCTGAAGTTAGCTGTTTGAAATTGTATGCTTTTTGATAGTATTGGTCTAGATCTTCAGAACTGTTATCTGCGCCAAAAGTATCGCCAAAAGTCTCAATACTTATCTTTTGTAACGCTTCTACTTCTTCAACTTGTACTTTTTGAATATCAATTGTCATTCAATTTACCTCAATATTTTCTATGATGACCACTTTTTACATAGTTCCAGTCGATACTAACGTTTCGTTCGACTTTCTCCAACATTGCTTTCAATGCTGTAGCTTCTGCATCCGTAAATCCTGCCAGCGCCATTCTACTCGAATAGCTATTTTCGCGTTTAATCGTTGGATATACTGCCTTACCTTGTTCAGTGGGATATAGACGTTTAATCTTATGATTGTCCCGATCAGCTCCACGTGTAATAAATCCATCCTTTTCCAATTTCATTACGGCTCGAGCTGCGGTCGTCCGATCAACTCGAATTTTTTCAGCTAATTCACCCTGGATAATTCCTGGATTTTCACATATTCGAACCAAATATAAATACTTGCCTTTGGTTAAATTTAATTCTTTAAATTCAATATTAGCAATCGAATCCAATTCTCTTGAAATTGATCCAATTGATCGTAAAATATCTTCCATAATTACTTCCCTCTGAGAGTATTTTACTTTAATTTAGTTGCAAATACAACAAAATTATTTTTTGATTGCTCGTATGATTTGTTCCACAATTAAATTTAAATCTTGTGTTTCGTTTGAATTACCGATGAATCGATGCTGAATAAAATAAATAAAAATCTGTCCAATTATGATTCTCATTACGGCTGGAAAATCCAATTCAGGTCGTAATTGTCCTGTTTTATTTAAGTTCTCTCTTACATTTTCAATGACTGATTTTCCAGGTTCATTTATCACTCCAAAAAATAAATCTCGAATATCACGATTAGTTAGCAACTCTGTAATTAAAATTAGAATTGCGTCTTCATTGTCTCGTACAAATTGATAACGGTTATAAACAAAGAAACGTACCATATCTTCCAAGTCAGTGAACTGCCTTAATTCATCAATAAAACTATCCCGAAAAACTGGAAATAAATTTATAAATACCGGTTTAAGAATTCCCATCAGTAAATCTTGCTTAGTCTTAAAGTATTTAAATATAGTTGCCTGACTAATTTCAGCTTTTTCAGCAATTTGGGCTGTCGAAGTTCCATTAAATCCCTGTTTAGCAAATAAATCTAACCCTGCTAAAAGAGCTTTTTTCTGACCCTTAGGAAGCTTTTGCTCATCAAGCCACGTTTTATAATTATCAAATATGATTGCACTACTCATTATTTACACCTTCCGATATCGTTTCAATCCAACGATATTTAAAATAGTTAAGATAACTAGAAAAATTAATAACACTCCAATATCTCCCCCCAAAGCTGAAAGTCGGGCTCCTCGCATAATAATATTGCTAACCGCATCGCCGGCATACTTAAGTGGAATAATATAAGATATTTTTTGAACCCAATCAGCCATCGTATCTAACGGAATAATTCCAGCAAAGAAAACTTGAGGTACTATCACAATTGGAATAAATTGCATCATCTGGAATTCAGAATGGGCAAAAGTAGAAAGTAGAATTCCAAATGCTAGAGCGACTAAAGCTAATAGCAAGTTGATAACAATAATGCTCCCAATATTGCCAACCACTTCCACTCCTAATAATCCAATAGTTACCAATACGATCACTATGGTTTGTAATATAGCAATTATCCCATAACTTAGCATATAGCCAAATACAATTTCAGAACGTTTAACTGGAGTCGCTAAAAGTCGATCTAAAGTTCCACTTGTTCTCTCTTTCAAAAGCGCCATCCCAGAAACTAGGAAGACAAAGAAGAAAACGAAGAAGCCCATTAAAATTGGTAAAATCTTATCAAAGAAGCTGGTGTTAGCATCACCATACACATAATGATTTTTAATTTTCGGACTAGCTTGAGTTGCGGGCATGCTTTTGGTTTTAACTGATTTTTTAGTAACTAAAGCTAACTTCGTTTGAAGTTCATTTAAAGCCCGGTTACTCTGTTCTAAATGTTTTTTAAGCTGTTTAATATTATTCACAGTAACCGCATTTTTGAACGCCATCTTAGTAGTGGCTGTTTTAGTTGCATCAGTATTAGCATAAGTTATATTAAAATTATTGCCGTCTTTTTCAATAATTGCATCTGTCTTTTCAGCTTTTAATGCTATTTTCGCCGTTTTTTCTGAGTCATATTGATGAATTTTTACATGTTTAATCGTATTTAAATTTTGGTTCAACTCATGTGAAATACCTACCGTTCCTACTTTCACATTTGTTGTACCGCTATTGTTAAAAATAAAACTCATTAATACTAAAATTAAAATTGGAGCTAAAAACATTAACGCTAAAGTTCGTTTATCCCGCATTAACTCTTTTAAAACACGATTTGTAATTGCAATAATCCTCATTATTCTGCTCCTTCCGCCTTCAAAAAGACATCTTCAATAGACGGTACATCATACTGTCGTTTTAAATTTTTAGGGCTATCTAAAGCAATCACGTTTCCGTCCAGAATCAGCGCTACTTCGTCAACTTGTTCAGCTTCATCCATCACATGCGTAGTAATCAAAATGCTTTGTCCGTTATTTTTTATCCGTTTTAATTCTCGCCATATTTTCCGTCGTAACGCGGGGTCAATTCCTACCGTTGGTTCATCCAAAATCAATAACTTAGGATTACCCAATAAAGCAATTCCTAAAGATAATCTACGCATCATTCCACCAGAATATCCTTCAACCCGTTTATTAAGCGCATCTTTTAAATCAACTACTTCTGCAACATGATCAATTTGCAATTGTAGTTCACTCGATTTGATACCTTTCATTTTGGCATAAAATTTTAAGTTCTCAAAACCGGTTAAAGTCATGTACAATGCGTCCGTTTGGGCCATATAACCAATTTTAGATAATAATTTACGGTTGGGCATTTTAGCCTCAAAAATTTCTGCGGTACCTTTATCAGCCACTTCCATGCCCAACGCAATTTTGATAATTGTAGATTTTCCTGAACCAGAGGGCCCAATCAATCCCACAATTTGTCCTTGCTGGACATTAAGGTTGATATTTTTTAAAACATTTTGTTTTCCAAAACTTTTAACAATATTTTTTAACTCAATTATTGATTTATTCATAAAAATTCTCCTTAACCGAATTAAGTGAGTGATTACTCACTTACTGGTTGGAGTATAAAATATATTTATTTTTTAGTCAATAACTTCTAACTTCATTTGAAGTTCAATTGTGAGAAAATATAATAAATTACAAATTAATGCTTGCTAGTTAAGCTGATCTTTTCATTCTGGGATTACTAGTTAGTGATTCCTTCAATATTTACATATTATGGAAACTTTTTGACAATAAAATTCAACATAACCGCCTATTAATTACCCTAGTTATACAGATGATTACCTTCTTATTTTTAGTTTTAATCGGGGCGACCATTAACTGTTGGTTGTGTAGTTTTAACTATTTGTGGAATTTTAATTACGCAAAGACCATTAGTAAATAAAAAGACAGCTACCTCAGATTGAGACAGCTGTCTTACTATTTTATTCGAATATTTTCTTTGCTAAACCAAATGCTGACCATGCCTTAGGCCAACCTGCATAAAACGAAAGATGTGTAATTAGTTCTACCATTTCATCCTTAGTTACGCCATTTTCTTTAGCAATCTTCATGTGTGCTTCTAATTGGGGAAATAAGCCTTGCGACATCAGACTTGCGCATGTAATCATACTCCGATCACGAGCTGAAAGCTGGTCTTCACGTGACCAAACTTCACCGAATAATACATCGTCATTCAATTCTGCAAATTTTGGTGCAAATTCACCTAATTGTTCGCGTCCTGCGGTCTGTTTTTTAACCATTATTTGCCCTCCTCAACTGCCTTATATTGTTCATCGCTAACTGCTTCAAGCCATTCTGGTGTTCCAGCAGTGATCGCTACATGTGCAAACCAACTATCTTTAGTTGCGCCATGCCAGTGCTTTACACCATCATGGGTTACTACAACATCACCAGCTGTAAGATGGCGTGCTGGTTGTCCTTCTTCTTGGTACCAGCCTTCTCCACCCGTTACTAGTAAAATTTGGAATCCATCATGATGAATATGCCAGTTGTTACGGCAACCAGGCTCAAAAGTAACATTTCCAACTCCAACATTAACTTCGGGGTCTGAAACAAGCCCCTGTAGATAACTTTGTCCTACAAAGTATTTTGCGTATGCATCATTTTTAGGCCCAGCGGGGAAAATAACCCCGTTTTTTACTGCTTCATTTTTCATAATTAAACTGCTCCTTTTAAATTAAATTTAACTGTTCTAACCAATTTGCTACTGCTTGATCTGCCTTATTTACTTTGGAACCCTGTACTGCTAACCCTAGCTTAATCTCTGTGTCTGGGAAAATTGCTTTTAATTCGTTGATACTGTTTCCCAATCCACTCCCTTCACTGGTACAAAAAGGATAAATTACTCGTGGTGCAACCAGCTGTTCCTTTAAAAATTTTTTAACCACATTGGGTAACTCACCAAACCAGATTGGTGTCCCCAGTATTAAAACATCATCACTAATTTCATGGTTTATGCTAGCTTCAGGGAAAATACTGTGTTCATGTTCATCTTTAGCACGTTCCACCAATGCTTCGTAACTTATCGGATATGGTTTTTTTGGCATAATCCGATTTGATGGCAAATTTAATTGCCCAGCAATTTTTCGCATCAGAATTTCAGTATTTCCATCTTCAGCATGGGTAAAATAAGCTATTTCCACTATGCACCTCCGATTAGAAAAAGCCTTAACATCTTTCGACAAAAATAATGTTAAGACTTTTTATGTAATTCGTAAAATGCTTATTTTATCCATTTCTATGCTTTGAAAGCATGGTAGAAGTAATTAATAAATTTATTTACTACCGGTGATAGATTACGCTCCCGCTTCCAAACTAAAACGCAGTTAGTATTAACTTCCGGCTCTAACGGAATGAATTTAACTCCATCCGGATGGGTATTCCTAGTTGATCCTTCAATAATGAACGCTTGAGCTACTTGACGTTTCACTAGTGGGAGCACATTAAAGGTTAAATTATAATGACCGACAACATTTAATTGTTGATAGTCAATCTTGCTCCATTTTGAAATTAATTCCTGAACTTCAGGACGTCCTGACACTAACAACGGCATCCCCATTAAATCAGTCGGTACAATTTTATCTTTCTGAGCAATATACGATGCTTTGGAAACTAATAATCCCCATTTTTCAGTACGGGGAAGTACAATTTCGTGATATTTTTCTGTGGCGATGGGCTTAATTAAAACTGCAACATCCACTAAGCCCTTATCTAAACGCTCTGTGATGTCGTCACTAGTCCCACTGTAAATGGTAAATGTAACTTGCGGATAATCTCGGATAAAATCCTCTAAGATTAAGGCTAAAGTATCAGAATTATCGGCTTCAATGCACCCAATAGTGATATGTCCACTAAAGAGTTGCTTTTTACGGTTTTCGAATTCTAAACTTGTTTGCTGGGTTAGCTCTAAAATTTCTTCTGCACGGGATTTTAGAAACATGCCTGCTTCTGTTAGTTGAATCTGGCGTCGCCCCCGAATAAATAACTCCGTTCCAAATTCTTCTTCTAATTCTTTGATTTGTCGACTTAAAGTAGGTTGGGTAATGTGCAAAGCTTCCGCTGCCTTAGAAACCGTTCCTTCTTCTGCAATTGTCCAAAAATAACGCAGAGTTCTAATTTCCATTTCCCAATCCTCCAATTTTTTATACTATACTTAATATACAACATACAATAAAAGGAGCCTAGCTACATGAGTAATATATACGTTAAAAAAGCTCAACCTCAAGATTTACCCGCCATCATGAAAATTATTGATAACGCCAAAGCTTTATTGAAAGCGGATGGTAGTCCTCAATGGCAAGATGGAAGTCCCGATGAGACTACTTTCATCAACGACATTAATCATGGAAATTGTTGGGTACTGAAAGTCGATAATCAAATTGCAGGTACCGCCACTTTACTGACCACCCCGGATGCCAACTACGAAAATATTTCAGACGGTCAATGGAAAAATACTAGTGCACCATATGCTACTATTCACCGAATTGCTATTTCGCCTGACTACCGCGGAATGTCTCTCGGCAAGTTCTTCCTATCCAATTTAATCACCTTAGGAACGCACGCTGGGATTAATAATTTCCGGATTGATACGCACGAACTTAATCAGCGAATGCAACACCTTGTTCAACAATTTAATTTTGAATACACCGGTATTATCTATGTTAACCCTACCGAAGATGGTCGACGTTTAGCCTTTGAACTAAATTTGGAAAACTAAATTTAACTTGTTACAATAATTAAATCAAATTTTGAAAGGGAGGAGTCTATTTGGCCTACGTTGGTTTTATCGCATCTGCTACCGTAATTAAATTAGGACGTTTTTCTGCATAATAAAATTTAAGGAGATTTAAAATGAAAAACGTCCGAAAACAAGTTCCATCTTTACTATTAATTATCGTTCTGGTTGGTTTTCCACAAATTAGTGAGTCCATCTTTACCCCTGCCTTACCAGCTTTAAGTTCGGCTCTGCAGGTTACCGCTCAGACGGGGCAATTAACCATGAGTTCTTATTTCATCGCTTTTGCCCTAGGTGTTTTATTCTGGGGTAGTTACTCTGACCGTGTCGGTCGGCGTCCAGCGATGTTAGCAGGACTAATCGTTTACCTAGCTGGTAACATTGGATTACTGTGCGCTCCTAATTTTGCAATCCTAATTCTGTTTCGATTGGTCCAATCCTTTGGTGCCAGCGTCGGTTCTGTCGTAACACAATCCATCATGCGCGAATCCTTTGCTGGTACAACCGGGGCGAAAGTATTCGCTAAAGTTGGGGCTGCCTTAGCCCTCTCCCCTGCAATGGGACCATTATTAGGCGGAGTTACTCAGACTTATTTTGGTTATCGTAATGTATTTTCTGTCTTAATTGTCATGGCAGTTAGTTTATATCTATATACACTCCGACGACTACCAGAAACTAATATCCAATCGTCTAACGTTACTCGTCAACCGGCATTAAAACCTATTGTTATGCGTCTTTTAACTGATCCAAACGTTTGGGTCTACGGCTTACTAATTAGTGGAATTAATGGCATTCTCTTCAGTTTCTATGCTGAAGCACCTTTTATCTTTATTGAACATTTTCATCTTAGTTCTATCCAATATGGTGTTTTAGGAGTAGTGATTGCCTTATCTAGTATTTTCGGTTCTATAACCATTAATCACCTAGTCGCCAAGATCAGCGCCATTCAAATTACCAAATGGGGATTAATCCTAGCCATGTTTGGAGCCTTCCTATTAGTGGGTGCCAGTTGGATTGGAAATATTTACCTCTTTATTTTATGTATTTTTATCGTCTTTTTTGGTTTATATATTACACTTCCAATGGCACTTAATTTAGCACTCGTTGGTTACGAAGACGTGATTGGGGTAGCTAGTGGTATCTTTAGTTTTGGGTACTATATTTGTATCAGTTTCTTCACCTATCTAATTAGTGCATTTCATACCGGATGGATTGGAATCTTACCCTTGTATATCCTAGCAATTACAGTCGTAATGTTACTTAGCTATGAGTTACGTTTTAAAAATAAATAATCCATAAAATCAAAAAGACGCTTCTAATTTTAATTTAGAAACGTCTTTTTCGGTCATCTTATGCAGCTTGCATGGCACTGATCAATTCATCGATCACTTTTCTATATTCTAATTGCTTGGTGTTAAAGCGATTGTCTGAAAGCTCAATCAGTTCTCTATTTAATTCATAAAAACGATTAATTAATGCTAGTTCTTGTTCAGATTTTAGATTAGGTCGGATTGCAATGCTTTCTTGATAAGCTTGCATTAAAAATACTCGACATTGACTTCCATCGTAAATAACTTTACTAGCATTTTGAAGCTGGGTGATTAAATATTTAAACATCGTATTTTTCCTTTATCAAATTAGATTAAAGTGGCCTTTTTTTCTTCTTTTAAAACATCATTCATGCGACCAGACTTGAAACCATCTACATCAAGAGTAACGTAGTTGAAGCCCAATCCTTTCATGAATTCTGACATTTCAGCCTTCTTAGCTAATAATTTGGCAAATTCTACTTCTGGAACTTCAACTCGTACTAAATCGCTGTGCACACGAACACGAACAACTGGGAAACCAGCGTTACGTAGCCATTTTTCTCCAGCAAATACGTTGTTTACTGCTTCTGCAGTAAGCTTTGTACCATATGGGAAACGTGAAGCAACACTACATGAAGCTACCTTGTTCCAGTTAGAAATTCCACGATCTTTAGCAAGTTCACGAATTTCACTCTTGTATAAGTCAGCATCTTGTAGTGAACTTACGATGCCTTCTTCTGTACGAGCCTTCATACCAGGACGGAAATCAGCATTATCATCCATGATCATTCCGTCAAGCACGATATCAAAGCCTTTTTCTGCTGCTGCCTTTTTAATAGTTCTGTATAACAATTGCTTACTGTAATACCAGCTTTCTGGTGTGTTAGCTGCAATTCTTTCATCAGCTAATTCACTCATGCTAACTCCCATTGCGTTTGCACCAAGGTCCTTAGCCAATTCCAAAGCCTTATTGTATTCATCATCCAAGAACAATTCTGAGTTAACTACCATAGCTAACACATTGTCTTTTCCTAATTCGTCTACAGCCACTTTAAGTAAGTATGTACTATCAATTCCGCCTGAATAAGCGATTGCAACTTTTTGCTTTGATGCTAAATCCTTAATTAAATTATTTTCTTTTGCTTCTAAGTCAGTCATAATAATGTTTCTCCTTTAATTATCGATTTTTTTAGTAAATGTGTAAGTAAAATCTAACAAAAGCTGCTGCCAAAATTGAACCAACAAATGGTGCAGTTCCTGGAACAATTAGACCATATTGCCAATCATTATTAGCTTTATTTTTAATAGGAAGTAATTGGAATGCTAAGCGCGGTCCCAAGTCACGAGCTTGGTTCATCGCAAATCCTGTCGTACCTCCAAGTCCCATACCAATGGCCCATACTAAGAGTCCCACGGCTATTGGTGACATTGAATCGTAACCATGAACGATTGCTAGAATTGATGTTAGGAAAACGAATGTAGCGAATGTTTCAACAAAATAGTTACGTGGTAAATTACGTAAGTTAGGATTAGTTGAGAAAATATTTCTAATTGCGATTGGATCAATTGAACCTTCTGATTCTTTAAAGTGATCAGCATACATAATGTAAACGATCACCGCTCCAACTACACCACCCAATACTTCGGCGATTGTATAAGGAATAAAGTAACTCCAAGGAATCATACCTAAAATCGCTTGAGTAAGCGCCATAGCAGGGTTAATACATACGCCACCAAAAATAAATAACACAACTGAAATACCAAATGCCCAAGTTGTAATTGCAAATAAGTGACCTGAACCGGCATATTTAGTTTTCTTTAAAACTTCGTCACAATGAACTCCCACACCAAAAATTATCATAAGGGCTGTTCCCATAAATTCGGCTAATAGATGATTTACCATTAAATTAAACTCCTTTGTTATCTACTTAATATAAATTCTGTATTTTTTTATATGTTGCTTGTAATGACCAATCATTTTTAGTTGCTATTTTTTCGCAGTCATCAAATTCTGGTTTAAATTTTTCAATATCTTGATATTGATATTTTTTAATTCGTAAATTTTCATTTTCGAATTGAACTTCTTTAAATTCTCTTTTCATAATCCGACGTTGCATGCCCTGATAACGAAAACCTGCTGTATTGGTATGCTTGAAAATTAAATAACTGATTTCGTCAAAGGCTTCAGGTTTCACCAAAACATTTAGCAAAATAGCTGGCCGATTTTTCTTCATCTGGATTGATGAACAAAAAACATCTAGAGCTCCATGTTCTAACAAGATATCCATAGCATATCCAATTTGCTCTGGAGTTTGATCGTCTAAATTAGCTTCAATTTTGATGATGTCGTCATGATTAGTTTTTACTTCCTGATTACTGTGTTCCACAGTTAGCAATGAACCCCGTAAGGCATTAAATTTTCCTGTTTCTCGTTTTCCAAAACCATAACCCACCTGACTAAAGTACATGTTTTCTGGGGCCGTAAATTCTGGGGCGATTTCTTTAAACAAAGCTAATCCCGTAGGAGTTACCAATTCCGTTTTAATATCAAAATCTTGAACGATTTTTAATGGATAATTTTTGCGTAATTGCATTACTGCTGGAACTGGAACTGGCATTTCTCCATGTGCAACGTGAATCGTGCCACTCCCTTCAGTAATCGATGTCGAATAAACCTTATCGATTTTTAATTGCTCCCAAAGAATGAAGAAACTAATGATATCTACAATCGAGTCCACAGCTCCAATTTCATGAAAATGGATTTTATTAACATCCGCATTATGTACAGCTGCTTCCGCTTTAGCAATATCTTTGAAAACATTGCTGCTGTGCTTTTTGACTATGCCAGAAAGATCACTACTTTCAATCAAGCCCAGAATTTCAGTCAATCCACGACTTTCATGATGATGGTGGTGATGACCATGGTGTGAATGTTCATGGTGGTCGTGGTGGTCAAAATCGCCTTTTATTCCAGTATCTTTATGCTGGTGAGCAATTTGAACATCGAAATCCATCCCAAAAATACTACTTTTATTAGTTCTTTCAACTTGAATTGTATAGTCTTCAAGCGTAAATTTACTTAATTCTTCCTTTAATAAATCTAAATTACCCCCAAGATCCAAAAGAAGTCCATTAAGCATATCTCCACTTAGACCAGAGAATGGTTCTAAATATAAAGCTCGCATAAAAATTATTCTCCTTCTCTGATTTTATTGATAATGCTAGCGTTATAAGCTGCCCCAAAACCATTATCAATGTTGACAACACTTACCCCAGATGAACAACTATTCAACATGCTAAATAACGCCGTGATTCCGTCTAAGTTAGTTCCATAACCTACACTGGTGGGAACCGCAATTACCGGCTTGTCCACTAAGCCACCGACTACGCTGACTAAAGCACCTTCCATTCCAGCAATCACAATAACTACTGAAGCATTTTTGATGTCGTCTAAGTTAACAAATAACCGATGAATTCCAGCGACACCAACGTCATAGATTCGCTTGACAGAATTGCCAAAAGTTTCAGCTGTGATAGCTGCCTCTTCGGCCACTCCAATATCAGAAGTACCCGCAGTTACAATAGCAATGTATCCATCTGTTAATTTGCTAGATGGATTTAAAACAAAACACCGCGCGTCTTTATGATAGATTCCGTCAGGAAATTTCTGCTCTAAAACTACCGCTTTTTCAGCAGAAACTCGCGTCGATAGAATTGCCTTGCCTTCGGTTAAAAGATCTTCGGTTATCGCTACAATTTGCTCAACCGTTTTGCCTTCCCCGTAGATTACTTCTGGATAGCCGTTTCGGGCTTTACGTTGTGTATCCACTTTGGCAAAACCGAGTTCAGAAAACCCAGATAATTGCTTAGCTGCTTCTGATATTGATAGTTCTTCGTTTTTAACGGATTGTAGTATTTTAGTTACATTCATCTTTGTTTAGCCTCTTAGTCTATTATTCAACGATTACCGATAATCCATCACGAATAACGGTTACTTTAGCTTCACTGCCTTCAATTTCAAAGGCTTTTTGCAATGCTTCATCAAATGTTGTTGCTAAATCCATGTGCATACTGCGGATTAATTCAGGATCTACCAAATCAGAAACATAAATAACATGATGATGAACCAAAATACGTGCTAAAATTTGTGAAGTCCATTGATCAGGAACAGTTTCTAATCTTGGTGTGTTAATTGCTTGATCTAAAAATTCTTTTGGATCGTCTACATCAGCTAAATTATGATAGAAACCTTCTCCACCATGTCCATCACTAGAGCCGGCAACCATAATGATTACGCCGCCTTCTTTATTAGTTGCTTCAGCAGCGGTCATTCCCTTTACGGCTTGATAGATATTTTGATCAAGGGGAAAACCACCATTGGTTGAAATAGCAATATCGCTAGGAACCTTCTTAACACTAGCTAATTCTTTAACAAAATCACAACCAACTTTATGAGCTGCTTCAACATCACCTGCAAATGAACCGATGATTTTCTTATCACCATCTAAAACAACGTTGACAATGAAAGCCAATTTTGCGGTGCGAGCTGCATAAACCATATCCTTATGAATTGGGTTATGCATTAAATTACCCGTACGGGCTTTATTAGAGTTAATAAATTCGCCAGAGTGGTTAGCCATAATTGTTTTATATGATGCAATACCAGGTAAAACAGCTTTTCTACCACCAGAGAAACCAGCAAAAAAGTGAGATTCAATAAACCCTTCTGCTAGTAACAAATCGGCTTCAGCAGCGACTTTATTGATAATGCAATCTCCACCAGAAGGTAGTTGTCCAATTTTTACCATTGAATCATCGTCTGTTGAAAAATGCATTACGATTTCTTCGTTCTCTACAATTTCTGAACCATATTTATTAATAAGTTCTTCTTTAGTAGATGGACGATGAAAACCGGTTGCCACGAGGATTCGAATTCTTGCATCTGGAGCTACCGAACGGATTCGACGTAAAATAATAGGTGTAATTATATGCGAAGGTACTGGTCGAGTATGATCAGAACTAATAAGAACAATGTTCTTCTTTCCCTTTGCAAGTTCTTCTAAGCTGGGACTTCCAATGGGATTGTCCATTGATTTTTCAACATTTTCCTTTTCACTTAACGGATTCTGGAAACTTTCAGCTTTAGATTCTAATAATCCAGCAAAATTTTTGTCTGGAATATTAGCAGTAATATTTCTTTTATCGTACGGTAGGTCAATTTGTACCATAACTTAATACACACTCCCTTATTTTTGGCGCTAGACAATATATTAGGCTATGTAAAATCGACCGGGTATCACATTTGGGTATAACATTTGTTACACTTCTCACAATTTTTTCTTATGATAATAGATGTCTGTACATATTATTTACTTTTAGACATATGGAGAGTTAAAAAATGAACACTAGCTATTTAATTGACTTTTTAGAGAATAAACAGGTTTCTACAATTACCAAAACAAAACATTCCTATCTGACCTATCATGGTTTAGAAGAAGGTTATACATATGTCTTGAAAAAGGGAATTGTCAAAACCAGCATCATTTTAAAGAATGGTCGAGAATTTAACCTTTCTTATATAAATTCGACTGATATTGTTTCGCTTTTGAGAGATGAAATTTCTGCCTATACGGCTTCGCCTTTGAACGTGCGTATTGAATCTGACGAAGCTATTTTTTATCGCATCCCGCGTAAAACATTTTGGGATTATGTTAATCACGATACTCATTTACAAGATTACGTGCGTGACTACTATCGAATTAAATTAACCCAAAATATAAAATCGTTACAATGGATGACTATGAACGGTAAGAAAGGTGCCGTCTGCGCCTTTATCTATAAGTTAATTGATATTTTTGGTAGGCGTGGAGCGACTGGTATCTTGATTGATTTTCCCATTACTAACGAAGAAATCGCCAATTTCTGTGGGATTTCAACTAGAAACAGCGTTAATCGAATTATTCATGATTTAAAAGAACAACACGTAATTGATATCAAGAATCAGAAAATTTTTATTTACGATGAAAATTATTTACGTGAATTTACAATTTAAAAGTTTGGGGAGATATCACTATGAAAAAGAAATTATTTTATGGAGCACTTCCATATTACGCAGCCAGCTTGGCTATCCATATTTTGGGCATTATCTTACTATTAGTTGCTGCTCAAAAACATCCTAGTTTCTTGGGATTAGGTGCGTTAGCCTACACTCTTGGACTACGCCATGCCTTTGATGCCGATCATATAGCTGCGATTGATAATACCGTTCGTTTATTAATTCACCAAAAGAAGCAACCTTATGGAGTCGGATTTTTCTTCTCATTAGGCCACTCTACTGTTGTATTTCTAATGGCTTTAGTCGTTAGTATTTCTGCTAAATGGGCCCAAGTTAAGCTACCCATTCTAGAAGCCATTGGTGGAAAAATCGGTACGATTGTATCCGGTAGTTTTCTTATTTTAATCGCCTTTTTTAATTTAATGGTCTTAATCAAACTTTATAAATCACTGAGATTAGTAAAATCCGGTCTTGATGAACAAGAATTAAACGATTTACTGCTATCTAGAGGTTTTATTGCTAACTTAGTTTCTCCTTTATTCAAGAAAATCGTTCATGCTTGGCAGATGTATCCAATTGGATTCCTATTTGGTTTAGGCTTTGACACCGCCACTGAAATTGCCTTGATTGCACTATCGGCAACGGCTGCTCAATCAAACGTATCGGTAGCCGGAATCATCGCCCTCCCAGTTTTATTTGCCGCCGGAATGAACGTGATGGATACAACCGATTCCGTGATGATGTCAGGTGCCTACACATGGGCATTTGATACTCCTAAGCGTAAGGCTTACTACAATTTAACCGTTACTTTTGTTTCAGTCATTGCAGCTTTCTTAATTGGTTTAGTCGAGTTAGGCAACGTCTTTGCTGACTTTACCCACGTTAATTCTAGTTTCATCACATGGATTCAATCGATTGATTTAAATTGGCTGGGCTATGGTCTGGTAATTGGGTTCATATTAATGTGGAGTTTGGCTTATCTTTTTTGGAAATTATTTATTCAGAAAAACGAACAGCACGCATAAAAAGAAACAGCATTTCAACTGTGAAATGCTGTTTCTTTTTGGACTAATTCGAGTGAATACAAAAAACACGTTCCTAATATCAGAACGTGTTGCAAACTTTTTAAAACAAATTATTTTTTATTAAATCATGACTGTAATTGTTGCAGCAACTAAGATTAATACTAATCCACCAATGGTTACTGCCATTTCTTTTGGCGTCTTCTTTTGACCTAGGAACCAAATTCCAGTTAAGGTAGCTAGAACCACTGAAGTTTGTGAAAGAATAAATCCAGTGGCCAAGCCGTTCATGTTTGGTTGAGCTGAAATTAAATATGTGAGTGCAGCAAAAGCAAAGAAGAAACCAGACCAGATTTGGCGGTAAGATACTGCTTCAGTTAATGCTGATTTTTCACCTCGCATTGAGAGGAAGATTGCATATACTACACCAACGATTACCATACCAATTGCTTGAGGTAAGAATGCATGCATTCCATCGACTGATGTAGCTTGAGGAGCGGCAGAATATGCCCAATAACCAATTTCACCTACAGCCAACCAAGCGACTGCTTTAGTAATCAATTGGGTATTTTCTTTAGACTTATGTTCTGACCAGACCGTGAGTGAAGCACCAATAATAATCAAGACTAGCGCAACTGCACCAATAATTTTAGCCGTAACTCCAGGCCAATTTCCTAGAGCAATCACACCCCATAATGAAGCACCTAACAGTTGGAAAGCGGTAGTAATAGGCATGGCCCGTGAAGATCCAATCATTGCAAAGCACTTAAATGTAATAATTTGAGCGCTGGCCCAACCAATCCCTGAAATAACGGTAAAAACCAAGTCCATTCCAGTTGGTAAGGCTAATCCTTTGATTAGAGCAAAAACAAAAGCAAAGATAAATGTTCCAAAAGCTGTACCTACAATCTGATTTACCGGACGTCCACCGAATTTAGATGCAATTGTTGGAAATAATCCCCAACCTAATAGTGGTCCAAGTCCGATTAATAACGCTGTCGTGTTCATGTAATTCCTCCTTAATTAATTGACGAAATTGCTAAATTTAAAATACAACGCCACTTTCTAAAATAATATTAGAATAAGGAGTCATTTCACCAGTACGAACAAATGCGTGGCAATTATTCAAATCTTTTTTCATATCTGAATGTGGCATAAAAGTAATTGGTGTTTCAGGCATTAAAGCTTTAATATTTTCTAGCATCTTAGGATTTTCGGTCTTAATTTCTTCTGCTAGATAAATTCTTTGAACTTCAAGTTCTTCTAAAACGTTAGTTAAAACTTGCATGAAACTAGGAATTCCATTATCTACTGCCAAATCAATCTTTTCTGTGCCCATTGGAACGGGCATTCCAGCATCACCGATACTTAATTTATCAAAGTGACCCATTTGAGCAATTACCCGTGACATATCTGAGTTAATCATTTTAGTTTTCTTCATTGTTATTTCCTCCTATTTTTCCAATTCTTTTTTGTAAGGGATTGATGGTTGAGCACCAAAGCGTTGTACAGTTAGGGATGAAGCTTTATTACCATATAAGATGGCATCTTCTAAGTTACTAAAGTCTTTATTCAAAACGGTGCTCATTGCTCCAATGAATGTATCTCCAGCGGAAGTTGTATCAACAGCCTTTACCTTAAATGCGGGGATAATTCCACTTTTACCATTAACATCGTAGAAGGTTCCTTTGCTACCAATGGTAATCAAAACTGCTTCAATTCCTTCATCATGTAATGCTTTAGAAGCTTTCTTCATACTTGCTTCATCTGTTACTTCGATTCCGGTTAAAATTTCAGTTTCAGTTTCATTAGGAATGATCATATCCGTTACTGCTAATAAATCACTAGGAACTTTTTCAACCGCTGGAGCAGGATTCAAGATTGTTTTAACGCCTGCTTCACGAGCAATCTTAAAGGCTTCCGTAACTGAATCTAAAGAACTTTCAAATTGAGCAATAATGAAATCACTATTTTTGATTAAATCAGCTTTAGACTGGACATATTCTGGAGTAAATGCAGTATTAGCACCCGCATGAATCATGATTTGATTTTCACCAGCGTCATCTACTACTATGTATGCTTGTCCTGTAGATTGGTTATCTAAAGTTTCAATTCCGCTCATATCAATATTTTCATGTTCCAATAATTCTAACATTGCACGACCAGCATCGTCATTACCAACTGCACCAATAAAGTTTGTCTTAGCTTCAGAACGCTTAGCAGCTACAGCTTGGTTAGCTCCCTTTCCGCCGCCAGCTGAAAAAATTTCTTTCGTATGCATGGTTTCACCTGGTTTTGGCATTTGTTTTACTCGGATAGTACGGTCTAAGTTAATGCTCCCAATAATTGTTACAGTGTTCATGATGGATTCCTCCGTTTTCGATTATCTTTTTACTTGTTTAAAACGTTTTATGAAAACGTTTTAATAGCATATCAAAAATATAGCACATTGATTCTATTAAATCAAATGTGCTGTGGAAAATCTTTTCACTAAGTGAACGGGTAAAGTCTTCTCTTCCCAGTTCTTATCAGGAGTTTCAATTCTTTCAAGCAGCATGTTAGCTGTTGTCTGACCTAACTCAAAAATAGGTTGTGCAATAGTGGTCAGTTTGGGAACCATATATTCACACATATCAATATTATCGTAGCCAATCACACTATAATCTTCAGGAATCTGCTTACCAGCTTCGGCTAATCCCAAATAAATTCCTAAGGCAATTTCGTCATTGACCGCAAATATTCCGGTAACATCCGTTGCTAAAATTTTAGCAACGGCTTCCCGACCGCCAATTTTTGATAGCTGGGCATCGATAATTTCAATTTGTTTTTCTTCATATACAGAACGTACTCCAGCTAAACGACCACAAACATTTTCAGGTGCATTAGTCGGCATGACTATGGCAATTTTTTGATGCCCTAAATCTTTCAAATGTTGAGCGGCTTGAGCTCCACCTGAAAAATCATCTGTTAAAACGGCGTCACTAATTCCATCAGCCTTTTTCTGATCAAGAACAATAAATGGATGATTTTTAGCTTTTAAGGTGGCATTAATAGATTCATTTGAAATTACTGAACTAGCAATAATAAACCCATCAACCCCACGTCGACTCAATTCAGCTAAGTAAGCATCTTCTTTTTCCTGGTCAAGATCTGCGTTACAAAGCATAGTTATAAATCCCTTTTGATAAAAGATATTTTCAATTCCACGAACTAATTCACTAAAAAATGGATTGGTAATATCGGGTACTAAAACACCAATCGTTTTACTTTTTTTCATAATCATTCGACGAGCAAAGTAATCGGGCTCATAATTTAAATCTTTTTTTGCCTGAATTACCTTTTTTACCGTAAGTGAACTAAACCGAGCTTCATTTCCATTTAAGATTTGCGAAACCGTCGAGATTGAAACTCCTGATTGTCTAGCAACATCTTTAATCGTTATCTTTTTTGTTTCCATTTTTTCACACCAATACCTAGACAGTTATTTTTTATATTTTTAGTTTACACCATAAGATAAAAAAATACCCATTTCGTTTAGAAATGAGTATCTTTGAAACAAACTTTGAAGTTCAATTTAAGTTAATTAAACGCTTATATATCAGGTCTTATTTGATTAAACCTAGCGTTTGAAGGATTAAATATATATTTAACAAAATCAAGACAATTGTTGCAGTCCAAGCACACCATTTTACCCATGCTCGATTAGCAAATTCACCCATCAACTTTTTACTGCTTGTATATATAACCAGAGGAATTACCGCAAACGGTAAAGCCACACTTAAGAATACTTGCGAGAACGTTAGTAAGTTTTCAATTTTAGCTTCATCACCGTGGTAATAAATGGCAAAAATCAAAACTGGTGCCACAGAAAGGACTCGAGTCACCAAGCGTTGTACCCACAATGGGACACGTAGTCGAATGAATCCTTCCATGATAATCTGACCAGATAATGTTCCGGTAATTGTTGAGCTTTGTCCAGAAGCAAGTAAGGCTACAGCAAATAGCATACTAAGTACTGGGCTAGCAATGGCCCCAACGATTTGGTTATTACTTAAAGCATTAAACAAATCAACGAAACGTCCTAGTGAACTATCCGTTCCATAGAATAAGGCCGCTCCCAAAATCAACAGTAAACTATTAACAATGAAAGCTAAGAATAGTTGCATATTAGAGTCAATCGTTGAAAAACGAATTGCTTGAGCGACATTTTCCCGATCTTTTCGGTCCACTTCACGAGTTTGTGAAATTGAAGAACCCAGATACAAATCATGGGGCATAACTGTCGCACCGACAATTCCTAGTGACAGATACAACATTGAGTTATTACCTAAAATCTCAACTGAAGGTACATACCCTTTGATAATCCCTGAAATACTTGGATCAGAAAGCAGTACTTCGTACGCAAAAACAATTAAAATAACAGCAACTAAGGTTGCAACAATTGCTTCGATTTTTCTAAAACCGAGCTTCATTAATAGCAGCAATATCAAAACATCTGCCGCTGTAATCAAAATACCAATAATTAATGGAATATGGAATAACAGCTCCAATGCAATTCCAGATCCAATAATTTCGGCAATATCTGTAGCCATAATCGCTAATTCAGCGACAATCCACAGCAAGAATCCAACTCTTTTACTCGTTCGTTCACGCGTTAACTGTGCTAAATCTTTTCCAGTTACAATTCCTAGTCTCGCTGACATTGCCTGTAAAAGCATCGCGATTAAACTAGAAAGCAAAATAACTGAAAGGAGCGTATATCTAAATTGCGCCCCACCCGCAATTGATGTAATCCAGTTACCTGGATCCATATAACCAACCGCAATTAAAAATCCGGGTCCGGAGTACGCCATCAGCGTCTTCCAAAAGCCTGCATTCTTAGGTACCTTGATACTACCATTAATCTCGTCCAGGCTCTTACTATCTACTTCATCAAGTTTTTCTGACATATTGAGTCCCTCTTTTCTATTGGTTTAGAAATTCGGTAACTTGAAATAAACTCTCCACCATAAAATTGATCCATTTTTATAAGAAAGCAAAAAAATGGATCAATCCACCAATGAATTGTTAGTTTTTATTTTTCTAACGGAGCGCTCTTTTCAAAAACCATAACTACTATACCATATTAATTAATAAGAGTGGCAACTAAGATTCGGTTTTAAGGCTAATTATTTCACTATTTCCTTATACTGAATTGTCTTCATAGATAAAATAATTTATACACATCAACCTTGTATCCCCTACCTGAATTTTTTAGTTTATGTTAGTCTGGAAAAATCCAAAAATTTGAACCAAGATTGTTGCAATGTGGATTTATCATGCTTCGCAACTCTAGGTTTTGTCACCTATAATTTGTTTTCATCTCCCTAACACATAAAAAACATACAGAGCATTAACCGCCCCTACAACCCACCAGTTGAACGTAAAAACATCGGGTAGGAAAGATACCACCCACCAACTCAAACCGCTTGTAATCAGCGCAAATAAGATAATCCGCTGAATTTTATCCCTTCGTTTCATTTTTTCACCACGCTTAGTTCTATTATTAATCTACTTCTATTCCTCTTATTATACTTAAAGTACTAAAAAAGCTGAAAATCACAATTCACTTGTCATTTTCAGCTTACTCTTAAACATTAATTTTATTTACTTTTTGTAAACCATCTTTGGTGACTTTAAATAACCCCGTTTTATAATCCTGATGGTACGTTTTTTCCAGCATGGTCGTAAATGTTCGATGCCATTCAGGTAACACCACATAATCATACTGTTTAATGGTGTTTTTGAACTCCGCTTGAGACATCATGAAGTTTTCCTGTCCAACAACTTGATCGGAAAAGAAATAATAACGTCCCACATAACCCGCGTAATAATTATTTACATCATTAAAATGTGGGTCAACTAATAGAATTTTCTGATGATTGTACTGAGTACTCTGCTGAGCTATTTGTTTTAATTGTACCGGCAATTGTTCTTTACCTAAGGTGTTATTGTACTTAATTCCGTTAATTTCAGAAAACATCAAAATGGAGGCAAACAACATTAAAACCAATGATGATAACTGATAAACATTTTTGGTAATAACATTACTGAAAGATCGGATTCCTCGTTTACTAACATCTTCTTCAAAACTAGCTCGGTCCATCGCTACAACCAGCACCATAGTCGCTAATAGCAGGTTTAGAATCACCATGCTTGAAAGATAGCGTTCAGATCCATCTAACAGGATTGCTTCTGCATAGGGCATTGAAACAATATACATCGCAAATACACTGATGTAATAGGCGATAAAACTGATATCAATAGCTATTAAACTTTTTAGCAGGTTATTCTTTTTACGTAAAAACCAGCGAATAATAATCCAAGCTCCGAGTAGACCGACGTTAATAAGTAATACTCCACGCGTCGATAGCGAGTTAAAACTCAAAATCTGATGTAAAAATTTACTTCCAATTTTAGCAATTACGGCTGAACTTTCATGGGCTAACTGACTCTTGTACGCATCTGTACTAATTTGATGTTTTGACACAGCGCTGAAAGTTGCATGCACATGCTGATTCCACCAGAAGAATGGTAAATAGCCTAGTCCCATTGTCACGACGGTTTGGCTGATGCCTTTACCCAGGCGTTTCCAGCGTTGACCTTGTCCATTGGTAACTAAAGAATACAACAAATAACAGCCTAGCATCACTACATACATCGTTCCAGAATTTTTAATCAGTAAAAGTTCCGCACTAAATAAAGACGCTGTAGCACACTGCAACCAAGGCGAGCGACGGTAAGCATAAACTCCCGCAAATCCTGCGGCGGCGACTACCGGAAGGACAAAATCAACTAATAAATTATTCATTCGAATTGAAATATTAAAAATATTAATAATTGAAACAGCAAAACAGATTACAAATGAGTTGGTTGAACGAGTTCGATCCCGTAAAACCGCAAATATTCCGTAAATACTGGCCCAAATCAATAAAAACTGTCCTAGTAACATAGCACCATCACTAAAACCTACCCATGATACAAACTGAGTAATGAATAAAGCCGTCGCCGGTGGATAAGAAGTAAACGAAATAATGGTATCTGCCGCAACTGGCAAATGACCTTGAAATAGGAGGTATTTTATGATTAATGCCCAATGTGAATAATTATCATAGTGAATCAACGGGCTGGCAAATAAGATGCGTCCCATAATAATTCCGATAACAATCATCCAAACATCAAAATAATGGATACCTTCAAAAGGTAACTTTCCCACTCGGAAAATAATTGATCCAATTCGAACTACTACAAAAATGCAGCCTAAAATAACGACTGCTTTTAGTCCAAATTTTAACCAATTTAGCATCGCCAAAACATACAATAGCAACGTTTGAATTACCATCGATGTAATCCAGGACATGTATTTATTCACACCTGCCATGCGAACCATCCCAGTATATCCAATTTGGGCCATGATAAAGACGATTAATCCCGATATTGACATAAAATACACCTACAATTTCTTAAACTAATTACCGTTGTCTCATAAATTGAGTAGCATTTCTTTCTAATTCTTTCATTCTTAGAATAACATTTAAATGAAGTTCATCAAAAGGCGTCATCCAGTGGTCTTGCTCTTTTGATAAGAATTGATTCTCCCCATCGTAAATTAACTGAAGATAATGATCTTGATCTTCTTTCTTATCAATTTTGACTACCACCCCATACCAAATCGGTTCCGTATCTACCGCTCGAGCAACAGTACATTTAAACTTAATCGGAAAGTTTTCGTGATAAATAATTCCTTCGACTTGATCGTTCATTTTTAGGCGTAAGTCCTTATTAACAAATTCAAATGAAAAACCACCATCTGAAACATCACGGGTTTTAAACTTAGCCCATTCGCCATTTACCATAATTTTACCTTTAGCATGCCGAACAAACCGTTCACTCTTACGATTGATATCACGTTTCATGGAAATAAATAAACAGAAGCTTAGGTTAATAAAGTGCATTACTAACCAGAAAGTGATAACACTTCCGACAATGATTTCTGATCCCCATTTTCCATAATTGAACTTCACAATCGCTAATAAGGTTAAAGCCCACATAACAAAATATGGAATAATGTAGAGTTTATCCACAATCGAAAATTTAACATTTTTATCTGTTACCTTAAATTTCTTAGCTTTGATCCCAATTGATTCCAAAATAACTGGAATAAACAAATATGGAGCAAAGAAAGTTTCCTGGATTTCCCCCCAGCGTTCGTTTCTGATATTGCTGGAAGTATCTCCCAAAACAAAATGCAATAAGAAGTATCCTGGGGCCCAAACAATCATTAAAATCCAGAAATTAGCATTAACAGCTTGAACTTTGAATAACGCATACAATAACGGAGCTGCAATATAAATTAACCGTCTAGAAAATGACCACCAATAAAGCCATGTATTAATCAAAATAATTCGATTAAGTAAGGTAATCTTCGGATTAGTAAAGATATGCATGTTTCTGCAACTCTGAATAACTCCTCGAGCCCAGCGAGTTCTTTGCTTAATAACACTCTTAATATCAACTGGTGTGATTCCACTTGAAACGGGTTCACGAGTAGCAATACTAATGTAACCTTCACTGTTAATCTTTGTTCCTAACTCAAAATCTTCTGTAATCGTATCCGTTGGAAATCCTCCAACTTTATCAACAATTTCTCGCAAAAAAACTGCGTTTGATCCCGTAAACAAGGCATGTCCGTTAGAACCATTTAACACATTGACATCCCGCGAAAAGAAGTCCTGTTCATTTACTACAGCATCTTGCAAAAAGAGATTAAATTGAAAAATATCCGCATTATAAAAACTTTGAGGAGTCTGAACAAACCCAATTGGCTTAGTATGATCTGGATCCTCTTCCAATTCCGCAAAATTTTCTGTAAAAAATGGGACACTACTAGTTAAAAAATTAGAAAAAGGCATCATATCTGCATCAAAAATAGCAAATAGAGGTGCATCTAACTGTTCCAGCGCATTATTAATATTCCCCGCTTTAGCATGTTTATTTTTTTCCATCGTCACATAGTTAACCTGATATTCTTTAGCTAGTTCTCGTACTTCTGGACGATTCCCGTCATCTGCAATTACGATATTAACTTTACTTTTATCAGGATAATCCATAAAGGTTGCTGCATTGACTGTTTTTCTTAGCAACGAAACTTCTTCGTTATGCGTAACAATAATTACGTCAATTTTAGGAATCGGCTGTTGCAAATTAAACTTAGGAATTTCTAGTTTTTGGGTCTTATCTGCTCGGATTAATCTAAAGATAATCAATACATAAGCAGTAAAACTAGAAAAGATTTCACTCCCTACTAGCAATAAAGCAAAAATCAAAGTGAATATGTGCGCGTGCCATGGAATAGTAAAAAATATGCGCCACAACAGATAAATTACTGATAAAACAATCGCTAAAATATAACTAACTTTCTTGATTTTTGGCATAATTTACCTCAGTATCTTTTTTGAAAATAAAGTCTTTTTGAATTTGGTAACTAATGATAAATAATGTGAAGTCAACCATCATTTTAGCCAACATGGGGGCAATGCTATTTCCATTATGTGGTAACCAATTGGTAACTAAGTCCGTTAGATAACCTGAAAGAATCATCTGCACTATAAATAAAGCCCCGTATTTAATGAAAGTTTGCCGCCCACCTCCATTAAAAACAACGCGATGATTCAGCGTATAATTAACTACCGCTGAAAGTGCTCTAGAAATAACTGTTGCTAGGATAATACTATCTAACACATGGTTTCCCATTAGTAGGATAATTCCTTCAAAAAGCGCAATATCAACAATAAAAGAAATAATTCCGCTCCCTGCAAATTTAAAGAAACGGGCATAGATTGCAAGCGAGTCTCGAACCACTCGAAAATGAGATGACTTATTACCATCCAAATAAATGGTTGGAATGGGTTGCTCAATCACTTTTACATCGTATTTACGCGCCTGAAGCAACATATCAAATTCGAACTCAAAACGGTCTCCAGAAAATTCAATTAACTGATCTACATATTGGTGAGGAATAATTCTTAGACCTGTTTGTGTATCTGAGATATTCTGGTGAGTTAACAACTTCACTAATTTACTTGTTAAGACATTTCCGAATTGACTTCGTGCGGGAATTTCATTAGTAAATTTACGAACTCCAATAATCAAGTCTGTGGGATTTTCTTCGAACTTCTCCATACATGAGCTTAAAGCTCCCACGGTATGTTGTCCGTCTGAATCCATTGTCGCAATCCCTTCGATTTCTGGAAAATAGTTGCGGATATAACGGAAAACATTTTTCAACGCCGCGCCTTTTCCTTCATTATGTTGATGATGTAAAACATGAATTCGCTGTTCTCCAATTTCCTCAAGTTCTTTAAAAACAGCTTGGTTCGTGACCGCACTGCCATCATCAACCAATACTAGCGCATCAAAATTAATCACATTATTTAATAATTCATGGACCAATTTAATTAACTTTTGGTCCGGATTTAAAGCTGGAATCAAAATCCCATATTTTTTCATAATTTCACCTATTATTTAAACTCAAAATAAAATTTTCCACCCTATATCATGATACACTCTATACACCTTAAAGAAGTGCATTAACATTCAAATGTAATAAAAGTGTAAAATAAATCGTTTTACCAGTATAAAACACAATCCGTTTGTACATTATCTTTCACCCTAGTAATAATTCACGCTGTAAATAACCAGCGAAAACCCATTATACTTAACTTATTTGACTAACGCAATAAACTTTGAGACGTAAAAAAGTTTTTTATTGAAATTAATTTTAAACAAAACATATCTAAAATAGAAAAATACTCTCAATGTCTAAGTTATGGTATCATCGTAAATGTAAGCGTATTAACAAACAAAAACGGCGGTGACTTAAACAGTGGATTTAACAATTGTACGACATAGTATTAGTAGCGATAACGGTCGCGGATTAATTTCGGGGGCTGGTTCTGATGTTGATCTTTCAGAAGCTGGAATCGAGTTAGCCCAAGAGGCTCAACGTGCTTTTGACTGGAATCAATTTGATCAAGTTTTCTCCAGTCCCATGCGTCGGGCTAAACAAACGGCCGAATTACTCTTAGGTGACCAAGCTTCAGCGATTAATTTTGATGAACGTTTAACTGAAATGAATTTTGGAGACTGGGATGGAACTGCCGAAGACGCAATTTTTGAACAATATCCTGAAATTTTCAATCAAATGGGGATGTTTAATGAGAAGTATTCCGATTATGCACCCAATTCAGAAAGTTACGATGAGCTGGTTAACCGCGTAACAGGCTTTTTAGATGAATTGAAGCAAAAATATCCGACTGCATCAATCCTACTCATTTGTCACGGAATGACTACGCGAGCTCTCTTTGCTGCCTTACTCCACGTCAGTCCTGCCCAATTTGGTAAGATTGGCAACGTTACTTTAAATCAAATTCATCTAGATGAAACTAATCATTTTGAACCCCGCATTGATCTTTACAATCAAAAATTAAATTAAAAAACGGATTGAAGCCTCCAACATCATGAAGGTTTCAATCCATTTTTTGTTTACACACTAGCTTTCGAATTTAGATATTTCTTTTCTGCTTCCTTTCGGGCCTGAACAGCGTCTTCAAAGTCAGCAAAACTTGAATTTAAAACTAAACTACCCTTAACCATCATCCTAGCTAACCATCTTTGAGCGTGGTTATCAAATGACACACCGATTACACCGCTGGTATTTCTAGCCCCAATTTTAATGGACTGAATGGGATTTCCATTAACATCTTTTAACGCATCAATATTTCCCATCCTAGCTAAAGTCGCTTGATTAGCTCGGATTTGATAGGCTGCTTTTTCTTTTCGTAAGCATCCACAACTACGTACGCTACCACGACGTAGGCGATAACCATCCGCTTCAATAATGTTTCCACATGTACACTCACAAACCCAAAAGGTGTTACCTGCGGCACTCTTCTTTGATGCAACTCGCAAAACTTTTAATCTACTAAATTGTTGCCCAGTTAGATCATATCTAACCCGTGAGCAACTACCGCAGCTTTTAGTGCTACCTACCTTCAAATGCTGTAACTCCACATCTGTTTCATTACCACAATCACATACGCAATGCCAGATTGTATTACCATTTTTAGCTTTGCCAGAAGGATACTTGGCAACTAACTTACCAAATCTTTTATTAGTTATATCAATCCGAATTTTCATGACCAACCTCCTCATCAGGGTGTGCATTATTTAAGCCAAAATACACATGAAGTTGTATTTTGAAGGTACACCCTAAAAAAACAATTAATTACCTTATATTTTTAAATATATCACTAGAATAGTTCAGCGCCTAAACTAAGTATAGCTCAAAATGCTTATCGTTAAAATAACTTTTTTATACGATATAGTTTTTGAGCATTCTTACGAAAAAATGATTCCTAGATTTCATTTTTAATCCGATAAATAAGCGTCCGACTGGTTCCGGTTTTTTGACTAATACTGGTAACTTTTTGACCAGCATTTAACATTTCGACGATTTCAAAATACGTTTTTCGGCGTGCTTGATTTTTAACATCTGGTCCAAAAAGAATTGGACGTCCTTTATAAACCCCCCGCTTTTTGGCCAATTCGATTCCCTGACGTTGTCGAATCCGAATTCGCTTTCTTTCCGACTCTGCCTGGAATTTCTTTGTCTCGATAAAAATATTTCTCAAGAAATTACGCATGTTTGCATCATCAATATCATCAAAAGTGGGCAAATCCAAAATAACTAATTTGGCCCCCTTTAAATAAACTTCCATAAAAATGTGAGTAAGATATTCATTGTTTCTTCCTAAACGTTCCATCTCGATAACGTAGAGTTCGTCGCCCGGTTTAAGGCGTTTTAAAACCTTCATCAATTCCGGACGTTCATTGATTGCTCCAGATATTTTTTCCTCGTAAATACGATCCATTCCAACTTCTTTTAAACGTTGTAGTTGACGTGCCAAGTTTTGGTCCTGCGAGCTTACCCGAGCATAACCATATTTCATAAATAAAACCTCCTAGATTTTAGACCTTTAAATGTCTGTTTTTTAGGGTGTGTACCCTAAAAAAGCATTGCATTATATATGATATTGCCTAAGCGGTATAATTTTTAGCGTTAATTAGTTTTATTTGTTTCTATTAATGAAAGAAACCTTTATTTTATTATAAAAATCTCTCAGAATGAAGTGATTTAGACTATCTACATCCTGATTCAATAAAAATAGGGTTACGACATATTTAAATACGTCGTAACCCTATTTATTTTGTAAATTTGTTAATTAAAGTTCCGTTAGTGCGTCGTCAATATTTTGGTCACCATCACTCATCCGGATAACTTTTTTGATTGTATTATCATGTTTAAGTAAGGCTGCCAAAACCTGAGCAACGTTTGGAATAGCATTTTGCTTACCACTACCGTTGATGGATACTTTTCCAGTACCTTTTTCTTCAGTAAGGCTAGCAGGTTGTAAAATAGTATAATCTAATTTGGTATTAGAAATTAAATAATTATCGGCAAAGAACTTAGCGATATTATAATCAGTTAAATCTGCTAATCCTTCCCGATGCCATTCCTGGGGTTCTAATGAAAACATTGAGCTGAGCATGATAAATCGTTTAATTCCATTTTTTTCTGCAGCTTGCATAACTTTTACTGCTCCAAAGGCATCTGTCTGCAAAAGGTCCTTTCCCCGAGAACCTGCTACAAAATAAACTGCGTCCACATCCTTAATGCTTTTGGTCATTTCATCTACATCGTCATGTAAATCAAAATGCACTGGAGTGACATGTTCTAACTCAATTACCCGTTCAATCTTTCTGGCTCCAGCTACTACTTCATGACCATCGCTAACCAAATCCTTAATTAGATTTTCTGCAACTCGACCAGTTGAACCAACTACAAAAATTTTCATATTCCGCCTCCATTATTAACTTAATCTACTGCCATTATACAAAAGATACGAATAATGCGTTGGAGAGACGACTTATCTTCTCAAGCTTTATCAACTGGATTGAGCAAAACATCATTTGATTTAATTTCTATTGAGCTTGCAACGTAAAATGCTCACCAGTCGCATTCAATTTGCTTTCAACTAGTTCTTTTAATTTTTCAATGGCTGATTTCGCACGTTGAGCTTGATCGGCATTAATTGCTTCAATCACCATGACAGCATCAGTTGTATCTTCAGTTAACATCGTTCTCTGGGCTTCACGCCAATTAAAACAACGACAAATCGCACCAGTTGCGTCATAATAGATTACTTCCCCAGGTAAAGCTGGTTCATCTTCATCTGAGCCTAAAGGACGAAAACTTTCTCCTCCCTTTGCCACTCCTAGATGCATGGTTCCATCCATTTTTTGTAAGTCTTCTCCGCCACAAGGAACCCCGTATTCCAATGAAATACTATTATAGATGTCTACCAATGGATTAATCGGACTTAATGATTTCCCTTGAGACACGCGTTTCAAAAGTGCTTCAATTGAAGCCCGCGCCCCTTTTTTCTTTTTAAATTTAGTAAAAGCAGTCCGCCACTCACTAACGACTGGATTATCTCGAAAAACATCATTAGCAATATACTTTTGTGATTTTTCTATTGCACTATCTAATAATTCCTGATAATATTCATCAGCTTTAGATTGGTTATTAATCCCTTTAACCACCAAAACTTCAAAACGCGCCTCTGGAAACATTTGCCAAATTTCTTCATCAATTTTCAATGCTTGCATCATTAATTCCTCCTTTATGAGTTATCCTTGCTTATTATCTATCAAAATAGGTGCAAATGCAACAAAAATATTAGTAAACAAAAAAGTCCCAATTCAAACCGAATTGAGACTTCTTGAACTTAACTAAAATTAGTTAAGCTTTGTTTTGCTTTGTACTTCAAGCTTTTCGTTGAAGTCGTAGACAACTGGTTCACCAGTAGCCATTTCAAGATTAATAATATCTTCATCAGAGATATTTTCGATGTACTTGCTCAATGCACGTAGTGAGTTACCATGTGCAGCAATAATAACGTTCTTGCCATCGATTAACTTAGGAGCAATTTCGTCTTCCCAGAAAGGAATAACACGTTCAAGAGTAACCTTAAGGTTTTCACCACCAGGAATGATACGTGGGTCTAAGTTAGCGTAACGACGATCGTTTGCTGCTGAACCTTCATCATCTGCATCCAATAGTGGAGGGAGAACGTCGTATGAACGACGCCATGTGTGAACTTGGTCATCGCCCCATTTTTCAGCTGCTTCAGCCTTGTTTTGGCCTTGAAGAGCACCATAATGACGTTCGTTTAAGCGCCATGTCTTTGTTTCAGGAATCCATAGTTGGTCTGAACCTTCCAAAGCATAGTGCAAAGTCTTGATGGCACGAGTTAATACTGATGTGTAAGCTTGATCGAATTCGATACCAGCTTCCTTGATTAACTTACCAGCGTTTTGTGCTTGTTTAACACCTTCGTCACTAAGATCTACATCAACCCAACCAGTAAATTGGTTTGATAAGTTCCATTGACTTTGTCCATGACGGATCAAAACTAATTTTGCCATATCGTTTAAATACCTCTTTCTTGAATTAAATTTCTAACATTATAATTTTACAATTTTTGAGCAATTAGTACAAACTGAAAATGAAGAAGTTTCCACAAAAAGCCGATTAACTAGCTAAAAACTATTCTTCAATGGTATCACTTATAGGAATATCTTCATTTTCGGTTGACCTTGATTTTGTCTTAGAGGATTCAGCTTTAGACGAACTACCAGTCTGTTCATTTTTTTTTGTAGAACTGTTCTCCGTTGCACTACTGCTGGATGACTCTTTTGCATTAGACTTAGCTGTTTTTTTAGTAACGCTTTTACTACTATTTTGCTTACTAGGAACCGTTTTATCTGGCACAGCTGTAGATGACGGAATTGGCCCGCCATAACGTGGTAGACCCTGTTGGCCCGATCCCGTTTCCATACTATTCTCGTTATTATCCGGCGTCGTATCCGTATTAAATGAATTTTGATCCGCTACAATTCCAGCGTTATTAAAACGCTGAAGCACTAGGGCTTGATCATAAATCGTCTTGTAATACTCTTTTGAAAATTCTTTATCGCTTAAGAGCCCATCAATGATTGCATTAGATCCGTAAAAATCCCAAGCTTCATTTTTTTGCTTAGCTGCCGTTAATTTTTTATTGAATTTTTTAACATTCTGCTTAATTTTATCAATTAATTTAACTTTAGTTTCGCTCCGCTGCTTTAAAGTGGCCGAAGCCTTTTTATAGGTGAGCACAGTTTGATAATCCCCACGCGCACTAGTAAATTCATTACTCTTAAATTCAGAACTTGCTCGCATATACATTTTCGTTTGTGCCAGTAAATTAGCAGCTTGTTGGTCATCTTTCCTAATGGTTATGGCTCGTGAAAAATAGTTTTTAGCTGCAGTGTAATTGGTCTGATCAATTGCTGTTTTTCCATTCGTGATATTGCGCTCATACTGTACTTGTTCTTCGTGATAATGAGCGACTGCATATCCGCCAACAACACCGGCGACCAGAAAAATTAACACTGCCCAAATCCATTTTTTCATTGCCTAACCTCCTTTACATATCTGATTTATTATACCACGTAAATAGCATTTAACTTACTGCTTAGTCTTGAATATAATGCTTCACATTTGAAAAAAATGTCAACAAAGTTTATAACAGTAATATAACTCTTTTATTTTAGAAAGGATCTGACACAATGCTTGAGAAACAATTTTACAAATCGTTTTTAAAGCGGACATTTAACATTCCAGTACGCGTCAATTACTGGGATGGAAGTTCTGCAGTATATGGAACGGGGGATCCTCAAGTCACCATAACCTTTAATAAGGCCATCCCAGTTAAAGCTATTCTAAAGAATGCTTCGATTGCACTAGGTGAGGCCTACATGGACGGTACCATCACCGTCGAAGGTAGTTTACAACAACTAATCACATCGGCATATGAAAATGCCGATAGTTTCTTCCATAATAAGAAATTTATTCATTTTCTCCCTAGACAAGGACATAATGAAAAAGAAAGTATGGAGGACGTCCAAAATCATTATGATATTGGTAACGACTTCTACCGTCTTTGGCTTGACCCTACCCTGACTTATTCGTGTGCTTATTTTGAAAGTGATCAAGATACCCTTGAACAAGCTCAAATGAACAAGGTTCGTCACATTATTCGTAAACTTCATCCCCAACGTGGTAAAACCTTGCTTGATATTGGTTGTGGCTGGGGAACTTTAATGCTCACAGCTGCTAAAGAGTTTGATCTTAAGGTGGTTGGAGTAACATTAAGCAAAGAACAGTACAATCTAGTTAATCAACGTATCAAGGACGAAGGGCTCGAAGGAGTAGCTGAAGTTCGTCTTCAAGATTATCGTGAACTGGGTGATGCTAAATTTGATTACATCACTAGTGTAGGTATGTTTGAACATGTTGGTAAAGAAAATCTCGGAATTTACTTTGAAAATGTAGCAAAATACCTTAAAAATGATGGAGTAGCTTTAATCCACGGCATTACTCGTCAACAAGGTGGCGCCAACAATGGTTGGTTAAACAAATGGATTTTCCCTGGTGGATATGTTCCCGGACTAGTTGAAAATATCGATCATATCATTAATAGTGGTCTTCAAATTGACGATATGGAACCACTACGTCGTCATTACCAACGGACAACTGAAATATGGGACGTGAACTTCAATAAGCATCGTGCTGAAGTTCAAGAAATGTTTGATGAACGGTTTGTGCGCATGTGGGATTTATATCTCCAAGCATGTTCAGCATCATTTGAATCAGGTAATATTGATGTCATTCAATATCTCCTCACTAAAGGTGCTAGCGGACGCGTTCTCCCAATGACTCGTGACTACATGTATGAAAAATAAAAAAAGATTCATGCCGAAGACAATAGTTAGCCTTCAGCATGAATCTTTTTTGTATTAATCGTTCAACCTATAAGCTATATAAAAAACACGCTCATTTCAACGAATGAGCGTGTTTAAAATTGCATTTTACAATATTTATTATTAAATTATTAACGTTAAAATCATTACTGTTACGAGCCCTACAATAACTGACATCGCCATTGAGCGCGTCCAATAGGCAATTAGAATAACAACTAGCCCACCAATAATCAAGGCAAGATTTCCACTAGTAACTAACGTATATTTGCTTGAAATAAAGATTCCTTTGACAACCAATGCCGTAAATAACGAAATTGGTACGTACTTCATCCAATCGTTAAACCACTCTGGGATTTGGCGCTTTGAAAAGAATAGTAGTGGTAAATAACGTGGAGCAAACGCCACAAAGAAACCGAGAATAATAATCAATAGATGATCTAATGAACTGTACTCCATGCGTGATTTCTCCTACCAAATTAAAGAATATCTGACTCTTTTTTTTCGATTTCTTCGATGATTGGACCACCTTTACGTGAACCAATATCTTGTAATAATGCACTCGCTGGTCGTTTTTTTACTAGTAACTCTTCGATTAAAAATCCAGTAAATGACGCGATCAAAGTTGATGCCACGAGACCTAAGGTACTCTTAGTTATAATCATACATACTGCAGCAAGGGCACCTGAAAAGATACAAATCAGCAATGAAAGTCGAGATTTAATTTGCATCACAATCATATAGATAAATAAGGCGGTCAAAGCAAAATCAACTACAGTTAGATTAATACTAAGCACACTACCAATCAATGAACCCACAATATTAGAAACGGTCCAAAAAAGGAGTGACCAGTGCTCAACTTGGCGAGCATCATTAGGGGTCCAGTGTTTATCTGTTGCAAATTTTAAATAGTTTACAGCGTAGTTTTCGTCATTCAAGGAAAGAGCAAATGTAAAAATCGAACTACGACTCTCACCTTGTAGATATTTCGATAAACTTGAACCTAGCAATGCGTATCTTAACTCTAGGAAGAAGAGCATCAAAACAATCGTCAGGATAGGAGCGTTAACTGTTAACATTTGCGCAATCAAAAATTGGGCCCCACCTGAAAAAATAACTAAGGAAACTAATCCAGTGAGTAACGTATTGAAACCAGCAGCATGTAATAGAATTCCACATGCTAGCCCAATCGGCGTGTAACTTAAACAAAGTGGCCACGCTACTTTAAATGTTTCTTTCCAGCGCGCCTCCGTTTTAATTTGTTTCAAAGTTTGTCCTCCAAAAAAACTAGATATAAAAAGAATACATTAATTTTTTGCAAAGCATACGAATTAATTCTAACACGCTAAATAAAATTTTAATAGTAAAGCCACTAAATATCCCTCTTTAATCGCGTCCTTTAACTAAACCAATCAGCTATAGAACGCCCCAAACGAACAAAAATATTAGCTTTTTTCACATCTTGAGTTGGTTTCAATTTCACATGTACACCTTTACCATTTTCAAGGAATTGGTCCTGATTGCCTTTAACATTCGCCGTCGCAATTACCTTAGAATGTTTAATGGGTGCTTTTTGTTTTGGATCATTTAATTTAATTGCATTGACATGCAGTTTTTCGCTCCGACCTTTTGGAACCCAGTAATCTAGCGGTTGGGCCAGTTCTAATTTAACATCCGCAACTTTAGCTGAGTTAATTTTAACAGAGGCTTGATTCTTTAAATTGGAACTTAAAACGGCCAACTTAGTCATCAACGCATTCCAAATCGTTTTGGTATCTGTGAAACGTCGATTTTCACTGGAACCTAATACGACACTGATTACTCGGTGACCTTTAATTTTACCGGTGGCAGAAAAATCCTCTCCGGCTTTATCTGATGTACCTGTTTTTAGACCATCAATTTGGTATTTTGTTTCATACTGTTCCGCGCCTTTTAGTAGTTCATTATGATTAGTAATTTCAAGTTCTTCTTTTCCAGTATTAAAAGTTGTTTTTTGGATTTTAGTGATATTTAGAATCTCAGGGAATTCTTTTAAGACATGGGAAATTACGATTGCCATATCTTTAGCAGACATTTCGTTTTCTATATTTCCAGATGTGCCAGGGTACTTTTCACTACCAACTTGACTTTCTAATAATCCCGCCGCGTTGTACAATTTTGCATCTTTAATACCCCATTTTTTCACGATTGCCCGCATTTCATTGACAAATTTTTCCGAAGTTCCTGCTTGGGCTTTTCCTAAAGCTAAAATTGCCGCGTTAGCTGAATAAATTAATGATGCATCTAACAAGTTACGCACTGTGTAGGTTTGATTGGAAGAAAGCGGAACGTTGGTTAATTCACTGTTGTTACTAACTTCTTCCAAGCTCTTATTGATAGACACTTTTTGATTCCAATGCATTTGGCCCTCTTTAACGCTCTTCATGATGAGGTAAGCTGCCACAATCTTCGACATTGAGGCAATCGGACGAACTGTGTTTTCATCCTTGCTATATAGAATCTGGCCTGTGTTTTCATCAACTGCAATCGCTGATTTAGCAGTGATATTACTAGTGGTTGCTTCAATAACTGATTCGTTATTTTCAGCAGCTAGCGCTGGCGCAAAACTCGTCATCATCATTAAAAACGCAATCAGCATCGTGTATAATTTTTTCATAATCTAACTCCTGATCCGAATAAAAAAGACTGTTCCAAAAGGAAGTCTATTTTTCAATGTGGTAACTAACAAGTTAATCTCTTAAAATTTAGTCGCCACAATTGAAGCGTAGCTCTTTGACGAATAGCTCTAAACCATCCTTCAAATCTTTCATCACAGTCTTTACATCTTTTAAATTTTCTATGGTAAGTCCTTACTTACCGGTTGATGCAATGGCAACTGAATCACAAAGCTCGTTCGCTTATCGTTCGAATGAGCTTCGATAGTACCATTATGCATTTCAACGATGCTTTGAGCAATAGCTAATCCAAGTCCTGTTCCTCCAGTGGCTTTGGAACGGGAACCTTCCACTCGATAAAAGCGGTCAAAAAGCTTGCCAAGGGCCTCAGCAGGTACTTTTTCACCATCGTTAGCAACTTCAAAAATTACCATATCATTAATTTGTTTGGCACTCAAAAAAATATTTTTACCACCATTACCATATTTCAAGGCATTGGTTATCAAATTGTTGAACACCCGACCAATTTTTTCGGCATCCCCGGTAATTTCTAAATCTTTCGGCGTACATTTAGAAGTAATCACAAAATGCTTCTGCTTAGCTTCCAGTTCAAAACTAGCTGCTAACTGTTGAAGCATAGAATCCACATTAATCGTATTAATTGTCAAATGGGGATTAGATTGACTAACCTTGGTATATTCAAAAAGGTCCTCTACCAGTGATTTCATCTGAATTGATTTTAAATATGCTGTATGCGTATATTTTAAAATGTCATCTTCATTTTTAAATTGACGATCTTCAATTAACCTTAGATAACCAATAATTGAGGTTAATGGCGTACGTAAATCATGCGATACATTGGTAATTAAATCATCTTTAGATTGCTTAAGCGCTCGCTCTTCTTCCATGGAGCTAATGACACTGTCAACCAGTGAGTTCACACTATCCACCACTCGTTGATGGTCTCCACTTAATTCAAATGGAATACGATGATCAAAATGACCATTAGCAATGTAATGTAATTCGGCAATAATATGACGTAACTGCATTTGCTTGTAACGTCGTTCTAAGCGCCAATAAAGTACCCCTGCATCAGCCAAAAACATGATTAAAATAAAAATCTTTTGGTAGCTCCAAATCTGTACGCCGCCAATTGTAATTGAATTTTTAACCATAAAGACCGCGTTTGACAAAGCTGGATTCGACTTTAAGGCACTATCAATTAAGATAAAAACTGATAAATTGAGTAATAGTAAAAGAATTACCGTAATAACTCCTTCACCAAACAATTCATATTTTTCACGCCCCGTTAACTTCATTTGAATCTCTCCTAGTGCGCGACTACTTTATATCCAACGCCCCAGACGGTTTCAATAACCTTTTCACCACCCGTAGCTTCTTCAATCTTGTCGCGTAAATGACTAACGTGTACCATTACTGTTTTAGCTGAAATCACACTCTCCTGTTGCCAAACACGTTCAAAAATCTCATCTGCTGAGAACACCCGGTTAGGATGGCTAGCTAAAAGATATAAAATACCGAATTCAAGTGCTGTTAATTGCACATCTTTTCCAGCTAAAGTCCGAACTTCATGTGAATCACTGTTGATGATTAATGAACCAATGTCCAAAATTTCTGGTTCATCAGCTGTCATATCTTTTTCACTACGCCGTAGAAGTGATTTTACACGAGCCATGACTTCTAGTGGATTGAAAGGTTTAGCTACGTAATCATCCGCTCCAGTCAAGAGCCCCTTAATCTTGTCCATATCATCTGTTTTAGCAGACAACATTAAGATTGGTAAGGATGAATCCTTACGCACTTCCCGAACCACTTGCATCCCGTCCATTTCCGGCATCATAATGTCTAAAATCATTAAGCTAATATCCGGATCGGTACGTAATTTAGACAAAGCTTCTTTTCCATTGTAAGCAGATACTGGTTCGTAACCTTCATTTTTAATATAAATGTCTAATAATTCAACAATTTCTTTATCATCGTCAACAACTAAAATTTTCATTGGTGAATCTCCCCTTTTTACTGTCTTTTTTACCAGTCTAGCAAATTTCGTTCAAAACACCCGTTACTAGGGCTGGATTTTATTAATCTTTAAGAAAACCTTCCATTTTCAGCAGTTTTTCTTTTAATTCAACCCCTGCCCGATAATTTCCAATTTTCCCATCTTTACGAATCACGCGGTGACAAGGAATGACTAGCAAAATCGGATTATGTGCCACTGCACTAGCAACGGCTCGAATGGCTTTAGGTGTTTCTGCTAGTTCTGCTAGTTCCGTATAATTAACCCCTCGACCGTACGTAATTTTCGTTAATGTTTTCCATATCTTTTGTTGAAACTGGGTTCCATTACTTAGATCAATTGCTAAATTAAATTCTTGGCGACGGTTTTCAAGATATTCTTTGATTTGACGTACAGCTTCGATATTTGATTTTTCATCTTCAATTAATTCAATTGCTTGATAAAACTGATTTACTTCCTTTAACGTTTGGTTCGGTGAGCCGACAAAAGCTAAGCCCTTTTTAGTCGATGCCACATAGTACGTTGCATCTTTCACTTGAAATTTAGAATAATATAGTTTCATAGCATCACCCTCCTTCTAATTTTAACCTGTAATCATCGTAAAATAAAAAAAGTTAATAGCCAAGGACGAATCCTTGACCATTAACTCTTAAAGTTTTTAATTATTCAATACCAAATTGAATATTTATTTACTATTTATGGTAGTTAGGAGCAATTTTAGTCATTTGAACATCATGTGGATGGGATTCCACTAAACCAGCGTTCGTAATTTGCACGAACTGTGCTTTTTCAGCCAATTCAGCAATGGTAGCTGCGCCCACGTAACCCATTCCAGAACGGAGTCCACCAAGCATTTGGAAGATGATTGTGGCAACTGAACCCTTATATTGTACCCGCGCTTCAATTCCTTCTGGAACCAGCTTATTGGCTTCATTTACGCCACCTTGGAAGTAACGATCAGCTGAACCTTTTTCCATGGCCCCAACCGAACCCATTCCTCGATAGGCTTTGTATTTCTTACCATTATCTTCAATGATTGAACCAGGGGTTTCGTCTGTACCAGAAAGCATGCTACCAAGCATTACTGCATCTCCACCCGCAACTAGGGCTTTAACGATATCACCAGAGAACTTAATTCCCCCATCAGCAATAATCTTCTTGCCATATTCACGAGCTACATTAGCTGCATCGTAGATAGCGGTAATTTGTGGTACCCCAACTCCGGCAACTACCCGAGTTGTACAAATTGAACCAGGTCCAATCCCAACTTTCACAACATCAACACCAGCGTCAAACAATGCTCTTGTTCCATCCGCAGTTGCGACGTTTCCAGCAATCAACGTTTGCTTTGGAAAATGTTCGCGAATTTCTGCTACCTTACGAAGTACTCCTGCTGAGTGTCCGTGAGCTGTGTCAATTACGATAGCGTCAGCACCAGCATCGATTAAACCTTGAGCACGTTCAAAAGTATCACTAGTTACACCTACAGCAGCCGCTACTAATAGACGACCTTGGTCATCTACAGCTGCATGCGGATTGTCTTCCAGATTTACATCCGCATTTTTTACGATTGAAACTTCGGAAGCTTGTTGTCCAGCACTCATATTTTTATGAATGACACCCAAGCCACCTTGACGAGCCATTGAGATACCCATTGCAGATTCAGTAACTGTATCCATTCCTGCACTAATAATCGGAATATTAAGCTTAATGTTATCAGCTAATTGAGTTGAAACATCAGCCTCATTCGGTAATACATGGCTTTCGCCTGGAATTAATAAAACATCATCAAAAGTTAAACCTTGTTTTGTAAACTTGTTATCCCAATTGCCCATCATTCTCTCCCTTTTCTTTAACTAAAATATGCCACCAACGATATGAAACTTTCGTCTAAGATACCACCGTCCGCCGAATGCTGCAACCGCTAATATTGCATATCCGTAGAATGGAAGGGTTGGATTGATAACAGGTGGTAGCATTCCAAAGCTAGTATAGAAGATAATCCAAAGGACTACGGCAATTACGACGATTCCCGCTTGTTTCCATACGGAAGGGCGCTTTTTACTAGATCCTAAGACTTTGTAGATATAACCCATACCAATCCCACCGACTGCTGACGTTAAAATAATTGCTAGCAATCCTGAAGGACCTGGTGTGCTAGTAATCGTCTTGGGCTCAATTAACATCATGATTGCGTACATTGCAGCAAACAGAGCGGCAAAAATTAAACCATTATCTAAAGCTCTAATCCACATATTGTTATTTTGGGCTTCAATTTTAGCTTTCTTAGGCCCTTCTACAATTTCATTTAATCGTTGGGTTGGGGTACCAAATAATTGTTTAGCTGTTTTACCAGTTTTTTGAGCTTCTAATAACCGAGTTTCAGTATCAATCAAAGCTTCGCTACGTTGTTCATCGTTAAGCTTGCTTTCTTTAAGCTCTTTTCGTAAACGATACATAAAATCTGCATTACGTTTAGTTAATTCTTGTTTTTTAGGTTCATTTTCATGATGGGCAACTGAACTACTTTGCTTGCCCTCATTACGTGGTTCTTCAGTCATAATCTATTTACTCCTCGTTTGATTTATATTAGACATTAAAGCGGAATTCGATAATATCGCCATCTTGCACAAGGTATTCCTTACCTTCAAGACGTAAACGTCCCGCTTCACGAACACCTTGCATACTGCCATACTTGTCTAAATCATCAAATGAAACTGTTTCAGCCCGAATAAATCCACGTTCAAAATCAGAATGAATTACACCAGCTGTTTGAGGAGCCGTCATTCCCTTCTTAAACGTCCATGCCCGTGTTTCTTTTCCGCCCGCCGTGAAGAAGGTTTGGAGACCTAAAAGGTTGTATGAGGCTTGAATTAGACGGTTTAAGCCTGGTTCAGTAATTCCTTCTGCTTCAAGAAATTCCGCTTTTTCGTCATCTTCTAATTCAGCGATTTCTTGTTCGGTTTCAGCTGAAATACCCAAAACTTGCGCATCAGGGTCTTCTTGAGCAACATAATCTTTAATTTCTTTGAAGTACTTGGAAGCTTCAGGATCGGCCATATCGTCTTCTGCAATATTAGCCACATAAAGTACGGGCTTAGTAGTTAGCAAGAAAAGTCCTTTAACAATAGGCATTTCTGATTCATCAAAATCGATTGTACGGGCTGCTTTACCAGCTTCCAAAACTGGATGTAATTTTTCCAGTACCGCTAATTCAGCTACTGCATCTTTATCGCGTCCCTTAGCCGCACGCTGTACCTTAGTCAAACGTTTTTCAACACTTTCCAAGTCAGCTAGACTCAATTCCAAGTTGATGGTTTCGATATCTTCGATGGGATCAACTTTACCTGAAACAGTTGTGATATTGTCGTCGTCAAAGGCTCGAACAACGTGAACAATTGCATCCACTTGGCGAATATTTTCAAGGAATTTATTTCCAAGTCCTTCACCCTTACTTGCACCCTTAACAATCCCTGCAATATCGGTAAATTCAAAGGTTGTGTGCACAATCTTTTTAGCAGGAATAATTTCTTGAATCCGATCTAGACGTTGGTCTGGTACTTCTACCATCCCGACGTTTGGATCGATTGTAGCAAACGGATAGTTAGCCATTTCGGCTCCCGCCTTTGTAATTGCATTAAATAACGTTGACTTACCGACGTTCGGAAGTCCAACAATACCAGCTGTTAATGCCATTTTAATTCCACTTTCCTTTCAAAACTGCGTGTTCTTCTCTATATATTATCAAAAATTAGGGGTCGTTAACAGACCGTTCAGAGCCAAAGTTGCGCTTTCATCACCATCAATAAAGAAATCTCGTATATTACAGTTCTATTTTTTGATTTTAGTTAGTAAAAAAGAGGCACTACGATTTGCAACTTAAAATTGGCTTATCATAATCCCTCTTACAACTTATTCAGCGTGTTCAACGACCTTCTTCAATTTTCGTTCAAATTCACGACGAGGCAACATCACAATGTGGCCACATCCCTCGCATTTAATCTTAATGTCCATCCCTACCCGGATGATTTCCCAAGTATTAGAGCCACACGGATGACTTTTCTTCATCTGAACAATATCATGTAATTCATATTCCATTACTAAATCCTCCTTAGTCTAAAGAAATATTCAAAACATCCAAAATCCGATCAAGTTCTTGGATTGAATCATAATTGATTTCAATTTTACCTTTTTGTTTTGATTTTGCTACAACCAGTGCGCGCGTCCCAAAGCGTTCCCCCAATTGATTTTCAAGTTCTCGAATAAAAGGTGATTTGTTCTTTCGTTTTTGTTTTTGAGCTGCTTCTCGATCTTTATCCAAATTAAATTTAGTTACGATTTCTTCTAATTGACGAACCGTTAATCCCTCTTCGACCGTCCGTTGGGCAAGTTTCTCTAAAGCCTGAGGTTGCTTAATTGCCAACAATGTTCGTGCTTGTCCCATTGAAATTCGTCCCTCTTGGAGCATCAATTTAACGCCCGTTGGCAGTCCTAATAAACGTAAATAATTAGCAATATAAGGCCGACTCTTACCTAATCGTTCCGAAACCTGTGCTTGAGTTAAATTTAACTCTTTAATCATTGCTTGGTAAGCTTCTGCTTCTTCTAGCGGACTAAGATCCTCCCGTTGTAAATTTTCAATAATTGCTGCTTCCATAGTGGCTTCATCAGAAAAGTTCCGAATAATTGCTGGAACTTGTTCTAAACCGGCTAACATACTCGCCCGGTAGCGTCGCTCGCCAGCAATAATTTCATAACGTTCTAATGCAGCAATTGGTTGACGTAGAATCAAAGGTTGATAGATACCAGATTTTTTTATCGATTTAGCCAATTCTTCAAGTCGATCTTTATCAAAGATATGCCGCGGTTGAAATGGATTAGGATAAATCTTAGTAATATCGATCATCTGATACGTTGCGTCATTTTGTGTTTTCAATTGTTCATTTAATACTTTCTTACCCATCATGATAACCTTCTATTTCTTGCCAATTGGATCTTTACCTGGTGTTCCAGGTTTACGTGGATACTTATTTGGTGTTTGCTTTTTCTTTTCTACCACTACTAAATGGCGTTCGTCACCAGTCACAGGTAGCGCAAAATCCTTGTCCACGATCAGCTTACCGCCTAAAATGGCAATGGCCATTTTCCCATCTGAAAGTTCTTGTTCAGTATTGGCCGCTTTTAAGGCAATAAAAAATCCGTTTTGTTTAACCAACGGGATACACAACTCACTCAAGACACTCAAACGTGCTACGGCCCGAGCCGTTACAATTTCAAATTTTTCACGATAAACGGACTTTTTAGCACCAAAAGTTTCTGCTCGGTCATGTACCAAAGTCACATCGGTTAATTCTAATTGGTCCACCAACGTTTTCAAAAAAGTGATTCGTTTATTCAATGAATCAACAATCGTGACTTTTAGTGATGGGAAAAGAATCTTCATCGGTAAAGAAGGAAATCCCGCCCCTGCTCCTACATCACATAGTTCAGCTCCTGATTTAAAATATTCAGGCGCCTCTAATAGGGGGGTGACTGAATCATAAAAATGCTTGAGGTACACTTCATTTTCTTCAGTAATTGCCGTTAAATTAACATGTTCATTGGTTTCAACTAACATTTTGTAGTAGGTAGCAAACTGGGCCATTTGATGGTCACTAATTTGATATCCCTTATCTTCTAAAGCCTTTTTAAATTCTTCTGGGGTCATGTCTGTTCTCCTTGTGAAACATTAATTGTTTCATATCTTATTTCCACTTTAACTAATTAGTAAAGATTTAGCAATATTGTGAACACATTTGTAGTCTAAAGTTGGTCGTATTAACTAGCAGGAGGATTTAGTTTTGACTTTAGTTATCCAAAAAATCAATACTTATAGACCCGAACACTACAAATTACTATTAGATGCCGACCCCTCCCTTAGAAGCATTGCCACCTATTTATCTCGAAGTACCGCGTTCGAATTGACCGACCAGCACCAGCCCGTGGGAATAATTGTTGTCATGCCTACCGAACCGCTAACCGCTGAAATTATGAACGTGGCCGTCAAACCTGAATTCCAAGACCAATACCTTGGGAGTCGCTTAATTCAATTTGTGGTAGATTATTTTAACGAAGACCCTGATTTTACGGCTCTAACGATTAAAACTGGAACAACTAGCTTTAAGCAACTTTATCTATACCAAAAATTAGGCTTCCGCTGTTCTGAAATTTTAACCGATTATTTTAAAAATCCAGAAATTTATCCAAATGATATTTACGAAAATAAAATGCTATTACGCGACGCAATCTTGTTAAAACGAGCCTTAAAGGTTTAAAAAAATCCCATGATGATTGGCTTAGGAAAAACTAAGCTTTAATCATCATGGGACTTTTATTCATTTAAATTAAGCATTCATCTTTTTAACTTCTTCAATAAACCAGGCATTGAAGGCGTCGGCATCAATATCAACACACACTTCAGCGTTGGTCTTTCCATCGTGATAAGCTCCTCGGATATCTGCAACGGTTTCACCATTCGCCGGTCCTTCAGTAACTACGTCAATCCAATATGGGATGGTCTTATACATTTCGGGTTTTAGTAAGTATGCCAACGTATTAACATCATGCATTGGGATACCACCTTCATTTCCCTCGTAATAGTGGTTAAAAATGGCTCCCAGCATTTCTCCAGCCTTACCTAAGGATTTTACTGTGTCTAACGTAGATTGCGTTAGAAGAGCTTTCATCGTTACATCTAGGCCAACCATTACTACTGGAATGCCACTCTTATATAAAATTTCAGCAGCGTGGGGATCAGTAAAGACGTTGAATTCTGCAGCACTTGTCATATTTCCCATGCCAATTGCTCCACCCATGGCCACAATTTTTTCGATCTTGGTTTTTACATCGGGATGTTCAGTAAGTAGTACTGCAATGTTAGTATACGATCCTGTGGGTACCAAAACGATTGGTTCATCGTTAGCCATAATAGTGTGATATAAAACATCCACTGCATTGTTAACTGGAATGTTAGTGGGTTCTGCACCAAAATCGTAACCAGGCATTCCAGATTCGCCGTGAACTCGAGCAGCATCTTCAAATGGTTTAATCAAAGGTTGTTCTGCCCCACCAGCAACCGGAATATCAGCGTTGAAGAATTTTACTAACTTCATCGCGTTCTTAGTAGTTTTATCAACCGTAACATTCCCAGCCACCGTCGTAATTAATTCTAATTCGATTTCAGGATTATTGATGGCCACGGAAATCGCAGCTGCATCATCAATTCCTGGATCTGTATCCATAATAATTTTTGTTGTCATTTTCTTACCTCCAGCTTTTATGAAAGCGTCCTCATTACCATTCTAAAAAAGAATGCACGTTACGTCCATTCTTTTTCACTATCTATTTAAATTAATTAATAATTAAATGTTAAAAAGGTTACCAGACGAACACACCTACAAATCCAGCTGATAGTAATGAAACTAAAATACCGGAAAGAAGCATGTAGCCAACATTCTTAGAAATTGCATCATTTCTTTCACGATCGACAAGACCCTTGAAAGCACCGATGATCATTCCTGTGGTTGAGAAGTTAGCAAATGAAGTTAAGAATACAGTCAATGTTGCAGCAAAATGAGGTGCGAAATCTTTCATCTTACCAGTTACATCACCCATAACTACAAATTCATTGGTAACTAACTTGGTACCCATATATTGAGCCATTTGGAAAGCATGACTAGGGTCGAAACCTAATAACCATGCAAATGGGAACATTACACAACCAAGGATGTTTTCTAGAGAAAGAACTGGGTTAATCTTACCTAGTAAAGCATCAATCAAAGCAGCCAAAGCAACAAAGGCAATTACGTTAGCTGTGATAATTAAAATCAAACGACCAGCGCCCAAAATTGAGTCGCCCAAGAATGAGAAAAATGGTTCGCGTTCAGGCTTCTTGCTAACTGTTTCTTCAGCAACCCCTTCAGAACCAGATTCGATGGTATCTGTACTTTCGCCAGAGGCACTTCCGCCAATCTTAGCAATTGTATCTTCTTCTGGTGTTACAGTAACTGGATTCAAAACTGTTGTAACAATAATTGAATTAACAATGTTAATTGGAACAGCAGCGATGATATATTGACCCGGCATCATAAGTAAGTATGAACCTAAAATTGATGCAGTAACACAACTCATTGACATCATGGCAATTGTAACCAAACGTTGTGACTTCATGTTACGAAGTTGTAAACCTGAAACAGCAAGAGCTTCAGTGTTACCTAAAAACATCATTTCTACAGCGAAGAATGATTCAAACTTAGGTTGACGGGTAATGAATGATAGACCCTTACCAACCCACTTGATAATCCATGGAAGGATACCAATGTAAGTTAAAATATCAAACAATGGAACAATCATCAAAATTGGGAGCAATGCACTTGTAACAAAGTTCATTGATTTAACGTGTACCCAATCAGGCAACGCAAATTCAATACCTTTATAAGAAACATCAACCAAAGCTTTAAAGCCATCAGCAGCGGCTTTAACCCCGTTAATACCAACAGACGAGTTAACTAAGAACCAAGCTAACAGAATGTTGATCACTACCATAATACCAACCGACGCCCAGTTGATATGTTTACGGTCTTTTGAAAATAGAACAGCGACGCCTAGAAATACAATAATACCAATAATATTTATTGCTAAAAACATGCCGAAATCTCCCTCTATGATCCAAATTATGTAACAGACGTTGTAATAATAATAACTACTAAATATTAGTCTGTAAATACAAAATATAAAGATTTTTAAAAGGTTTTCTTAAATCATCCACTACATCTTGTGGTGCGGTCCAAAATATGTTAAAACGATTTACCTACAGTTTCCAGAACGCTTTGACTGCTTTTTGTAAATCGCTTACAGAAGTTACTTTTTGGTAGTTTTTCCAATGCCTGGGAAATAAATTTAAATAACGGGATGTGACAAATCTTTGATCCATTAACAAAATATTACCTCGATCTCGTCGAGTTCGAATTAATCTCCCCGCTGATTGAAGAACGTGGTTCATTCCAGGTAATTGATATGCGTACTCAAATCCATGACCATTTTTTTCGTCAAAATATTCTTTCAGCAAATTTCTTTCCGTACTCAAGCCCGGTAATCCTACACTTACAATCCCTACACCAATTAGTTGCTCGTTAATTAAATCAATTCCTTCTGAAAAGAGTCCGCCTAACACCGCAAAACCAACTAATGTTCCCGATTTTTCGGTCCGAAAAGCATCTAAAAATGCTGTCCGCTCTTCCATACTCATCTGGCTAGTTTGCAGGTGAACTTCAATTTCAGGATGCATTTCCTGAAATGCATCCGCAATTTGATTTAAATAGGTATAGGATGGTCCAAAAATTAAGTAGTTCCCCGTCTTGGCTTCCACCAGAGTTGCGATTGAAGCGATGATGTTAGGTAAATTTCTTTGGCGCGCCGCATATCTAGTATCAATATAACTAGTAATTAAAAGATTTTGCTGTTTTTCTTCGAATGGTGAAGCCATCTGTAAGATCAAGCCTTCCGTACTTCCCAAAGTTTCTTGATAGTATTCAACGGGCGATAACGTAGCAGAAAAGAAAATCGCCCCGCGCCCTTTTTTTAATGAGGCATCTAAATAAGGACTGGGATCTAGAATCTGTTCTTCGATTTTTATATCATCTTCGGGATTTTGAATTAAAATTCGATAACTTTCATCAAAATATTCACTGATCTTAATGTATTTATTGTTGGCAAAAAACAAATCCAAAATGGTACTGGTCAAATCGTTATCGGGTTGTTTAGGCAGCCATTCCCGGACCACTTCATTGAAGTTCAACATGGCTTTTTCCAGCCCGTCTAGTGGACTATATTCCACCATGTAATCTTTTGTTTGATTTTTAAATGCTTGATGAATCAACTCAAATTCATTATCTAATTGGGTCAATCTACGTTTAACTTGTTTCGAGTCCACGTCAGTGGTTGAGGATTCAAAAAGTTCTTGTACTTGAATTACCAAAGCTTGCTCTACCACCGCTGAATACATTGCTCTAGAACGCGACACCAAATTATGAGCCTCATCAATTAAAAAGAAATTACTTTGGTCTTCAATTGTAAAAAAGCGCTGGAGATACACCATGGGATCAAACAAATAATTGTAATCTCCAATAATTAAGTCACAAAATAAAGATAAATCTAATGAAAATTCGAAAGGATCTAACATATACTTCTTCGCATACGTTTGAATAACAGCTTTGTCGAACTTGTCTTCATTTTCTAAGGCGTCCTCTATCCCATCCTTTACTCGATCATAATACCCAATCATGTATGGATTTTCTTCTGGTTTCATATCCACTTCTTCAGGAAATATAATTCGATCTTTAGCTGTAATTGTAATGGATTTAATTCTCAATCCTTGATTAGCCATCAATTCGATAGCTTCTTCGGCGACGTGCTGAGTACTTTGCTTAGCCGTCAAATAGAAAATCCGTTCAATAACTTCCTCACCCAGGGCTTTAATGGTCGGAAACATCGTTGAAACTGTTTTTCCCGTTCCGGTCGGAGCTTCTACGAAGAGGCGTTGTTTAGTTAAAATAGTTTTGTAAACTGCAACTGCTAGGTCTCGTTGTCCATTTCGATACTCTGGAAATGGAAATTCTAATTTGCGCGCTGCCTGGTTACGTTCAGTACGCCAATCATTGCGTAGCTTAATCCACTTTTCGTATTGTCTAACCAAATCATCAAAAAATTCGGTCAGTTCTGTTCGGGTAAATGTTTGTCTTTTTTCAATCACTTCGTCGGTTGGACGTTGATAATAAGTCAGTTGAATGGTCACTTTGTCGAAGTCTAAGTCTTGCGTCAAAATCGCTCCGTAAACTTTTGCTTGGCTCCAATACAATGTCTTAGTATTCTCACTTAACTCTTCAAAAGTAGGATCCGAAGTTTTAATCTCTTCGATAAACAGGTCATCGTCAATAACTACTCCATCCGCACGACCTTCAATTGTAAAAGTTTCCCCATCCATTTCAACGGCTCGTTTAACGTAGTATTCTTTTTCGTAATTTTCATCACGTTGCTTTTGCAATTTACGATGGATGCGGGCACCCTCTAATGCAGTATTTTGACTATTCATCGTCGCGTTCAAGTCACCCGTACGCAAAATAAATTCAACTAGTTGTCGAATTCCTATCTTAGTTACGCTCATTCAACTCACCTCTATTTCTTAACTTTTTCATTATCCCATAAAACCTTTTCTAGAATTTCTATTTTAAAAACGTATTTATGGTATGTAATCAAAATCTAGGAGGATTTTTATGCATACCAAATTACTTCTATCCAGTATGACCGTTTTAATGGGATTAACTTTCAGCATTCATAGTGTTTCAGCCCATGGTTTTTCACCAAAAGTAGCTCCACTTTCAGATTCACCTTCAGCTGAAGTTCACCACCCATCGTCCCAGCCCTCTTCTGCTTCATCTAATTCTTTTACTGCAATTCAGACGGTATTAGCACAACATATGGGTCAGCCTTACCTTTGGGGAGCTACTGGACCCACAGCCTTCGATTGTTCGGGCTTAACTCAATACACCTTTAAAAAGCTCTAAATCTTAATTTAAATCGTACCGCCGAACAACAATTTAACCAATTTCGCCATGTTAGCCATGATCAAGTCCGTCCTGGAGATTTAATTTTCTTTTCTTATAATCATGGGCAATCCATTGATCACGTTGGCATCATTGTTGAAGGTCAAAACATGATGGTAGATGCTCAAAATCGGGGCGTTATTCGTGAATGTTATCTAGTTCCTTGGTGGCGAGGGTGCATCGCTGGATATGATCGAGTAATTGAATAAATAAAAAAAGAATTCCAGCTGGAATTCTTTTTTATTAACCAAAATGACGCTTCCACCAACCTTGTTTAGGTTGATCAAGAATTTTTTGGTTCTTTTCGGCTAATTCGTCAATTTTTTGTTCCAATTTGACGTTTTCTTCATGGTAACTTTGATTCTGTTCTAAGACTTTCGTCAAAAGTTCCTTAAGATCAGCCATATCCTTGCTTTGCGAAGCAATAAAGCGTTTCATGGATTCATCGATAACAGCTGGTGTGTTTTCTGATCCTGTAACTTCATCGGTATCTTCGCCATCTTTACTACTGTTGTCATTCATCCCTAGCGTTGCCTGTACAGCTTGCTTTAGCGTATGACGATCACCAAGTAGTTCGTTCATCTTAGCAAGAATTTCCATATCCTCTTCAGAATAAATACGACGTCCACGGCCATCATGTTGAAACTTATGTCCGCTACGTTCCATTTCCTTAGCCCAATTACCTAAGGTGGCAAGACTACCAATTCGTTCTATTTTTTCAACAACATCTGAACCTGTAACATATTCATCTGCTATAATATCTTTTGCCATTTTTTCACCCACTTTGAACTTAATTTTACTACATAATTTGTAACAATTGAAGTACGATTTCAGTTAAATAGCAACCTACCTATCAACATAATTGCTACTTTTCGCCCCAAAACGGGTCAATTGAAATAAAATCAATCCTAAAAATTCAAAACCAAAGATTAACCAAGCTAAAGGAGCGTAACTCTGGGTTCCCATTATTCCGGCTAATGGAGAAGCTAAAGCGCCAATAATATTCATTAATAAACCTAAGACGGCTGAAGCCGCTCCAGCATTTGTTCTTCCACCTAGACTCATAGCCATGGATGTTGCCACCGTATTAACAACTCCCACGCAAAAGACCACAATAAACAGGGGAATAATTACTAAGATCGCCATTGGACGTAATAGTAAGCTCCCAACTAATAATACTCCCGCAAACATGCCACCAATTAACCCGCCATTTAAGATATCGCTATCCTTGATTTGCTCTGGTAGGTAGCCTGGAAGATTGTTACCAAGAATAATTCCCAGTCCGTTAATTGCATATAATAGACTAAATTGCCCTACTGTCATGTGGAAATAAGTTTGAAATACAAATGAAGAAGCAGAAATATAGCTAAATAATGCACCAAAAATCAGCCCTTGCGTTAAAGCGATTAAAATAAATTGTCGTTTACCAAACATTGCTCCCAACCCTTTGAAAGTTTGACCAAGCGTCAAGACTTCATTGTTGGTTACCTTCAACGTTTCGGGTAAGGTACATAATACCCCCACCATCACTAAAATTCCGATCACAAATAATAGTACAAAAATCCCTTGCCATTGGACAATAGAAAGTAATGCTCCTCCAATAATTGGCGCAATAATTGGAAAAGCACCATTTACCGCCATTAACATTGCATAAAATTTAGTTAATTCATGTCCATTAAACAAATCACGTGCCACCGCTCTTGAGAGCACTTGCCCGGTTGAGCCCGCTAGCCCTTGAATTAAGCGAATTCCAATAAACAGATAGATATTGGTAGTAAAAATTAGCATCAATGAGGTCACCGCATATAATCCAAATCCGACTACTAATGGAACTCGTCGTCCAATCCGATCACTAATAGGGCCTACAATTAACTGTCCAACCGCTAACCCGATCAAACAAAATGTGATGCTCAATTGTAAGGTAGAAGCTGATGAGTGAAAAGCTCGTTGCATTTCAGGTAGACCCGGCAAATACATATCCATTGATAAAGGACCTGTCGCACTAACAACTCCCATAAAAAATACAAGCCACCATTTTCTTACAGTTGATATCTTTTCATTCATAACCTCAGATCTCCTTTTTTAAAACTTCAAATTCAAGTGTAACGAAAATTAGTTCAAAATCACACATCAAATTTTGGTATCCTTAATATGTTACAATTGTTAGTTGACACATAAAATCGAGGTAATCATGAATAACAAAGAAAAAACAAACTATCAAGGCAAAAAAAAATTCGGTAAAAAACCTAGTAACCGTCAAAAACAAGACCGTCGGAAGAATTTTTACAATAATCCCCGTAAATCTTCTGACATCAAGATTGGTGACGAAATTCCACTTAAAATTAAACGTTTGGGTATAAATGGTGAAGGAATTGGTTACTACCAGCGTACTATCTGTTTCATCAAAGGTGCGCTTCCTGGTGAAAAGGTCGTAGCATCCATTACCGATGTTCATCCCCGTTTTATCAATGGTGAAGTAAGTAAAATCAAAAAAATCAGTCCCGATCGGGTAAAACCCATTGACGCATATGCTGGAGGAGTCGGTGGATTCGAACTTGAACATTTAGCCTATCCTGCTCAACTTGAATTTAAGCGTGATGTTATTCGACAATCACTAACTAAATTCAGACCCGAAGGCTACAAACGTTTCGAACTTCTACCAACCATCGGAATGGAAAAACCCCTTGAATATCGTAATAAGGCTCAATTCCAAGTCCGTCGTTTAGATGGTAAGGTAGCGGCTGGACTCTATAAGGAAGGTACTCATGATCTAGTAGATTTACCAACTTGTAGCGTTCAACACCCTTTAACGATGGAAATCATTCGAATTGCGGTTGAATTATTCGAAAAATACAACGTAAGTATCTATGATGAACAAACTCATACGGGAAGCCTAAAAACGATCGTAGTACGTGTTGCTGACGCAACTAAAGAAACTCAAGTAGTCTTTATTACTAATACGCCAGAATTAGAACATGTAGACGAAATTATTGATGAATTAGCAGCTCAATTCCCTGAAATTGTTTCCTTCATGCAAAATCTTAACCCTAGTCGCGAATCATTAATCTGGGGTGATAAGACTTTAAACCTGCGTGGTAAGGATACCATTCGAGAAGAATTGGATGGTCTATCATTCAACCTATCCGCACGCGCTTTCTTCCAACTTAATCCTAAGCAAACTTCTGTACTTTATGCTGAAACTCGTAAAGCCCTCGAGTTGTCTCCTGATGACAATCTTGTTGATGCTTACTCTGGAGTTGGAACCATTGGACTTTCACTTGCTGCTCAAGCTAAGGAAGTCCGTGGAATGGATAACATTGAATCAGCGATTGAAGATGCTAATGAAAATGCAAAAATTAATGGCATCGAAAACGCTCACTATGAATTTGGTACAGCTGAGAAAGTTCTTCCAAAATGGCTACATGCCGGTTTTAAACCGAACTCAATTGTGGTCGATCCACCTCGCGTTGGTTTAGATAATAAATTAATCACCGCAATTTTGGAATCAGCACCTGAACATTTCACATATGTTTCATGTAATCCTTCCACTTTAGCTCGTGATTTAGTTCGTATCGTTGAAAAATACGATGTCGAATACATTCAATCTATCGATATGTTCCCTCAAACGGCTCGTGTGGAAGCAGTAGTTAAGTTAAAACGTAAATAAAAAGTTGTGACAAAAGGCTGAGTTTAAGCGTATAGCTATGAGAACTCAAACTACCTTTTGTCGCAACTTTTTTAATTTATCCATTTATTTTTCTTAGCAACTTCAATGGCTTCAAGTCGGTTATGAACCCCTAACTTACTAAAAATTGCTGATAAATAATTACGGACCGTTCCCTCAGATAAAAACAGTTTTTGAGCCATTACTTTAGTTGCATCCCCACTAACTGCAGCCTTTAAAACTGACATTTCACGCTCGGATAAAGGATTTTTATTTGATGATAAGGCTGTGACTACTAATTCTGGGTCATACACTGTGCGTCCCATCATCACTTTATTGATAGTTTCAATCAAATCATCACTTGGACTATCTTTTAATAAATATCCAGCTACTTCTACTTCAACTGCTTTTTCAAAATAAGTCTTTTGAGCAAATGTAGTTAAAATAATTACTTTAGTAGCAAGTTGCTTGTCATGTAAAACTTCTGCAACTTCTAGTCCCGACATCATGGGCATTTCAATATCTAAAATTGCCACATCCGGTTGGAGTCGTTGGATTTCTGCTAATGCGTGTTTTCCATTGGTTGCCGATCCTAAAACTTCTAAATTATCTTCTAAATTTAATAGCTGACTTAATGCAGTATTTAACATGCTTTGGTCTTCTGCGAGATATAAAGTTATCATCGTTACTCCTCTGGTAAGTTAAAGGAAACTTGCGTTCCTATTTTATTTTGTTGAATATCAAATTCGCCATGTTTAGCACGCATCCTTGCTTGCATACCGGAAATCCCATTAGAACCCTGTCGAATAAAAGTTTGCGCATGTCCATCATCTTGCACTTCAATTCGATAGCGACCCTCAGCATGCATAAAACGAATCTGAACTGTACGGGCTTGGGCATGACGAATAATGTTCGTGATTGCTTCAATAATTACAGCTGCAAATTCATTTTGAACTTCAGTTGGCCAATTTATAGCTTCGTTTTCACCTTCAGTCATCATAAAGATATTAGCATCCGTCAGATTCTTACTCTGAATAAATAAAGCTTCACTTAATGATTGTTGATGTAAATCGTTAACGATTTGACGGACAAGCTGCAAATTTGCTCGACTTGTAGTCGCAATATCTTCTAGTTCACGTCCCACTTGATCCGAACCTTTTTCTAACAATTTCTTAGCTAATTCTGTTTTAACTGTAATCATCGAAAAGCTTTGTCCTAAAGTATCATGTAAGTCCCGAGCAATTCGTTCCCGTTCACCCCGACGGACAATGGTTTCTAAGCGTCGGTTATCTTGACGCATTTTTCGACGGTAGCGAATCGAAACTGCAAAAGCATATGACATGATTGGTGAAATAATTGGAAACGCCAGACCCATAATATTTCCAAATATTCCCCCACCAGTATTAGTAGTAATTTGCGTAGGAAATAATCCGATAACTTCTACTAGCCCGATAATTAAAATAGTGTAATACGCCCCAAAAAAAGCCATAACATATTTTTTAGGTCTCCCCACAATCAAAAATGCTACTTGCCAAGCTGTGAAAACCATCATATAGAAATTAAAATTAAAAATGGTAAAAATTCCCGTGATTAAGATTTCTAATGGAATGGAAACTTTTTGCCATTCTGGTTTTTCGGCTGCCCAAATATAATCTGCTAAGAACCCTAGACACATAACTATCCAAAAAGCATCCGTTGCCGATTTAATTGGTAAATAAAGCGAAATATTATATGGCATATATAATAACCAGATATAATATTCCCATTTCACATTTCTAAAATTCCATTTATTTTTAACCACGAGCCAATCTACCCTTTCGTCGTGTGATGATTGTTCCCACTGTCATTACGGCGACCAATCCAACTATCCAAACCCCTAGACCCTGAACGTCATTCCAGTTAATTTTAGCATTATTCACTGTGCTACTAATCATATCGTTCAAAAAATAGGTTGGTAATTTATTACCAATATTTTGAACCCACCGCGGTAAAATTTGAATTGGCCACCAAAGTCCGCTTAAAATAGCCACTGGAAATGTAATTAAGTTTCCTAAAATTGTTAGAGTTTCTTGTCGTTTAACATGTGATATGGCAATTCCAAGTAGTAACAGAGGTATTTGACCTAACCAAACTAGTCCTAATATAGTTACCCATTGCATAGTACTTAAATCAACATGATTGATCAGAATCGCCGTCGTTCCTAAAATAACAATCGTAAAGATGTTCATCATCAAACTCCAAAAACAAATCGAAATATAATAATGATTTAAATTACGATTAGTAATCTTTAAAAGCGTAATTAATCCTTGGTTACGGTCTCGCTCCATAAAATTGCCAACGCCCATAATGGCAGTAATTAAAATACTGTAAACCATCATGCTCCCCATATATTCTGCACTAAACGTTTTAATTTGGACTCTATTAATTTGCGTAAATAGGATGTAAAAGGCCGTGGGCATCAGCAATGAAAAGAACACGAAGCCATAATTCCGAAAAATCAATCTTTTTCCATCAAATTTCAGTTGTTCAATCATCTTCTGCATTGTTTTTTTCTCCTCGAGTAATAGTTTGAAAAATATTTTCTAGTGAAGCATCAATGATGTTCAAATGTTGAATTTCCTCTAAATATGGTACTAAGTCTCTTAACGTTGCATCTCCATTAGTACTACTAATTTTTATTTTATTTCCATTTTGCTCAATCGCTTGAACTTGAGTTAGTTTTCTAAAAATAGATCCTTTACGTTTAGTTTCAAAACTAATCTGGGTGGTTAAATATTGTTTCTGAAGTTCATTCAAAGTACCATCAAACTCAATTTTTCCATCTTTTAAGATTAAAATCTGATCAGCTGTCTGTTGGATTTCTTCTAAATAATGACTCGTAATTAATATCGTTTTTCCTTCATTTTTCATTCGATCAACGTTAATCCAAAAATCTTGGCGAGCATTAACATCCATTCCTACGGTAGGCTCGTCGAGAAAAATCAAACTTGCATTGCTAACTAAAGTCATTGCAAAGGTAACTCGTCGCAACTGTCCACCCGATAAATCGTTCAAATAATGATGCGCTAAATCACTTAAATTTAATTCTTTTAATACCGTTTGGGGAGCTTTAGGATTAGGATATTGAGCTGCTACCTCCGCCAAAATTTCCCCAACTTTCACGCCAGGTAACTTTAAGTCACCTTGAAACATTGATGCGACTGATTGACTCATCCCTGGATGATGTCCTAAAATTGATACTTTCATATTTGTTTTTAATAAGCCTAATAAGATTCTTAAAAGCGTGGTTTTTCCGGCTCCATTTTCACCAATTAAACCAACAACTTTCCCCGGCTGGACTTCAAAGCTTACGTCTTGTAAAACTTGTTGATTGCCGTAGTTGAATTTTAAGTTATTTACGATGATTGCATTTGTCATAATTATTCCTCCATGCTTATATCATAGAAAATACCTTTTCGTTTCCCTAGTACTGTTTGTCACCAAAAAATATGACAAATGTCATACTTTCTAAGAACTTCTTAAGTTCACTTAACTCCAATGGATTTTCATAGACTTTAAGCTCCAACATCTGAATAATAATAGGAAAATAGTGACAAAATATTCTTTGGAGGACCCCAATGGAACAATACATTATTAATTTCGTAAACGACTTTGGTTATTTAGGAATTATTTTGCTAATTACACTGGAGAACGTCTTTCCCCCCATCCCTTCAGAAGTGATTTTGACTTTTGCCGGCTTCATTACCCTTTCTTCCAAACTTACCGTCTGGGGTAGTGTCCTTGCAGCAACGATTGGAGCGGTGATTGGGGCAGTGATTCTATATATTATTGGAAGTTATCTAACCGTCGAACGCTTAGGACGTCTAATCAGTAGCCGCCTTGGTAAAATCCTACGTTTAAAACATAGCGACGTTACCAAAACTCATAATTTCTTTGTCAAACATGGTTCCAAAACGATTTTCTTTGGCCGTTTTGTTCCCGTCATTCGGAGCCTAATTTCTTTACCAGCGGGTATGACTAGAATGCCTTGGAAAATCTTTGTTTTATTAACTACACTGGGAACGTTGATTTGGAATGTTGTACTCATTCTGCTTGGTCGACTGGCAGGTGAGGCTTGGTCCGAAGTATCAGCTACAATCGACTCCTACTCAAGCTTAGTTTTAATCGTTCTGATCGTGCTGTTTGCTGGATCAGCTATCGTCTACTATTTCAAACGAATTCGAGTAAAATCCTAACCTAGTAATCGCTTTCATGTTAGAATTAACCTAACTTATTCAGCTAGGAGGAATCATTATGCACAAGCATCTACCTACTAAGCGTCAAAAACAACGTCTTGCTCCAGTGGTGGCTTTCGAAATTACCGGTCTTTTTATTGCTTTAAAAGATATTATTACTGCCAAAAAATTCCGTCATGGGTCGCGTGGTCTGTGGTTAGCTTTAGTATTTATTCAACCTATCGGACCTTGGCTTTACTTCTGGTTAGGACAAGCTAAAACGGATTAATTGGTCCTAGGAAGAAGATGAATTTTTTTGAAAACTGCTGACGTCAAAAGACGTTTCTTTTGGCTTGTCATATCTATTATTTTAAATTCGGCGGCCAACGCTTTATCCATTGCTACGGATTTAGGTAGCGCCGTCTGGACGGGTTCTGCAGTGAATCTCTCACATTGGGTAGCTCATACCACCAGCCCTGCAATTGCTAATCACGTGATGGGAACGGTTTTAGTTTTATACGGAGTTTCAGTAGCTTTTTTGACCATGCTTTTATCGCGCCATTTGGATTGGGCTCGTTTTGCCCGCAACATTTTATTTGTTGTACCGTTTAGTTATCTCGTCCAATGGTTCACCCCTTTTTGGAGTGATACTTTAAAAATCAGCCAGTTGCAAGCTAATTTTCAACATCCTTGGCAGCTTTTAACTTCTGTTATTCTGGATATTATTGGTTTATTGGGCGTGGCTGTAGCTGTTTCACTCTATCAACGGGCAAATTTGATTATGCATCCCAACGATGATCTTTCCTACATTCTACGTTTTAGATATCTTCACGGTTTAGCCTCAGTTTCACAATGGGCTAGTTATGTCCCACCACTTATCATCACCGCTCTTAGCTGCTTTGCTAACGGCGGCCGATTATGGTCATTTGGTTTCGGGACCGTTTGGGCCTTTGTTACCCAAGGTTACGTTCAAGGTTGGTCCGATCAACACGTAGTTCCAACCTTTAGACATCATTTTTCATTTCAAAGTCCAAAAAAGCTTTGATAAAAGGGCGCATCCCATCGTGAATGCTAACAACCTTTTACCAAAGCTTTTTTATTTATTCAATGTTTTAATGATTTTTTTAGCAACAATTGTTGCATATTGCTTGGAACCATCAGGATTAGGATGGACATAATCTCCATAGAACCAACCAGATTGATTTTTAGAAGGTGTAAACCAGTCAATTACTGTCAAATTCTTGTATTGCTTAGTCGCTTTATCTAACGTCTTATTTACCGATCCTTCCCATGTCTTCGTTGGAACATGGACATTAACCCAGAAAATATGACGTTTAGAACCTACCGCATCTTCGACTGCTTTAACGTCCTTATCAGAAATCGGACCATTGGCCCCTAAATTAATTAGGACATTATCACTTAAAGTTTTTTGACGTTTTAATTCGGCAATAATACCAGGCGCTTCATCAACCTGCCGTCCAACTTTTGATGACATATAAGCTGTTGGAAAAATTTCCTGCAAGTCTGCTCCCGTATCTTCGAGAACGGAATCCCCCACTCCGGTTAATGGAGTTACGGCAGCAAATTTCATTTCTTGATCAGTCAACTGATACTTTTTAGCGATTTCTTTTTCTTGTTTCGTTAGTTTAGCCTTTTTTTGCTTCGTTTTGGCTGCACTAGTTTCCTTTTGTTTTTCCAAAGCTTCTTTGTTTTTCTTGTCGGCCTCTTTACTATTTTTAGCTAATTTAGTTTGTAATCCATCTGTTTTTTGAACCACTTTTTCTGGTGAAGTAACTGCACCAAATAGAGCAATTAAAACCACTAAAACAGCTGGAATTGCCAAGTATCGACGCCATTGTAAGTTAGATTTCAAATCAAAAATCTTTTTCACTAGTGCAAAAGTTTGCCGATAGTCAAATTTAGCTAGTGGAATTTCAATATAACGATAAGAAAGTTCACTAATTACTAAGATGATTACTAGTGGTGCTAAAGTGTTTAAAACTGGATGAGCCGCAATATTAGTAACTTTTTGTTCGTAAAAAATCATTACTGGTAGTTGATACATATAAATCCCATAAGACCGACTTCCCAACCATTTGAATACAGGATTAGTCAACAGGCGATTCCACATAAACGACGGATGAGCGATGATCGCAATCATTAAAACGGCCAGAATAGAGAATATGAAAATTCCACCATAATATGGCGTTGCGGTGGTCCCCGGCATAGTAAAGAATGTAATTCCCATGACTAGGATTAATATACCACCCAGTATATTAGCAATTAAATTAGTTCTCGCATTTAGCGCTTTTTTCAAGCGAGTCGACGGCCAAATAAAAGCTAACGCTGCTCCAATCAAAAATGGTGCAACTCGTGTGTCTGAACCATAATAAACTCGATTAACTGTATCTGGATGATAGAGAATGGTCATCAGCATCGATGAAATGATACTAAGAGAAAATAGAATTCCACTCGCTTGAACACGACGTTCTCCAAAAATTTTCAATAATACTATCAGTATCAATGGCCAAATAAAGTAGTACTGGGCCAACACCGATAAATACCATAAATGCGTGAATGGTGATTCTCCATTGTAGCGATCAAAATAGGACTGCCCATTATTTACAAGCCACCAGTTATACACAAATACTAAATTAGTCCAGATAATATTTCTAATATGGGATAGTAGGTTTTGCGCAAAAAGTGTCATATAGGCTGTACTTGTTACCAAAACCATAACTAGGGTCGGATATAGTCGACGTAATCGCCGAATGTAAAAAGAACCCAATTTTATTTTTCCGGTTCGATCCCATTCTTGTATAAAAATATCTGTAATCAGATAACCCGAAACGGCAAAAAAGATGGGAACCCCCAAATATCCTCCAGGAACGGTAAAAGACATCAGATGGTAGAAAATAACTCCTAGCAATGCCATCACTCGTAGTCCATCGAAGCCTGTGATATAGCGTCGTTCTCCTACATTCTTTCGCTCAATCTCAATAGAAGTCCCATGTAAGTCAGATCTTCTCATCTTTTCGCACCTCTAACATTTAAATAAACCAAATTTTATTCCCCACAATCTATTCCTCGGAATACCCAAATGCTGCGTATTCTTAAACTTGTTAAAGTACCGGCTTTAGACCCTTATCTATGCGTTATTTATAATGTTCTCACTTTTTTTATTAAAAGTTCAAAAAGCACTTAATTATTATGACACAACTTTAACATTATTGCTGTTATAAATAACGAAGTTACTAAATGAATTTAAATTAACGATTACCTAATTCACTTTTCGCGCTTAAATTTTGATGATAAGATTAATTTAACTTTGTCTTAAGGAGTGATTATTTTGAGAAAAATTGCAGTATATTGTGGGGCAGCCGCCGGCAACAATCCAACCTACGCTAACAGCGCCCGTAAGTTAGGTAAATGGATGGCTAGTAATAATATTGGCTTAGTTTACGGAGGTGGGCAATTTGGTTTGATGGGATTCATCGCCAAAACTGTCATTGAAAATGGTGGTCATGTCGATGGTATTATTCCTGAAAATTTAGCAGCACGGGGCGCAAGCTATCAAGCTGTCTCAAATCTCCAAGTAGTCAAAGATATGTCAATTCGTAAGCAATTAATGATGGATATGGCAGATGGTTTCATTGCCTTACCTGGAGGTCCCGGCACGTTGGAGGAAATTTCTGAAGTATTTTCTTGGTCTTTAATTGGTGACAATAATAAGCCATGTGTCCTTTTCAATACTAATCACTACTATGATAATCTTCAAAACATGTATGATCATATGGTGGTCGAAGGTTTTCTTACCAGTCAAGCTCGGCAAAAGCTCCTTTTCAGTGATTCCGTTGAACAAATTGCAGAATTTATGGACACCTATGTTCCACCAAAAATTCGTGAATATTAACCCGATGATGCGCATCTAGCGCATTTTTTTGTACAAAATTCCTATTTCAGCATCATTACAATTAAACCAATGGTAATAATTATTCGAATTATAAAATGATTCCAATTGATATTGAAAAAAATTAGTTGTCCATTAATTAATGCCACTGGTAACGCCAATATCAATCCGATAATTCCCAGCCACGGTTGAACCAACGTCAAAATCATCAAGGCACCTACAATAACATTTAAAGCTGTAATCCATGTTTCAACTTGTACCCCAATCCTGTAGGCACTAAAAATCAAAAAACCGCCGTATAACATCGTTAATATAATTCCAATCATATGTAGCATAGGGGTCCACTCCTTATTATTTCTAATAGAAAACGCTTTCTGAAACTATTGTAACAATTTATCTAGCATATTGGCGAAAAACTTTGTAGTTGACATTCTACTCCCTTATCTATATAGTTAGTTACACAAGTAATTAAGTGATTCAGGAGGAGGATTTTTATGATTAATCAACCAATCGTTAGCGTTTCGGGTTTACGTAAAACTTACGGGGGGAAAAACGAAAAACAATACGAGGCATTAAAAGGAATTGATTTTAATGTTGAACAAGGCGAATTTGTCGGAATCATGGGGGCTTCCGGCTCTGGTAAAACAACTTTGCTCAATATGCTTGCTACCTTAGACCAACCTACTAGTGGTAAGGTCATGATTAATAGTCAAGATGTTACTACCCTTAAAGGCGACAAAATTGCGGATTTCCGGGCAAATGAAATTGGATTTATTTTCCAAGATTTTAATTTGCTAGAAACGCTAACAGCTGAAGAAAATATTGCGCTTCCTCTATCACTTCAAGGGGTTAAAAAAAGTGCCATTAACCAAGCGGTTACTGCTGTGGCTGAAACACTATCCATTCAAGACCTTTTAAAGAAGTATCCTACAGAACTTTCTGGTGGACAAAAGCAACGAGTAGCAGCTGCCCGTGGAATTGTCCACAAACCAGCACTGTTATTAGGAGATGAACCAACTGGAGCACTTGATTCTAATAGTGCTCGTGAGTTGCTTGAACTTCTAACCGACATTAATCAAAAACAAAACGTTTCTGTTTTACTCGTTACTCATGATCCCTTTTCAGCTAGTTTCTGTAATCGGATTTTGTTCATTAAAGATGGCGTTATTGGTCAAGAAATACGTCGCAACGGAGTTTCACGGACTGAGTTTTACCAAGATATTCTTGAAAAACTCGGAACTTTTGAACAATAGGAGGCGAACACATGCTATCTAGACTCGCACTCTCAAATATCAAAAATCGATTACGGGACTACATCGTTCTCTTGACCGGCCTTGTAATGTCTTCCGCTATCTTTTATATGTTTGCCAACTTGGCAACCAACGAAAGCTTTATTAAAAGTAATACTACTTTTAGATTCGCTGTTCCTGTTTTTTATTTTGGTGAGGTATTACTCGTAATTATCACTTTAGTTTACGTCATGTACGCTAATTCATTCTTATTAAACATGAGACTTCACGATTATGGTTTATTTATGATGTTAGGAGCCAAAAAACGTCGTGTAGGAACATTGATGGTTTTCGAAACTTTAGTCGTTGGTGCCATTGCTACCGCAATCGGTTTACTGCTGGGAATTGGTTTAACAGGGGGACTTTCTAAGTTACTATTCTCACACCTTGGAATTGCGCTTCATCATTTTAACCCATTCTATTTTAAAGCAGTACTGACAACCATTGTTTTATACTTAGTACTTTTTATCATTGCCGCAATTTTTAATCTTCAATCATTAATTCGTACTCCGGTACTCAAATTGCTTAAACAAAATGATACAGTTAACAAAATTAAGGCTCATGGAATTGGGCTTTACTTTGCGGGAATATTTGGAGTAATTTTAATTGGAATTGGTTACTATGCTCTAGCTCAAATTGCAACTTTCCAATTAACTTCTATTCCAATTGCTCTAGTTACTATCGTGCTAGGTAGTTATTTAATTTTCCACTCAAGCATGATCCTTATTATCGAACGTCTTAAGAAATCTAATTGGGCACGTCGTAAATTAAACAACTTTACTTTATCTCAAATTATGTTCCGCGTTCAGGATTATACTAAGATTTTAACAATTACGTCCCTCTTGTTCGCCTTAGCGTTAGGGGCCATTACCGTGGGCTCTGCGTTCAATCGTCAAATCGATTCATTGGCTAAAAGTAATAGTTCCTATACTATTGCTATTAACAATCCAACAGCTAAAGAGCAAGGTTTGATCGAACAATTATCTGATCGTACAGTCGTTAAATATGACCAAAAGTTTAGTGGTAACCACGTTATCTATAATGAAGATCAATTTGCTCAACATCCATATAAGATTGTTGAAACAACTCAAAGTAAGTCTGGTACTATGAATACGTATAAAAACGTTCCAGTTTCTGTCAGCAAGCTTAAAAAAGAAGTTAGCAGCCAATTTGATTTTGTAAGTTTAGGTGGTTCTGTTTTAGACACGGCTCCTAAATTCTATGCCACAAACGATTTTAATAAAATTAACGCCAAAAAAGGTTCTGTTAGTTTAATTACGGTTAAAAGTATTGCTGAGAACCGTACTGTTTTAGAGAAGTTAAACCATCTCCAACTTAAAGCTTATCCAACAATGGATGAAACCGGCATTGGTGCTGGTACTTTCCCTGCCTTCTTAATGATTAGTGGGATCTATGGTGGACTAGAATTTATCGGCTACTTCTTAGGAATTGCATTCCTAGCAATGCTAGCAAGTTGCTTGATGTTCAAGATTCTTTCTGGAACTCAACAAGACCGGATTCGTTATAACTTGCTAACTAAGGTTGGTACTCGTCGTTCTCTACTAAACCAAAGTATCAATCGTGAAATCTTTGTGCTATTTGCACTTCCAGGTATCCTAGGAATTATTGATGTACTCTTTGGACTCCAAATGTTTAAGAGCTTCTTCAATAATAATCCTTATCAAAACATCCAATATCCAATCATAATTTTTGTTGTACTATATCTGTTGTATTACTTCCTAACAACTTGGTTATATAAATTAATCGTATTGCCTAAAAAGAAATAAAAAAAAAGGTGAACCCATAGAGGTTCACCTTTTTTTATATCCTAGTATTCAATTATTTAACTTGATGTCCTTCAGCCACATACTGGTCCATATCATTCTTAGGAACCATGCTACCACCCGTCGCCCAAACAATATGGCTAGCATTTTCCATTGGATAATCCTGTTCCAATTGAGCTTGAACGTCATCTAAAATCGTAAAACCAGAAGCAGCTGATGGTTCAACATCCACATTTTCTGAGTCATGCAATTCTGCAACATTCTTCATCATCTTTTGATCATCAAAAGTTTGAATTCCATATAATAATGTATCCATCATCTTACCAGCAATTCTAGATGGACGCCCAACAGCAAGACCGTCAGCCTTAGTTACTCCATCGATTCCAGCATCATAAACTGAAATTTGATCATTTAAGCCAGTCATCATTCCTAGCGAAACTGATGGAATATGAGTTGGCTCCGCAAAAATTGGATGAACGTTTTCGCCAATAATCTTCTTTAGACCAAAGGCTACACCACTAGGGCTACCACCTACTCCAGCAGGTAGATATACAAATAATGGATGTTCTTCATCAACTTTGATATTTTGAGCCTTCAATTGAGCTTGAAGACGAACTGCAGCAACCGAATATCCCAAGAATAAATCGTACGACCCTTCATCATCGATGAAGTAAGCCATAGGATCTGCTTCAGCAGATTTACGTGCTTCTGTAATAGCATGAGTGAAATTGTCGTTATATTCAACAACATTAACGCCCTTTTCACGTAACATATCCTTCTTCCATTGAGCGGCATCGCTCGACATATGTACGCTAGTTCTAAAACCTAGTTTGCAAGCTACAATACCAATCGATAGTCCAAGATTTCCCGTTGAGCCCACGACAATTCCATATTGTCCAAATAAATCCTTGAAGCGTGGTTCATTTAATTTAGCATAATTATCACCATATACAATTTCACCGTGTTTCATTGCTACTTTTTCGGCAAATTTCAACACTTCGTAGATTCCACCACGTGACTTAATTGAGCCCGAAATTGGTAGATAATTATCAGCCTTAAGATACAAATCACCCTTAACTTGGTTTTGAGCTTCGGCATTTAAAACAGCCTTCATCTTATCCATTTTGAGCAAAGGGGATTCTAAAATTCCATGTGTTGGTAAAGTTTCTGGGAATGCTACCTCAAAATAAGGTGCAAACCGTTGAAAACGAGCTTCAGCATCGAAGATATGTTCAACTCCAACCGGTAATTCAGCTTCCTTTTTATAATTCAGGTTCTTCCAAAAAATTGGTTCGTAAGCTTGCATCTGCTTAATCGCTGGATATTTTTTGCTTAGAGCATCAACATCAATCATAATTTTTTATCTCCTCGTTATTGTATTCACATTTAGTATACAACGCCTAGAATGCTTTGCTAACCCCTATTTCAAGAATTAATGTATTCATTCACAAATTCTTCTTTAGTTTTAATTTCTTTACCAGAGTTAACAATCATCGCGTGAAAATTTTTCCATTCTTCATCGGTTAAATTAATTGCTGCTTCAACTTCTTTTTTGGCCTGTTCATACTTAGATGGTAATGGATGTCCCATCCACTCAAAAATTCGTTGGCTATATTTATCAGCTATAAAACCTGCATGGTCAAATGCATACATCATCAAATAGTCCGCCGTTTCTGGACCAATCCCCACCAAAGCCAATAATTCTTTACGTAGGCGCAACGTTGGCAATGCTCCAATTTTTTCGATTGAAAACTGATATTTTTGTGCCCAAGTTAGGACATTTTGGATGGTTTGCGATTTTCGCGTATAAAAACCGCTGGGACGGATTTGAATTTGTAACGCTTCATTACTAAGCCGCAAAATCCGATGTGGATCAAAATTAAAGTTGTTCTTTAAATTCATTAAACTTGGTGCGACATTGACCCAACTTGTATTTTGGACTAGGATGCCACCATAAACTACTTCCCATGGCGATTCTTGCCACTCTTCCAACCACGGCTGTTTACCCATTTTCTGATACATCATCTTGTAAATCGTTGGAATTTCCATGTCAGTCTCCTCCCTCTATGTATTATAATTCTTTTCCAAAAAAACACTATAAATCTAAAATTAGCGTTAGAATATACTTGGAAACAACTATAAGTTTTTAAGGAGAATTTAAATATATGATTGAAAAAGCTTGTACAACTGTTCTAGTCGGAAAAAATGCTTCAATTGACGGCTCAACTATGGTTGCCCGCAATGACGATACATTTTTACCACTAGCTCCACATCGTTTTTATATGCATCCCGCTGAAACAGGTGTAGACGAAACCATCGTTTCATCTCAAAATGGTTTCACAGCCAAATTACCAGCTAACGGATATCGCCATAGTGCCGTTCCTAATATTGATCCCGATAAAGATGGTATTTACGACGAAAGTGGTTTTAATGAAAAAAACGTAGCCATGAGTGCTACGGAAAGTGTTTACGGTAACCCAAATACTTTGGCTTACGATCCTTTGGTTCCTAATGGTTTAGCTGAAGATACAATGCCTACGATGGTCCTACCATACATCGATTCTGCTCGAGAAGGCGTTGAATATTTAGGAAAATTAATCGCTAAATATGGTTCACCTGAAGGTAACGGTGTGATTTTTAGTGACAAAAATGATGTTTGGTACATGGAAATTGTTACTGGTCATCATTGGGTAGCTCAACGAATTCCTGATGATTCTTATGCGGTAGCTGCCAACCAAGTTGCCATTCAACAAGTCGATTTCGATGATCCAGATAATTTCATGTGGTCAGATGGCATCCAAGAATTTGTTGAAGAACATCATTTAAACCTTGATCACGAAGGCTGGAATTTCCGTCGTATTTTCGGTACAGATACAGAAAAAGACCGTCATTACAACACTCCTCGTGTTTGGTATGGCCAACATTATTTGAATCCAGAGATTGAACAAGACCCACAATCTTCAGACTTACCATTTATTCGTCAAGCTAGCCGTAAAATCACCGTGGAAGATGTCGGTGCCATTTTAAGTTCACACTATAACGAAACTAAGTACGATCCATTTGGTCATGGTGCTGACGCTGATCGATTGAAGTTCCGTCCAATTTCAATGAACCGTACTCAAAATTCTCACGTACTTCAAATTCGTAATGATGTCCCCGAAGATCGTTCAGCTATCTTCTGGCTAAACTTCGGGGTTCCAGCATTCAGCCCTTACGTACCTTTCTTCAATAATGCGACCGATACAGATCCTAGCTATCGTGCTACTAAAGCTACTATGAACCTTGATGACGCTTACTGGATGTATCGTGCCGTTGGCTCAGTAGTTGAAGGACACTACAGTAACTTCATCCAAACCAACGTTGATTACGTCACCGCCTCAAAAGAGTTCCTTCGTGGACGCGTTGCTGAAATTGATGCTCAAGCTGCTAATCTACAAGGCGATGCGCTAACTCAATTCTTAACAGAAGCCAACCATGCTACTGTTAAAGCAATGAAAGAACGTACGATGAACCATTTCAACGATTTGTTAGCTTCTGGTTTGTTATTATCAAAACTAACCTTTAACATGGATAAAAATCTCTAATATAAAAAATGATGAACGCTAAACCTTAAAGTTTAGCGTTCATCATTTTTTGTTTTATAAGATGTATTCACCAGCTATGCGCACCAGCGACGTCATTTCTTTTTTAGCTGTTTTGAGCCCCACATTCCCCCGACCATCTGGATGATTATCACTCAGAATGGATATCAAATAGAGATGTCCATTAACTTCGACAGCCCCAATCGAATTCATAATCCAACTTCCAGATAAGGTCCAGCCGTTTTTATTGGCTAAGAAATTAGGTGTATCGCTAAAGCCCTTGATTCCCCACTGTTGTTTTGAATTAACTTGAAACATCTCTGAAATAATATAATTGCGACCTGTACGACTAATTTTGCTCGACTTTACAAAAAGATGTTTCAATAATTTAATGTAATCTTCGGAACTAACTGTTGAAAGCCACCACTTACTACTAGCTTGACTATGATCCATCCCCAGTCTAGCAAAAGTAGCATTTAATCCGCTAACTCCACCAATTTTTTTAAATATAGCCGTAGCATCAGCATTACTACTCTGACGAATCATTCCCGCAACTAATTTTTTATCACTAGCTGTTAATTTAGCATCTTGATGGAGTAATCCAATTAAAATTGGAACTTTAACGGTACTTGCTGTATACATTTGGCTAATCTTGCCTTGACTCCAACGATACGTTTTTGCTTGGCGACATCATAAATGGTAAAATCAAAATTTTCATTTTTTAAATCAGTATTCGTTTGGCTTAACTTGCCAACTTTTTTATCCATATATTTACTAAATCCTGAATTTGGTGCTTGTTTGGTTGTAATGTGCGTTGTAGTCTCAGAGCGCGGGTGTAAAAGATGGTGCACTTCTACAATCAATAATGTGATCGAAAATATAATTAGCAAAAATCCCGTCAACCAGATTTTCCCTTTGCGATTTAATCGCCTACCGTGAAATGTCACTCATCTATACCCCTTTAAAATTATATATGCCAGTTCGATTATAACCAGCAATTAACGTCTATACAATGTTTATTTTTTGTAACATTTTCCCAAATTTAAATAATTTAATTACTGGTATTAAATTTACTTGAAAAAACAAAAAAAACTGGAATAAGCATAATTAATACGCTTACTCCAGTTTTTAAAAGGTGAATTTATAGGCCTTAGGATTTTACTTTAACATTTGTTCTGCAGTTTTCTTGAGCTCTGCATCGTTCATATTTTCCCACTTTTTGGCCTCCGCAATGGTCTTCATCGTATCATGACCGTTGTCATCCATTACATGATTCCACATTGCGTCTCTTAATGGCGTTTGATCGTTACTCCAGTCAAATACCTCTGTCATCTTTTGATCAAGAAGTTCTGTCTTTAATGTTGTTGCCATATTAAAAGCCTCCAAAATGCGTGGGTGAACATCATCTGATAATAATGATGTCGTTCATTTTTGTTGCACCCCACGACTATGTTATAACACCAGTTTTAAATTTTGTTAAATAAAAAGCCACAGCTTTTTTATAGTTGTCCCCAAATTCTATCTTTTAAGGACACTATATTTCTGCCGTGACTTTTAAACTTTAGTTATTTTCTGTAAAGATAGGTTCGTGAATTGTTTCTACGTATTGCGCTGCTTTTGGTGTTACATACATGTCTTCACCATCTTTTTGAAATAGCTTAGCCGCACTTAATTTGTCCATTGCTTGTCGAACAGTTGCTTCATCCAAACCTTGTTTTACGTAATTAATTTTTAGATGTTGGGCTTTCCCAGCTGCATTAGTAAATTCTAAGTCTAATAGTTTCATAGTTACTCCTCCAAAATTTTTAAGCTTGATATATGAATGCCAATTGGTTTATTTAGTTTTGATTACTTTTCTAAGATAACTTTTTCAGTTGTTGTAATTTGAGCATCAGTTACATTATCAGTAGACACCATTTCAAGTGTTTTAGCCAGTTCCGTTACTTGTTCGGCAGTGACTGTTTGCGCCACGTTTGAAAAAGCTCTTCGAACCCCTTTTTCATGATCTGGGCCTTCCATTGTGATACTGATTCCTGTTTTCAACCAAGTTTTAACCATGTTTTCATCCTCATTTCTTATCATTTAATATAAGTGTCGCGACGACTTACACTTACTAATAACGAATCAAAATTAAAAATGTAAACTAAATCTATTAAATTTTTTATATCTTATTTGGATAAACTACTATGTTAAGCTTTGATGACTTTTAATAGCTAACATAGATTTTAAGTTAATCTCCTTTTATAATTAGTTTATTAGAACAATAAGTATCAATGTCTACCAAATCAAAGGAGAAAATATTTATTATGAGTAGCGTAATTGGAACTTTACTTATTATCGCTATTGCGGGGTTACAGTACCTCTGCAGTCGTATTAAATATAAATATTCAGGTGCAGTAATTCCAATTTTATTTGCGGGCAGTATGCTGTACTATTATTTAATTGCTCAAAAAGCTAGTTTCTGGGCCTTTTTAATTATTCTCGTTGTGGGAGAAATTCTCCTCCTCAGCATTTGGGACAATCAATATCAAAAAAATGAACAAAAGACCGAACAGACCCACCTTCGTAAAAAATAGCCCTCCTCTGTATCACACCTATAGTTCTTACTTTATGTCTCTAGCTTCCTGGATCATCTTGCATATAAAACAACATTTATTGTAGGAAAGTGTGCTTAAATTTGAGTTTAAGTGGTTGGCAACCTTTTTATTGAAACTTAACTTAATTTGGTTGATAATATAGAAAGAAATTTAACAACATCACCATGTTTGTTTAAACACGGCGCTGGTTATGGAGGAAAATAATGGACATTAATCTTGATTTTCCGTTAGGATCATCAATTATAAATTTGGTATTGAGTCATCGAAACCTCGCCACCAAAGAAATTCGCAAACTTGGACTTTATCCGGGGCAAGATTTAATCCTGGTAGAGCTATTGCGCAAAGATAACCGCTCACAAAATGAGCTGGTTAAAGCGCTCTGTGTGGATCATTCAACGATTGCTAAATCTGTAAAAAGATTACTAAAAGCTGAAATAATTAATGCTCATAAATCTACTGAAGATAAGCGGGTAACCATAATTAGTTTGACCGTTAAAGGTAAGGCGTTAGCTATTCAGGCCGCTAAGGTATGGAACGATGTGGAAAAAACCGCTTTTAAAGATTTTTCGCCAGCAGATATTAAAGAGTTTATGCAATATTCACAACATATAGCAAAAAATTTTACGGATAGAAGTTTAGAACTAAATGATAGATAATTTTAATTGCATCTCTTTCTAGCTGATACCCAGAGTTCATCTTAAAAATAAAAGCAATCATTACCTCCGCATTTTTAAAATGTTGGAAACGATATGATTTCACGTGAAACCTATCTAATTTCTCACATATGGGGGATCATTTGGTTGACAGCGTTTTCAGTTCGAGGTATATTGTAGGTGTACTAGAACATAGGTTTCCCAGCCCATAATTGCTCTAGTATGGGTATTGAATGAGCCTTTCAAGTACCCTATTAGTGCTCATATACCCTTCTTACCCAAAGAGTGGATCTGCTTCCCCAGATCTACTTTTTTTGTTGCTTTAGAATTTATATTTGTGCGTAATTTAATCAGACTGAATTATTTAAAAAAATCATCATTATACCCTATTAACCATTGACAGCGTTTCCAACTTGAAGTATATTATAGATAATCTAATGGATGTAGGTAACTCCCTAAGCCGATTATCATCCATTAGATATTCTTACCCTAGTTGCGTAGTACTTCCCGAAGCACAGCTTTCCCAAACTACGTGACGTAATATTCTTACCCAAAGAAACACCCATCTACTTCCCTAGATGGGTGTTTCGCTGTCTCTACTGCTTTATTCCTCACTTCTTTCCGAGTTCCTAACCTTAATCTAGGACGTTTAAGGTTATTACTTCATTTATTAAAAACTTCCTACGCCCTAAACAATCAAAAAGACGTATAAGAGGTTTGGGTTATCCTCTACTACGTCTTTGTAATAATTATTATCCAACCACTTTTTCGCCATTTAGGTATGTCTTATCTAGCTTCATTTCTCGGTCTAACACAATAAAATCAGCATCGCGGCCTGGTAAAATGTGTCCACATTTGCCCCCAATTCCTGCGCTATCGGCCGCATTTGCGGTGGCCATCTGTATAGCTTGTTCAGGAGTAACTACATTCCAATCAACCACGTTCTTTATGGCGTCTTTTAATAGTAAGATACTGCCTGCTAAACTATGACTGCTATCTTTCAAACGAGCCGTACCGTTTTGCACAATAACTGGAAATTCTCCTAAAATATAGTCGCCATCTGGCATTAAACCAGCTTTCATACAGTCCGTAACTAAAGTTACCTTACTAGGAGTTTTGGCATCCAGTAGAATCTTGACTACATATGGATTCACATGGTGCCCATCACAAATTAATTCATCTGTTACACCTTGTAAGCTTAGAGCTGCACCTGCCATACCAGGTTCGCGATGATCTAATCCACTCATCCCATTAAATGTGTGAGTGAACATGGTTGCCCCAGCCTCAACACAAGCCTTGGCCTGTTCAAAGGTTGCATCACTGTGTCCTAAAGCTACCGTAACCCCTTCAGAGCTAATTTGAGCCGTAAATTCTACTGCACCATCACGCTCTGGTGCAATCGAAATTTTACGAATCATGCCATTAGCTGCTGCTTGCCATTCGTGAAATTCTTCAATACTAGGGTTTTCGAAGTATTTCGGATTTTGAGCCCCTTTATGTTTTTCAGTATAATATGGTCCTTCAAAGTGAATACCTTGAACTTTAGCCCCTTCAAAATGATCAAGGTTCTTGCTAATTACTTGAACCACTTCTTTCAACTGTTCTGAACTAGCCGTTAAAGTCGTTGGCAGCCACGAAGTTACCCCACATTTTAGTAGCCCATTAGCCATGGCCTCAATTCCTTCAGCACTTGCATCCATCACATCGTGATTCAACAAGCCATGAATATGGGTATCCACTAGCCCAGGAGCTATCCATTTATCACTATATTCTACGATATCTCCATCTGGTTGATTTTTTTGATATCTACTAAATTTACCATCAACAACTTGGAGATAACCTCCCATTTCTACATTACTACCTAAAAAGAATTTTTCTGCATGAATATAATATTCCAAACTTCTCGCTCCTATCCTTCAAAATCGTGAATTGTTACACCTTTTACTACTCGGTTAACTGTCCCCGTTGCTGAAGGAGTGTCCGGTGTATTCTTAACCTTGATTGATGATAGTAAGGAGATCGTTTGAGCAAACATTACATCAGGGAAGGCCATATAACCATCTGGGATAGAATCATCTCCATTAGCAAAATTAAAGTTGCTACCTGTAAAGTTGTGGGCTGATTGAACACCGATGCCCATAACGACTGGTGCAATCTCGTCTCCTGCCACTTCTTCAAGAATATCCACATCATACTGACGAGTGTAAGCATTGTTGCTAACGAAATCAAAGAGGAGTGTCTTACTATTAACAAATGACTTAGGACCGTGTCGGAAGCCCATCGAAGTATCAAAAACGGTCACTTTTTGTCCAGCTGTTAGTTCCAAAACCTTCAATTGTGCTTCACGAGTTAGTCCACCCAATGCACCAGATCCCAGATAAACGATTCGTTCAAAATCGGTATCAACCAATTTCTGAATATCATCAACCCGGTCAATCACTTCATGACCCATTTTACTGATGGCGTTAACATAAGTTTCTTTCTGTTCATCAGAATGTTGAGCATCGAAAACTAATAACGTTGTGAGTAACATGCAGCTAAAACTACCAGTCATTGCAAAACCTTTATCATTGGAACGTGCTGGTTGCATTAGAACTAAGTTTTTATCATCTTCTTGGGCATGGAGCGCAAGTTTACCTTCTGGAGCACATGTAATGGTTATTTGATATAGATGTTTAACGTACTTTTCAGCTATATCTACCGTTGCTACACTTTCGGGGCTGTTACCACTTCTTGCAAACGAAACTAAAATCGTTGGTGTATCTTTTTCAAGATATTGTTTAGGGGTAGAAACAATTTTAGTTGTATCGATTGCTTCAAAACGGAAATGGTTTCGATCACCATTTTCAGTTAAGTATGGCATCGCTGTATCTCCAACATAAGCTGAAGAACCAGCACCGGTAAAAATAACTCGTACCGGTTCGTTGAATTCGTTTTCAATCTTTCCTAAAAAAGCATCAATTGCTTGCTTCTTTTCTTGGTAGATTTTAAAAGTTTCTAACCATAGTTCTGGTTCTTGTTGTATTTCACGAGTTGTTATAACAGCACCCATTTGGGTTAATTCATTATCAGTCATTTTGTACATAGTGGGAATTCTCCTCTCATCCATCAATGCTTATACTTAATGTTATAAACAAATTGGTCACCACGAGCGCTACTAATGGTATATTCAATGATTTCATTTTTATGATTGTATGTTGTTCGACGGAGCATGAATCCTGGTGAATTAGGTGCAATCTTTAATAAATCGGCATCTTTATCACTAATAATCCCTACTGAAAGCATTTCATCTGCTAGACGAACTTTTTCACCATAGTCTTCTAGAAAAACATTATAGAGCGCACGTTGTTTCGTTTCTAACTCATAAATTGACAGATTCTCAAATTTTTCAGCAGGAAGGTAAGTTCGATCAATCATCATTGGCATTCCATCCGCCAAACGGAGCCGTTTGAGTTTAACAATGGGATCTCCAACATTAATTCTTAGCTTGCCACTAAAATATTCATCGGCTTTACGCTCTGACATTTCTATGATCTTTGTTTCCGGTTTGCGACCAAGCGATTTCATTTGTTCTGTAAAACTATATTCATCACCAATTTTAGTCGTATCATCCATCCAACTTGCTACAAAAGTCCCCTTACCATGCTGGCGGTAAATATACCCAATGTTTTCTAGTTCACTTAAGGCTTCGCGAACCGTATTACGGCTCACTTCATACTTTCTCATAATTTCACGTTCGGATAATAATTTGTCATTTGGTTTATAGTTATTTTTAATTTGTTTTCTTAATTCATCAACAAGCTGTCCATATACAGGTTGCTTTTCATTATAGTTAAATCCCATGGTTTGATTACCACACTTTCTAAATCTGATTCATAATTTATATGATATACCAAATTTAGGTTTTGAGTGGCAATTAATGTTAAGCTTTACCGATTATGCCAAGTGCTGATAGCACAACTGCCACGATAATCACGATAAAGATAGCTTTTGTTGAAGTCATTCTCTTTCGACCAAGCATCCAATAGATTGCTCCAACAATTAAAGCAGGGACCAATTTTGGCATGATCATATCAATCTTATCTTGTAAGTTAACGGTCATCTTCCCTAAATGTGCTACGAAAATCACATGAGTATTAACCATAGTAGCTGCTAAAGCACCTACGACATAAACTCCAAGTAACGTTGCTGCATCCGTCAAAGCATTTAGCTGTCCTTGCATTTCATTAACTAAACTTACCCCTTGTTTGTAGGCAAATTTCAGTTGAATCCAGCGGAACCACATAATAACGAAGTTAACTAACATCCATAAAATAGCACCTACAACGTTACCTTGAACCGCCATATTAGCAGCAATTGCTCCCATAATAGCAGGTACCAAAGCGGCAAAAATTGAATCACCAATTGCGGCAAAAGGTCCCATTAAACCAGCTTTAATTCCCGCAACGGTTTCAAGTGAATTAACACCTTCTTTTTCTTCAATCGCCATATCAATTCCTGAAATAATAGTATTAAAGAAGTTACTTGTATTAAAGAATTGATTTTGCATTTTCATCATTTTTTTCAGCTCGGGAGTATGGTCACCATACATTTTACGGAGCTGGGGAAGAATTAAGTAAAGATAACCGGATCCTTGCATACGTTCGTAATTCCATCCAACTTGGTTGAATAAGAGGCTACGGATATTCATTTGCTTAAAGTCTTTATCAGTTAATTTATAATTAGTCTTATTAGAGTTCGTCGCCATGAATCTCACCATCCTGTTCATCTAAATCTGTTGCACCAGCATTTTGTTTAGGTTGTGCAGCTACTAAATTGCTTTCTTTAACGGAACGATTGTACTGCATTGCAGCTAGCGCAAAACCAATCAAAGCAATTCCTAACATTGGAAGGTTTGCGAAAACGGTCGTGAACTTTGCATTCATTCCGGCAATAGTTGTGCCAAGTAGGGTTACATTGCCATAAATTGTTGAAAGCATTGCTGTGATAACAAAACCTAAAATTAAGTATGGCCAATGTTTTTTTACTGGTAGATAACGAAGCAAGATAGCAAAACCAACGGCAGGAAGAAGCGCACCCGCAGTTGCAAGACCGTTACTCAACCAAGCTAAGTTGGTATTCATATAATCTACAGCCGTACGTACAAATGGACCACCAAACGCAAGTGCTAGAAATACAGGAATACCACGTGATAATGTCCATGGAAGATATCCATAAAGGTAATTTCTTTCTATACCACTGTAATTTTCTTCGTCAATTAATTTATCAATTCTGTGTTGGAAGAAAGTATTAGCGAAACGTGCAACAATATCAGTCTGAATCATCAAACTAGCAACCGGAACCCCTAAAGCTGCAACCGCAACTTCGGGTTTCATACCCGTCCCAATCGCAAAAGCCGTAGCCATAACTGTTCCTGAGTTTGCATCAATTTTAGAAGCTCCTCCAAAAGTTCCTACCCCAAGCACGGTTAATTGCAAACTACCACCAATGATCAAACCCGTTTTAAGATCACCCATTACTAAACCGGCAATAATCCCGGCCCAGATTGGTTGACTTAAACTAGTTTGGAGCGTTAACTCATCCATAATCTGGTACATTGAATAAATTGTTAAAATAATTACTTGCCATATTGCAATACCTGAACCCATAAGAACGCCTCCTTCTTATTTTTTAGTATCAAATTTTTTCAAAATTGCCATAAAGTCATTGGCTTGATCACCAGGAACCATTTGCTGAGTGATTTTAATTCCTTTTTCATGTAGTGCCTTAAATGCATCTACATCGTCTTGCACTACATTAATAGAATTAGTGATTTGAGTCGTCTCATCCGTCTGTGACATATTTCCGACGTTAATCGTTTCTAACTTCACTCCGTCGTTAACCAAGTCCAATAATACTTGTGGCCGTTTAACCACAATAAATACTTTTTGCGAATCATAGCCGCCACGCTTAATATGATCAGCAGCTACCTTTTCAGAGAGCACACTCAAATCAATACCAGCTGGTCGAGCTAATTTCAAACCCGATTTTTCAATATCGCTTGCAGCCACTTTGTCATCAATCACCATAATTCTTGTTACACCGAGCTTCGTTGTCCACAAATTGGCTACTTGTCCATGGATTAGCCGTCCATCAATTCGTACCGCTGAAATTGTCATACTACTCACTCCTTTGTTTTCTCAAAACTATGCTAATAAAATTACTGTTTCTAAGCCTTTTAGTTGATATGGGATGGTTAATACATCATGCTCAATCCATTCCGGTTTAACCGCTAACTCTTGAAGTTTTGCTCCTTCATGGAAGTAAAGTTTCCAATCTTGTTGTTGCTTAGTTTTAGATAAATGAATTTGAATTTGTTTTTGATCATCAATCGTGAAATTTGAAAGTACAATTTGATTTGAAGACGCCGTAATCTTAGTTCCAGCCATATCAACTACGTAATCTATATCCGTAGTTTTATTTAAAATAAGTTTTAAAAGCTTAGCTTTAATTGAATAATATTGCGATTCCCAACCATATTTAGGGTCGGTATTCATTGGTAAAATTACCGTCCGCCCATTGATAATGGTCATCACTGGTCCTAATTTTTCAGCCTTCGCACTATATGCACTTGATAAAATTTCAACTTTATTTGCATTCTCATAAGCGATTTTGTAATAATCCCCCGTATGTTGAAGCATGGTGACTCGCGGATTCTCAATTTGATCAATGACCATTCCATCAATTTGTTCGTAAGATTGATAATTGGTTCGAGCCCGCTTAATTTCCAATTTTTCTGCGTCAATTAATGTTCTCAACGTTGGTCTTTCGAACAGAATTTGAACACTTTCACCATCTAAAAACATGACATTTTTTTTAAGCAATGCTGTGATTTGTTCATCATTTAGATTGTTAAAAAATTGGCCACTAACCGCTAACACTTCGTTTTCAAAATTGCTTGTATTCGTCCATTTTTCCGGTTTACATGCCACTCCTAAACTACCCAAAAGTGATAACCAACTGTACTCTTTAGGTAAGAGTTCCTCTGGGTTTTCGCCTCTAGTAGTCTGGAGGTTAAACGAGGCATCCTGAGATACTAAAACTTTTACTCCATCGAGTTGTTCCAAATTCAATCGATGTTGAGTTCCCAAATTCATTAAGTCTTTGGATTCTGCCAATAATTCAGCATAGCCATACGTTTCATCGATTCCATTCCCCATCATATCGAATAAATTCAGCAAAATTCCCGTAGCGCCCAGCATTTGTGTACTTTCCAATTGTAATTTAGTAAACATTCTTGATTTAACAAATGGCGAATACATATAACTTTCCAGCTCAGGATATACGTCTGAATTTTTGCCAACTAATTCCGTAGTCACTCTGGAGTAACGTTCAAAATCTCGTGAATACTGTAAAGGAGAAACTTCGTTATATGCTGGTAAATGTGGTCGACTAACTCGTAAATGCGTACCAGATAAACTATCAAATAGACCGTCCCAATCGCGTCCTTCAACTGCATGCCATTCGGGAAAAGAACTCATCAAACCCAACCTTGTGGTGGGAGAAATTCTAGCGACCGTCTTTTGGATTAAACGGGCAACTTTTTTCATTTCTACTCGCGCAACATTAAGATATATTTTGCGTTCAAGCGTGGGTTCCCCTGGTTGTAAGAGCTTTTTGACAAATTCAGTACGGGTTACCTTACGTCCTAATTTTTCCGAATAAATCTTCATATGCCGCTCACAAAAACATGCAAGTTTGATTGGTGTGTGATTGTAATGTCTAAAATCATCTTCCAGCCATAATTCCTTAGGTTGGAGTTTGGCATATTCACCGTAGATATCAGCAATATATTCAACCCACCTAGGATCTGCAGGACAAGCGATGGATTCAGCGTGTTGACCTCGATAATCAACCATCGTTCCAAATCCCAATTCTGGACTAACCTTTTGTCCACGATCGCTATGCATCAGCGTTGTCCATGGATTTAAACTTGTTGTTATGTCCATCTCTGCTAGCCGTTTAGAAACCTTTGCTACCGTAGGCAACCAATGCGTTCTAACTTGATCGATGGTAAGATGCCCTTGGTTTAACTCTTCTGGGTTAATAAAAAAGACTACATTGTCAATTCGAGCTTCCTGACAAAATTTAATTAACTTCTTCGCTCGTTCTTCATTCCAGTTAAAAGGATCAATTGCGAATCTTAATGAATATTGATAGGTTTCTGCCATATTTTTTACCCGTTTAGTTTTGCATTTACGTCAATAATTCCATTTTCTGCTTCGTCAATTACAGATTGTTTACTTACTTCCATTCCCATCATTACTTGATTGGCAAAACCAATCACCATGGGAAGATTCAAACCACTAACTACTTCAAGTTCTGGATGTTCAGCCATCAAACGAACCACAACATTGGAGGGGGTTCCACCTAGTAAATCAACCGCCACCATTGTCTTTTCGTTATTGGGGTTGTCATTGATAAACTGCTCTGCTTCGGCCTGTAAATCTTCTGGACCTTGATTAGGTTGAAGCCCAATAGCCTTCATGTTATCAATATGTCCAAGAATCATCTCCGCACTAGCTAAAGTCTCAACCGCCATATTTCCGTGACTCATTAACAATAATCTCATGTAACATTCCTCCATCCCTGGGTTTGTAATTATATTGTATACGCTTACAAACACCTGTAAATAAACAGCTGATATTACTACCAGCTCAATTCATATCATAACTGGTTGGTACCAGTTTGTCAACAAAGTTATAGACGCTAAAAATGCCTTTTTCATGGGATTTTTATACTAAATTTTTCGCGTTTATATTTTGGTATAGATGGTATAAATTTACAATTTTCACCAGTATCATCACTATTTATTAAAAATTCTTCATAGACATTTTCAAATCGGTTTGTTCAATAAATTAGTAATAAAAAAACTTTGATTTTTTACAAATCAAAGTTTCGATTATATTAAATTACCTTCATCTAAATTAATTAAAAAAGGAGCAATCGGATCATTTTGTTCGTTGTATAACGTTAAGATTGGCGCATTACTATATCCATATCGAGCTTGCGTAGTCCCGTTAGGAAACTCAACAACGACTTGATCATCCTTAATCTTTGCTGGAATCGATTGCCAAACACCATTAACTAATCCTTCAATATGGCAATTTTGGGTAGCATGTATGTGTTGGACGCCTTTAAATTTAAGGTGGACTTGATTCTTATCTTTAATAATTCGATTAAAAACCGGCGTACTTGAATACGTTGTCCCTGCCAGAATTTTCCCTAGCCGTGTGCCAGCAATTCTTTTCATAACCGGATGAGGATTATATAATTCCCCTGTATCCGTTATAGAAACTAGGTGAACTGCCGCTAAAGTTTGACTCACTTTCAGCATTTGTTGCCTAATTTCTGCCCAAGCATTCCGAAGCACGTTAGCATACTTTGGTAACTGAATAATATAGAATGGCAACGAATAGTCTTGGAAAACTCTGCGCCAATCGTTGATAATCTCCCTCAATAACACATCATACAAATGACGCGTTTCAATATCTGTCTCACCTTGATACCAAACCACTTGATCGAATGAATAATTTTTAATCTTTAATACCATTGCTTTAAATAAGGTACCTGGTTTTAAATAACTATCTGGCGTTACCGGTGGTGGCCAAGGCGTTTGTCCAACAATATTAAGAGCCATTCCCAATGGGACACTAGGATTATCTTTCATAAATTTATACATTCGTCGATTATGACGCTGAACTTTTTGACGATATAATTTCACCTCTTCTTCAAACTCTCGGTTGGGCTTATTTTGCAGTTGTTTCTCAAATGGACGAACGATTTCATCCATCAACTGTGGTTGGCTAGTAAGCGTCGATTTCGACAACCAAGTTGCAGCTAATGCCCCGTCCTTAGTACAACAAACAACCCCGATTGGTAGCTGAGGATCTTCTTCGGCCATCCGCTTAACTGCATAAAAAGCCATTGCCGAAATGTGTCCGAGATTAGTAGCCTTTAACTGATGCCAGTGGGTAGTTTTTGATTGATAGACTTCCACTTGTCCATTTTGGAAATAAAATGCAGGCTGCGGAACGTTATAATAGGCGATATTGTTCAATGTGAAATGATTTACCTCAGTCTCAAAATCCTGGTCTTGTGCCATCCGAAAGCCTACATTGGATTGTCCAGCCATTAAAATCACTCGACCAAAACGCACCTTTTTTAGTAAGATTTGTTCCCGATCATCTGCAATTTGAACTTCAAATGAACTTCTAGTATCAATCACTGGATCAAAGCGACATGTCCACCGACCATCGCGTTTTACAATTGCACGCTTTATATCTGAAGCAATTTTTACTTTTACGGTTGAACCCGCTCTTCCCGCACCGCTAATCTGAAATGATTTTCCCGCCGGCAAAACCATATTATCCGAAAAAATTTGATCAACATGTAATTCGAAACTTTCCATGCTTAACCTCTCTGAATAAAAAGGCCAGACCCTCCTAACTAACAGATTGGATCTGACATTTTATATTACCTATCTTTTTAGTCTTACTTAAATTCAATCCCGTATTCAAACGTATGACTTTCACCAGCCTCAAGAAGGTTATTGCCTTTCTTGTTATTCCAGTCCGTTGGCTGGTCGCTAGCTTGATCTGGAAGCCCTGCAAATGGTTCAATGCAAATAAACGGTTGAGTTTCATGTTCCATCGCCCATAGCGTTAGATATGGGAATTGTTTGATGTTCAATTTAACTTCATGAGCAGTTTGATTAGAATGAAGGGTCACATTTTCAAGCTTCTTAGCATTCAAAATAATAAGTCCATCATCAAACATTTCGTGATTTAAAGCTAATTCACTAGCTTGGATTGATGGATATGGAGCTTCAGTTCCATCGCGGAAAGGAATGGGACCCACTCCGAGTCTTTTAATTTGTTTTTGTTTTGGTCCAAATGTTAGGCGATAGTCTTCAAAAACACCATCATCATCAATTGGAAGATTAAAAGCTGGGTGAGATCCTAAAGCATATGGCATCATCCGATGGTCATTATTAATCACCCGATATCCAATCAAAAGCTGGTTCTGATCTAATTTGTATTCAACTTGAAGGGTAAAATCAAATGGGAACATTTCCTTTGTTTTAGCATTTGACTTTAACTCTAACATCACTCGATTTTCTGCTTGATTAACTTTCTGCCAATCAAAATCTCGTGCAAATCCATGTTGGGGCATTCGGTATGTCTTACCATCTACTACATATTCATCGTTATTTGACTTACCAATCGCTGGAAATAGAATAGGTGCATGTTTCTTCCAAGCATCACCATTCCAAATATAGTCGTAGCCACTTTCGTTTCCAATAACATGAGTCAATTGAGCTCCCATATTATCAATTTCAACTTCGAGACGATCGTTTTTTAACTTTATCATATGAATTTAGTTCCCCTTCCTTATTTTTGTACAGTCTTAGCATGATTCATTTTCATTAAAATGTAAAGGCTTTCTTTGGCTTTGTTCGACAATTTTAACCTTCATCTGAACTTCAACACCTTTTGTAATTAGTTCGAAACTGTTATGATAGAATTCTGTTAGAAATTTTGTTCCACCTATGACACTTCTCCCATTCTTTGGGTTCCTTTGGTCATAGTAAAATTAGTGACGTTTACGTTATAAAGGAGAATTTAATATGTCTAGTTCTAAAATAAACACCCGTGAGATTGTTTTATCTGCCATGATTGCCGCTCTTTATGTGGCAATTACATTTGTCTTTTCTGCTATTAGCTTTGGTCCAATTCAGTTTCGCTTAGCTGAAATGTTAAACTGCTTAGTGATTTATGACAAACGCTATATCTGGGGCATTTCGTTGGGAGTCTTAATTTCCAATATGCAATCATCTTTAGGAATTATCGATATTACATGGGGAACCCTCACAACTATCGTTACGCTTTCAATTGTTTACTTAGTCATTCGTAAATTTAGCGATACGAAGGTAAAGATGGGCATCTGTGTTGCCATCACTACTGTTCTAATGGGCTTTTTAGTTGCTATTGAGCTCGCCTATGTTTTGAAAGTTCCATTTTTCTATACTTGGGGAACGGTTAGTCTTGGAGAACTAGGCGTGATGCTAATCGGCGCCGTCGTAATTTATCTACTTGGAGAAAATGTTAATCTATCCCTATCTGCTCGCAGATAGTAAAATCTACTACCAAACCAAATAACTACAAGCCTTTAAAATAGGTTCAAATTAAATACTTTAGTATAATTTATGTATAAAGTAAGCCTTTTAGTCGAAACGGAGGGACTCAGCATGCATCAATTATCTAAAGTATTTTTGATTACCTTAGCATCTTTTTCACTGGTTGGATTAGCTGGTTGTGCAGACAAAAAATCAGCCACAGCACCAGCTACTGAAAAAGCTTCTTCACCTGCCCGCGTCCATGAAGTTCAACGTACAAACGCCACTACTATCGCTCTGGCTACTTACCATTTGATGAAATCCAATGGCCAACTTGAAAAGCTTAACGATGACATCGAACCCAGCGCAAGAAATGTTGTAGAAGATACTGATAATAAAAAAATTGCTTTCGATGCGGGAACTGAGCAAAATGATTATTTTGAACAAAAAGCCCATATTACTATCGATAACAACAAGGTGCTTTATACAACCAAACAAGATAATACCAGTGTCGATAACCTCTATAAAAAGTATTCCAAAACAGTTAGTTTCCAGCATTTTTTAGATGAATTTGAAATTCAAGACCATGACGAAGATTTTGACGACTAAAAAAGCTGAATCAAGAAAAGTTCTTGATTCAGCTTTTTATAGTACCTGATTTATTCAAACAAATTTTTAGAGTTAATCTTCTAAATTCTCAACTACCACTTTACCCATCATATGGTTTCCCTCAACCAGCTTATGCGCCTGTTTTAGGTTCTCCACGTTAATTGGGGATAATTGCTTAGTCAAGGTTGAAATCAGTTCTCCAGCATCTAATAAACGAGCAATTTCGTCCAAATATACATGCTGAGTCTCCATGTCTGGTGTTTCATAGTAGGACTTCGTGTACATCCATTCCCAAGCAAAAGTAACCCGTTTACGTTTTAGTGCTTTCAAATCTACCGGTTCATGGTTTTGAGTGATTGAAGCTATCCTGCCATTCGGTTTAATCAGCTCGACCATTTCATCCCAATGAGCATCAATATTGTTTAACTCTAAAATATAGTCTACGTATTGATGACCTAAGTTACGAACTTCATCAATCAAGTTATTACGATGATTAACGGTTTCGTCGGCGCCATGTTTTAGACACCATTCAATAGTTTCTGGACGAGAAGCCGAGGCGATCACATGTAAACCGGCTTTTTGGGCTAATTGGGTTGCAATGGAACCTACGCCACCAGCCCCATTAATAATTAGAATCGACTTATCGGCGTTTCCTTGCACATCCTCTCGATCAATTTCTAATTGTTCAAATAATGCTTCCCACGCCGTTAATGAAGTCAATGGCATCGCAGCTGCTTCAGCATTGCTAAGCTTTTCGGGGGCATGTCCCACCACCCGTTCATCTACTAGCTGATATTCACTATCGCTTCCGGCCCGTTTGAATGAACCAGCATAAAACACACGGTCACCAATTTCAAAATATCCAGCTGATGCGCCTTTAGCTACCACAGTTCCAACTGCATCCCAACCAATCACTTTAGGTTCGTCTAAAGTTTCAGTTCCATTTTTACGCACCGCCACATCGATTGGATTTACTGATACTGCATCGATTTTAACCAGTAGATCGCGTCCTTCAGGCTGAGGAACCGCCGTTTCAAAACGAAACAAACTTGCTTCTTCATCGATGGGTAAATGTTTTTGAAATCCAATTGACCACATTGTTTTATTCATTTTGGTACCATTCCCTTCTTTAAAATAATGTTATTTATTTTATAATTGTACCTCGAAAATTGTTAAAACTTGTTACTAAGTAATTGAAAATAGCCATGTTAACTAAATTTTGATGCCATCACCATTCCGTAACTTTTAATCTTGTTGTTGTCGTTGCAAAATACCTTCAGTAATATCAGCAATCGTTATTTCATCCATTTTTTGAAAAGCACTTTGCTGTATTTCAGCGTATGCATCATCTAATACGTCTTGAATACTGCCACCAACAACACACTGTGGATTTGTCTTAGGGTCGATATGCAAGAGGTTATGATCCATATTCACCGCCTTATAAACATCTAAAATACTAATCTCACTCGGACGAGCATTTAACGCTGGGCTAGCACTCCCTACTTTTGTCGTAATTAGTCCCGCACTTCGTAAATCCGACATCAAATTTCTTACAGTACTAGCATTGGATTCAATACTATCTGCAATGGTCTTACTTGATAAGTCGCCGTCCTTATAAATAATTAAGTACGTCAAAATATGGATTGCATCGCTTAACTTATAGGAATACTTCATCGTTACCACCTAATTTAAAATTTCGTTAATAGCCTCTGGTAAACTAGTTAATTCCCGACCCAAAACTTTTACTAAACTATCTGATTGATGACTGAGAGAGCCATCTTCAATTGGAGCCTGAAACGAAGTAAATAGTGCCGCAGTATCTGCATCTAGGCCTCCCGCTTGAAGTTGAGCTTGATAGGCATCCCTCGAAACCTGCTTAACTTCAAAATTATTTCCAGTTGCTGTTTGAAGGGCTGCGCCCAAATCAGCATACGAACGAATTTTACCAGCAAATTCATAGATAGCATCTGGATTTTCTAGCGTAATTACCTTTGCAGCAGCCTCAGCATACTCACGTTCTAAAGCCCATCCAGCTTGTTGATCTGTCCAGTAGGTTGCTGTTTGATTATTAGCACCACTTTGTAAAAAGCCCATTTCATTTTGAAGATACCAGTTGTTGCGTAGAAATGAGTGTTTGATTCCTTGTTCTTCAATTAGTTTCTCAGTTAATCGATGGTCGTTTGCTAAAGCACTGGTTGATGCTTGAGCATTTGGAAAACTAGTATAAGCTACAAAATCAACACCCGCATTTTTAATTGCTGTTACAACATTTTGGTGTTGAGTTCCTCGAGCTACTTTACCACCTGGTTGCGAAGAAATAAAGAGCACTCGATCAATCCCTTTCAGAGCTTTTTCCATTGTAGTTACATCATCGTAATCACCTTGACGAATTTCTACACCTTTAGGAAGTAGCTTTTGACCTTTTTCTAGATTTCTAACAATGGCGATTACGTTGTCGGTTCCTACTAAATCAATTAATTTTTTTATCGCGATTTGTCCAAAGTTTCCTGTTGCAGCAGTAATTGCATATTTCATATTCATAATTCTCCTTAAGCTGTTTTTTTATTATTAACAGCTTAATCATACCACCTGTTATTTTAAAGTCAACAGGTTTGGACAAAAAAATTCACTTATCTTGAAGTTAAAATTCAAAATAAGTGAGTTTATTTTTATTACAAATCATTTTTTTCTTAGTGAAAACCACCAAATTAAATGGATAATCAAAATCATGATAAATATAAAAGCCAAAAGACCGATTCCTTAGCTGGCATGTCGGGAATCGGTCCGTTTATTTATCTTATGACTGTAATATATTTCAAATTCTTTTTAAACGTGAATTGGTAGTCCTGCAGCTAATTCTGCTGCATCCATAATTTCTTCACCCAATGTTGGATGTGGGTGAATGGTTAATTCAATATCTTTAATTGTTAATCCATTTTCAATCGCTAAAGTTAGCTCAGAAATCAAATTAGAAGCTTCCGGACCCACAATTTGGGCTCCAATAATACCGCCAGTAGGATTATCCGTAATTAGACGGATAAAGCCTTCTGTTTGGTCCATAGTCATGGCACGTCCACTAGCAGCAAATGGGAACTTGCTTGATTTAGCATCCAACTTCTTTTCAGCAATAGATTGCGGAGTTTCACCTACAGTTGCTAATTCAATGTTTGTGTAAGCAACGGCTGGCAAAACATAATGTGTATCATGAGCATCTTTGCCACCCATAGCAGCAGCTGCCACCTTAGCCTCAAAACTAGCCTTATGCGCTAAAGCTGGTCCAGCGACCACATCACCGATAGCATAAATATGTTTAACTGATGTTTGCATGGAATCATTAACTTCAATTAAACCACGCTTACTTAACTTGATATTGGTATTATTCAAACCAAGTTGATCTGTGTTAGGACGGCGGCCTACTGAAACTAAACAGTAGTCTCCGGTAACCGTCTTGGTTGTTCCATCAGCTTCATAGGTTACTGTAACATCTTTGTCAGTTTGGTTTGCCTCAACCGCTGTAGCTTCAGTAACAATTTCGACTCCATTTTTCTTAAAGTTATTCAAAACTGGCTGAATCAATTCACCATCAAATCCATTTAAAATGTGATCCAAACCTTCAATGATGGTAATCTTTGAACCAAGGTTCATGTAAGCTCCAGCCAGTTCCGCTCCAATCACCCCACCACCAATAATGATGAGATGTTCTGGAACATCTTTTAAGTTCAAGGCTCCAGTGGAATCAATTACTCGACCACTAAACTTAAAGTGTGGGATTTCAACTGGACGAGAACCAGTGGCAATCAAAGCTCTCTTAAAGCGATATACATGGGAATCATCTCCGTTGATTACGTTAACCGTTTCGTTATCATTGAAGTAAGCTTCTCCTCGCACAATTTCAACTTTGTGTTTCTTAAGCAAGAGTTCCACTCCACCAGTTAGTTTGTTAACAACCTGATTTTGTTTCCATTCTTGAGTTTTAGTGAAATCAATTTTAGATTCTGATACCGAAACTCCAAATGGATTACCATGTTGTAAAGTTGAATAGAGATGTCCAGCTTGAATCAAAGCTTTAGATGGAATACATCCAACATTCAAACAAACTCCTCCGATATAATCACGTTCAACAATCACAACTTTTTGTCCTAATTCAGCTGCTCGAATAGCAGCAACGTATCCACCAGGACCAGATCCAATAATTAAAGTGTCAACGTTAATTGCTTGTGTACCAACTACCATGACTACACCTCCATTAGCATGTAGGCAGGGTTACTCAAAAGTGCCTTCAGCTCATTCATAATTTTTTGTGCTAGAGCACCGTCAATTAAACGATGATCAAAGCTAAGTGATAGTTTTAATGTATTTCCAACTGCTAACTCACCATCTTCGTTAACCACTGGAGTCTTACGAATTCGTCCAATTCCAAGAATTGCACTTTCACCTGGATTAATAATTGGTGTAAAGAATCCACTTCCACTTTCTGAACCAATATTGGTGATAGTAACTGTGCCACCCTTAAGTTCATTAGGCTTCAAATCACCGGCACGACCACGGATGGCCATGTCATCAATTTCTTGCGCAACTTCCATAATTGATTTTGATTTAACATTCTTAACGTTTGGTACGAAAAGTCCATTATCAGTATCAACTGCGAAACTGACATTTGTATCTTCGTAATAAACGATTTCTTGTTTTTCAATATCAACCATTGCACTAAGTTCAGGGTACTTATGGGCTGCCCCAGCAAGGGCTTTCGCAATAAATGGCATATATGTTAGTTTGTAGCCTTTTTGTTTAGCTTGTTCCTTAAATTGGTTACGAAGATCCATTAACTTAGAAACTTCTACTTCATCCATGATTGTTACATGTGGAATCGTTTGAACTTGGTTAGTTAAAGTCTTAGCAATTACTTTACGAACTGGTGACAATGGTACCCGTCCAGCTTTAACTTCAGCTGGCGCAGCCGGAGTAACTGGGGCGCTTGGCGCCTTTTCTGATTCTGTTTCTGGAACTGAAGCAGCTGGGGCTGGGCTTGCTGTAGGTGCTGATGCAGGACTTGCTTTAAAGTTCTCCACATCAGCCATGGTGATATGTCCATGCCGTCCAGTTGCTGGCACCTGAGTTAAATCAATATCATTTTTTCTAGCATATTCTCGTACAGATGGCATTGCTAACAATTGTCCATTTGAAGTATATTCTGCACCTACCTTGGTTACTTCAGGTGCAGTTTGGTCAACTGGTGCGCTTGATTCTGGTTCCGGTTCTGTAGATGCTGGTGTTTCTTTAGGTGCTTCACTTTCAGCACCAGCGCCACTTCCGTCACCGTCGAATTCAATCAATGGTTCGCCAACCTTAACTACCGTTCCCGCTTCTACGAAAAGTTTTGTAATCTTTCCACCATAAGGAGAAAGGATTTCTTGTAATAGCTTATCATTTTGAACTTCAGCTACTGCATCTTCTTCTTTAATCGTATCGCCGACTTTTACTAACCAGTTTGCAATTTCGCCTTCAGCCATTCCTTCGCCAATATCTGGCATCTTAAAAATTTCAGTCAAAGTTCACGACCTCCTTAACTTTTTCGATGATATCGTCTGCTTTTGGTAACCATTCATTTTCAGCAAGGGCAAATGGATATACTGAATCTGGAGCAGCTACCCGTCCGATCGGTGCTTTCAAACTCATAATGAAGCGTTCACTAATTTCACTCATTACCATCGCACCAATACCAGCTTGCCGTTGTGCTTCTTGAGCTACAACAACTCGACCAGTCTTTTCAACGCTTTCTCCAATTGTGTCGAGATCGAGTGGACTAACCGTTCTCAAATCTACAACTTCAGCGTCAATGCCGTCTTTAGCAAGTTCTTCTGCGGCCGCTAAGCTTGTATGTACCATTCCACCATAGGTGATAATTGATACGTCCTTACCTTCACGAATCACATTGGCCTTATCCAATGGTGTGGTATAGTAACCTTCTGGCACATCGCCACGAATTGAACGATATAAACGGAGATTTTCAAGGAAGATTACCGGATCATTACTTTCAACAGCTGATAGTAACAATCCTTTAGCATCTGCTGGAGTAGCTGGCATAACTACTCGTAGACCAGGTGTTTGAGCTACTAAACCTTCCAAGGAGTCCGCATGCATTTCAGGAGTCTTAGTTCCACCGCCATAAGGAGAGCGAACCACAATTGGAAATGTACGTGTTCCATGGAAACGGAAACGTCCACGTGCCATCTGTCCTGCAAGTGAATCCATAACTTCATATACAAAGCCGAAGAATTGGATTTCCATAATTGGACGGTAGTTTTGGGTTGTCATCCCAATTGCCATTCCACCAATTCCACTTTCAGCTAGTGGGGTATTGAAAACCCGATCTTCACCATATTTCGCCTGAAGACCATCCGTAGCTCTAAATACACCACCATTTTTACCAACGTCTTCACCAAAGATAACTACATTTTCATCGTTAGCAAGAGCTAAATCTTGAGCTTCAGTAATCGCTTGAATATATGTTTTTTGTGCCATGATTACTTGCCCTCCCCTCTAAATTTGTTAATTTGTTCTTGTGCAGCTTGTCCTGGGACTTCTAGAGTTTGTTCAATAAAGTCTGAAATCTTTTGTTTATCGATTCCATCTGCTTGTTTTACGCCGTCATCAATTTGTTCATTAACCACTTCGGTCCAGTCATTTTCAATTTCCTCAGACCAGAGGCCCAATCCTTCAAGATATTTTCTGAAACGAATAAGTGGTTCTTTCTTGGTCCATTCGTCAATTTCTTCTTGAGTACGGTAACGAAGTGGGTCATCACCAGACATCGAGTGTGCACCCAAACGATTGGTAATTGTTTCAATAAATACAGGTCCATTACCATCAACTGCCCATTGACGCGCCTTCTTGGATGCTAGGTACATTGCAATTGGATCCATTCCATCCACAACCAAACTTGGAAGACCAGCTGCCCAACCTTTAGCTGCTAGATGAGGAGCCTTAGTTTGTAATTTACGTGGTGTTGAGATAGCGTATTCATTATTTTGTGAGAAGAATACGGCGGGTGCGTTATATGCGCCAGCAAAGTTCATTCCTTCGTAAAAATCACCTTGCGAAGTACCACCATCACCAGTGTAGGTATAAGCCACATTAGGTTGTTTACGCATCTTCAAACCTAGGGCTGCACCAGCAGCTTCAACATATTGAGCACCGATAATAATTTGTGGCATCCAGCCATTAACATCGTCAAATTCATTTCCTTCATAATGGCCACGTGACCACAAGAAAGCCTTATAAATTGGCCAACCTTTCATTACTAATTGCGGAATATCACGATAACCTGGGAAAAGCCAATCTCCTTTTTCAAACGCATAATTTGAAGCAATTTGAGAGGCTTCTTCCCCAATTGTTGGAGCATAGAAACCTAAGCGTCCTTGTTTTGCTAGTTTAGTGGAACGTTCATGTAGTACACGGCTAAATACCATCTGTTTCATAAGTTCAACGAGCTGATCTTCGTTCAAACCAGCCTCTTTAAGGGCATCCTCGTCTACAATCTCACCATCATTGTTTAGAACTTGTAGCATTGGAAAACTGTCTGTTTGTTTTTCCATTTGAAGATTGAAATCTAACACTTGTTTATTGTCATCTTTTACAGCCATAACTAAACCTCCTAAGCTTCAAATAATTTAATTAATTCATCATCCGTAATGTTTCCGAAGTACCGGCCTTCATGGTTACGTTCAAAGACGGTCTTAATCTCTGCAGTTTCAAATGGTAACCCAATAAATTGGTCTTTGATTTCGCGCCAATCGCGTAAACCAAGGAAATCGCCCGTGAAATTGATATCACGTATGGTTCCACCCTCAGCTTGGACTTGAACATCGATAATTCCACCGTCATATTTAGCATGGTTCTTAAAGTTAAATTCTGGTGAACGACCATAATTCCAGTCCCAAGTTGAAAACTTATCAGCCGTTAGTTGGATAATCTCCTGTTTTTGTTGCGGAGTTAACACAATCTCTTGGTCTTTCCCGTGATCGGTTAATTCGTACTGAACCGCATCCCAGAAATCTTGAAGGGTTAACCCTTTTGGAGCTGCATCTTTGATCATTCCCACTCGACTTCGGACCGATTTAGCAGCTTTTGAAATGAACTTTTCATCCGCTACATTTAAGGAACGAACCATGGTATCCACATTACTATCAAACAGCAATGTTCCATGATGCATTAAGTATCCTTTGGCATAGCGCTGGGCTACACCAGAGATTTTTTTACCATTGACTAACAGATCATTTCGACCGGAAGCCTCGGCATCAATCCCTAAAGTATGTAAAGCTCTTAATACGGGCTCAGAAAACTTTTTAAAATCAACATTTGCTGCTGATTCAATTGGTACAAATAAGGTGAAGTTCAGATTACCTAAATCATGGTAAACTGCGCCACCGCCCGTCACTCGTCGGACAACCTCAATTTGGTGTTCATCAACAAAATCTTGGTTAACTTCCCCAAAAGTATTCTGATTCTGACCAACAATAATAGCATTATTATTCTGCCAAAGTGCAAAAACTGGTTCCTTGGCATTTAAATTATTTAGTAGCCATGTGTCCGTTGCAATATTAGTGTACGCATCTGTTCCCATGTATGTGACGTATCGCACAATCTAAACCCCCTTATCACGCTAATGGAAGCGCTTTCTAAGTACATCTTTATGATAGCACATTTGAACCGTTTTAGGGCTATTTTTTGGGTTTAAAATGTTTTAAATTGAATTTTGGTTTTGTGCAATTTTGTTCAAACCTCAACATTAAATTTACATATTTGGGCAAAGTTGTTAATTTTTATAAGATAAAAAGACTAGCTTCGAAAGACTAAAAAACCTCAAACTAATTCTGATAATTAGTTTGAGGTTTTGATTTTTTTGTTGATTTTTTGACCAATTATAGATTTTCTTCAGCTTGAATTTCAGAAACACGTTCACTAATCTTCAAGAATGGTAAGTATAAGAATACTCCGACCACAATAATTAAGATTTGTAAAATAACTGCGCGCCAGTCTCCGGCTGTTGAAAGATATGGTCCGATTAAAGGAGGAGTTGTCCATGGTACTAATACTACTGTTCGACTGACCCAGCCCCAAAGTGTAGCAAAGTAACCCATCAAACTCCCAACAACCGGGAATAAAACAAATGGAATAATCAAAGGTAAATTAAAGACAATTGGAAAACCAAAAATCATCGGTTCATTAATATTAAAGATTCCTGGTGCCAACGATAAACCAGCAATTTGACGAGAAGATTTAGCTTTACTAAAAATTAAAATAGCAATAATCAACGCAATCGTACTACCTGAACCACCGATTAAGGTGTAATTACTTACAAATGAAGTTGTAATAATATTTGGAATGGCTTGGTGATGTGCATAAGCAGTCATGTTTTCGTTCATATTAACTAATACAAGGGGATCAAGCAATGCACCTGATAATACGGTTTGATGAATACCTAAACCAAAAAGGAAATTAGCTAAAGTATAAATTACACAGTAACCCACAATACTTGTGTTAAAACCTCGTAAAGGCTCTTGAATCCAAGTTTTAATTAAGTTGATTAAATCGGTGTTGAAAAATCCTGCGAGCAACGCTGCAATAATAGCAAAAAACGACATTAATAAAATGGCTGGAATTAAAACACTAAATGAAGCAGAAACTGCTGGTGGTACATTTTCCCCTAAGTGAATTTGTAATTTTTTAATCGAGGCAAGTTTGATAAAGAGGCCGGTTGCAATTAGCCCAACAAAAATCCCACCAAACATTCCTTGCGTTCCCGTATTCAAATAACTAAGTCCACCTGTGACCGTCGCCATTTTTGCCCCTGCTGAAGCAACCGTTCCTAACTGAATGCTTCCTGGCATTAGGATGAAAATACTTGCTAAAGACATCGCAGCAGCCGCAATTGGATTATTAAAGCCTTTATTACGAGCAAGACTATAACCGATCATTGGCGCAACTAAAATTCCGGCTACATTTAACGTCCCATTAACAATGGCGTTTCCAATCACTTGGAATTTTGTCAGCATATCCCCACTCAAAAACCAGGTAAAGACAACGTTATTTAACAGTACCCCAATCCCGGCTACAATAAACATTGGTAAAATGACAGCGAAAGCGTCACGGAGTGAACGGAGATACACCCAGTTTCCGACTTTAACTGAGATTTCAGTGAACTTAGCAATGAATTTAGAATTTTGCATCTTATCATTGACTGATTCTTTGTTCGAACTACCCATTTTAAATCCTCCCATTAAAGATCATTTTCTAAATCGTTCCCATTAGTTTCAATAACTTTTTTAAACCATTTATAACTCTTCTTAGGGACCCGTTTCATATCACGTAACTCGTGGTTTCCACGATTTACGTACACCATCCCATAGCGTTTTTCCATATTTCCAGAAGAACTAGGAATGTCGATTAATCCCCAACCAAGATAACCTAAGACTGGGACACCATCTTCCACAACCGCATCAATCATCGCTTGGATATGATCACGATGATATTCAATTCGGTAATCATCTTGAATCTCTGTCCCATCGAATATTTCACGATAACCGATACCATTTTCAATTGGAAACATGGGAATACCGTATTCGTTGTAAGTCTTAGTGATAACATCACGGAATCCTAATGGATCAATGTTCCATCCCCAATCTGTAGCCTTTAAATATGGATTTTCGACCCCTCCATAATCTAGATAACGATTAGGCATCGTTCCCTGTGGAATTTTGGTTGAATCAACAACGTTACTTGCATAATAACTAAACGAAATAAAATCACTCTTCAATTTTTCAAATGCTATTTGATCTTGTTCTGTAAAATCGATATCAAAATGATGATTCTTGATATATTGGGTAACTTCAGTCGAGTAGTGGCCATGTACCCAAACCTCCAATAAATTACGATTCAAAAATTCATCAATTTGGCGGGCCACATAAACATCACGCGGACGACAATTTTTAGGATAAGATTCCACATATGCTAACATCCCTCCAATTTGAGCGTCACTAGTTTCGTGCACATAATTAGCGACTTGGGCATGGGCGGTCATTACGTGGTGGGCAATTAACTGGAGTTCTTCGTCAGTTTGGTCACCTTTCAAATAGCCTGCAATGTGGAAAGCTTCTGTCTGTGAATATAAGTTTTGTTCATTAAAGGTTACCCATAGTTTCACACGATCACTAAAGCAGTCCACCATTTTCTTACCAAAACGCACAAATGCGTCAACCACGTGGCGACTCATGAAGCCGTTGTATTTTTCCGCTAAATGTAATGGCATATCGAAATGATACAGGCAAATCATCGGCTTGATTCCACGTTTCAGTAAATCATTAATTAATCTGTCATAATATTGGATACCTTCTTCATTAAAATCCCCATCTCCGGTAGGGTTTACACGACTCCATGATATTTGGAAACGATAACAATTCATTCCTTGATTAGCCATCAAATCTAGGTCTTCCTCATAATGATGGTAATTATCAATAGCAACATCCCAGTTTGAGGTAGTTTCGGTTGCTTCATATGTATCATAAACTGATGGTCCCTTACCGCCTTCATGAACACCTCCTTCTGTCTGCATGCTTGATGTTGAGTTTCCCCATAAAAAATTATCTGGTAGTTTTCCTTTCAAAATAACGCTCCTCTCTAATTGAATTCGCTTTCATTATAGCTTTATTTTTTATTTAAGTAAATACTTTTATTTTAAAAGACTATACTTTTATAAAAATTGTGATTGTATTTAAGATACGCTAAAATGAGGGTAACGTCTTAGAACGGAGTTTTAAACAATATGTATAAATACGAAAAAATCTCGCAAGCGATTCGCAAACAAATTATTGAACAAAAAATTAAACCTGGAGCTTTACTGCCGGATCAAAATCAATTAGCTAAAGAATTTAATACTACTCGTATAACGATTGGCAAAGCACTCCAATCCCTAATTATTGAAGGGCTTATCTATAGCAAACGTGGTGCCGGGACGTTTGTTAGAAAAGATGCTCATTTGAATGACGAATTTACTAACGATGTTGATAAACCTTTGGGGACTACCTCGACTCATCCGCATAGTAAAGTCACCAGTAAATATATTCATTTGACTGCTCGGATTGCTAACGAAGTCGAAAAGAAAAATCTTCTACTAGAAGATGGTGAGACGGTCTACGTCATCAAACGGACGCGTTTTATCGAGGGAAAAGCTTATAGTTATGAACAAACAATTATGCCAACTAAAATTGCAACAATAACCGAAGAAGTTTTAAAAAAATCTATTTACCAATACCTAGAACATGAGTACCATTTAGAATTAGCTGGTTCCCATCGACAAATCACTGCCCGTAAAGTTTCTGAAGAGGATGCTAAATTTCTGGGTGAAAAGTTGGGCGATCCAATCCTAGTGATTAGCCAAACTAGTTACTTAGTAGATGGAACCCCTTTTGAATTTTCTGAATCTCGTTTTCCATACCAATCTAGCGCAGTATCTGCGGATGTCAATTTACTTGAATAAAAAAGCGTTCAGAAAAAATTTTCTGAACGCTTTTTTTATTTTTTAATTTTTAAAATAGATTCTGTATCCATTCGTTTAGAAGTTATGCGGTTTACTTGTGCCTGTTCCTCTTCAAATCCCAATCCAATCCCAACGATAATTTCCTCATCATCTGGAATCTTTAACTCTTCTCTTAAAATCTGCGGATACTTCACAAAATTATATGCGACAATCGAGTCAATACCTTGTTCAGTTGTGGCCAACAAAATATTTTGACTAAACGCACCTAAATCAAACAAAGACCATGGTGTATATCCTTTTGGTAAGGTCAAATAAACTACAGCTTGAGCATTATAAAGCTGACTGGCTTCTTTACCCAAAGTTTCTTGCCAATTATCTCCCAAAACTGCTGGTATGCCATGGCTCCATTCAGCCATGTTCTTTTGAGCTTGTTCAGACCAGAGCTTCCGCGACATTGGAGGAATATCCGAATTAGTTTTTGCTCCTGTAATTGTCAATTCCTGTTGTTGCTTTCTAATAGCCTTCAAAGTCTCACCTTGAGCTACATAAACTTTTTGCGGTTGTGAATTGACCCATGAAGGTGCTTTTTGAGCAATTCCAATTATTTCTTTCAATTGCTTTGAATCTATTTTTTGATCCGTAAAATGACGTACGGAATGACGCTTTTGAATTGCTTGTTTGACTTCCATCCTGTCTAAACCTCCGAATCGTTTATTGCAAATTTGGAACCATACTGCAGGTTTTAGTATACGACTTAAAGTTTACTTTAAGTCAAGAGTTGAAAAAGTTTATTGCTCAATAATCTGCCAAATTAACTTTATCAGAAATTGACATGACTTTATTTTCACCTTTAAATTCCATTTTAGCTCATAAACCATAACGACCCCCAAAAGCTAGAGTCTTAGTCTAACTTTTGAGGGCCACTATAAAATTATGTTGTAGTTCTTTTTATTTATCAGTATTTTCTGCAGCAACCTTTTGGAATTCGGCTACTAAATCGGCATTTTCCGTAACCTTGAAGTTCATTCCATCGCTAGCCGATTGAGAAGTTACTAATACTTCTGGTTGGCCATTATGGAACGTAAATAAGTACATGTATTGGTCACCAGTATATACAGCTACTACCTTGTATTCACTGTCTGCCTTTTCACTTCTTGTCCATTGCATGGAAACCTCTTGCTGGTTGACATATATTTGTCCCTTAGAGAGATAGTCAGGGAAACTTACTCCATCGAAACTAACGGATGCGTTAGCATTCGTACCTGTGTAAGTTTGGCCCATGGTTTGTTGCCAACTTGAAATGAAAGCTGCCAATTCTGAATCTTGTTTGTCAGTCCAAATTTTCTTTTCAGTCTTTTTAGTCTTCTTTGAAGAAGATTGTGCTTTAGATGAACTTGATTTACCTTCTTCAACTTTGATCACTTTTGTACTACTTGATCTATCAGAAGATGAAGTTGTGTTCGTGACGTGATTAGGATAAAAGAACTTATACCCTGCAATCACGACGATTAACGCGAGAATAACCCAAACCACCGAATTGATTGAGCCAAACGAGCGCTTTTCTGGTTTTTTCATATGTCGCATAATAATCACCTCGTTTAGTCTATTATACAGTAATTTGATAAATTGGAAATTAACTGTAATTACTCTTTTATAGAGGACTACTTAATTTATAAAAAATCACATTACATCAAACCTGACGTAATGTGATTTTTAATTACCTTCTATCTTTCAACTTCTTGTAACTTTTGATTGTCATCTAGTTGAGATTTACCTTCTAAATGTTTCTTTTGAAGTTGAACCATGCTGAACCATAGCAATGCAAGAGCTATAATTGCGAACAATAATAGAGCTCCCATCGATTGAACAACCGTGATATTCCCTAAACCAGACGTAATTGATTGACGGAATGACAAGATTGAGTACGTCAATGGCAAGAATGGATGAATTGCATTATAGAAACTGTTTGTAACTTCCATTGGGAAGGTACCACCCGAACCACCAAGTTGAAGCATCAATAGAATCATTGCAACGAATCGACCAGGATTATCGAAGGCCATCGATAAGAACATAACGATGTACATCGACGTCAAAGCAATCATAATTGCGGTTAAGTAGTATTGACCTACATGATCAACATGGATACCAGCAACCATCATAATCGTTGCTTCAATCAAAGCCATTCCAAGAGCAACCGCTGTACCAACTGATACTTTACTCAAGAACCAGTCTGTAGCTGTACCACCACGCTTAGAAATCTTACGGATTGGGTAAGCGAAGTTAAAGACGATAGCACCAACATAAAGGGCTAATGAAAGCACATATGGTGCCAAAGCATGCCCATAATTTGGCACATAACTGTAATCAGTTTGTTTCAAATGGGTTGGAGCAGCGAACATTTGAGCAGTTTTGCTTGTAAGAGGAACACTGTTAACTTGTTTTGAACCCTTTTCTAAACTATCTGCTAGCGTACCATTACCATCACTAATTTGTTTGCTACCGTCAAGCAGCTGATCAGAGTTAGCATCTAATTCACTTGCACCGGCATTTAGCTTATTAACACCGTCAATTAGTTCACCTGTACTTCCATTTAAGGTTTGAAGTCCATCATTTAAGGTATGACTTCCTGAATCTAACTGTTGAACGCCGCTAATCAAGGTTCCTGTGCTTCCATTTAGAGTTTGAAGTCCGCTATTCAATGTGTGACTTCCTGAATCTAATTGTTGAACGCCACCTACAAGAGCTGGAATTTGACCATTTAATTGCTTAAGTCCACCAGTAACTTGTGATGATCCACCAACTAATTGGTTGCTACCAGCAGCTAACATCCCTACACCACTAACCAAGGTTGGCATTTGTGAACTAGCAGTACTGATACCACCATTAAGTTGACTTACACCATTTACTAAAGCAGCTCCGTTTCCACTAAGTTGAGAACTACCTTGAGTTAATTGGCTAATTCCAGATTGTAATGCCGGCATTTGGCCATTGATAGTAGTCAAGGCTGTATCAAGTGTTTGAGCACCACTAGTTAATTTCTTAACATTATCTGAACTCTTATTAGTTTGGCTAGCTAAATCACTTGCACCGTTGTTCAATTGCGACACACCATCAGATAACTTAGATGCTGAGCCTGAGAATTTATCCACGGCACCTGAAAGCTTGCTTGAGCTATCTGAGAGGACCTTCAAGTTATCAGTAACACTTTGTGATCCTTGAGCCAGGGCTTTAATCTTAGCAGCTAATGTGGCCATTTCGTCACCGTTTGCAGAAAGTGAATTGATTCCTGAAGCAACCTTTTGGAATGAAGCACTTAAAGCTGCAATCTTAGCATCTAAATCAGCTTGTTTTGAAGATAATGAATTCAATTTTGAAACTTGTCCTTCAACACTACTAATTTCACCTTGAATTGCTGAAATTTTACTTGTATCAATAGTTTGTGAAGTTGTAGTTGATTGGGCTGTACTTGCGCCAGAACCAGCAACACCTGCTAAAGCGGCCTTGGCTTTAGCTGCATCTTCTGCGGATAAACCAGCTCCATCAATTTTAGCGTTGATTGTAGCTTGTGATACTCCTGAGGATGCTGGTGCTGCTTTAGTAGTAGTCGTTGTTTTAGCTGAACTAGCTAAAGCACCGACATCACTCTTAATTTTATTTAGTTGGCTACTAATTGAACTAGCTGCACTAGAATTGTTTCCGCCAGAAACATCTGTTTTAGATAGCGCTGCTAGTTGTGAATTGATTGAATTTAATTCACTCTTCAAAGCACTAGCTTGCTTACTCATATCAGATGGAGTAATTTGGCTTGAAAGTTGGTTCAATCCGTTAGAAACTTGGCTATTAGCACCATAGAGTTGTTTTGAACCACCCGCAATACTATCAACAGCTGACTTCATTTGGCCAACGCTTGATGGTAAGTCCTTAGTATTATTAGCTAAGCTAGCAATACCACTTTGTAAAGTGGAAGTACCATCAGAAACTTTAGTAGTGTATTCGTTGATTCCGCTATTTAAATCACTTGCTCCAGATGAAATTTGTTTGATGCCACCTACTAATTCACCAGTATTAGCATCTAATTTTTGGATACCACTATTAAGTTGATAAACACCACCAACATATTGAGGAACTGCAACATTTAGTTGAGCAGAACCATCTTTTAGTTGTGATACGCCAGTAACTAAAGCACCACTCTTAGATTGTAATTCAGAAATACCTTTATTTAGAGCAACTGCTCCGTTAGTAACTTGTCCTGAACCATTAGCCAACTGTGATACACCAGAAGAAAGGGCACCAGTTTTGCTGTTCAACTGATCTAAGCCAGCTGATAATTGACTTGAACCACCAGCTAATTGAGCTACACCGGATGCCAAAGTTCCAGTCTTACTGTTTAATTCATCCAAGCCACCAGTTAATTGGCTTGAACCATCTGCTAACTGTTTTACACCAGATTGCAGAGGAGCCACAGAAACCGCCATTGTAGCAATTCCATCGTGTAATTGTGATACACCGGCCGTATAAGTCTTAGTACCATCGTTTAATTGAACCGCGCCGTCTTTAAGTTTATTAGCACCATCGGCCGCGTCTTTGAAACCTTTACCAGCTTTTTTAACTTGATCAAACATAGCTGTAGCATAAGATTTAGTAACTTGCTCCCGTACTTGAGAGTTTAACTTTTCTGTACCTACGTCACTAATTACTTTACCAATGTAGTTTAGCGAAGCATTAGTAGCATACTTCAACTGCATCTTTTTAGGATTTTTATCTGTTACAGTTGCAGCATTTGCTGAGAAGTTCTTAGGGATTGTGACTACTGTATAGTACTTTTTATCCTTCATTCCTTCTTTAGCTTTATTAGCTGAAACGAATTTCCAGCCTAACTGGTCATTTTTCTTCAGATTGGAAACCATCTCGTCCCCAACCGCGAGTTTTTTACCTTGATACTCAACGGGTTTATCTAAGTTAACCACTGCAACTGGTAAATTTTTTGTATCTCCATACGGATCCCATACTGATTTCAAGAAGAAAACACTATATAGGAAAGGAATGAAAATAATTGCCAGAACTGAAATTAAGATTAACTTATTTTTCCCTATAAACTTCCATTCTTTGCGAATCATCCAACTAGTCCCCTTTAACCTTTAATTTATATATCCGGATATATGAATCATGATGTACTTCTAAAAGATCTATCGCAATAACTTCTTATCTTTTCTCAAGATGTCAATCAGTTCTTGGACCTGAGCCAATGCGTCTTTGATCGTCAATTGGTAAATATTACTTGTCCCAACCTTGCGGACGGAAACCAAACTGAGGTCTTTTAACTGCTTGATATGGTGTGATACGGCTGGTTGTGAAAGACCAATTAGCTTAGTTAGTTCACTCACCGTCAACCCCGCATCACTTTCGCCAAGTGTAATCATAATTTGTTGACGGCGTTCGTCAGAAAGGGCATCCAACAGTGGGATGTTCTTCTTGAACGCAGCAAGAGCAGCATTGTTTTTGACCATCTTTCTCCTCCATTCGAATATTCGAATATTTAAATACAAATTAAATCTTAACGCTAAATTTAATTCAATTCAACCTTAAGATTAACTTTAATTATTTTTCTTCTAGATCAGACAATAAGTCCTTAGCCATCTTCTTGGTAAGCATAGAAATAATGGCACTATGCTGGAGGGAAACCACCGCCGTTTCGGCTAATAGTTCGTTCCACAAATTACGCGGTCCATGTTGAGAAATTCGTTGGACTTCTTCGTTAAAAGCATTCACAAAATTATTGTAGGCCCTCCTTGAACTGGTCAACTTAAGTTCAGCTTCGAACCCTCGTTTAATTTCATCTAAACTCAAAATGCTTTTTAAACATCCAATGATGATGACAGCAGCCAATTGCATCCGTCCGTACAGTTTACCTTGTGGGCGAATAATGACTGCTTGCTTCAGATAATTATGCATCATCGTTGGTGTTAACAAATCGACTTCTAATGGACGCAAATAATTATTAGCCAAATCAATTACTTGGTCCAAGTGAAGTTCAATATTTGGTAATTCATCCCATTTGGGCAAGCTCATTTTGGCAAAATTTTCTAATTGTTTTGAATCCATTTGATCTCCTTCAATCACCTTATTTAATAATTTGTACACCAATGCCAATTAATCCTGGACCGGTATGTACTCCCAATGCAGGTGAAATATCTCCATTATAAAATTTTCCCATATTAGGGTATTTATTTTTAAACTCAGTACTAATTTGATTCATTAACCCCTCATTGAGACCGTGTACCACAGCTAAATTAAACTTTTGAGCATTCTTAAGGGTATCTTCAACTAATTGTAGCATTTTTTTAAGGGCTTTTTTCTCCCCATGTGCCTTCGCCACTGGATAATAAATTCCCTCATCATCACATGAAATAATCGGCTTCAAATTAATAATGGAACCCACCAAGCCGGCGACACGTCCAATACGCCCACCCGCAATTAAGTATTTTAAAGTTGGAACATAGAAAAATACCTTCGTTTGATTAGCCACACGCTGAACTTCTTCAACGATCTGATTGAACTCCCAGCCTTCTTCAATCACTTCACTTGCTCTTACTGCAGCAAACCCACTAGCAATTCCAATATTTTTAGTATCAATTACCTCAATTTGAAGTTGAGGGTAATTTTTAGCATATATTTTAACTTGCTGTGCTGTTCCAGATAATCCCGAGGAAATACAGACAGCAATAATTTGCGTAAAGCCTCGTTTTGATAAATTATCTAGTGCTTTTGTGATTAATTCACCCTTAGGGCTGGCCGTAGTTGGCAAAGGATTGGCCTTAGCCAACTTTTGATAAAATTCATCTGGCTCAATATTTACACGATCTTGGTACTCTTCTTCCCCAAAGAAGACTCCCATCGGAATCATTTCAAAATATTCCCGATTGGCAATTTCAGCTGGTACATCGGAACACGAATCGACCAGCACCGCTATTTTTTGTTTAAGCATGCTAACTTCCCCTTTGTTTTAAAAACTATCTATCTAGTTCATAAAACTAGTATAACAATTTCGATGACTAACTTAGCTATTTAATAAATTTTTCCTAGTACTACTAGCTTCTTTTCGTTACATTAAACTAACGATTGAAACAATCCGGTGGTATTAAATGGTAGAATAGTTTTAATATCTTTCAGAATATCGAGGTTTCATCTTGAATAAAATCGAATTAGCAACCCAATTTATCCAACGACACTTACACCAATTTCAGTGTCCCATCTGTAAATCGAATTTCAATGAAGTTCAATCCGGGACTTTAATTTGTAATAATCAGCATTCATTTAATATTGCCAAAAAAGGAAGTCTCTTCTTTTTAAATAATCCTGTTAACACTGAATATACTAATGAGATGTTAACTTATCGAAATCAGTTTTTGACGGCTGGGTTTTTCAACCCGATGTTAGAAGAAGTTATCAACAATATTTCGGGAGATTTAATTTTAGATGCAGGTTGTGGAGAAGGAACTACTACTAAATGGATGGCATCTCATTTCGACGGAGACTTCGTGGGTTTGGATATCTCTAAACCAGCGATTAATATTGCCGGCTCTGGAATTGCTCCTCAACCCTATCCTTTATTTATGGTGGGCGATTTAGCTCAATTACCTTTCGCAGATCAAGGTTTAACTTCAATCGTCAACATTTTATCTCCAGCCAATTATCAAGAATTTGATCGAACGCTGGCAACCCATGGTGAATTAATTAAAGTGATTCCTGGAAATCATTATCTAAGTGAACTTCGACAACTCGTCTACCCTGATGGTGAACATGCGACCTATGATAATGCTCCGGTTAAAAACCATTTTATCGAACACTATGAACACGTCGAATTTTCTAAAATCAGCTATAAATTTCCGCTTGACGACAAATTATTCACGGCCCTTTTCAATATGACACCTTTAACTTGGCAAGCTCAGGATCGTAAAGAGGCTATTTTACAAGATGGATTAAAAGAAATCACGGCGGAATTTGAAATTGGTGTAGTTCGTAAATAATAAAAAGGCTTCAATCAATGTTAACGAATTGATTGAAGCCTTTTTTCTATATTATTAATATTTTAAATTTATTGTAGTTTTTGAATGTACTTGGATTAAGTACTTACTTATTCTTGTCTATTTATTTTCAAATAACATGGTCAAACGTACCTAAAAAATGTCCTAATATCATGAACAATGTCTCGCAAAGCCTGAAAAACAAGTTTTAGAATCCATCAAACAGCACTGTTATCCTGAAGTTTGCATATAACTTAAGTTTTAATTGAAAAATAATTGGGTTAAAACAAAATGAATATCTTAGCTGGAATGCAGATATTCACAAAAACATAATTAATAATACCCTTTGCTCCTGTACCCGAAGCAACATCTTCAACCTTACGCTATTACTTCAGCAGTGTCAAATTTAACGAATTAAAGTTTAAAAGGCTCCACCACCGGAACCACCTCCAAAACCACCAGAACTACCTCCACTAAATCCGCCGGACGAACCACTGGAACTAGCTGATACTGAGTGTGAAATAGAAGTACTAATACTGTTAGCAATGCCTACATGCATTCCGTTGATTCCATAATAGTAGGCATAAAATGGAACATTTTCATTTAATTGGGTTCCAAAATCCGTCTTTAGTTTTTTAGCAACCTTTTCTGCCAACCCAAAAGCGGTGGCATATGGCAAAATTTGTTCCCAAAGAATTAAGTCACCAATCTCCGCCGTATTAAAATGAGCAATATCTTTCATCATCTGTTTAAATCCTCGGATTTGATTATATTGCTGCAATCCAGCCTCGTTATACATTGAAACCTTATCCCAAGTAGCTAAAACCCAAGCTTCAATTATCAACGTTAAGACTATTCCGCCTATCCAGTACAAGTTAGTTGCTTCCCCAAATCTTCCGATAATTCCTACTATGAAAGCAAGGATTGGAGTAGCAATTGCTAGCCCAAGCAGTCCATAACGATAACTAATATTATACGTATCTTTAAAGCGGGCTAAATTGGTATCAACCTCAGACTGCCACTCCTTGTACCATGTAGCTACATTATTCTTCTTGTCTTTTTTAGCATAATCATTAATTTGCTTGATAGTAACTTGTTGACCATCACCAATGCGGTCCAAGCAGTGATCGACAAAGGACATGTTGAATTTACCTTGACGCTCAATTTCAGTGGTTTCCTTACCTCGCTTGCCATAGGGAATCTGTTTGAACTTCAATTTACCTTCAGCCGCCAAAACTAACATTTCAGCAGAAACACCCTTAGTATCAGCTTTACTCTTGTTAAATAGCGCTTCTGCCTCTGCTGGTGAGATGCTCGGGACGTCAAAACTATGTTCCATGGGCGTCGGGATATCATATTGATGATATCCATGTTTTTTTAACCAACCCATCATACCGATTAAAATCAGTACACTTATGATGGCACTGGTAATTTTAGCATAAGTCGCAATGCGTCGAGCTCTTGCTTGGGCTTCATTTTCACGCTTTACCAGTTGATATTCCTGTTTTTTTACTGCTGCTAGATGATTTTGATTAACAATTTTTTTATTATCGGGAGTTAAAGCCGTGGGAAATACCATATGTGCTTCCACAAAAGTATTCTCTGGATTGTCTCCTATATCTAAAGTTACTTTACCTTTAGCTTTATCCACCGTAGTGTAGCCTGCAGCCTCCCCATGAGACCAAGCATGAAGTCCTTTAACATTCTTTCCAGGTAATTTAATGGTAACTTGCGCATCCTCTAAGGGTACATCCCAACCCGATCCAATTACTTTCCAATTAATTTCAGCTGTATCTTTGTAGTTGGTCACCACCCCGTTAATCCGATAATGGTACGTAATTTTGGTTTGGTCATCACTTGATACAGCATTATAAACCTTAATTTTCATTTGCTTTTTACTTGATTCAACTTTAGCAGTTAAATTTTCACCGCTGTTATTAATAGGAACTTGGTTTTGGGTTCCCTTGTTATTAGAAACGGTAATCCCCTCTAATTCTGCTCCCGCGGTTCCTCTTAAATCTTGAGTCAAATAAACTCCATGATAATCATCATCAAAGTCGTACAAAACACTTTGATTGATGTTGGCGCTCCCATCCTTATTTACATTAATCTGCATTCTAAATTGTGAAATTTCGTAATCCGCCTTAACTGTCTTAACATTCCAAAAAATACCGAAGGTTAGCATCGTGACTAACAATAGGAACGTTCTTTTCGTAAAAAATTTCATATTACTCCCCCAAAAATTGTTCAATAATCCCCGTTAAATGTTAGTCAAAGTATAGCATACGTGAGCAGGTGCGGACGATGGTAGAATCTGTTTCAGAGTTGATAAAAATGCTTTTCTAAGTCCTTCGATATTTATATCTCGGCTACCTTTCATACCGACGTACCAACGATAACGTTATGACTACCGCATTAATTAACGTTGTTAAAGCTGTCACACCAGCGATTATCGAAAACGTTGCAAAGCACATTGATGTAAAATACCCCATCAATGTAACGACGATGAAAGCAACGACTACATAATTTTCTAACTTTAGCGTAGTTTTGTTGTAATAACTTGCAATAACAATTCCGATATAAAATAGCGCTATCCCCACATACAGACACGTAATCGAAAATATAGCATTAGCTTCAGATTCATGGATAAAATCCAAGGCCACCGTGACTAAACTCAAGCCAAACAAAATAAAGTAATGTAAATATATTAGTAAATTTCCAGTTTCATGGGTACGCTGTTCTTCAATTAAATGATCAAACTCCACAATATACGTAAAAAATAGACTAACTACAATTATAAAAATCATTATGGATTGAATTGAAAATGTATTTTGCGTGAAATATTTTGAAATACCTACGATGGTTTCACCGAACATAATAATAATCAAGGCCGTTAGTCGTTCTAATAAATGAGAGAAAATAATGGGGTGCTTTTGAGTATGTTTCCCGGTAAAAGCGGGTATAATCCAACTAGTGATAATTCCAAACAAGGCAATTGTCGTCCCCCATCTGCCAGCCAACACTCCCCCCGCTAACAAACAAGCCGTTCTAAAAAACAAAATTCTCATAAAAGCCATCGCAATGTTTCGGTCATACTCATTTTTAGTTTGTACAAAAACTAGTAAGTATTGAATTGCCAAAGTTAGTGATAAAAGCCCTGCTGCTATAAAGAAGCCAATTAAGTGTCGGTCAAACGTGTCGGAAAAAGCATTCGACATATAAAGTACAATCGCCATATCGACAAAAGATAAAATTACATTAGACCATTGGGACTTCCCATAGCGATTATTAAAAACCGTCTGGACCATCCACGAATTGATCGAAACGATTACAACTAAAGTAAAGATACTTAGTGCACTTGGGCTAATTACACCATTTTGTAGATGATGGATTAACCCTGTTACTTGTGAAATCATATATACAAAAACTAAATCATAGAAAAGTTCGATCATCGAAACTTTTTTTAACAGCTCATTTTTCACAAAAATCACCTTCATTATCTAGAGTCTTTATGGATATCATAGCAAATTTACCCCCGTAAATTTAGTTAATTTATTTTTTTAAATGTAAGCATTTTATTTGAGCTATATCAATAAAACCTTTAATATCTGAACCACAAAAGGAGGGATTGTATAATGTTTAAACATCAAAAGGAACTACAGTTTGAAGCAAAACCAGATCGCCCAGATCCAATCGTTGCTAAGTACCTTCAAGAATTAATTGGGGGACAATATGGTGAAATGAGTGTGGCCATGCAATATCTTTTCCAAGGTTGGAGTTGCCGAGGAGAAGAAAAGTATAAAGATATGATAATGGATATCGCTACTGAAGAAATTGGCCACGTCGAAATGTTGGCTACCATGGTGGCACGACTTTTAGAAGATGCTCCCATCGCTGACCAACATGCTGCTATGCAAGCGGATCCCACAGTTGGAGCCATCATCTCTGGAATGAACCCCCAACATGCTATTGTTGCCGGTTTAGGCCCTCGCCCTGCTGACAGCGTTGGTAACCCTTGGAGTGGTGCCTACATTATTGCTAGTGGTAACCTACTTGCCGATTTTCGTGCTAACCTCAATGCTGAATCCCAAGGTCGACTCCAAGTTGCTCGAATCTATGAGATGATTGACGACCAAGGTGTTAAAGACTTACTTTCTGTCCTACTAGCTCGTGACAGTTATCACCAAAATCTCTGGGCTAGTGCGGTTAAAGAACTCGAAGAAAAAGAGGATTCAATGTTAGTACCGACGACTTTCCCTCGGGATAAAGAACGTAAAGACATTGCTTACGATTTCTACAACTTCTCTCAAGGAGATGAAAGTAGTACCGGGCCATGGGCCAGTGGAGAGGCTTTGGATGGCGAAGGTGAATACCACTGGTATGACGAACCAAAAGTAGAAGGTTCGGCTCCTAATCTAAAACCCGTTTCTCCTAAAATGTATGGAACCCCTGAAAATAAATCAGAAATTTAAATAAGCGAAAAGCGAAAAAATCATAACTGATTTTTTCGCTTTTTTTAAGCTTTTATTTTAATTTTCTTGGGGTTGCGAAATAGTAACCTTGCTGTTTTTCTAAACCATTTTCTAAGAGCCATTTACTAACTTCAAGACTATCAATCCCTTCAATTACAAGATCAATTCCAGTATTTGCAGCTAGTGCTTTCCATAAAGAAATTGTAACTGTAATCATCCCTTCTTCTACATTTCGTAGTTGAATTAGTGATAGCTTGAGACGATCAATATCCTGCGTATATTCACGAACGGCATTAAAACTATTCATTCCACTAGAAACATCATCAACTGCAACACTGAAGCCCATTTCATGGATTCTCTTAATTTGATCTCGTACAGAATAATTGAAATATTGGTCAATATCACGGTTACTAGGGATACTTTCCGTAACTTCAATCATCACCCGATCACAATAAGGAATTAAACCTTTCATTGCTTCAAACGTAGAATCATATAATAGTTGCTGCGGGTCGAGGTTAAAGCTATATTGGATACCAGGATTATCGTTAATAATCTCAATGATGTTTTTAACTAACCATGTACAAAAAACTAAATTTGATGCATCATCACGCATGTATTCCTTATATAGCATTGCGGGGAAACGATTCTCTCCACCAGTTTTTCTAAGTAGTAATTCGCTCCCGATGACCTTTTTTTCTTCCTTTTCGGCCGCATCTATCAAAAAAATCGGTTGTTCATAGAAGCAAATTCCTTCTAATTTTTGTTCAAGTTCGCTCAATTTAGCGAGGCCACCTTTCCCTCAACCGTAATACTATTACGTTTGTTTCTCTTAGATTGATACAAATAATCATCCACACGTTTGTAGAATGTTTGGAAATCAAAATCATCATCTCTTAATTGAGAAATACCGATTGAAACTTTAATTCCAACTCGATCATGATTGTTAACCCTAATTGTTTCTTTTACCAAATCATCGCGGATGGCTCTTACAATTTTTTCACAATCATCCGCAGTACGGCCTCGAAAAATAATGGCGAATTCTTCCCCGCCAACCCGGAATAGTTGACCATGAGCTTTACGATCTACAAGTTCATATGAAAAACGATCCGCAACCAACCTTAAAACTTTATCTCCAACTTGATGACCGTATTGGTCATTAAATTGTTTAAAATGATCAATATCAAACATTACCATGGTTAATGGTGCATCATTATTAGAATAAAATTCGAATACGCCTTTCACAACCTTATTAAAGCTATTACGGTTATAAACTCCTGTTAACGCATCAGTATCTACTTCCTGCATCAAGTTTAAATACTGCTTCATGATCATTCTGACTTTTTTGTTACCAAAATGGACGATTGACATTGCGATTAAAAATTCCAAGGTCAAGCACATAATATCGACGATAGTTAGATGATGAATGTCCTTAAGTACAAACCACCAAGCTAATCCAAACATAATTAACGTACTGTAATATTTAACATTCTCATCAATCAAAGTGTCATTTTGCTGGTAGATTGTGTATGAAATTAAGATAATTACCAAGATTGCTAAAATAGGAGCAATATCAAATCCTATTTGTCCACGTACTATCCCTAACCCGTATACATACATGGGTAAAATAATATTAAACCACAGTACGACTTTTCTATGAACGATATATAGACAGTAGAATAGCACCACAAATTGAGCAGTTGAGTATTTCCAACCTAACTCACTACTAGCAATTGTTGAGTACAAATGAGTAAACACGTTTTGTAAGAAAACCATCGCGATTGTTAGACCAACACCCCATAGTAGTTCTTCAATGAGTGTTGAACTTGTTTTTGTTTTATCCATATTCATCTCAACTACGTAGGTACCTGCAGCTAACATGAATAATACTCCGACCGTAATTGCCGCAATAACTACCGTATTAAAACTAAAAAAACCTTTTGCCCAATATATGATTGTATTCATTACAGTATTTTCCATAAGTTTTTCCTTTACTACTCCATATCCCCTATTCTCTGAACAATTTACTATTCCTCAAAAATAGGTATACTTTTAACACTGAAGTCCTTTTCTTGTTAAGTAATGCTCAAAATTGCTTAAATCAACTTTCAATTTTGTATTTTCCACCCCGTTTTTTGTATGGACTTGGATATTTAAACGACTGCTATGCAATTTCACCCAAGTATTTCAGATGAAAGCAAGAACGACATAACACCATCTAGTGTATTCGTCCTTGCTTCATTACATTTCATAAAATCATTATCCTTTGGACTAAATAATAGACTTGAATACGCTATCTATATCTCCAAAGTAAACGGAATTTCATTTTTCGTAGCTTATAAAAGAATAGCATATCCATTTTTGGAAAACAATCCAACAAGGGTGTTTAAAATTTGTACATACATCTTTTTATATAGTATACAACTTTTTAAGTGTATAAAAAATATCTATTATCATTAATAATTAATTTTAAATATTATGATTTCCAATCAGAACGATGTTTCTTATATTTATCCCCCCAAAAATCCTTTCTTCATCTCTGCCCTAAGTTGTAATCTGACTAGGCGATATATATACTAAAATATTACTAGCGTTTAATTACTTAAATTAAACTTTTAGCTTAATTTTAAGTGATTACCTCAAAGGAGAACAAATTAATTATGGAATCAACATCTTTTGTTAATAATCCAGAAATCCAAAAACATCGGTGGTGGATTTTAATTGCCGTATGTAGTTTTACTTTCATGTCGACTTTAGATGGTAGCATTGTTAATATTGCGTTGCCGGTCATGAGTAGTACTATGCATGTTCCTATGAATAAGGCTGAATGGGTCGTTTCCATTTACCTCATTGTTATCTGTACTCTCTTACTCTTATTTGGAAAATTGGGTGACGCTCATGGAAAAATACGGGTCTTTAAAATTGGTACCATGTTATTTACCATAGGATCACTTCTATGCGGATTTAATACTGGTTTAACATTCCTATTGATTGCTCCGCATTATTCAAGCTGTAGGGGCCGCTATGACAATGAGCACTAATAATGGCATCATTACTGAAGTTTTCCCCGCCCAAGAGCGTGGCCGGGCTTTAGGAATGATTGGTTCATTTGTCGCCCTTGGTAGTATTGCTGGGCCTGGAATTGGGGGTTTAATTCTAGCCCATTTTAACTGGGGATATATTTTCTGGATCAACGTTCCCATTGGATTATTAGCCATTTTAGTTGGTCATAAAATTCTTCCCAAAGATGTAATTATGACTCATCAAAAAATCGACAAACCTGGTACGATCTTATTTGCCATCACGATGATTACCCTATTCGTTGGTATTTCTATGGGACAGGAAGTCGGTTTTACCCAGCCACTGATTCTAACAATGTTGTTCGTTGCCTTAATCGCCTTGGGCACTTTTTTATATGTGGAATCACACGTTGAAACACCCATTTTAGCTTTATATATTTTCAAAAATATGCGTTTTACCCTCAGTATTATCTGTGCCTTCTTAATTTTCATTACTGGATTTTTCTTTAACGTTATTTCTCCATTTTACTTAGAGAATACACTTGGTTTGCCTGCTAATTATGCTGGATATACCTTGATGATTTATCCACTGATCAATGTTGTGACAGCGCCAGTAGCCGGTGCTATTTCAGATAAAATCGGATCTGAAAAATTAACTTTTGTTGGATTACTCATTATTTTAGCCGCTCAATTAGGCTACATCGTCACTAATTTGGCAACTCCTTTATGGCTTTTCATGATTTTTATCGGTTTAAACGGGTTGGGAAATGGTATTTTCCAAGCTCCCAACAATGCACTTGTAATGGGCTCCGTTGAACCTAAAGACTTGGGCATTGCTGGTGGAATTAATTCATTAGCTCGAAATCTCGGAATGGTTGTTGGAATTTCGTTTGCAACCACTGTATTATTTTCCGCAATGAGCCATATCGCTGGACATAGTGTCACTTCAGTTGTACCGGGGCATCCTGAAATTTTTATTGCTGGAATGCATGTAGCTTTTACCGTTTCCTTTGGTGTTTGTTTAATTGCTACCCTAATCACCGGATATCGTTTGTTGCGCCGTCAAAAATAAAAAGCTGGAAGCATTTTAGGTTGGTTAATTTCACCTAGATGCTCCAGCTTTTTTATTTTGTAGTAGTAGATGATGTTGTTGTACTTGTCTTAGTCAATGTCACTACTGTTGTTTTATACTTGCCATCACGATAATAGCCCACCGTGATTTTATCATTAATCTTGTGCTTGTATAGTGCCTCACGAAGTCCGGCTGTATCAGTAATTGCCTTATCATCAATCTTAGTAATAACATCGTATTTCTTCAAACCTGCTGTTTTGGCTGGACCATTATTAACTTGCATCAATACGGTTCCGTCCGTTACGTTAGAAGGTAGTTTAAGGATTGATTTTTGCTGTGTAGATGAAACTTGGGTTAAATCGACTAAAGCGACACCCAGCGCAGGACGTGTGATTTTACCATTCTTAACCAGTTGATCAATAATGGTTACTACTTCATTTGAAGGAATTGCAAATCCCATTCCCTCTACTGTAGTAGAATCACTCCCACTAGCAGAGAGTTTCATCGAATTAATTCCGATTACTTGGCCAGCTAAGTTAATTAGTGGGCCGCCAGAATTTCCGGCATTGATGGCTGCATCCGTCTGAATAACAGTTGCTTCTCCATTATTCTGTCCATTTTCAGTGGTAGTTTCCACCGTTCGTTTCTTAGCCGAAATAATTCCTTGGGTTAGTGAGGTGGCATATTCTGATCCTAATGGTGATCCAATTGCCAAGGCTGTTTCACCAACTTTAATGTTATCGGAATTACCAAAGCTAGCAACGGTGGTAACTGCTGATGAATTAATCTTCAACACGGCCAAATCCGTTACACTATCTGTTCCCACAATCTTAGCAGGAAGTTTTTTACCATTGCTCATAATAATCTCAAGTGAACTTGAGCCACTTACTACGTGGTTATTCGTTACAATATAGGCTGTGTCACCACTCTTTTTATAGATAACTCCAGATCCTTCTGAGGCGGTCTCTAATTCTGAAGAGCTACTTGATGATTTGCTAGAAGAACTCGATTCGTTTCCAAAAATTGAGCTAATGATACTGTCAGAATCATTAGTATTAGCCTTTTGTAGGTTAATCACTGAAACCACTGAATCCTTAATTGTAGAGAATGCTTTGGATGATTGACTACTTACGTTAACTTTAACATTACTAGTCTTGGTTGTTCCTGTGGTATTTGAGCCCGTTGGTACTGCTGTATTAGATGATTCCATCTGGTTATGAATGAAGCTCGCCCCACCATAAGCAACACCCCCACCCAGTAGGCCCGCAATGGCTGCAACAATGACTAATTTGTTTGTTTTCATAAGAATGCGCGGATTTCCCGCTCCCCCCTCATACAAAATTTATTTTAAATTTATTGTACATGGTAAATACGATGGTTATGTGAATTTAGTCCTCAAAAATTTGAAATTTTTATTAAATTAAAGTTAAAGGATCCGCAATTTCGTGGTCAGTATCTAAAATTTCGAAATCGTGTCCAACCGCTAAATCGTGATTTTGCATCATGGAAGATACTGTTAGATGCGCTAATTCTTTCATATTATTATGGAGGCTTAAATGACCTAAGTAGATTTTTTTAGTTCGATTACCAATCACGTCCATTAGAGCGTTGGCACCATCTTCATTAGACAAATGCCCGTGGTCCCCCATAATTCTTTGTTTCAAAGGCCATGGATAACCACCCATTCGTAGCATCTCAGTATCATGATTAACTTCAAAAAGATAACCATCTGCGTTCCTAATAGTTCCAGCAATTCGATCAGAAACATAACCCGTATCTGTTAAAATTACAAATGATTTACCCGCATGGTGGAATTCATAAAACTGAGGTTCAGCTGCATCATGTGAAACTGAAAAACTTTCAATATCGAGGTCATCTAGAGACTTAGTAGTATTAGGATCAAAAATGAATTTTTGCTCAGTTGGAACTTTGCCAATTTTACCACCGATGGCATCCCAAGTTCCTTGGTTAGCATAGATATCAATTCCATATTTTCGAGCTAATACTCCCACACTTTGGATATGATCCGAATGTTCATGGGTAACAAAAAGTGAATCAACTTCGCTAATATCGCGTCCAACGCTGTCCATTAAACCTGCGATTTTTTTACCACTTAGTCCAGCATCCACCAAGACTTTTCGTTCTGGCGTTTCAATATATGTTACATTTCCCGTACTGCCACTTGCGAGTACGCTAACTTTCAAACCATCTTCGCTCATTTCTAGACCTTCCTACTTAATTTAACTTAAATTGATGCAAAAATTGAACTTCAAATGAAGTTCGTAACCAACTTAATATGTGGTGCTCGTACTAGTTGTAGCTTCTGTCGTTGCTGAACTGGTTGAGCTGGTTGTACTAGACACATCACTACTAGCACTCGTTGCCTCCGACTCAGAAGTTTCCGTGCTTGAAACACTACTGCTATCATCACTCGCTGCGGTACTACCACTTGCTTGCGTCGAGGACTCTGTGGTTACTTCATGGTCCTTTTTGATCAAGACCCCTGAAAAAGCATTAATTCTTTTCACTTGAATACCAGTGCTACTCTTACTCTTAATTCCGATTACCCATGTCGGAACATATACTACTCCGTTATCGGTGGTAAGTAAATTTGTATAACCTAAATCGGCCCATTCCACCTTGGAATCATTTTGAATTTCATTATATTGATATAGCCACGTTACTGCTCGAGTTTGACTAATCAGTTCGCTCTTTTCTCGCAGTTGTTTCTCATTTACCAAATGTCCTTGCGTATAACCAGTAACTTCATTGCTAGCATTAACATAAAAAGTTAGCTTTCCAGCCTTGGAATAGACGGGGTGTCCATCAATCATCTGCGTATAAACTACTTGGACATTTGTACTTAAATTAGGGTTGTACTGGTATTCAGAGCCATAAACGATGTTGTAGCGATTCTTGACGAATGTATTAAGTACTTTTTGCGGTTGTTTAGGATCGACCGTAAGTTCCTCATTCAAAGTACTTTCAACGTAATTATCAACTACTCGTGCGCTTTGGTCAGTGAGACGTTTGATATTATCCTTTAAAGATGTGTCGACTGTCGCACTTGCATAGTAACCGTTCATTTTTTTATTTGAAAGAGGCATATAAGTAATCTGGTCGTTTCTCATTTCCTTCAGTATCGTCGAATTTTCGCTTGAATTCGACGATGAAGTCGTCCCAGCTTCTAATTGATATTGCCAGTAGGAACCAAATAAATAGGCATTCAAAATAGCGAATACAACAATAAAGATGACTTCGATTCTTCTGAAATCCATTTCGTTCCTCCTTAGCTAACTAAATCGCGATATGACGTCCAGTCGCCATGGTACTTGATAAACCAGGTTGGTTCAAGTTCAACCGTTGAATTAGCTTTAGTTGTACTTGGACGTTCATATCCAATATCAATGTCTTCAATTTTATCAGTATTAATTCCGCTATATTTTAATTCATCCAACATATCTTGCGTACTTGGTAGCTCCTTGTCACTCTTTGATGTGGGAACTGGAACGTCAAGATTATAGATTGAAAATGAGGTCGTGGTTTGTTTTGCTTGGTGAGCGACTTTAATCGTATCCAGACCGTCTGCATTGAAGATCGGGAAGCCTTCTACAAAATCTCTAAATTCGATTTCATGATTATTTTCATGGAAATTGAAATAGCGCATGTTGTCCACTTGTACCCCTAGTTGTTTCATCTGATAAAAGCTCAACTCTAGATTTCGCTTTAAGCTTTCTTCAGTATCATTAGCTTTGCTGGCATTATTAAACGCCACAAAACCATTGTTTTTAATCAGCAAACGTTTGGTTGTATCATTTGAGACATATTCTGTACCATCTTTAGTTTTCTTCGTATCAATTGAATCTGCATCAGTATTTGTTAACAAGTTGGCAGTGAAGACGCTACTGCTCTCTTTATTAACTGAAAAACTATAATAAGGTACCTTAATTGCAGTTTGATAATCATTAATCAGATTATGATTCATGATGGTTTCTTTCACTTTATACTGACTATCACTCTGCTTAATCAATTTGCGTAACTGCTTTAAATCTTGTTTAGAAGCTTTAGCTTGGTAAACGTCATAAGTCGCATCATTTAACAGGAAAAACTCGTTTGGCTTATTCACGTTAACTACAATTTGGCTAATTTCAGCGTTTGTATTTAACTTTTGATCATAAATACTATTGAAAATTTTCCCAGTGATGTTACTTGGATATTTCAGCATCAAACTGTGACTTAACGTAGCATAATCCAAAAAACGTTCTTTATTACCTCTTGAAACCCGAGTTATGTTTGATAATTTCCAACTCGAAATTTCTTTAACAGCTGCCTTGGGAAGGCTACTTTTAGAATTATTAATCAATTCTTGTTGTTCTCCCTTGGTATAGATAACCTGCGTTGGTAAGATAACATCGCCTTTATCCCGATTAACCTGGTTTGATTGTACTTTTTCACTGGAAACCTGCTTAGCGCGTTCATACCGAGCCGGGTTAGTCCAAATTACCCATGAAAGCACGATGCTAGTTAACGCTAATATTAATAGAATGACATGTCGGACAATTTTACGCGTTTTAGTATCTTTCATTATTCCCAAGTATCTCCTTCCTCAAAGGGTTCATATGGAAGTGAAATGTAGAAGGTAGATCCTTCACCTTCGCGACTTTCGACCCAAATTCGACCACCATGAAGTTGGATAACTTCTTTTGAAATCGCCAATCCCAAACCAGTACCACCTTGAGCCCGTGAACGAGCCTTATCCACACGGTAAAAACGATCGAAAATGTGGCTGATTGAATCCTTTGGAATTCCCAAACCTTGATCTGTAATACTCATAATCACGTGATTGTGGGTCTCTAATAGCCGACAGGTAATAATCCCCCCATCTGGAGAATATTTAATCGCATTATTCATGATATTATCCAATACTTGTTGAATTTTATCTGTATCAACTTCAACCCAAATATCACGACGCGTAAAGTCGCGTTTAATAGAGTAATTTTTATCTGGTTTATCACTATTTTTCAGAATCATATCGAAACGGTCCAAAATATGGTTGAATAATTCATTTAGGTTAACATATTCACGTTCCAATCTAGCCGTTCCTAAATCCATACGTGATAAATTTAGTAAATCATTAATCATCCGCATCATTCGATCCGTTTCTTCCTGCGTAACCTTCAAGAAATTAGGGGCCACTTCTGGATCTTTCCATGCTCCTTCAACCAATGCTTCAATATAACTCTTCATACTAGTCAAAGGTGTCCGCAATTCATGCGAAACGTTAGAAACAAATCGTTTTCGGTCTTGATCAATTTTTTGCTGTTCAGTAACATCATGTAAAACACAAACCAGACCACTAATAAAGCCTGATTCACGCTGAATTAAGGCAAATGAAGCATGTAAAATTAAATCTTGGTCATCATCGGAAAGATCTAAAACAACCTGCTCTTGATTTTCAAGTAAGTCCCGTAAAGTAAACGTTCCTCGTAAATCGAGAATGTCTAAAATTGATTTCCCAACGATTTGGTCATTTTCAAGATTCAAGAAATCCGTTGCCATTTCATTAACGATGGTTATTCGTCCGCGTCGATCTGTCGCCAGCACCCCATCAGTCATATAGCCCAAGACGGAATCAAGACGCCGCCGTTCAGATTCAGTCGATTCCTGAGATTCTTCTACCCGTACAGAAAGTTCATTAACAGCTTCTGCTAGTTGGCCAAGTTCATCATCACCATAAATCTGAACCTGACCAGAATAATCTCCACGGGCGATTTGAATCGTTCGTTGCCGCATTTCTTCGATAGGACGGGTAATCGCTCGGGAAATTAAAACGGCTAAAATTAGTCCAATTGTAATCGCAATTAAAGCAGCTACTACGAAAATTAACGTAATATTATTAACATTTTGATATACCGATTCTAGATTAGCGCGTATATAAACAACACCCGTCAAGTTGTTGGTTGCTCCTGCAGTGTTAATTAAAGGAACAATTGAAACAAAATAACGCGTGTTAGTGGTTTTATTGTACGAAACTTGTTGATAGGTTCGCGTATTGTAGATTACATCCTTAACATTGCGATCCGTTGTCTTTTGACCAACAATACTCTGGTTAGTACTATTACTCGTTCCCCGAATAACACCCTTGGCATCAATCACTCGAATTTCCGTGATATTTTGATTATTGATGTTTCCAATGATATCGGATATTTGTGAGTTAGCGCTCTTCGTATTAGCACGTTCTAATTGCGTACTAATCTCATTTTCAACATAAGGTTGTAGTTGAACTTGAGTTTTAAATTGATTCAAGTTTTGTGTTTCAAGTTGTCGCACAAAAATAACTCCAACGACTTCCAACGTTACGACTAGCAACATTGCAAACACTAGAGCTATTTTAAAGTTAATTGATTTGAAAAAATTCGTTCGTTTATTCATTTAGTCTCCAAAAATCCTGAATTAATTAATCATTTTCTGGATTACGTAAATAGTATCCCACTCCACGACGTGTAACCAAAATTTGAGGGTTTCCTGGGGTTTCTTCAATTTTTTCGCGCAAACGACGTACGGTAACATCCACTGTACGAACGTCCCCAAAATAATCATATCCCCAAACCGTTTGAAGAAGATGTTCACGAGTCATCACTTGGCCCGTGTGTTGAGCCAAATAATGTAAAAGTTCAAATTCACGATGGGTCAAATCTAATTGCATCCCATCACGAGTCACTGAGTATGAATCTGAATTAATTACTAAAGGTCCAATTTTAATATTATTTTTAACAGTCTCATCATCTTGTTGCAATTGATCCTGACGACGAAGGTTGGCTTTTACCCGCGCCACTAGTTCACGGTTAGAAAATGGCTTAGTAACGTAATCATCCGCACCCAGCTCAAGTCCAACAACCTTGTCTAATTCTGAATCCTTAGCTGTTACCATGATGATTGGAATATTATGTTTTGCTCTTACTTGGCGCGCAACCTCTAATCCATCAATTTTTGGTAACATCAAATCAAGCAGAATCAAGTCGGGCTTTTCTTCTTCGACTTGGGCAAGAGCTTCCTCACCATCATATGCAGTAACTACATCGTATCCTTCTTTATCTAAATTAAACTTAACTATGTCAGAAATCGGTTTTTCATCATCTACTACTAAAATCTTTGGCATGTTAGCCCTCCTTGGAAGATTTATCTGCCATCAGGTATGCATTCCTGATAAAAATGGTCCAATCCATTAATCTTGGTTAATTATAACATATACACTAAAATCAATCGGAAACGCTATCTGTAGCACGATTTAAATCGTTTTTGCATTTTTTTAATTTTTTTCGAAATTTTTTTAAAAAAAGTATTGCCAGCCCCTATTTTTCATGATACTATATTTAAGTCGAGTTGATACATATTAATTATATGGGTGGTTAGCTCAGCTGGCAGAGCAACGGACTCTTAATCCGTGGGTCCAGGGTTCGATCCCCTGACCACCCATCAAACACACGACACACTAATCAGTAGTCACGCAGCGTAAAGCCGTGGTTACTGATTTTTTTGTGCACTAAAAACAGTGGATAATCTTTTCCACTGTTTTTTCATACCTATTTTTCCACTTTTAATACGTACTAGCTACCTGCTTACTAATTACCCATCGCCCATTGTTCTTCTCAAAATACATTTTCATTTGAAGAGGCCAAACGTTCTTCGATCCGCCCCAGATTTTGGCGGTTACTAAATTTTGGCCCGTTAATTGTCCCAAATTTCCTTCAACTCGAATATCTTTGATAGCTTCTTCTTTGGACTCCAAGTACTGCATTTCTTCATTTTGTATCTGATCGATCCATTCCAGTTTAGGTTGCACGTATCCCGTCATATGCGTTAAAGTCATTCGACCACCTAAAATCATATCTAGTCGACTTATATCTTTTTTTACCATTGCTTCATTTTCAGCTCGGTATAGTTGAACAATTTGTTCTTCATCTTTTGTCATAAATTTGCTCCTTTGATATCTTTCTATCCTAAATGATATCTATAATTAAGGAGCCGAGCTATTCTAATCTTAACTCTATTAAATAAGTAAAACTTATTTAAAATGATGCTCAAACATTTCGGCAAAAGTTTCAATATAAAACCCTGAATTATCGACTTTCCAGTACATATAATATTTCTGAGTCAATTCATGCCCACCATTGTGCAAAGGTACAGTTTGAATGATTCCACTATCGAGTAGGGTTTGGGTTCGCTGATTAACAATTAAATATCCTTGATTAGCTGCAATCAGCATCTGGGCTTCATCGTAGTTAGCAACTAATCGAAAGCCACCTTTAACACCTAAAATTTCTTGATAATATGTTTCCTCTGCCAGTTGTTGCTTTGAATCGGTAATTAAAATACATGGAAAGTCAGCTAAATCAGCCACATCAATTTGCTCTGCGTGGCTAAATTCCCCCGTTTGACTTACTGCAACCATCAATCCACTTTCTGTCAAAAAATCATTTACATATTCATTGGAAGGGGCTCGCCGTTGATCAGAAAAAGCCAGATCAATTTTTTCTTCACGCAACCAATCATACAATTGTTCATGCGTTCCATTATTGATTTTAATTTTTACTTCTGGGTAAGATTTAGAAAATTCAGCAACGGTTTGTAAGAACTCCGTTGTTCCAAAACTTTTCAAATATCCAACTCTTAATTCAGGTTCGTTATCATTGGCAATTCTAACGGTATCTTTAACAATTTTTTTAACCTGTCCTAAAACATCCCTACTATGCTGATAAAAGTACTGTCCAGCTGGGGTAATTTCGAAGCTCCGACCCTGACGCTTCAACAATAAAACTCCTAGATTATTTTCAAGTTCTTTAATTTGTTGGGAAATAGCCGATTGAGAAATATTATCGTCAGCAGCTGCTTGGGTAAAACTGTGTGCATCGACCACATCAATAAAATACTGCATTTGTTGAAACATTAGTTTACCTCACTTCATGGATTTACCTCATTATAAAACAAAAAGAGCTGAAATAAATTTCAACTCTTCTTTAAATATAATCATTGAGGGGTGTTAATTCCGACACTATCCCGTGAATACAAGGTAGCATCAAAAGTGAGTCGTTTTACAAGATCAGCAATTGAACTAACCGAAACATCATGTCCTCCGAACGGTTCTCCTTTTAATGTAACTTCGTAATCTACTGGACCACTAGTAAACCAACCTGGACGAATTACGGTGTAATTCAAATCTGAAGCTTCAACAACATCAGCTGCTTGTCGATATGAACTTAGGACCGAATTATATTCTAAATTCCCATTACTTCCAATTGTTGCTGGAATTTCATTATAGATTCCCATCGAGGTAATAAATAGCAAACGGTCAATTTGATTACGTTTCATTGCTGATACAATATTTTCAGCATATGTTCCTAAATTACCACTAAGTGCTACAAATACGACGTCTTGCTTTTTCATCGCCTGGTCTAAATCATGGGCTTGGTTTACATCACCAGCCACCACTTTTTCACGACTACCGGGTTTTAATCGGTTGGCACTTCGAGCAAAAAGGGTTAAATTTGCATCTGTTTCACTTAATAAAGTTTGTCTCACTGCATTTCCAATCGTTCCTGTTGCGCCAATAATTAATACGTTCATGATAATCCCTCTCTTTATAAAATCACTTATTTTTTAAGACCGATATTTAAAGTAGCTCCGACTGAAATCAACATAAATACGGCCATAATGATGATAGCGTGGTCATATGATAATACTGGGCTAATCAAATTAGCTGTCAGCGCGGTGATAATTGAAAGTCCCACTGAACTACCAATTTGATGAACCATGTTTACTACACCTGAAGCTGATCCGGCAATTTCCCTATCCGTATTTGCTACTCCGGCTACGGTTAGAGGGCTCAAGGTAAATCCTTGACCGATACCAATAATCACCATTGGAATAGCTACTGACCACCAATATCCTGCTTGTATGCCTACCACAGCGGCGAAAACCAATCCAGCTAAGGTAATTACCGTTCCAGCAATTAAAATCTGAGTATTAGTAAACTTTTCGTTTAACCGTGATACCAATGTAGCAAAAACAAATTGAGGTAGTGTTTCTGGTAAGAATCCTACCGCTGCCATTAATGGCGTAAAGTGATAAACCTGTTGCATCGCTTGTGGCGTTAAGAAGAAGTATGAAATCATTGCACCTAAGAAAAAGAACCTTGCAATATAAGCACTACTTCTTTCTCGATCTTTAAGTAGTTTTAATGGTGTAATCGGGTGCTTAGAAACTTTTTCTTGCCATACAAATAAAACCAAAAGTAAAATCCCGGTCATAACCATTGGTACCGGATGACTAGCTCCATTAATTCCATAAACAAGCGCAGTAATTCCTAAGACTGACAAAATTGAACCTAACCAATCTAATTTTCCTTCTACCTTTTTACTTGCTGGAATATATTTAAGTGTTAACACAATCATCAGTATCCCCACAGGCACGTTAAGTAAGAATCCCCAGCGCCAACTAGCGTAACTAGCAATCAATCCACCAACAACCAATCCAATGCTGGCACCTAATCCACCAGTAGCACCATAATATACAATCGCTCTGGTTCTCATCTGATCTCGATAACTATCCATTAACAAAGCTAAAGTGGTTGGAGCAAGAATTGCCGATCCAATTCCTTGTAAGGCTCGCATGGCGATAATCATTAAACCATTAGTTGATAAACCAACCAATAAGGATCCTATACTAAAGATTACCAACCCGATTAAAAAGACATTTCTTCGACCAAAAATATCTCCTGACCGTCCACCAATCATTAATAATCCACCGAAGGTTAATGCATATGCATTAGTTACCCACGATAATTCCGAAGCCGACAAACTCAAGTCTGCTGCAATCTTTACTGTACTTGTAAAAACAATTGAATTATCCAAAAGAATCATAAAATAACTAATTAAAATAATTGGTAAAACCATACCAAATTTCTGCTTGTTCATTCCTATCACCCGCATCCAAATTTTTATTATGTAATTATTCTACAAGCTCCCCCATTCCTAACCAATTTCGATTCTTGCCGCTTTTCATAAGTTTTTCTTATGGATAATCAGGGTTATCCCATGTAAACCTGAAACCCATTACCATACAAAAAACCACTACTATATGGAAAATTGCATTCCATCCTAGTAGCGGTCCATAAACCAAGAACAATCTATCAATTATTCAATTTCACCACGGAGTACCCGATCAATCATGTCCATTACTCCACTATCGTTGTTATCCAACGGTGTAACCAATTCGGTTGCGTCCAGTGCTTCTTGTTCTGCATTTTTCATCGCATAGCCTAGTCGCGCATGATGCAACATGGCTTCGTCATTTTGGGTATCACCAAAAGCCATCGTTTCATCCATCGAAACTTTCCAACGATTTTGTAATTGCTGAAGTCCATACGCTTTAGTAACATGGGGCATCGTAATGTCGATTCCATTGAAACCGCTCATCACACTTCCCAAGCTATCCCCTAAGGCAGTTTTTAACAGGGCGGCTTGTTCACGCACATTATCAATATCAACCCAATGGGCATCAATCTTATAAATCGGATCTTTAATGTCTTTAAAGTGATCCACTGGGGTTAATTGGCTGTAAAAATACGAGCTAACGGGCCATTCCGGATTATCCATTTTCATATTAGTAAATGCACGATGTTGGCTCGATAGAATCAGCTCAACGCCTTTAAACATCGGAGTCGTCAATAAGTACTCAATTGTGTCGTGTAATAAAGCCGGTTTTAGCGGATTATCGTCTAAAATTTTCCCTTGTTCAATCGTAAGGGCACCATCTTCGGCAACAAAGGTTAAATCACCCTTAATGCCAGCAAATACTTCCTGACAATGAGCCATCTGATTTCCACTCGCTACTACAAATTTAATTTTTCGTTCATTAAGTTTGTCTAACTGAGCTTGAAAACGTTGATGGTCAAAATCCTGTTGATCATTTAGAAAAGTTCCGTCGATATCACTTGCAATTAATTGAATACCCATGGTGGCCTCCTACATATTAGCTTTTTACAAATTATTTTTTACTAGGGTTAATTGGTTTTTCAACCTTTTTACCAACTTCCATTTTGTCATTGTAGCCCCAAACGTATGCTGCAATAAAGGCAATAATGGTAGATACAACTGAGGAAATCAAGAAAATCCAGAAGCTGCTTAAATCAGACGGATTGCTTGGATTAAAGAAGGATGCAAAACCAATCCATGAACCGGCAAATCCGTACATATTACCATGGAACAACCCGGTTATAAATCCACCAAATGCTGAACCAATCAATCCAGAAATGAAGACCCTTCTATAGCGGAGGTTAACCCCGTAAATAGCGGGTTCGGTAACTCCACAAAAGGCTGAAATGGCAGCCGCAAATGATAAACTCTTTAAGTTAGTTTTCTTAGTCTTAATCGCCACGGCTAAAACAGCTGCACCTTGTGAAATCATGGTTTGGCAAATCAAAGCATTTAAGTAACTGTGTCCCGTGGTAGCTATGTCATTAACTACCAATGGAGTAATTCCCCAATGCAAACCAAAGATTACCAATACTTGATGGAAACCACCTACTAGAATTCCTGATGCCCATCCACTATGAACCAGTACCCATGAAATCATTACCGCAATCCATTTAGAAATGCCGACAATGACTGGGCCAGTAATATAAATCGTAATTCCACTAACAATCAGAATTGTAATAAATGGAACAAAAATCATGGTTAGATAACTTGGTAAATGTTTCTTCAAATAATTTTCAATTTTAAATGCCAACCAAGCAGCTAAAATCATCGGGAAAATCGAGTATGAATATTGGACCATTGGGAAGTTAAATCCACCCAACATCCCTAACGATTTTCCAGCCAACGGAGTTAGCGTAGGATGTACCAATACCCCACCAATTACGGCTGCGATGATTGGATCTCCACCAATGCGTTTTGCCGCAGAAAATCCTACTAAAATTGGGAGGAAGAAGAAAACTGAATCGCCAATGGCATTTAATATGATGTATAAATTACTTTTAGGACTTAGTAGTTCCCCAATCTGTGGCATCGTTAAGACTGATAATAATCCCTTGAGAATACCAGCTGCCGCCAATGACCAAATCACTGGGCTCATCGAACCAGTAATTACACCAATAAAATTATTAAATCCATCTTTTGTTTTTTCTAGGAAATTCCGGTTATCAGGGCCTTGTGGTTGCGTAGCTTTAACGGCTTGTTCGGTTCCTTCTTCATCCCCAAATTCTGTCCCTAATTGGTCAATAACTGCGTCATAAACATCGACTACATCTGGACCAATCACTACTTGGTATTGACCTTGAGCACGCATAATATCAATAACATGGTCGTCATTTCGAATAATATCATCGTCGGGTTTATTAATATCCTTCAAATAAAAGCGTAAACGAGAAATACAGTGAATCACACTATTGATATTGTCGGGTCCGCCCACTGCATCAATTACTTTTTGAGCTGTTTTTTCAAAACGATTGCCTTCATTACTTTTAGAATGCTCCACTTTTTCTGAAACCGTTTTTAATTTTAGATTTGCAACATTTTTTCCTACTTCAACTGTATCAGCTTCAATTTCCAACTGCTCTAACACTTCACTGCTATTAGTGATTGCAAAGATTATAGTAGTTTGCTTGCCATTATTACGCACTAAATCTAAGTCCCAAGTTCCTAGGCTACTTCCTGCTTTTACATGATCGCCAACTTGAACTTTAAGATCATATGGGGTGCCCTTTAATTCTACGGTATCAATTCCGAGATGTAGCAATATTTCGACACCACTATCAGTTTTAATACCAATTGCGTGCTTACTATCAGCTACCATCATTACTGTCCCAGCCACAGGAGCAACTAGATTACCGTTAGTAGGTTCTAACCCAAAACCTTCCCCCATCATTTTTTGGGCAAAAACTTGGTCTTCTACTTGTTCAAGTGGAATCACCTTACCACTTGCTGGTGCTACAACTATGAGATTATCATTTGTTTTTTTCATAAGATTATTCCTCACATGCTCTAATATAATTTCAATATATTTGTAAGCGCTTGCTATTTAACATGCTTTTATCATAAACTTGTATATACAAGATGTCAACAATAAAGATAGCGCCTTTAATTACAGGTTATTGATAAATAATAAATTATATTACCTTGTATATACTAGTTACATCATGTTAAAATGTAAGCGTTTCTAAGAAAGGGGTAGCTCTTGTATGGAAAGTAAATACGATTTAATAAAACAAGATATCGCCAATAAAATTATTCATGGTATCTATCCTGCCAGTTCTTATTTACCTAGTGAAAACGAACTTTGCGACCTATATGGAACTTCACGTGAAACTGTTCGAAAAGCTTTGGTGCTCCTGCTAGAACTGGGCTACATTCAAAAAATTAAAGGCAAAGGATCAATCGTCCTCGATGTTTCTAGATTTGTTTTCCCAGTTTCCGGTATCAAATCGTTCAAAGAGCTCAATCAATCACAAAATATGCATTCAACTACAAAAGTACTTACATTAGAGCCTCGTTTGGTGCCTACCAAGGATTTTGGTCTCGATCAAAATAGTGAGTTAGAAGCTACTTATATTGAACGTTTAAGAACCATTAATGATGAACCCATCATTATTGATATAGATTACGTACTCTCAAAGGTGGTTAATGATATTCCAAAAATGGCTGCTGAAAATTCTCTGTATGAATATTTCGAAGACCAACTTGGACTGGATATTAGCTATGCTACTAAAACCATCACGGTTGAAGAGCCTACTGAACGCCAACGTCAATTATTAAAAATTCCACCACACAAAGACGTCGTAGTAATTCGAAGTATGACTTATCTCAATGACACCACGTTGTTCCAATTTACCGAATCTATTCATCGAGCTGATAAATTTAGTTTTGTTGATTTCGCTAGAAGACAAAAATTGAAAGGACACTAACTATGAATTTTAAAAATAAGGTTATTTACCAAATTTATCCCAAATCATTCTATGATTCTAACAACGATGGCATTGGAGATTTACAAGGAATTATCAAAAAAATTCCTTATATTGATAAGTTGAATATCGATATGATTTGGTTCAATCCTTTTTTCGTTTCTCCTCAATACGATAATGGTTATGACATTGCCAATTTCTATGAAATTGACCCTGTCTTTGGTACGATGTCAGATTTTGAAGAATTAGTCCGTAAATTAAAGGAAATCCATGTCGGAGTTATGCTAGATATGGTGTTAAATCATATTTCTACTGAGCATGAATGGTTTCAAAAAGCCTTAGCTGGCGACGAACACTATCAAAAATACTTCTACATTCGAGATCCTAAACCAAATGGTGATTTACCCAACAATTGGACTTCTAAATTTGGTGGACCAGCTTGGGCTAAATTTGGTGATACCGGTAAATATTTCTTACACTTATACGACGAGCATCAAGCCGATCTTGACTGGCATAACCCTGAAGTTCGCCAAGAACTTTTCAAGGTCATTAATTTTTGGCATGCCAAGGGGGTTAAGGGATTCCGCTTTGATGTAATTAATGTGACTGGAAAGGACGTAGAGTTAACCGACGCTCCTGAAGGCGTAGAATCAAAATTTATGTATACCGATACACCTATCGTTCAAAGTTATCTTAAGGAAATGCATCAAGCTGCACTTCAAGACCCTGAAGTAATTACCGTAGGAGAGTTTTCTTCAGCTTCAGTTGAAAATGGTGTGAAATATACTCGTCCGGAAGAACATGAATTAACCATGGCTTTCACCTTCCACCATTTGAAGGTAGATTACGACCACGGACAAAAATGGACGAAAGTTCCTTTTGACTTTGCTGCACTTAAAAAGACGATAAATACTTGGCAAGTGGGCATGGATGAAGGTGATGGATGGAACGCCCTCTTCTGGAATAATCACGATCAACCTTGGGCCTTAAATCGCTTTGGAGATTCTGGTAAATACCGAGCTAAGTCTGCCGAAATGCTCGCCACCACGATGCATTTGCTTCGTGGAACGCCCTATATTTATCAGGGAGAAGAAATCGGCATGGTCGATCCAGATTACCAAAACATTGACGAATATGTTGATGTAGAAGCCTTAAACGCTTATCAACGACTCTTGAAAGAAAACAAATCTCCTCAAGATGCACTTGAAATCGTGAAGTCTAAAGCTCGCGATAATAGTCGAGTTCCTATGCATTGGGATGATTCCAAATATGCTGGCTTTTCTGAAGTTCAACCTTGGTTAAAACCAACTAAGCAAACTGAAATCAACGTTGCAAATGAACTAGAACACGGTGAAATTTTTGCTTATTACCAAAAATTAATTCGACTTCGCCGAGAATTCTCCATTATTTCTGAAGGAGATTATCAATCCTTTGAACTTAATCACCCTTCTGTATTCGCTTATATTCGTACCTATCAAGACCAAAGCTTGTTGGTTCTCAATAACTTCTATGGAAATGATGCTACCATCTCAATTCCTAGTAAATACACCACTGAAACTGCTAAAATCTTGATTAACAACTACGAGACTAATCCTGAATTAACAACAACGCTGAAATTGAAACCTTATCAATCCATAGCAATTCTGATTTAGTGCAATAAAATAAGTCCTTCAAGTTAACTAAGTAGCTTGAAGGACTTTTATTATCTAGCATTAATTTTAATTTCATGTTTATACTTGCACCAATAAATATTTAAAGTAGTTTCTCAAATAATCCGAAGTGGCCAGTCCATCTTCGTATAGTGTGATTCGATAACCATCGGCATTTAACGTGAAAGTGTTACCTCCGATAAATTGCCCCTCAGCAACGTATCCTATATCGTCTAAATTGAACTTCATTCTTGTTATTCCTAAACCATTTGAAAAAGTTAAGATCATTTTTTCATCGTTAAACTTAACTTGAGCATATCCAATCTCTCTGGTACCTTCTGAAGTCACTTCTACATACGTATACATATCAATCATCCTCCTTTAAACAGAGCATAATCTATGAAACGCGTACCATAGCAAGCCTTAAGATTGCTAAGTTAAAATATTGGTTGTGGAACGCGTTTCATACTTTAAAATGAGGGTATGGACCTTAATCGAATTTAAAATAGGACTTGATAATAATGACTAATATTAGAACCATTGCTAAAAAATCTGGATACTCAGCATCTACCGTTTCCCGTTTTATCAATCAGAGTGGTTATGTCTCTGACAAAGCTAGTAAGGAGATCAAACGGATTATTGACGAAATGGACTACGTACCCAATGCCATTGCTCGTGACCTGAGTAAGGGCCAGACGTTTACGATTGGTGTGGTAGTACCTCACATGCGTCATCCCTTTTTTTCTGAGTTAACCCATGGAATTATGGACTTAGCTTTTGCTGCTGAATATAATGTCCTTTTTTTGGAATCTCAGTATGACGAAAAGTTAGAACAAAAATATTTAGAAAAACTTCACCGAAAAGCCTTTGATGCGCTAATTTTTATATCTCGCAAATTGCCACTAACTGAATTAATCAAATATCAAAAATATGGCCCCGTCGTATGCTGTGAAAATCCACAGGACAATCCCATTGCGGCTGCCTATACGCTCCGTGAAAGTACCTATCAACAGGCGTTCGAATGGGTTAAACAAGGTGGCTATAGCAAAATTGCTATTATTTTAAGTCGTCCGTACGGAAACAGTGCCACGAGTAAAATTATTTTTCACTCTTACAAAAAAGTTTTTGGAACTTTCCCAGACTCCAATTTAGTCTATACGGATTGCTACAATTACAATGATGGCTACCAATCCGCTCATTTAATTGCAAGAGATACGCCAGATTTCATTTTTGGTAATAGCGACGATATTATTGCTGGCATTTATCAATACTACCTAGATAATAATTTAGAGTTGCCGGCCTTAATGGGACAGGAAAATCAAATATCTGGAAGTCTATTAAAAATCCCCACGATTGATCACCATCTAAAAATGATTGGTCAAGCCGCTTGCGAACTTGCTATTACGGGCGCTATCAAATCGGTTTCCATCGAGTCAGAATTTATCATCAGATAACGTCATCCTAATATCACATGCTGTAGTAAAATGAGACGATGAAGTCATCATCTCATTTTTTGTTATAATGACTTCTATAAATTTTATTCATAGGAGATTAGGTAGTAACCTTGCAAACATTTTACACAATTGCACTACTTTTAACAGGTGTAATCTTATCTAATATTATTAAACAACTTGTGCCTCGAATTCCCGAAGCATTTATTTTAATTATCGTTGGAGTAATCCTATCATTTACCCCAGCATTTCATAATTTTGAATTAAGACCAGAATTTTTTATGTTAGTGGTTATTGCACCTATCATGTTTATAGATGGTCAAAAACAATCCTTCAATCGAATTCGCCAACGTTTTCGCGTGGTATTTTTTCTGTCGGTAGTTTTAGCTGGCGCCAGCGCTTTAGTTGTTGGAATCTTAACTAATAATTTTGAAACCAAATGGACGCTACCAGTGGCCATTGCCCTAGCAGCCATCGTTACTCCCACCGATGCGGTTGCTGTTAAATCGATGACCAGCGGAACTGCCATGCCCGAAAATGTTAATGAAGCTTTAGAACTAGAATCCTTATTTAACGATGCCACTGGACTGGTAATCCTTGATTTAGCTTTATCTGTTTTACAAAATGGAACTTTTTCAGCAATTACCGGAGTCGAACATTTTATTTTTGTCGCGCTTGGTGGCGTAATCATTGGAATTATTGCCGGCTTTTTAATTGTTTCTCTTCGCGTTAATTTAAACATGCGCGCTAATAATCCGGAAACTATCATCATTCCGATTAGTCTGTTGACCCCTTTTCTCGTCTATCTTTTAGCTGAACATTTGGGAACTTCTGGCATTCTAGCCGTCGTTGCTACTGGAATGGTTCATAATTGGGAATCTGAACGCCTCCGTTTAACTTCAACTCGAGTTCAGCTTACCTCAGCAACCGTCTGGAATACTATCTCAAGTTTCCTAAATAGCGTCGTTTTCTTATTCCTTGGAGTGACTTTACCGATGGTTTGGAAAGATTTTATCCAGATGGGAACGATGACGATTGCTCAATTAATTGGTATTAGTTTACTGATTTATCTATCAATGCTAGCTATCCGTTACTGGTGGTCTGTTCATGAAAATCCAGACAATCCTGACCATTTCTTAGGCCCTCATGACAAATCCGTGCATCAGCTATGGTCAAGGATATTTGCAATTAGTGGTGTGCATGGGACCGTGACTTTGGCGATGGCCTTTTCACTTCCTACTAGAATTGGAGGTCACCCCTTCCCTTATCGTGAAGAATTAATTGTGATTGCCACGCTAGTAATTTTAATTAGTATGTTAGTCAGTGCTATCAGTCTTCCGCTGATGCTTCCTGTCAAAACGACGGAGTATTCACTCGCTGATATCGATCATATTCGTAACAAGATGGTGGATTATGCTACTTTACAACTACGTGATACCATCGATGATCACGCGGTTCGCGAGGCCTTAACGGAACAGTTGCAGTCCCAAAAGGGGGCATTGAACGGCCAAATTATTGATTTTGATGAATATCAGGAGTTAATGTTTGAAACCAAAGACTTCATTGTCACTTACATTCATGGACCTTCAATTTCAGCTAAATATAGTTTAGAAGTTGTTAATATTTATGAAAAAATTCTAAATAATTTTGTGGCTCCTAACTTTAATCCTCGGGAACACTTTGTTAACCGAGTACATTATATATTTAAAAAGAACTTTAAAAAGGTATCAGGGCTTTGCAAACACGCCCTCTGGCACGTCAAAAATGGGCAAATCACCAAACATCAACGTACCGTTGCTCGTCAAAAATGGTTGGCTGCTCAACCTTCAGATACGCTCCAACAACGTCTGGATGTTCGGGATGCTCTTTTGGAACTCAACAATGAAGTGATCGACTCTACTGATAAATACTTAGACGATGTTTTGCGTGGTCGCTTATTACGTAAACAAAGTAATAACCAATATATTAACCTCGTTCGTAGATCTATCAATCGATACTGCTCAATGGTTCGTCATGATTATAATAAACAGGCAGTCTTTGTAAGTAGCGATTTATACATTCAAGCCTTTCAGCAAGAATATAACTTTATTCAACGTGGAGTAAGCCGTGGGGTTATTACCCCAGAAATGGCAACTGTGCTCTATGATGAGATTAATCAAGCTCAATCACTACAATTACAACGTACTCAACAGCTTCAAATTATTACATCCTAAGTTTCTTAAAACACCTCCTGCGCGTTACTTACTGATAAGTAGCGCCTAGGAGGTGTTTTTTAGTTCCAATTAAATTAATTTAAACAAATTTTGAACTTCATTTTAAGTTTGAATGTTAGCAGGTGCTATTCAAACCCATGATTAATACCCGTATGTTTCATATGGCTATAAAATGTAACTCAGAAATGATAATTTATCATAAAATAATCCCCTATTAACTTTTTTCTAGGTACATTTTTATAAAAATTTGATTTCAAATTCAACGGGATAATCTTATTTTTATCTGCATTCAGATTTAATTTATTTTTAATGCTAACCATAAGTAATTAATATATAATTATGGTTGTACAAAATCGGGTTTAGCTACTTTTCAGTGGGAAGTTGATGTTACTAATTAAGTTATCGGATGTTATAAAAGAGAGGTGTAAGTAATGAATAAATTTTGCCAAAGCTGTGGAAGACCACTTACTACTACAAATGCTGGCACTAAAGCCAACGGTGACTCATCAAATTACTATTGTATTTCATGTTATCAAGATGGAGCTTTCACTGACCCTACCCTTACAATTGATGACATCAAGGCGAAAGGGATTAAAGAAATTAAACAATCAAAAATGAATATATTCAAAAAAATATTTTTGTTAATTTGTTATCCATCTCGACTTCAACGACTAGATCGTTGGCGGGAATCCTAAATTAATTCAGTCATTTTAAAGGTTGACCAAAATTTGTAAGAGCATTTTGCCTACTTTAAATGTGAATAAAAATGATATCATAAGTAAAGTTAAGGTCTTATTTCAAATTACAGTTCCCTCACTTAGGTAAGTTTTGATAACAGTTCGATTCTGTTGGAGGGATTCAGAGAATTAATCTCTAAAAAAAACTAGGAGTTGGTTGATTTGCTTAAAGAATTTAAAGAATTTGTTTCACGTGGAAACGTCCTTGATTTAGCTGTCGGTGTTATTATTGGTGGAGCTTTTACTTCCATCGTTAAATCATTAGTTAATTATTTAATTAATCCTTTAATTGGTTTATTTATCGGCGGAATTGATTTTTCAGATTGGGTACTTAAGGTAGCCGGAGCTACTTTCAAGTTTGGTAGTTTTATCAATGCTGTCATTAACTTCTTAATCATTGCATTTGTTGTCTTTATTTTGGTTAAATTAGTCAACAAGTTTCTTCCTAAGAAAGAAGAACAAGAAGACGATGAAGCTGAAGCAATCGAAAATAGTGAAATTTACCTTAAAGAAATTCGCGATGCATTAGTAAATAATCCTGAATTACTTTCCAACTTAAAAAACAAAGAAGATTCAACTAAATAACCTAAAAAACGTTTCTTGAGAAAACTCTCAAGAAACGTTTTTTTACTAAAGTTATTCAGTTCTTAAAGCAATTGCTGCATCTTTTTTAGCAGCCATTCTAGCTGGAATATGCCCACCTAAAATAGTTAATACAGCACTAACTATGACTAAGAGAATGGCATGAACTGGATTTAATTGAGAAACTCCACTTAAACCAGTCATCTTTTCCAGTACGACATTAATTGGGAAAGTACATAACCAAGCTACCACAATTCCGAAAAGTCCTGATCCAATCCCTAAGATGGCCGTCTCTGCATCAAAGACACGGGTAATATCTTTCTTACGTGCTCCTAGAGCTTTCAATACACCGATTTCTTTAGTTCTTTCAATTACGGATGTGTATGTGATAATTGCAATCATAATCATTGATGTAACTAACGAAATTCCTGCAAAAGCCACCAAGACGTACGTAATGGCATCCATCATTCCACCAGTCAGTTTTGAAATACTACCGGCCATATCCGTATATACAATTTGATCCGCTTTTTTCTTGCCATCATTATATTTATCGAGGTAGTCTAAGACCCGGTCCTTCTTCTTAAAGTTACTTGGATAAATTTGGATAGTACTTGGTGTTTCACTACCACCCAACATCGTTAGCATCTGGTTTTTGGTAGAAGCATCCATTGTTTCACCAGTCATGATATTCTTTTTGCTAGCTGCTTGAGCTTTTACAATATTAGAATCTTTATTATCTTCGTAAACGGATTTGGTTAATTGATCACTGTAGGCGATTCCGTTAGATAATAAGCCATCGCTATTCTTAGATTTCACCCGTAAGATACCGACAACTTTTAGCGTTTTAGTATCTTTAGCATTCGCCATTGATGCATACTTATCACTAGGAACATAGTTACCAGTTGGCAATTTTTTATAGTAAGTATTATTAGTTACCAATTTGGCCGTTTTACCGATCAATTGATTGTAATCAAATTTTTGGTTAGTTTTAGCTGTAATTCCAAAGTTCTTTAAAGCTGAGATGTTAATCTTATTATCGCGATCCGCAATTAAAACAACATCAGTAGCCTTCTTTGGATAACTTCCAGATAAAACGTGGTAATTCTTCTTTAAGAAGCTTTGATTTCCATCACGATCAATGGGATAAACTGAGCCTCCCACACCTGTAACAGAAGCCATCATTGAACTTGTATCTACTGTCTTAGCATCGGGATCAGCATTACTAAACTTAACCGTTTGCCATTTACCATCTTTTTGGCTAATTAAATTCATTCCGGTACTGTAAGTAACCGCAATATTTTTAGCGTATTTTTTAGGCATTTTCTTGACGTAATCTAGGTACTTCGAATCTATTTTATTTACGTGTTGGGCTTTATCCGATTTACTCAAATCGGCTTCCACATACTTATGTTTGGAGAAGGTACTGTTTTGGCTATCCGTCATTGCTGCACTTGAATCTGAAGCAACGGCCCCAATTGAAACCGGCATAGAAGCCATCGTATCACTTTGGGTTTGGTCAATTTGTTTCTGGAAACCATTTGATAAGGCCAAAACAATCGCAATACTGATAATTCCAATCGAGGAAGCAAAAACCGTCAAGAATGTCCGACCTTTTTTAGTCATAATATTCTTAAAAGAAAGTTTCAAAGCTGTCCAATAACTCATCTTAGTATGTTTAAACTTAAAGTTAGTCACTTCATCATGCCCATTATAAGGGTTGGAATCTGTTTGGATTTTACCATCAGCAAATTCAATAATTCGGTCAGCATATTGGCGAGCCAATTCTGGATTATGAGTAACCATTACTACCAGACGTTCTTTAGATAGTTCTTTAATTAATTGCATGATTTCATCTGAAGTCTCTGAATCAAGAGCTCCAGTTGGTTCATCAGCAAGCAGAATTTCTGGATCATTGGCAATGGCTCGGGCGATAGCTACTCGTTGCATCTGACCACCCGATAGTTGATTAGGTCGCTTGTTCATATGCTTCTCTAAACCAACTCGAATTAAAGCATCTTTAGCACGACGCTTCTTTTCTTCTCCACTCACGCCTGATAAAGTCATCCCCATCTCGACGTTATCAATAATCGAAAGATGACCAATAATATTGTACGATTGGAAAATAAATCCTACAGAGTTATTGCGGTAGGCATCCCAATCTGAATCTTTAAAGTCGTCGGTTGATTTCCCTTCAATAACCAAATTACCAGAATCATAGCGATCTAAACCACCTATCATATTCAGCATAGTGGTCTTACCAGAACCAGAAGGTCCTAAGATTGCTACAAATTCTTGATTACGGAAAGAAACTGAAACGTCATCAAGGGCTTTGGTGGTTGTTTCACCGACCTTATAGTATTTCTTTAGATGTTTTAACTCTAACATATACGCTACTTCCTTTTTCAATTGGTTATGTTAATTATAGACAATAGTTAACAATTGTCAATCATTAATCAAAGTTAAATTAATATGCTATAATAACGTTATATAAATATTTATAGGAGGTGAACTACCCAATGGATAATAAACCTTACCAATCAGAATGGGATCAGTTACCAGAAAACGTCAAAGTAACAGCGCAATTATTCGGCACACTTGCTCAAACTATTTTTAGCTATTTTAACGATGAAACTATTAAAATATCGCCTTTGAATTTTATGATTTTAATGGATATTTTAGGTAATCCTGGTACCTCCATGTCTGAATTGGCTAAAAGAGTCGGTATTTCTAAACCACAATTAAGTCGGAGCGTTAGCAAATTAGAAGATCTACACATGATCAAAAGGGTCCACAACACGGAAAATCGGCGTAACGTTAATGTTTACCCCGACAAAGAAGGTAGTGATTTAATGGCGCAGCAATTTCTTCGGGTTGCCAATAGATTGGATAAAACCCTTAGTGCCCTTTCTTCAGAAGACCGTGCTCGCCTAGTTCCTTTAATGACGGAATCACTTGAGATTCTATCCAAGGCTGGTATTGTTCAACAATAATTTATTTACGATTTATGAAAAAAGAGCCTTACAAGCAACTACTTGTAAGGCTCTCTTTAACTTCAATTTAACTTAATTTTTTGCTCAATTTTTGTTACAAGGTCGCTAACCTCACCATTACTATAAGTGACTAAGTTCGTAATTGTCGTTTGATCAATTTTAGGCGAGCTAGTTTGCAACACCTGTTTGTTAATTGCAATTAATATTTTAGGATCTGACGCAAACTTTGAAAGTTCTTCAACTTCGCCAGTAACAACATCCACGTCTACAATTCCCACCTTTACGAGCGCCTTTTTTAGTTTATTCACCAACCTCGAATCGAGCATCGCTTCCACTACGGGTCCTGCCCCATTTGACGTCTGTAAAATACCAACCATTCCCGTATTGATAACTACAACTTTTTCAACCATGCTATCCTACCTCCAATTTTATTAGAAAACAAAATCCCCCAAATCAATTGTAGTTGATTTAGAGGATTTTGCTTCACTTATTTTACTTAGTAGTTGTTTTAAGAACTAAGGATTCTGGTGTAACTAATGCATTACCTTTGAACTTCATCACCCGAACTGCATCCATGTTCGTAACGATGACGATCATTGGTGTCTGCTTACCCGCATTTTTAATTGCGTCTAAGTCAACTTTAGCTACAACGTCACCATGTTTAACCGTTTGTCCATCTTCTACCTTAACATCGAATGGAGCACCATTTAATTCAACAGTGTCGATTCCCATATGAAGAAGGATTTCTAAACCAGCATCTGTCTTGAAACCAATTGCATGTTTAGTAGGGAATACTGATGTAATTGTTCCATCAACTGGAGCAGTAATCGTTCCATCAGTAGGATTAATAGCATATCCGTCACCCAACATCTTTTGAGCAAACGTGTCATCAGGAACTTCCTCAATATCCATGTATTGTCCATTAGCAACACTATAGAACTCTTCCGTAACATCCCGTTTAATACCATCAGCAACCGTTTCTTCTGTTGGAGCTGTTTCATCCGCAGTCTTCACTGAAGAAATTGGGGCCTTAGCATTCTCTAATTTTGCAAGTGCATCTGAAACAAATTGAACTTCAGTACCAATAATAATTTGTAGATTATTCTTATCAATCTTGTTTAATCCAGCAGCACCACTGCGTTTAATTGCATTTTCATTAATATTATCTGTATCATTCAATTTAAGACGAAGACGTGTCGTACAGTTGTCCACGACTTGTAAGTTGTCTGAACCGCCTAAAGCAGCGTAGATCTTTTTAGCTTGAACAGTATACTTATCATCTGAATCATTAGTTGCAACTTCTTCAACATCATCGTCCTCAGCTAATTCTTCGCGACCTGGAGTCATCAAATGGAATTTCTTAATCGCAAAATCGAAACCAAAATAGTAAATTACAGCCATTACGAGGCCTTGAACAATTAACCATAATGGTTGGTTAGCGATCGGGTTCTTCAAACTAAGCACATAATCAACTAAACCGGCACTGAATGCAAAACCAGCTGTCCAATGCATAAATGCCGCAAATGCGAGTGAAAGACCAGTAAAGATTGCGTGCAATACGTATAGAGGCCATGCAACAAACATAAATGAGAATTCAAGTGGTTCTGTAACACCGGTGAAGAATGAAGCAAATGCAGCAGCTAACATCAATGATGCTGTAGTTGCTTTGTTTTCAGGACGAGCATTTTTGTAAATAGCGTAAGCTCCGGCTGGAAGTCCAAACATCATGATTGGGAAGAATCCAGCTTGGTACATACCTGTAACACCCTTTGTACCTTGAGAAGCCAAGAATTTACCAATATCATTAATCCCAGCCACGTCAAACCAGAATACGGAATTCAAAGCTTGATGTAAACCAGTTGGGATAAGGAGACGGTTGAAGAAACCGTACAATCCAGCACCAACCCAGCCTAAGTTCAAGATAAACTTAGCAAACGCAACGAGAGCGCCGTAAACTGGTGGCCAAACAAATAGTAACACTACACTGACAAGTAGCATAACAAGGGCAGCCATAATTGGTACTAAACGCTTACCACTAAAGAAGGAAAGAGCCATCGGTAATTTTGTTTCGTGGAATCGATTGTATAATGCTGCAGCAATCAAACCAGCGATAATACCGATAAATACATTTCCAATTTGAGCAAACGAAGCATCAACGGCTGTAGGTTTGATGTTCATTAATGTAGCAACCGATTCAGGCTTTAATACATTGACCGGTAGCTCAAAGGCAACTAACCCAGCGAGGGCAGCAGCCCCAGATTGATCGACAGACATCCCGAGGGCTAAACCAACGGCAAATAATAGCGGTAGTTGACCTAAAACAGCGTTACCACCGGCTTGTAAGAAATGAGCAACTACGTCATTACTGTAAGAAGCCCACCAGTTACCAATACCAACCAGCAAAGCGGCGGCAGGCAAAACGGCTACGGGAAGTTGTAAAGAACGACCCATGCGTTGCAAATATGCTTTCATGAATAATACCTCCAAATAGAATATTGAATAAATGCGATAATCCAATTCTATGTTAGTGGAAACGCTATTTCAAGCGTAAATTATTGGTATAATCCGCTTTATAGGGCTTATTTTATAAAAATTAAAATTGGTATATACCTATTATCGGTTTTTGAAAGCGCTATTTTAAGAAAAAACTACATATTTAAATTTACCGTGGTCTAAAGGACTAAAGTTTTTCAAAAAAATATTGGTTTCAACCTCCGTAGACCGCTTTTTTGAACAACCATTAAATCCTTGTATCACTATTCCCTATCTATTGTTTGCTCAATATCAATCATTTCCAGTAGCCCCGTTGCACATTCACTACCCTTATTTCCGGCTTTACCACCCGCTCGATTAAGAGCCTGTTCCATATTTTCTGTCATGAGCACCCCAAACATTACCGGTACTTTTCCTTCTAACGCTATTTGAGCGATTCCACTTGTTACTCCTGAACAAACCGATTCGTAATGCGATGTTTCGCCTCGAACGACTGCTCCTAAAGTAATTATTCCGTCTACATTACCTTTCTGGCTTATTTTTTGAGCTACGCGTGGAATTTCAAACGCTCCAGGTACCCAATAAACATCGATAGCTTCCTTGGAAACTCCATTTTGAGCTAAAGTTTGAAAAGCCCCATCCAGTAAACGCTTTGTCACTAAATCATTAAAACGCGCTACTATAATCGCGATTTTAAGTTTACTTCCATTAAAAGTACCAAAATATTCTGTCATTTAATCCATTCCTTTCAATAAATGATGCATTTTTTCTTTTTTAACTTTTAAATAGCTTCGATTTTCGGGATGTGCTGGGATTTGGATTGTCACTCGCTCCTCTACCTTGATTCCCAATGTTTCTAATTGTTTAATCTTGTCAGGATTATTGGTTAGTAGATTAACTTTCGTGACTCCCTTTTTTCTTAGAATTGCAGCAGCTACTCCATAATGCCGTTCGTCAGCTTGAAATCCTAACTTCAGATTAGCTTCAACTGTATCCATCCCTTGCTCTTGAAGTTCATAAGCCTTTAATTTATTAGCAAGACCAATTCCTCTACCCTCTTGGCGTAAATACAACAAAGCTCCTCTTCCACGGCTTTGGATTTCCTTTAAGGAACGTTCTAATTGCTCACCACAATCACATCGCTTGGAACCAAAAATATCACCAGTTAAACATTCGGAGTGGATTCGAAGTAACAAGGGTTGAACTTCAGATAGATTTCCTTTAGTTAAAAGTAAAGTTGGTTCCTGCCCAGCCCCCGTATCAAAAGCTTCCATCTCAAATTCCCCATATTTAGTAGGTAGATGGACTTTCGCAACCGATTTAACTATTCCAGCATCTTTCATATAACGATATATTTTAATTTCTTCAATGGTTAATAGTGGCATTTGCATTCCTTCGGCCAAGGATTTAAGGGTGTTTCGACGGGCCATTGTGCCGTCTTTTTTCAAAACTTCCGTAATGTAGGCTACTGGCCGAACTCCAGCTAACTTAGCCAGATCAACTGCCGCTTCAGTATGCCCACCTCTTGCTAGCACCCCACCTTCTTCAGCAATTAGGGGAAAGACATGCCCTGGATGATAAAATTCACTAAATTTAGCTTGGGGATCCGCTAACTTTTGAATGGTTTTAGCGCGGTCAAAAGCTGAAATCCCTGTTTTAGTGGTTTTAGCATCGGTACTGATGGTAAATGCCGTTCCAAAAGCATCTTCCGCATTAGTAACCATTGGTGATAATCCCAATTTTTGAGCTATCTCCGCACTCATCGGTACGCACAACAGTCCTCGAGCATTGGTAACCATCGTATTGACTGCTTTTGGGGTAACATATTCGGCCAATCCCACCATGTCTCCTTCACTTTCACGATTTTCATCGTCCGTTATGATAATAAGACCACCATTTTTCAAAGTTTGTAGAGCATTTTCAACTTTTTCAATTATTCTATTTTTCATTATTTACACCACGATTTTCGTTTAAAATGTATTTCCCTAAAATATCAGTTTCAACATTCACAACATCATTAGCCTTTAAATTACCTAGCGTGGTTACTTGTAAGGTATGTGGAATCAAACTAACTTCAAACAGCTGCTTCTCCACCGCTGAAACCGTTAAACTCACTCCATCGATGGTGATCGAGCCCTTTTCGACCACGTAATCTATATAGTCAGGATTAATTTCAAAGGTTAGGACGATTGAATTTTCATCTAACACTCTGTTAACTAATTTGGCCGTTGTATCTACATGTCCCAAAACAAAATGACCATCTAAGCGGTCTGTGGCTAGCAAAGCCGGTTCTAGATTAACTTCCATTCCATCTTTCATATTCGCAAGGCTCGTTCGATGGGTTGTTTCGGGCATTACTTCGACGGTAAATCCTTCGTTTAAAATGCTAGTAATCGTTAAACAAATCCCATTGATGGCAATGCTATCTCCAATTTTGCTATGAATTTGGTGGGTCATCGGTGTGGCAATCGTAATTTGCGCGGTTGCTTGATTGCGTTTAATCTGGCTGATAATGCCTTTTGCTTTAATTATTCCAGTAAACATCTATACTCTCCTCAGTCTAAATTTCATATCTGGCCCCAATTCCATTTTTTCAACTAACTGATATGCATTCGATTGATATGGTAATTGAGTAGGGTTAAATATCGCTGGTAACCCCGTCGCTCCGTAAATACGTGGTGCAAGATAGACATTAATTTCATCCACCAGACCGCTTGCTAAAAACTCGGCGTGAATTTGACTCCCACCTTCAACTAAAACACTTTGAATCCCTCGTTTAGCCAGTAGCGTTAGGATTTTATTGGGGGTCCACCGATCAGAAATCACTTCTACGTTATTCGGCCACTGTCGTCGAGTTACGGATGAAGTAAGTAATAAGATTGGATCTGCTGTTTTAAAAAACGCATAATCTTCAACTTTAAGTTGATCTACATCCCTTATCAAAACCATTCGCCAAGGTTGCTGATAAACAGCGATTTGGCGGACTGTTAATTGGGGATGATCAACTTTTAATGTGTTTTCACCAACCAAAATTGCTTGATATTCTGCCCGTAATTGCTGGCTGTCTTGATAGGCTTCTTTACCAGTAATAATGCTGCGTTGGTTGGCCTGCTGGTTAATTTTTCCATCCAAAGTCATGGCATACTTTACATTTACATACGGACGCTGATGCTGATAGAAAAAATTGTATTTAACATTTAATCCTCCAGTTTGGTTTAAAACTTTTATTTCAATTCCAGCATCCCTTAAAATTTGAAGTCCTCGACCCGCGACTAATGGATTCGGATCTTTTTGACCAACTACAACTGCTTTAATACCTACTTCAGCTAACTTTTTAGCACAAGGAGGCGTCTTACCAAAGTGACTGCACGGCTCTAAGCTGACGTACATCTTAGCACCTCTAGCTTGTTTTAGATCATCTAAGTGCTGCAAAGCATCAATTTCAGCATGAGCAGCTCCAAACTGGTGATGATACCCTTTAGCTAAAACCACGTTGTTCTTAACGATTACCGCTCCCACTAAAGGGTTCGTCCACGTTTGATACTTCCCTTTCTTTGCCATTTCGAAAGCTAAATTCATATAATCTTGTTCACTAATCAAAATCACCCCACGAAAAAAGCCCCACACAAAATTTGTGCGGGGCATGATTTTTGATAGCTAAATAAGACTCCATACGAGCATGCACGCCAAAAAGCGTACAAAAGAGTACGAAATTTAAATAACGTTTCTTCTCCCATCCAGACTATACTGTCGGTCCTAGACTCTCACTAGGTCCACCGCTACTCGCGGGTCACGGACTTCAACCCTTGGTTGTTACCGTCGGTCGGGAATTACACCCTGCCCCGAAGAAATCTATTCAGTTTTCGCTCTGTAGTCTACGCTAAGATAATATATTTTGCAAATCTGAACCTTCACTTTAATCTAACCACTCTATAAAATGTGCTGTATTTTCTCAAATATTGAATTTTACCAATTTAAGCTTTATCACTTGAATGAAAGCGCATTCTTTTGCACAATAGAACCATATCTAGAAAAGGAGACTTTTATATGGCATATCATTCAGTAAATCCGTACGACGGACAATTAATTCGCACATTTCCTAATACAACCGACCAAGAAGTCGAAGTTGCTTTGAAGAATGCTGATATTTTTTATCAATTTGCAAAAACTCAACCCATTGAAAAAAGAGCCGAAAAACTTCAAGAGCTAGCCGATGAGTTTAAAAATAACATTGACCATTACGCTCGCCTTATTACAACTAACATGGGAAAGTTGTTTAAGGAATCTCAAGCTGAAGTTCAAAAGACCTCTGATTTTGCAGAATACTATGCTAAAAATGGAGCAGCAGCTTTGGCAGACGTTGAGTATCACGATGCTCCAGGGGTTAAAGCCCACGTTGAGTACCAATCGATTGGAGCAGTCTTTATGATTGAACCTTGGAACTTCCCGTATGCTCAAATTATGCGGGTCTTTGCTCCTAATTTTATTGCGGGAAACCCTGTCTTACTAAAAGACCCTAGTATCATTCCCGAATGTGCTCAAGCCTTTGAGGATGCGACCTTGAAGGTTGGTATTCCAACGGGAGCATTTAAAAATTTATTTATCAATTACGACCAAGTTAGTCAAATCATCAGTGATCATCGGGTTCAAGGTGTTGCTTTAACTGGCTCTGAAGGGGTTGGTAAAAAGATTGCGTCCGAAGCAGGAGCAAATTTGAAAAAATCAACCATGGAATTAGGCGGAACCGATGCCTTTGTTGTCTTAAAAGACGCTGATTTGAAAAAAGCAATTGAAGTTGCTGCTAAAGCTCGTCTTAGCAATGCTGGACAAGTCTGCACGGCTGCTAAACGTTTTATCGTCCAAGAAGATGTTTACGACGCCTTTCTTGAAGGTCTTAGCCAGCAATTTGCAAAACGTCGGTTGGGAGACCCACTAGACCCCGAAACAACTTTGGCGCCACTTTCATCCAAGTCTGCTCAAGAAAAACTAAGAAAACAAGTGGACATGGCCTTAGCCGGTGGTGCTAAACTACTTTGGGGTAACAACACGCCTATTAAAGGCCCTGGTGCCGGCTTTTATCCTCTCATCATTAGTGGTATGAAATCAGATAACCCGATGTATGATCAGGAACTATTTGGTCCAGTTGCTCAAGTTTACAAGGTTAAGGATGAAGAAGAAGCGATTGAAGTTGCTAATGCTTCTCAACACGGACTAGGTGGGACCGTATTTTCCGAAGACTTAGAACAAGCTGAACGAGTAGCTTCGAAGATTGAAACAGGCCAAGTTGCCATTAATCAATTACTAACTTCATATCCTCAGTTCCCATTTGGTGGAGTTAAATTCTCTGGTTACGGACGTGAACTTAGTGATTTAGGTATTCGTGAATTCATTAACGCAAAAACTATTATCGATAGTTAAGTATTTTTGTTGGAAATCCGGTATAATTGTAAGCGGATACAAAAACTAATTTCCAATAAATCTACACATGTTAGCGAGGAATATCTCATGAAAAAAGACTTAGTTATTAATGCGGGCAGTTCAACTCTGAAATGGAAGTTGTTTTCGATTCCTGACGAAACAGTAATCGCAACTGGATTGATTGACCGAATCAATCTTCCCAACTCCGTTTTTATGGTTAAACGCCCCCATCACGATCCTTATAAAGTAGTAAAACCTTCAATCACCTATGATTTAGCGGTTACCATGTTACTTTCTTTCCTTAAAGATCATGGACTAGTCGAGCATTTACGTGAGATTACTGGAATTGGGCATCGCGTTGTCGCAGGGGGCGAACACTTTAAAGACTCGGTTTTAATCGATGATGAAGTTTTAGCCGAAATCCAAAATTTAGCTGAATATGCCCCACTTCATAACCCGGTTCAGGCCCGCTACATTGAAATTTTTAAACAGCTCCTGTCAGATGTTCGTCAAGTGGCGGTTTTCGACACTTCGTTATACGCTGATATGCCGAAAGTTAACTGCCTCTACCCCATCCCTTACGAATACTACACAGACTTAGGGATTCGTAAATATGGTGCGCATGGGACCAGTCATCGGTATGTCGCCAATCGGGCAGCAGCTCTTCTAAAAAAAGATTTAAGCGATTTGAAAATGATTACGTGTCATCTCGGTTCCGGTTCATCAATTACGGCCTTTAATCAAGGACGTGTAATCGATACCTCTATGGGATTCACTCCCTTAGGCGGGGTAATGATGGCGACTCGATCGGGAGATTTAGATCCATCACTGGTCGGTTTTCTAGCTGAAAAATTAGGGATTAGTGTTAACGAAGTGATTGATATTCTAAATCAAAAATCAGGGTTATTAGGAATTTCCCAATTATCTCCTGACCAACGGGATTTGGAAGACGCCGAAAATTCTAATCCTCAAGCTAAGTTAGCATTGGAAATGTTCATTAACCGCGTAGTCCGTTTTATTGGTAGCTATGTGGCTGAACTTGGTGGATTAGATGCTCTGATTTTCACTGCTGGCTGTGGTGAAAATGGAATTGCAATGCGGGAACGCATTATGGAACAACTTGCCTACTTCGGCATTAATGCTGATGCTGAGCGTAATAATGTACGTGGTAAAGAACAACAGATTAATCAAGTAACTGATGCGGTTCAAGTTCTCGTTGTACCAACTAATGAAGAATTAATGATTGCTCGCGATATTCAACGAATTTTACGTTAAATTGAACTTCAACCCCCAAGCTTGTAAATAAGCTTGGGGGTTTTCTTTACTATTTTAATCATTTATAATACTATATGAGATATAGTATTATGGAGGTGAACATATGGCAATCCAAATTCCAACCGAATTGCTAGACGGTAGCGTTTTGGGAATATTAAATCATGGAGATTACTATGGTTATGCTCTGACACAGAAAGTTCAAGCAGACTTTCCGATTTCTGAATCAACCATGTATCCTGTCTTACGCCGTTTAAAAAAGAATAATTATTTAACAACCTATGATGAACCCTACCAAGGACGGAATCGAAGGTATTACAAGATAACTCAAGCAGGTAAAGTTCGTTTGGCTGAAATTCAAGCAGAATGGATTACCTTCAAAAATAGGATTGATAAATTAGTTTCAAGGGGTGATTTAAATGAATGATTACATTGAAGAATTAGAGTCCCATCTATCTCCACTCACGCGCGCAGAGCGGTCTGATGTAATTGAGTTTTATAGCGAATATTTACAAGATAGTAGCTTAGTAAGCTATCAACAAGCAGTTTCTTCATTAGGAACACCTAAACAATTAGCACGGAAAATCTTAGCAGACTATTCTATTAAAGCTGGTGAACAATCTGAACCCGAATCGTCGGATTTTAAACGTCCACGGCAGGATGTTAAAACCATTTGGTTGATCATCCTGGCCATTTTCTCTACCCCTATTACAATTCCTCTAGCGCTAGGCTTATTTATGGCCATATTTGGTGTTATTTTTGGGATGGTTGTTGCAATTCTTGGAGTTGGATTGGCTTTCACTATCTTTGGCATTATTGCTATTATTATTTTTATTATTGGTCTAACTCTTTTGGCAACATCCTTTTGGACTGGTATTTATTACATCGGTTTTGGGTTGTTAGTGATTGGGATATATTTAATTTTAATTCCATTTATCCGATGGATATTAATGTTAATTCTTCACGGGACTTCCCTTTTCTTCAGATGGTTATATACCAAGATTGTCACAAGAAGAACAGAAAAAAGAGGTGATCGGTAATGAAAAAAACACTTATTTCGGGGATTATCCTTACCATTTTAGGAGCCGTCCTTTTAGGATTAGGCATCTTACATCACGGCGATCATAATTTAATTTGGCATGATGGCGGATTTAAAATCGAAGATGCTTCAATCAAACATGCTACCTTCAAAGAAGTTCATAATTTAAAAATTAACGCCGATGATGAAGTTCAAATTAAACCTTACGCTGGATCCCAAATTAAAGTCACTTATCGAGGAACCAATACCCTTGATTACCAAGCAACCGACCATCAACTTTCTATTAACGATAATTCAAGAAATGGTTTTACCTTTAATCTAGGACTTGGAAACTTTGCACCGTCTACAATTACTATTTACGTACCAAGTACTAGTAAGCTTAACAAGTTAATTTGTAACACTAGTGGTACAGTTTCTATTACTGATTTGAACTTCAACCAAATCCATCTATCTTCAAATGAAGATGTTGATTTGCACAAAGTTAACGTTAAAGACGAACTCCAAGTTAGTGGTTACTCTGATTTAGAATTACGACAAGTTTCAGCAGCAAGTCTTGCTTATGATAGCAGTGATGGCGATGTTACTATTAATGACTCAAAATTCATTAAGGGCTCATCAAAAATTTTAACTTCAGATGGTGATCTTGAACTTAATGATTCTGACTTCAAACAGCTTAAGTTAGTTAGTGATGACGGCGATCTGAACTTAAATCGGCTTAGTATTTCAGAATCTTTAACCGGTCGTACTAGTGATGGCGATATTCATACTACTCTGAAGGATTCCCGTAATCTAGCAATTAATGCAGATAGCGACGACGGGCACGCTAAAATTTTTGGTAAAAATACAAATTACTATCATCAAGGATCTCAGAAAACTCATTATTCTTTCACTAGTTCCGATGGCAATATTATCGTCAGATAATTAAAAATCCGCCTTTTAAAGGCGGATTTTTTTAGTTGAACAAGGATTCTTGGACTGTTAAAGTTCTTTCATCAAAATCGACGGTAGCTTCTAAATTGTAGGGTATTACTGTTCGGGGATAAGCATGCCCAAAATTTAAGTTAAACATAATTGGAGTTTGATAAACCGCTGTTACCTCAAGTAATATTTTTTGATATTCGTTAAAATAGATTTCATCTTGTGGCTTTCCAACAATTATAGCTGAAACTTTAGATATAATTCCAAATTGATCTAGGGTTTCTAATAATTTTCGATACTCTTTTGGCGTAGGTTTCTCTTCACTTGTTTCAATAAACAGAATTTTTCCTAACCATTTTTCGGGTTCAGGTAATAGGCCATATTTTTGAATAATAGCTGGTTGATCAGAGTGACCTTCGCCTAAGACACATTTACCCAAACTATTCAAACAACCGCCGAATAATCTTCCTGTAACTTTCCCTTTTCCACGAAGTACAAGGTAACCATGTTTTTCATCATGTTTAACACGTGGTGTGTTCAGTGCTTTTATCGAGAAATCGACCCGTTCATCATACCAAATTGGGCTAGATTTAATTTCGACTGGAATTTCGTTTTTCAAATAGCTAGCAAAAGTTGCTCGTGTATAAGGCAACATCTGCCTATCTAGCTCGCCTAAATCATTCAATAGGTTTGGACCATAATACGTTATTAGCCCCAGTTTATTTAGCATTAAATGATTGATCGTCGTATCTGAAAAGCCCGTAAAAATTTTAGGATGCGCCTGAACTGCCCTAATAAATTCTTCATCTTCCATCAAATATGGCACTAAACGATAAGTATCATCCCCACCAATTGCACAAATAATTCCTTTAATATCGGCTGTCATAAAAGCTTGTTTGAGATCAGCAGCTCTGGCCTCTGGATGACATTTTAAGTATTCAATCCCTCGACAAGCATTTTTCATAATGATTGGTTGTAAACCAAATTCTTTTAGTCTTTGTATTCCTTGCTTCAATTCGTGTTCAGCAAAGCTTTCACCCAATACTCCACTGGATAGACTCACGATCGCTACTTTATCACCGCGTACTAGTGCCTTCGGTTTTTTCATTACCTCTCACCTCACTTTAACTTCACCTGAAGTTGAAATTATCGATCTTATTTTTCTGCCTGTATTATTCAAATATTTAGCGCCCATTATAAGCCAAACTGTCTAAAAATTCATTTAATATTCTTAAGTAACTTTAAAAGCTCATCCATTTTGCTCGTTTAGTTTACTAAAACATGCTAACTTATATCCTTAAGGAGATGACTAAATGACTTTCATAATCACACGATTTTTTTGGCTAACCTCTGCCTTCTTCAATACTGTCCTAGGAATAATCGGCTTAGCGCTACCAGTTATGCCAGCTTCTCCATTCTTCATTCTCGCTTTAATCTCTGTAAAAAAAGCTTCACCTGAAACTCACCAACGTATCATTAAGACCCGACCATTTGTCTGGTTGCAAGGCAAATTTCCAATTGTGGGAAAATGGTTAGGATAAATAAAAAACGCCTAAAAAGGCGTTTTTTATTTGTTCATATAATTTGAAATATTTTCTCATACTTTTGTACCAAACTATCTTCAAATTTTTTTAATATCGATGTTATTTTTCAGCAACCACATTACTTTTCAAAAAGCTTATACTTATCTTGCCTAACAGTATTTTTTAATTTCAATTGAACTTTAACTATAGGTTCAATTTTATCACTGTTAACTTGAAATTCTTCTTGTTCAGCTTGAACAACATTAACTTCCCCAAAATAGTAAAAATCACTACCTTCATCATCATTTTTCTTGATAAATAATTGGATAGTCGTGTTTTTATTTAATATTTTTTTCATTTCATTGGAATCAATTTTAACATTGTGACGAGTGTACCACTGGAATATATCTCTATTAATAAATTTATCTTGGTATTTAATACTATCTTCTATGGCATCAGATTTAGAATAGGTTACGAAGATTGGACAGACATTTTCCTTAACTTTATATCCGTACACGGTTGAACTGTCTCCTTCTGTCCACCCTATGATTCGGCAAACGTCTTTTCTAGAATACCGCTGATATAATGAAAAAGGTTTTGTTATATCGTATTCTTTTGCATTTTCCAGTCCCGCCTTTATCGCATCCAAAACTAATAGTTTGAAATCGGGATTGTTCTCGAAACTATTCTTGAATTTTTCACTAATTTGGTAGATATTCTTGTTATCTTTTACTATTTGTTCCATTCCATATTTTTTCCGATTAGCTTTTTTAAAAAATTCCAATGACATAACTTGTTCTACAGATTTTTCTACCGATTCATTATAAAAAATTCCCTTTTCTCTAACAGACTTTATAAAATCTCCCTTTACTAATTGTCCATCACATTCTAGAATTTCTTCTAATAATAGAAGTTCAACAATTCTTTTTCCATTCGTTAATTCTGCAGAAATAAAAGTTAGGATCTCTTCTTCAGCATGAGTCAAATGAAACTCTTCCTTCATTTTCAGCAAAAACTGGTAATAATTTCTATATTTTTTTATAAAAACGGAACTATTTACTGTTCCAAAAGATTGAAAATCTAATAAGAAGGGGACTCTCCCTAAACGTGCTTTTAAATCTTCATAATCGTCATGCAATATCTTCATGCTATCTAAAGATGTATTATTTATAGATTGATAAATCTTTTCTTTTGCAATATCCGAAAAATTAACAGTGGATATCCCCGCAATTTCATTTAATTCCAAATCATCTCGTGCACTATTTTTATCCCGCGACTTATCACCAACTAGTGCAATAGGGATTAGGTAGTTATTTTTATAATTTCCGATAAAATCAATGACTGTTACATATTTTTTATTTTCTGATTTTCTCAATCCTCGTCCTAATTGCTGAATAAAAACAATACTAGATTGTGTGTTTCTTAACATTACTACCTGATTTACACATGGTATATCAATACCCTCATTAAAAACATCAATTGTAATAATATATTCTATTTTCCGTTGTTCCAGTTCCTCAATAATCTTTTCACGTTCCCACTGAGGAGTTTCACCTGTTAATGCCTTACTAGGATGTCTCTTCAAGCTAAGTGTTTCCGCTAATCTCTTGGCTTCCTCTGTTCTACTACAAAATATTAGACCTTGGAGAGCTTCTCCTGAGTAACTGTAATATTCAGTCTGTTTAATAACGTAATCTACACGATCTTCAGATACTAACCAATTTAGTTGACTAGTGTCGTCAGTAATTTGCCCATCTACTTCATAGTCAGTAATGCCAATATAATGAAACGGACATAACATGTTCTCATTTAAAGCTTTTTGCAGTCTAATTTCGTATGCAATGTTGTAGTCAAACAATTCATATAAATTAAAATTGTCCATTCTGTCTGGTGTTGCAGTCATTCCTAGCATAAATTGTGGAGTAAAATAATTTAACACTTTTTTATAAGATTCAGCTCCAGCCCGATGTGTCTCATCAACTAAGATATAATCAAATTCATCCTTATCGAAACGTTCTAGCCAATTGTCTCGCGAAAGCGTCTGTATGGTAGCGAATAGGTATTTCCCTTCAAAATCTTTTGAATTTCCGGATACTTTTCCAAAAGCCTCTGCAGGTTCATTGCTAAGAATCTTCTTAAAACTGGATATAGTTTTATCTAAAATTTGTTCCCTGTGTACTATGTATAGAAATTTATCAGGGCTAAATTTTTTTACGTCAAATGCCCCCAAATATGTTTTACCCGTTCCTGTTGCCGAGATAACTAGTGCTCTTTGAGCTCCATTAGATCGGATATTTTCTATATTAGTTAAAGCCTCTTGCTGCATTAAGTTAGGGTTGATCTCTTTTGAAGTTTCATACTCTGGAATTTCTTCTTCAATTTTTGCTTTTAAATAGCGTTGTTGGCTTTTTTCATATTTAATTTTGTACCCTTCGATCCACTTTTCTGTTAAAGAGTGTGACTTTTTCCACTGATTTTCAATTTCCTCAATTATCTTTCTAGTAATTTCTCCATCCTGGTAAGATGTAACTCTAAGATTCCATTCATAATTAGTAGCTACTGCCGCTTCTGTAAGATTTGAACTACCTATAATTGCAGTTTGGTAAACATCATTATGATTAAAAATGTATCCCTTAGCATGAAAAGTATGAATATCTGCAATTCTAACTTCTACATTTTTTAATTTTTTTAACTCATAGAACATTTTTGGCGAATTAAACTCCAAATAATCGGAAGTCAGTATTCGCCCCTTTATACCTCTTCGAGCTAAATCAGCCAGTTTTACTTTTAACGGTGTAAGAGCGCCTTCTGTAATAAACGCTATTACAAAGATAAATGATGAACAATGAATAAGCTCATGATCAATATGATCACGCATTGTATCTCCTTTAGCATTTAAAATGAACCGCGGCACCATTTCTTCGTTCCCAATAATATCTTTATCCACAAAACCTTGTGTCAGAGCATTTTGAATTTCATTTTTTATTTTTGTTAATTTCATCCGAATTTCACCTTCGAAAGATCAGCTTTACATATCTCACCCACTGCTAATTGATCAGCATCTGCCCATTTTACTGTTTTTAGCTCTTCTTGGGACATCCATTCTATTTTACTATGAGCAATTAGATTAAAATTATGAGTTATAAATTTTGCATAGTATACTGTAAGATTTACAGTCCCAAAATCATATTCAAAACTACTTGTATCTGTTACCTTATCACCGACTTGTATGTCGTCATTAAATTCTTCAAATAGTTCTCTTTTCAAAGCTTGTTCTGGAGTTTCACCTTTTTCAATTTTTCCACCTGGAAATTCCCAAAGCGTTCCTAAAATGCGGTCATCGCTACGTTTAGTAGCTAAAATTTTATCATCTTCTATAAAAGCAGCTCCAACAACATCGATATTTTTTTTCATAAGTTTATACCCCATTCATTTCAGACTTTACTTATATTATAACTTTCAAACTACCAATTATTTTATATCTTTAAGTTTACAAAAAAACAACTTTCATCATGGAAAGTCGTTTCTTCTAATATTTTATTAAGCGTACAAGCATATTATTGAATTCTTTATTTATGATACGGACTTCCCGCCTGAATCATAAACGAACGATAAATTTGCTCAGTTAACACTAGTCGCATCAATTGGTGGGGTAGAGTAAAGCGCCCAAATGAAATGGCGGAATTAGAACGTTTCATTACTGCATCACTAAGACCTAACGAACCCCCGATCACAAATGTGATATCAGAGTTTCCATAAGTAGTTAATTTAGCCATCTCTGCTGATAATTCTTCAGAAGAGCGTTCTTTTCCTTTGATTTCTAGGGTAAAAACATAGTCTCGATCTTTAATTTTACCTAAAATACGTTCTCCTTCCTTAACTTTAACTTCATTCATTTGAGCATCGCTTAAACTTTCGGGTGCTTTTTCATCTGGAACTTCAATAATTTGGAACTTACAAAATTTTGACAATCTTTTCGAGTATTCTGCTATCCCCTGTTTCAAATATTTTTCTTTTAACTTTCCCACAACAATAATTTTAATATTCACTTCTTTTGCACATCCTTTTTTAAGTTATTAACAAAGTTATCCACAGGCTAATTTTTACACTCACAACATATTGGGCCGAATTTATGTTCGACACTACATTTGTGGATAAGATTTTGTCAACAGTTTTTTTAGTTATCCACAATTATCCAACTTAATTTTTGTTTCATTCCACACGCTTACATCGCCTACAAATAAGCGTTTTTATCAATATAAAATTATTATAAACTTTTTTATCCACAGTTATCAACACTACCTGTGGATAACTTTTCGACAGGCCTTAAGGTTTATTTAATAACTTTTGTGTATAAATAGTTTCGTACTTTTTTAGTTATTAACAAAGTTATCCACAATTATCCACATTTTTTTGCTCCGAAGTTCATCTGTAGTTAAAACACGCTTCAGGATTATTCTCCATCTCTTAATCTAGTGGTCTCTTAAAACACTTTTTCGCAAAAAAACTGCAACTAATTTTGCCATATTAGATTAGTTGCAGCTTTTTTATTGAATTTCTACTAGTCGTCCAATCGATAACAAATAAAGATATTTTTCATTAACTGGTCGTTTCAAAACGCTCTCTAAGGCTTGTGCGTATAAATTGACCTGCCCTTGGTATCGATTAATTACTTTTTCTATACCTTGTTCGACGCTCCCCGGAAGAACAAAATCGGTCTTGTAGTCTAATAAGATAACTCGATCTTCCATTTCGAAATATGCATCGATAATACCATGAATCAACACATCGTCATCACCTTTAACTTTAGGGAAAAGTCCCTTAGCCGGTAGTAATAGCGAAAAAGCTTCTTCCCGATGTACATTTTCTGGATGGTTGATCATTAGCTGTCCTAAATCACTATCAAAAAAGTCTAATATTGTTGAAATACGAATCCGGTTAGCAACTTGTTCATCCAACACTCGGTTCATTACCAACTCACCAATTTTATCTTTAATAATTGTTTCATTAATCGGTTGATTCAAATCTAATTGTTGCAAAATTAAATGCGTTGCGGTCCCTATTTCAGCTGCCTTAGGCTTTGTCGCTTCATTCATAAAACGCGGAGCCATTAAACTTTCCGTTACAAACCGATTTTGTGGTTTAATGTGTTGATCTGCATCGACCTCACTAAAATTCAATTCGAATTTATCAGGATCGTCAAAAACTCGCTTAATTTCAGATACTGACTGATAGGCGGTTGTCATCGTTGCGGCTTCATCATGGTATTTGAAGTTCATAATTTGTTTAAACTTATCAACATCAGCTATATCATCAAAAGCGTTTAACTGCTGTAACTCAGGTATCTGCGCTGACTTTAAAGCTGTTAATCCTTGCTGATCCATTAACTCACTGCTATTAATAATCTTCAATTCTACATCCGGAATTAGTGTACCTTGCAATTTTCGGGTATTGTAATCTGCGTATTTTTCAACCACAGAAGGTACTCGCATAATTGCCATTCCAATCCAATCTAAAAAGTTACTTACTTTAGATCTAGCTTCCGCAGGAATCAACGTCTCGTCCGTGTCTACCGCTTCGGCCCACTTGTTCAAGGTGTCATCCGCAGAATTAACTGCTCCAGTGATAATTAGCTTTTGTTCTGCGCGCGTCAAGGCCACGTAGAGTACCCTCAATTTTTCGGCCAACGCCTTTTGCTTCTTAATTGAAATAATCCAATTCTTTTGGACTGTATCAATCTCTAACCGATGAATAAAGTCCTTCAATGTGATTCCCATTCCTGCGTCTCGATCAAGAACGTAACGTCCTTTCTCATCCATGGTATTGAATCCATGTTCGGCATCAATTAGGAATACAATTGGAAATTCTAGCCCTTTACTTCCGTGAATCGTCATTAATTTCACAGCTTTGACATCAGTAACTACTGGATTTTCAGCTAAATCCTTATTCTTATCTCGCATTTTTTCAACAAATCGAACAAATTGGAAGAGTCCCTTAAAACTAGACTCCTCATACCCTTTCGCCCGATCGTACAAAGCATGTAGATTATTTTGGCGCTGTGGCCCATCGGGCATTCCACCAACATAATCTAGATAACCTGTCTCATCATAAATTGCCCATAAGAGGTCCACCAAAGTTGATTGACGGGCTAATTTACTAAAATGATCTAACTGCTCTAAAAAGTGAGTTATTTTTGTTTTTAACTGCATTTGGAACTCATTATTAGAATCTAGCTTGGCCTCATTCAAGAAATAAAGTAGTGCCTCAAAGTAATGCCCATTTTTCTTTCCAATTCGTAAAAAGGCTAGTTCATTTTCCTTCAGCCCCACCATTGGCGACCTTAAAACTGCTGCCAATGGGATATCTTGATAGGGATTATCAATTATTTTCAATAACGCCATCATGATTGAAACTTCTGTGGTTTGGAAATAATCCTGGGCATTATTAACTTGAATGGGAATTCCATATTTCTTAAATGTATCAACAATCTCAAGGTTATTACTACCCGTTGAGTGTAGCAGAGCAATATCGCTATATTCTAAGTCCCGCATTTTTTGTTCTTTTTTATCATAAATCTGAGTATGATCCGCAAATAGTTTTTGAATACGTTGAGCAATCATCTGTAACTGACCGTCATTTTTGTTTGAGATAATTGGAGTAGCTTCTTTATCATCTATATCTGTTTGGCTGTCGTCATAAATCATTACCTCGGTGTTATTCTGAACTTCATCTGGGTAGTATTTTGCACCAAATTGCAATTGTGCATCATCATCGTACTCAATTTCTCCTACTTCAGTATCCATTACTTGGTTAAAAATTAAGTTAGTAAAATCATCGACATTTCGCATCGAACGGAAGTTTTCTGCTAAAATAATCCGTTCATCTGCTTGTTCTTCATCTTTAAATTGATTATTTTTACTAATAAACAGACTAGGATCGGCCATTCGGAATGCGTAAATAGACTGTTTTACATCCCCCACCATGAACATATTTCCTGGATCTGAACTGGCAACTGACGTCAGAATTGTTTCCTGAAGCGGGTTAATATCCTGGTATTCATCAACAATAACTTCATTAAATTTTTGTTGAAAGTCGCGTCTGATTGCTTGACCTTCTTCAGAATCATCTAAAACAATTTGTAACGCAAAATGTTCTAAGTCACTAAAATCTAAAGAACGGCGGGTTAGTTTTTCCTGTAAAAAGTGTTCCGCAAATTGGTTTTGTACTTCAATTAACTTCATCATTAAATCGTGAGCATCCTTGAAGACCGCAATCATTTGCTCACTAGATAATTTAAAGTATTTATCCGCAATTGTATTAAACTCATCTTTAAAATCATTTCGAATTGATTTAGCGTATGCATTAAATTCTTGGACTTCTTCTTTTTTACCTCGTGGTAGTTGCGCAAACTTCATCTTGCTAACGGCTTGTTGTAAATCATCCCAACTACCATCTAAGCTGTCGATAATAGTTTTTAAATCATCAACTTCATTTTGGAATTTTTCAGCTGCATTTTTTAAAGGTTCTCCACCATTGATTGCTTGTTCTGTAAGATCTAGGTCTTTGCGATAAATTCTCATCAACTTTGTTTTTACTTCTGTTAAAAGCTGTTGGATAAACTCCATATCCATAACATTATCAGATGGAACTTCGTAATTTTTAGCAATCTGCTGTAACCAAGCTTGAGGGTCTGGATTAGCATTCGAAAACTCAAATAATTCTAAAATTAAATCTTGCAGCCCCTCATCCGAACGATCGCTTGAAAAATTACGCGTGAGGAGCGCAAATTTACCATCCTCATCCCTCTCGTATAATTCTTCCCGGAGATCCGCCCAGACACTTTCTTTCAATAACTCGCTTTCTGTTGGATCCATAATTCTAAACGTGGGATCTAAATCAATGATGTAATAATAGTTTCTAACTATCGACATACAAAATGCATGAAGTGTACTGATATTCGCGTTATTCAACTTATTAAGCTGCATTGAAAAATGATTTTGAAGTTCAATATCACTCACTTCATTAATTTTTTTCACAATCGCTGCTCGAATACGTTCCTTCATTTCACTGGCAGCAGCTTCCGTAAACGTTACTACTAATAGACGATCAACATCTTCACCATTAATAATTTTTTGGATTACACGTTCCACCAAAACAGAGGTTTTACCCGATCCTGCCGAAGCAGAGACTAAAATGTTGTGGCCGGAACTATTAATTGCTTGCTTCTGACTTAAGGTATACTCTCTATCTGTCATTCTTTTCCTGTTCCTCCCGAATCTGTTCTAGTACTTGATCTTTATCTAACTTATCAATTATTCGATAATTATTCTCAGGTAACATCGCATCAAATTGCATGACATCTTTATAAGGAGAATATTCCATCACTGTTCTTCGATTAGGCCACTGTACCGGATTCATATCTAGCTCACCCTTGAAAATCTTTTCTCCAGCTTCACGTACCTTCAATTCTGCATGTTTAATCAAATTTTGAAGTTCATCTTCGCTTAAGATACTATTTTCACTAACCTTCGTTAAAGCTCCCTTAGTAGTAAATGCAATTGGAAATACATCGGACTTTCTGGTGTCTTCAATCGTCTTATCAATTTCCTTTATTAATTCCTCATCTTTTAATAAAAATCCATTTAGTGAGAATTTTTTGAATATGCTTTGGTTAAGTTGGTTAGCATCGCTGCCCTTCCACTCTTTTGATTTTAGAAGCGGGTACTGGAAAATCATATATAATGCGCTCGAAATTTCTGCTTTTGTAGCTGGGTCAATCTTTTCTTTATTACGCTGAACTACATCCAAGTACATTAACATTTGCATCGCTAACCCATAGTAAGCATCTGTGAAATCAAATTTACGGTTACTAGATTTGTAATCGACAATTCCTAAATAGTCCTTATCGCCAATTTCAATCTTATCAATACGGTCAATTTTACCGCGTACGTTAATTTCCTTGCCTTCTCCAACCTTAAAGTTCAATGCTGGCAATCCAGATTGCGAACCAATCTGACCAAATAATTGTTCCGATGCAATCGGACGCATTCGTGTGCGAGCCAGTTGTTTAAAGATTGCTTCGACCATCGCTTGCACCGTTCGATCTAGCTGTTTTCGCAAAAATCCCATCCGATAAGTTCCATTAAACTGGTCAAATTGTTGATCTTGCTCCATTTGTTGAACTAATCTTTTCGCAATTTGTTCAATCTGTTCTTGATTAACTTCATTGAAGTTCAGATTCTCAGTAGTAATCATTTTAATTAGTTTATCCATTGCCGCATGGAAATATTGCCCTGTATCAGCGGGGCTCAAATCCGATGTTTCCCGTTCTTGTAACTTCAATCCATATTTTAAAAAGTATGAATATTCATTTCGATAAAACTCTTCTAGCTTCGATACTGAAGCATAAATTGTATCGCCGTAAAGACCTTCCACAATTTCTGGTTTCAATTTTTCGGGGATATTTTTATATTCCAGACTGCTTAGTAACTGATCTGTTAAAGAACCCAATGTACTCTGTCTCAAAATTGTATAAATTAGATTCCAGCGTGGGTCTGCTTCACTTTTAGCTTCATGCATGGCTCTCGCATACTGAATTAAATGACTCAATGTACTTCGATTGGAACCAATAAATAGCTCGATAAATGGTGGATCCAGTCGAACTGGCTCAGTTGTAGGTCGACTTGGTAATGATTGGGCGATAATCCCAAAATGTTTACCAATCCGTTCTACGTAAGGCGAGATTTTTAATTCTACGCCATCATTTCCACTTTTTGGATAAGAGAAAATTAACTCATCTGAACCAATCATAAATGTTAGATAATTAAGGTATGGTTCTTGGCGCATCTGTCGATCATTACTAATTCTCAAAAATTGATCATCATCTAAGAACGGATCTATTTGATTTTTACCATCTTGATTCAAAAAATCATTATCTTGAATTTGTTCCGGCATTACTCGATCAGTAGCTCCGATGATAAATACAATTTTACGGTCAACCATCTGGACCATTCCACTTTCTGAAACTAGAATTTGATCTAGTGTAGATGGGATTTGCGAATAAGTTGCCCCTTCAAATCCCGCATTTAAAAGACCCATAAAATTATCTGGGTCAAATGGCTGATCTCCTAGAATATCGACAAATTCATCGAGCATCTGGATAAAAGTTTCCCAAGTTTGTTCGGGCTCAGCAGCTTTCGCCAAACGCCCTTCCTCAATCCATTGGTCTCGCCAAGCAAGTAAGCATTGATCAATTCCATTTTTAATTAAAAAGTCATACAAGGCCTTGGCTGCTTCCACACCAGTGGTTGCAGTAGAAAGTTGATTAAAAAATGGCACAACTGTTTCCGCTACATAATTTTTTACCGTATTAATTCGCTGATTAATTTCGATTTCTTCATCCGTTTGCTTCTCTTCGTCAATATCGTTAAAACGACTATATTTCCAATCTTTTTTCTGAAGCCATCGGTCTCCATAGATTCCTTGTTTTAAAACGTAATTTTCAGTAATATGCACACTCTTGAAGAAGTCCATCCCGTGCGGGTCATCCTCAGTTTCTGGAAATAACAAACCCGTTTTTAATAGACGCATTACATCTTCATAACGAAAATGATGTGCTCTAATATCAAACAAAGCGTTAATCAATTCTAGTAATGGATGATCTTTCATTGCAATTTGAAGATCATAAAAGATCGGAAGCTCCATTTGATCAAATATTGGCTTAATAATCGTTGAATAGTCACTCAAATGTCGGGTTAAAACTGAAAAATCTGAAAATTTTAAACTTGGATCTTTAGCCATTTTTTGGCGTATTAAAGTCGCCACATGTTCTACTTCTGCATAACGACTATTCGCTTGGAAAAGCGTAACACATGCGTTATTTTCTTGTTTAGAACCTCCTACTTGACCTTCACTTGATTCGATCCAATATTTTTCTAATTTTAAAAGATCAGAATTAACTCTAACTCGGTGTAAACGAACTGGTTCTAGCGATTTCACCTTGTTTTCATGAGCCCACGCATTAAATTTGAAAATTATTTTTTCGTTTTCAAAAAACAAACTGTTTTCTGAAACTTTTTCATAAAGCGGAAATTTATCCATTATTAAATCAATAACGACATTTCCATTGGCCTTCATTAAGGCTTGAATTAAACTCATTTCTTCAGCGGTAAAATTTGAAAAGCCACTAATTATAAAACTCTGACCACTCAGATCCATTTTAGATAATTCATCTGTTAAAGTATGCGTAATATCGCTAGCATCAATGAAACGGCTTTGAATTTCTTCTTCATAAGCACTATAAATTATGCCTAAGTCATGTAATTTAGCCTTAATATCCATCCCTGCATCGCTGTTTTCGGCAATATTTTCCGCAACTCGACCTAATTCGTCGGGCCCTACATTCCCTTGCTTGAATTCAGCTAACTGCGTTGCAATCTTCTGTACCAGCCCCAACTGAGCATCTATATTATGAAACAAGATTAATTCATCTTGATGTTCTAAAATCACTCTATATAACAGCATATTAGAACTAGAGCTCGTTACGCGAGGATATTGGTAAATACTACTGTTTCGCAAGAAAAACCAGGCTAATCGGCTAATCGAAAGAATTTGAACATCCTTTTCGGCAAAAATATGACCCTTAACTTCTCTTCTCTGTCGCAACTTTTGAAGTAATTGTATTTCGGATTGAAACTTGATGTGATTAGGAACCAAATAATATACTGGCCGACCGACATTCTGTTGCTGAAGTTCAATTACCCTGTCGGCAATACCTTCTAGATGGTCAATACTTGCTGGTCCATACATAAATTGAAGTGGCATATTTTCTCCTATCCTTTATTAGAAATTCCAATCGACTGATTAATATAATTATTGGTCGTAATTGCATCAATAATCACCGTTCTTAAGTTAGCTTCACTAACTCTATCTACGCTAATCTTTTCTCCTTCAGGAATTATATTTAAAGCTACATTCTGAACTTCATCACTAACTTCAACCGGTCGTAAAATTGTATATGGAAGCTCAGTCTCATCCACTAATTTAGCCACATATTTGACTTCTAATAGTAGTTCTTTCAAATCTTGAACTTCAATCCAGTTTGGATTGATTTCTTTATCCATGCCAGCCGTTGCTAGAAAAATAATTTTGTTCGCTTTAATTTCACCAGCCTCAATTTGATCAATAATTCCTTCAAATTCTTCATCCATTCCGAGGTGAAGCATATCAACATACATTACATCATAATTAATCGCCGCAATGTTTTTAACTTGCTTTGGCGTACATATAATTACTGAAAAATCTGATTTTTGTTTTAATTCTTCTAAAACTTTTTTGGAAATAACTCGTTCTGTTCCAATTGCTAATATGTTCATTGATTTCTCCTAAAAATAGTCTTTTTTACATTATAAATCTGTTTGTTTCTTTCTCCAATTTTTTCGACAATAACTATTCTAGTTTGAGAATGGTTGTTTCATTAATTTTTATATGTTAAAATTTCAGTCACAATCAAATAAAACTTAGCCTATATAATGTCTTAATCTGGTTGACAGTTTCTACCCAACGCCGTAAATGTTGGACTATAGGAAAACTAACTCTTATGTATTATGATGGCTTGAGACTTTTTGTCTTGAGCTTTTTTAGTTTTATAGGCTCGATTTCATATTGATTTGAAAATTATGAAAACGAGGATGAGAATTCATGAAAACAACTGAATCAAGTTACACCGAAGTTCCTGTAACTGAAATTAAACCACAATTAACTGAAGGAAAAGCTGCTATTTTAGGCTTTCAACACCTTTTAGCCATGTACTCTGGCGATGTTATTGTTCCTCTTTTAATCGGTGGTTTTTTACATTTTACAGCCGCTCAAATGACTTATTTAGTCTCTGTTGATATTTTCATGTGTGGTATCGCTACGCTCTTACAAATTAAACGCACTCCTCTAACTGGGATTGGTCTCCCAGTCGTTTTAGGTTGCGCCGTGCAAGCCGTCCAACCCCTCCAGCAAATTGGAGGGACTCTAGGGGTCACCGCCATGTACGGAGCAATTATCGCTTCTGGTGTCTTTGTATTTCTAGTCGGTGGACTTTTCTCTAAAATTAAAGGACTTTTCCCACCAATCGTAACCGGCTCAATTATTACCGTAATTGGCTTTACTTTAATTCCTGTGGCCTTTCAAGATATTGGCGGTGGAGATGTTGCTGCTAAAAGTTTTGGAGATCCCCGTAATCTATTAGTAGGCTTAATCACCGTTTTAATTATTGTAGGTATTAATGTGTGGGCTCGCGGTTTTTTCCGTTCTATCGCCATCTTAATTGGTATTTTAATCGGCACCATCCTTGCTAGTTTTATGGGCATGGTTTCGTTATCGCCCATTGCTGAAGCTAGTTGGTTTCGAATTCCTCAACCTTTCTATTTTGGAGTTCCTACCTTTAATCTTTCCGCTATTCTAACCATGATTATGGTTACTTTAACTACAATGATTGAATCGACAGGGGTCTTTTTCGCATTAGGTGATCTGGTAGGTAAAGAAATTACTCAAGACGATTTAAAACGTGGATACCGTTCAGAAGGAATTGCAGCCATCCTTGGAGGGATCTTTAATACATTTCCCTACTCAACTTTTTCGGAAAATGTAGGTGTTCTCCAGCTTTCAGGCGTTAAAAGCCGTAAACCTTTATATTATGCAGCTGGTTTCCTTATTGTTTTAGGGTTACTTCCTAAGGCTGGTGCCACTGCCACCATTGTGCCGACCAGCGTCCTCGGGGGAGCTATGTTGGTAATGTTCGGAATTGTCGGGGTTCAAGGGGTCCGTATCTTACAACAAGTCAACTTCAACCAGACTAAAAACATTCTAATCGTTTCGCTATCAGTTGGTATGGGACTTGGCTCAACCATTTATCCTCAACTTTACCAAGCCCTTCCCGCTACTATTAAAATGCTACTTACCAACGGCATCGTGATTGCTAGTATCACTGCTGTCGTTCTTAATTTGTTATTTAATGGCTACGATCGGGATATGTAAGATGTGCTAAAATTGAATTAATTAAACTAATGTTTTTAATTACCCTTTCAAAGGGAGTTAAAAGCATTTTTATTTAGAATTGGAGAATGCAAAATGAACAATAATTTTATCTGTACGTGGGCTCAAAATGCTTCTGAACTCATGCAAGAATACCATGCTAAAGAATGGGGGCAAATTTCCCATGACGATCGTTACATGTTTGAGATGCTCTGTTTAGAGGGTTATCAGGCTGGTTTAAGCTGGAATACAATTATTAATAAGCGTGCGGCCTTTAAAAAAGGCTTTCATAACTTTGAAGTTCACGTAGTAGCAGCCATGACTGAAGCCGATATTGATCGATTAATGGAAACTCCCGAAATTTTACATCATCGAGGTAAATTAGCGGCTACTATTTCTAATGCTAAAGCCTTTATTGAAGTTCAGCTTGAATTCGGTAGTTTTGATGAATATATTTGGAAATTTGTAAATAACCGTCAGATTAACGACCATATTCGAATTCCTGAGGAAATTCACGCCAAAACCCCACTCTCTGAAATAATTTCGGCTGACTTAAAAAAACGTGGATTTAAGTTTGTGGGTCCCGTAACAGCGTACTCATTTATGCAAGCCATTGGATTAATTAATGATCATGAAATAGAATGTATGTATAATCCTGGTTAACTTAAATCGGAGGCTTACTATGAATCAAATCATCCCTACCTCGGCTAATGGGTGCATTCCTAACGTCTATTTTATGGGGCGTTGGACAACTCAGACCGTTGAAAGCAAGCCAGCAATGTATACCACTAATCTAGGCGCTCAAATTTTGTTTGAAGTTCAAAATGCTGATTATTTCACTTTAGAAGCGGTAATTAAGCCTCTTTCTGCTCCTCAAACTCTAAGCATTTATATCGATGATGAATTACATTTAACCCCACTCACCCAGTCTAAAAATGACTTTAAATTAAGTTCAAATCAGTCTCATATTGTTCGGATTTATTTTACAGGCAATACTGACCAAGATGAGATTTGGTTAGGTAATGACGGACTTACCATTAAAGATATCACGATTGCTTCAGGCACCCTAGCGGCTATTAAACCAGCTGGACCACTCGTTGCTTTTATTGGTGATTCTATCACCGCTGGCTGTTGGGTTCGTAGTAAAGCACCTTCTATCGGTTATGGAGCCGACCTTAACTATGCTGCTCAATTATCCCGCGCTTTAGATTGGGAAGATTATCGTATTGCCTATAGTGCTGCCGGTATAATCCGTTACGGAACGGGAGGAGTTCCCCCAGCTGGTAAGTTTGTAAAATATGTCAATTTTAGCGTTAAAGCTCCTCGGATTAATCCTGATTTGGTTTTAATTAATCTTGGGACTAATGATGCTCGCTATGAGGATGACGTTTTTGAAATGTACTTTGTTTGGTTTATAAATGAAGTTAAAAAGCAATTCCCTCATGCCAGAATTATTATAATTATACCTTTTAATCAGGCACATGCTCACGTCATCAAGAACGTCGCTAAAGCCTTAAAAATCGAACTTATTCCAACTTTAGATTGGGTAATTGAAACAAATGATGAAGTTCATCCTAACGTAGAAGGATCAAAAGCAATTAGTGACCATTTAGTCGCTTGGTTTACTGAACCTCAAAACAGGTTACAATCGGAGTAATATTCTCCTCTTGTAACCTGTTTTTTTAATTTCGATGTTTGATTCCGATTCCTGTAAAACCACTTAAAATTGAGAATACTGGAGACAACAAGCTAAAGAATACGAATGGTAGGTAACTTAAAGTTGCTACATGAAAAGTATTGGCCGCGAAAGTACCTGCTACCCCCCATGGCACAATGTAATTAATTACTGTTCCACCATCTTCAAGCGCACGACTTAGTGTGACGTTTGCTAGCCCTGAGCGTTCAAAAGTTGGTTTAAATGCTTTCCCAGGTAAGATGACAGATAGGAATTGTTCACCGATGAATAAATTCACCCCAATTGCACTAGCAATTACCGCTAAGATTAGTTTCCCATCGCTATTTAAACGTTGCGCGATTGGTGCCATGATTTGTTCAATTAAGCCTAAGTGTACTAAAATACCACCCAAAGATAAGGTGACAACAATCAAAGCTACGGTTCCCATCATGCTAGCAATCCCACCTCGAGTTAATAGCTGATCAACGTCTATATTACCAGTCTTTGAAATAAATCCATTTTCAATAATTGAGGCAATTTTTGTTACTGTAATCTGAGGATTGCCGATAAAAACAAATATTACAGAAACCCCGATATTAATAAATAGAGTTGGAACGGCAGGTACTCTCATCCAAGCGCAGATAAACATTAAAGCAATTGGAATAATAACCCAGAAGTTGACGTTGAAGTGCTGTTCTAAAATAGCCACGGTTTGGTTAATCTTACTCATGTCTGCACTTTTAGCTTCGCCCATCCCCATTATCGTAAATAAAATCAAAGCTCCCACAAATGCTGGAACTGTTGACCACATTAGATTTTTAATATGATCAAATAGGTCTGCGTCTACTACTGCGGCCGACAAATTAGTTGATTCAGAAAGGGGCGAACACTTATCACCAAAAATTGCCCCAGAAATAATTGCTCCAGCCACGAGGGCCGGATTGACTCCCATGGTGACTCCCATACCAAAAAATGCTATTCCCACCGTTGACATTACCGTAAATGCTGAACCCACAGCGGTACCGACTAGTGAACAGACGATAAATACCGAAGGAACAAACCACGCTACATTTATCAACTTAAAACCAATTACCATTAACGTCGGAATAATACCGGCTGCAATCCAGACACTAATTAGTGCCCCAACTAAAATAAAAATAAAGATGGGGATAATCCCCGTTTCAATTCCATTTTTAATTCCTTGATTGATATCTTCCCATTCAAAACCTCGTAGCTTAGCCCACATCGTTATTAAACCTAAAACTAACAATACTGGCGTTTGAGGAGATAATTTAAATTTAATTACTCCTAGCCCCATTATCACTAACATTAAAACCAATACCGTGCTAGTTTCTAAAATACTAACCTTTTTCATTCCAAGTCCCCCTTATTTTGACCAAAAAAATGTCCCTGCTGCATCATAAATGCAACAGGGACGATATGGAGACCGTGGTACCACCCAGCTTAAGAGAACCCAAAAAGACCTCTTCACTCACTAGATTGATAACGGTTCTAGTTATTTTCCGTTAAATTAAACTATTCCACGGTATTTCGACAACATAACCCTGATCGGTTCGCAGCAACCACCGACTTTCTGACACCCAGATTATGCACTACTTAATGTGAAAGTTAAAATGCTTTAATTGATTTTTTACAAGATTATCACGGGTTAAAAATAACGTCAACTCTTTTTACTTACAAAATTGGTGAAAGCAAACGTGAAAAGGTTTGTTTGAACTTCAGCCACGTGGATTGTTTATTAAACATGGCTACGGTTTGGAGACTAGAATGTTTGATATCTTCTTCATAAATTTCCTGCAATTGTTTTGCAATATTTTCATCATACATAAAGGCGTTAACTTCAAAATTAAGTTTGAAACTACGGAAATCCATATTCGCAGAACCCACTGTAGATATTTTTCCATCCACTACCATCGTTTTAGCATGGATGAAACCATTGTTGTAGTAATAAACTTTAATTCCCCACTTAGCACATTGCCAAGCATAATATTGGGTTGCACGATAGACAAACGCGTGATCAGGCATACATGGAATCATTACTCGGACATCTACTCCCGATGTTGCTGCTAAGCGCAATGCGTCCAAGACACTATCATCTGGAATTAAATATGGTGATTGAATCCAAACCGATTCCCTGGCTTTATGAATCATTTTCAAATAACCCATTTTAATTTTTTCAATATCTGAATCTGGCCCATTACTAACGATTTGAAGACTGGTATTGCCTTTAACTTCAGCGACTGGGAAATAAACTGATCCAGCTTTAAACTCTTCGACAATTTGTTTTTTACGGTCTGTAGCATTCCAATCCAGGATAAATCTTGATTGAAGTCCGTAAACTCCAGAACCGATGATTTTCAAATGGGTATCTCGCCAATAACCAAATTTTTTCTTACGGCCTAAATATTGATCTCCCACATTAAAACCACCAACATAACCAATCTTACCATCAATCACGACAATTTTACGGTGATCCCTGAAGTTCAATCGAAAGTCAGTTAAAGCTGAACGTGTACCTAAAAATGGATATGCTTCTCCGCCTAGTTCATTCAATTTCTTGAAGAAACTTCTTTTGGTACCTAGCGATCCCCATGAATCCCATAGCACCTTAACTTCAACACCTTCACGTGCTTTTTCTTCCAATAGCTCGCGTAACTGATTGCCAATTTGATCATCATAAATTGTATAAAATTCAACGTGAATATGCTTTTTCGCTTTTTTAATTTCAGCAAAAATATCATCAAAAAGTTCATTTCCATCTGTGATGATTTGAACTTCATTTCTTCGATTTAAAAAAGAATAATCCGTTTTAGTAAAGAATTGGACCATTCGTTCTGAATCTTTAACAACTTGATCGGCAGCAGTAAACTCATTCTTTTTTAGCTCTCGACGCTGATGCTCCATAACTTGATCCAATTGAAGGCGAGTCTTACTTTTCAGCGGAAATAATTTGTTTTCTGGTAGCTTTCGTCCCACAAAGGCGTATATCACAAAGCCTACACCAGGCAAGAAAAATAAGACCAATAACCAGGCCCAAGTAGCAGCTATATCTCGACGTTGTCTAAAAACTGTATAAACGGCACCAATAATATTTAGAATAAGAATAATATATATAATATCTTTTATAATTTGAAACATCTAAATCCCCCATTATACTCGTATGGATTCATGATACTATGTAGATTTAAAAATGAAAGAACTTTTTTATTTTAGCCTTTTTTTAGGACTAAATTTTACCCGTTTTGAAATATTACATTAAACCCGATAAACTGTAATTTCTCAGCAATCAAAAATTCACACTTTCTTCACAATTTCTTTTTATAGTGACACTATAGATAACTTTTTCATTTACTCCCCCCATAAGGTGAATGAAAGGTCTAACGACCAGTTACTTATTACCTGTATATGCGTCTCTCCCCCCTGGTGAGACGTTTTTTTATTTCTTAAAATAATAAAGCATTCGATACTTTATAAAGTACCGAATGCTTTTTAATTTATTTTCTAATCCATCCCCTTGAATTGAGGACGCTCCGGAGGTACTAAGAATTGGCCCGGAACTGGTTTACGCTTTGGATCTTCATTCCAGTAGCGTGGTATGAGATGGATATGACAGTGAAAAACACTCTGGCCCGCTGCCGCACCTGAATTTACTACCACATTATATCCATCCGGTTGGTATTCTTGGTCTAAGATCGCCTTATTTTTTTCGACCAATGTAAAAATTGCGTGTCTTTCCTCTTCATTTAATTCCCACAATTGACGGACATGCCGTTTAGGTACGATTAAAGTATGTCCCTTACTAACTGGATAAAAATCTAAAAATGACGCTGCTAATTTATTTTCAACAATATAATCTTCCTTTGTTTTCTGGCAAAAAACACAATTCGGATCACGCTTCATTTTTCATTCCTCCACGATTAAGTTCCAAGTTACCAATCTCTTTTACTAGCTGGTACGTTAATTTAATTTTAGCGCTTACCTTCATAAAAACAAACAAAAAAAGCTGCGACTATCTCACAGCTTTCTTAGCTTAATCGGTTGCTAACTTATTGATATTTTTCTTAGCTTGATCATTTTTACTCCAAAATGGAACCTTCACAACACCCATTACTTTAGACTTCTTAACAAATCCCCAGTATCGACTATCGTTAGAAACACTTCGATGATCTCCTAACACAAAGTACGAATCCTTGGGTACCTTTTTAGGACTCTTAGCCCAGCCATATTTGTTGGCAATTGAAGCTAAGGTCCAGTTTCCAGTCCCCGTTGTGCGTTGTTCTTCATCAATAAATTTTTGAGGAACTAACTTATCATTAACATACAACTTTCCATCTTTATAACTAATTGTGTCCCCAGGAACACCGATGACCCGCTTAACATAATCTACGGGTTCAGTAGCTGCCGGATCTTCTCCATGAGCATCAAAAACAATTACACTCATCCGCTTAACTTCCATTGGTTTCCAAACTAATACTCGTTCACTATCTTGTAGGTTAGGTTGCATTGAAGAGCCATCTACCTTAACAAATTGAAACAGGAATGTTTTAACTAGCAGTGCAACTAATAATCCAATTACGATTGGTAAAATCCAATCTCTCAAAAAACGCATCGATCTTCCTCCAAACACTTTAGTCTCTTAATGAATCTTATTGTAGCCCAAACTTAGTTACTTGTCTTAGAAATTTTACTTTTGAAATGAAAACTTGATATTTTTATATACTTTTGCAATATAACTGTTATATTTGCCAATCTATGGGTATTTACCTACCTTCAATTTAAGTTCAAAATTTGTTTAAACCATTATTTGTGAAGTTCATTTTTGATAAACACCATTTTATCAGCACTTGATAAATCGGCTCGGTAAGCATAGTTTAAACGATCAAAGCTCTTCAGTTCCTTGGTATTTTTAACTTGGTTAAGCGCCATAAAATTAACCATTTCTCCTCGAGCTTCTTTGGCTGGAGTTGCTTTTTGCTTTATCTTTCCATCGATAATTTCTCCAAAAATACAAGTAGTCATTTTATCGCCTTCTTGAAGAAACGGACGCACGGCTTTTTCATATTCTTTAGACACTAAATTAACGACGGCTCGATTATCTTTATATAAATTTTGATAAAGCTTAGCTCCCCAAAATTGGTATAAGTTATTATAGTTGTCTATTTTTAACCTCGCTTGCATTTCTAGTCGATATGGGACAATCCCATCAAATGGACGTAGCACTCCGTAAAACCCAGATAGAATTCTTAAATGTTCCTGTATATAAGACAACTGCTTTTCCGTCATTAAGTCTGGAGCCATATATTGATATTGAATTCCGACGTAAGCCATAATTGCTGGCGTTAGCTGATATTTTAAATCTAAACCTTGCAGACGCTCATAATTCAATTGAGCAAGTTTATCGCTACACTTCCATAACGTTTTAAGATCTGAGTACGTAAGTTGTTTCATCATCGTCAGAATCTTCTGGGTTTGCTTCAAATATACTGGCATCGTCGTCGCCTCAAAGGAATCTGTATCTACTTGCATCTTCTTAGCTGGTGCAATAATTATCTTCATGCCATTCTCCTTTTTTACTGCCTATTCTAGCAGAACTAACATTAATTTTTTTCAGTTTCACGTGAAACATTCTTTTTTGTGAAACAAAAAAAGCTCCTTGAATTTTTCAAGGGGCTAATTTTTGTTATTCTGCGATTTTTGCGATTTTTCCTTGTTGGATATAAACACTCAAAATTGCAATGTCAGCTGGCGTTACCCCGCTAATCCGTGAAGCCTGTGCAATGGTAGTTGGACGGATTTTTTCGAGTTTTTGGCGACCTTCAGTGGCCAATCCATTAATAGCTTCATAATCAATCCGATCTGGGATAGCCTTTTCTTCCATCCGCTTCAAACGATCCACCCGATCTTGAGCCTTTTTAATATATCCAGCATATTTAGTTTCGATTTCGACCTGTTCAATTACTCGACGATCTAAATCTTTTTCTGGAGCATCAATGAACTTCAATAAGTCACTATAGTTAACTTCCGGACGCCGTAGAAATTCTGATGCTAAAACCCCATCTTTTAAGCCATTAGAACCCTTTGACTCTAGGAATTCTTGAACTTGACTAGGTTTAATTCGAATTTCTGACAGACGTTGTAGTTCATCCTTAATATCTTGTTTCTTTTCAAGGAATGCATTATATTCTTCGTCACTAACCAAACCTAAGTTATGTCCCACTTCTGTTAAGCGTAAATCAGCATTATCATGACGTAAAATTAAACGATATTCTGCACGACTGGTCAACAAACGATAAGGCTCTTTAGTACCCTTAGTTACCAAATCATCGATCATTACACCGATGTAAGCATCACTACGTTTCAACGTTAAAGGCTCCTTACCTAGGGCCCGACGGCCAGCATTAATCCCTGCAATTAGGCCTTGACCAGCAGCTTCTTCATATCCTGATGTTCCGTTAGTTTGACCAGCAGTATATAAATTCTTTACTAGTTTAGTTTCCAAAGTGTTCTTCAATTGATAAGGTGCTACCACATCGTATTCGATCGCATATCCGGGACGCATCATTTCAGCTTCTTCTAGCCCCTTAATGGAATGCAAAATTTGTTGCTGCACTTCTTCAGGCATTGAAGTTGAAAGTCCTTGGACATACCATTCGTCAGTTTTACGGCCTTCTGGTTCAAGGAACAACTGATGACGACTCTTGTCCGCAAAACGAACAATCTTATCTTCGATTGAAGGGCAGTAACGAGGTCCGACACCTTCAATCATTCCTGAAAACATGGGAGCTCGATCTAAATTCTCGCGAATGATTTCATGAGTTTTTTCATTTGTGTAAGTCAACCAGCAAGATAATTGGTTTTTAAGTTCAATGTACTTACTATCTGGTGTTTGGAAACTAAAATGATTAGGAACTTCATCACCGGGTTGTTCTTCGGTTTCATCGTAGTTGATAGTTCCGCCATCAACTCGAGGAGGTGTCCCCGTCTTGAAGCGCTCTAAGTCAAAGTGATATTTTTCGGTCAAGTTTTTGGTTAACTCTAGCGCAGCTTGAGAATTGTTAGGACCGGATGAATATTGAAGTTCACCAATGATAATTTTACCGCGAGCAGCTGTCCCTAATGTTAGAACAACACTTTTAGCTTGATAACGGGCGCCGGTGTTAGTAATAACTCCCTTGCAGACCCCATCTTCAACAATTAAGTCATCTACAATTCCTTGACGCAAAGTCAAATTAGGTTCAGCTTCGATGGTCTTTTTCATCTCAGCATGATAAGCATGCTTATCAGCCTGCGCGCGCAGCGCGCGCACCGCTGGGCCTTTTCCGGTATTTAACATCCGCATTTGAACATAAGTTTTATCAATATTGCGACCCATTTCGCCGCCTAATGCATCAATTTCTCGGACAACAATTCCTTTGGCTGGACCACCAATGGAAGGATTACATGGCATAAATGCCACCATGTCGAGATTAATGGTCATTAAGAGGGTTTTATTACCCATTCGAGCGGCAGCGAGCGCCGCTTCCGAGCCAGCATGTCCAGCTCCTACTACAATTACGTCATACTCGCGACCTTCATATTGTTTTACTTCAGACATATTTTTCAACTCCAAATTTATTTTCCTAAACAAAATTGACTAAATAACTGATCTAATAATTCGTCCTGGTAACTATCACCAGTAATTTCACCCAATAAATCCCAAGCACGTGTCATATCGATTTGAACTAAATCAACTGGCATTCCTGTTTCAATCCCTTCAAGAACGGCATCTAAAGCTGTTTCAGCTTGCTTCAACAATCCAATATGACGAGCGTTAGTTACCATAATATTATTAGAGGTATTTTCAATACTTCCAGCAAAAAACATTGCTGCAATACGGTCCTCGAGGTCTTTGGTTCCTAAAGGTGAAACGGCTGATGATTTGATAATTTCTTTATCATCTACATATTCTTGAAGTTCATTTAAGTTAATTTTTACTTCTAAATCTGATTTATTAAGCACGACGATCCGCTGCATATGATTGGTTTCTCTCAGCAGCTCCCGATCCTCATCGCGCAGTGGAACACTACTATCTAAAACCAAGATAACTAAATCGGCTTGTAAAAGAGCTTTGCGGCTTCGATCCACTCCAATTTTTTCAACTTTATCTTCTGTTTCATGAATACCAGCTGTGTCAACCAACTTAAGTGGGACTCCTTGAACGTTAACATATTCTTCAATTACATCACGAGTTGTACCAGCAACATCCGTGACGATGGCCTTATCTTCATGTAAAAGATGATTTAGAATACTAGATTTACCGACATTGGGATGCCCAATAATGGCGGTAGCCAGCCCATCACGGAGCACTTTACCTTGTTTAGCAGTTGAAAGTAATTGTTGAATCTTCGCTTTAACTTCAATTGCTTTTTCTTTAAGTAACCGAGCTGTCATTGTTTCGACATCGTCATATTCTGGATAATCAATGTTAACTTCAACTTGTGCTAAAACATCTAAGATATTTTGACGTAAATTAGTAATTAAATGGGATAAATTTCCATCTAACTGATCAAGCGCCACTTTCATCGATTGATCAGTTTTAGCACGAATTAAATCCATTACGGCTTCTGCTTGAGACAAATCGATTCGTCCATTCAAAAAAGCTCGTTCAGTAAATTCACCCGGTTTAGCCAATCTCGCATCTAACCCTAAAATAATCTGTAAAATTCGGTTAGTTGCGACAATCCCACCATGACAATTAATTTCGACGATATCTTCCTTGGTGTACGTATGTGGCGCACGCATTACAGACACCATTACTTCATCTACTTCATTTCCATTTTCTGGATCAATAATATGACCATAATTAATGGTATGGCTATTCACCTTATTCAAATCTTTGCCACGATAAATCTGGCTGGCAGTTTTAAGTGCATCTACTCCGCTAATTCGAATAATTGAAATTCCGCCTTCCCCAGGTGGAGTTGAAATTGCTGCAATTGTGTCAAATTCAGTTGAAACAGTTTGCATAATGTTATCCTTTCTTTTTCCAATAAAAAAAGCGCAGTTCCACCCATAATCCAGTTAGCCACTTGGATATAGGGTGGACAAAGCACTTTCACTACTTCATCATATTCACTTTATACGAACTACATCATAAAATTTAAAGACGGATTTGTCAATTTTTTATTCTCATTAATCTAATCCAGCTCTATGGGCATCATATCACTCCATCATCACGTTACTTAAATCAACCTGCATTTAGTCCATTAAAAAAGCAATCCCCCCTGCGAAACAGTTGCGATTGCTTTCATAAATTATTTTCGTTTACTCTTCATTGCTCGGCGTTTAGCTTTTTCAATTGCTTTACGCTTTGCCTTTTCAGTTTGAATTTTTTCTTCACGTTCTTTTTGGATCTTGAACGGATTCTGAATTATAAGTGTTTGACCAACTTGGAATAGGTTAGTTACTACCCAGTACAATGTGATCGCTGCTGGGAAGTTTAAAGCAGTAATCAAAATTACTAGTGGCATACCAAACGTCATGGCCGATGTCATTCCATTTTGTGATCCAGCGGGTTGTGACTTCATCGACAACCAAGTACTCATAAATGTGAACAAGGCGGCTAAGATGGGCAAAATAAAGTAAGGATCTTTATCACTCAATTGTAGCCATAAGAAAGTACCCTCTTTTAACACTTGGGTCCGGCTAACCGCCGCATACAAAGCATACATAACTGGTAATTGGATGATCAATGGCAAACATCCAGCCATCGGATTTACCCCAGCTTCAGCATAAAGCTTTTGCTGTTCTTCACGAAGTTTTTGCTGACTTTCAGCATCTCGTGATGAATATTTTTGCTGTAACTGTTTTAACTTGGGTTGAAGTTCAGCTGTTTTCATCGTTGTTCTAGTTTGATAAATCATCAATGGTAAGATGATAATTCGAATTATTATGGTGAAAACAATAATACCCCAACCATAATTGCCACCAAACAACTTGGATAAGTAGATGATGAATCTCGAGAAATTGTAAACAATCACTCCGTCCCAAATCCCAGTACTGTGACTGGTGATGGGCGCTGTGCTACACGCAGTTAATATGAAGGATAGGGCTGCCACACTGAGCAACGCCATATTTCGTTTTAAATGTTTCACTATTCTTCCTCACTTTGTTTTGAAGCAAACAACCCTGCTAGCTTAAAAACATGTTCCAATTGTTGTTTAACTTCATTCATTGGTAGTCCAGAAGCTTGTGGACGTGCTATAACTAAAAAATCGACGTCTTGACGTAAAAGAGGCTTGAATTCCAAAATGCTTTGACGAATTCGACGTTTTGTATAATTACGCATTACCGCATTACCGATTTTTTTCCCAACGGAAATTCCAACCCTAAAGTGAGGTTGTTCTGGTTTGTCCATCACGTAAACGACAAATTTTTTATTTGCAAATGAATTACGAGTTTCAAAGACCTTTTGAAACTCAAGTTCTTTTTTGATTCGATACGACTTTCGCATTATTTCTCTCCACAACCTATATATATATATCACTAACAAACATTATATGTAAAAAAGCTTCTATTGTCTCTAAAAATTTAAAAAATAAAAGACCACTGGGATCAGTGGCCTTATTATGCAGATAATACTTTTCTACCTTTTTGACGTCTACGTGCTAAAACTTTACGGCCGTTGCTTGTGCTCATGCGCTTGCGGAAACCGTGAACGCGTTGACGATGGCGTTTCTTAGGTTGATATGTTCGTTTCATTATGGTCCACCTCCTGAACGAAAATACACATACTGAATTTTTATATCTATTTTTTAATTTTCGATAAATCAGTTTATGTCGTTTAAACAATTACCTTAACATAATATCATACCTACAGAATAAATCAAACCACCTATTAGGAAATAATTTAAAATAAAATCCAAAATTTTATCCACAAACAGAGCGTTAGCTTGTCTATACTTTGTGGATAACTTTTTAAGTGATTTCGACTTATCAACAGGCTTTTTCGCAGCGATTTTTTTCGCTCACAGGGTGTTTATATAGTTATCCACAACCTTGTGGAAATCTGTGGATATGTTAAATAAACGTTGATATAACAATAATAGTTATCCACAGGTTTCTGTTTATAACTTAAATTTCTACGAAAAGAGAATTGCTTGATAACACCCTGTGGATAACTCAGATCACAGACTGTTATTTAACCCCATTTAGTTATCCACATCCATGTGGATAACTTTATTTTTTTATGTTAAACTTAGTGAGCTAAAAATTTTGGAGGAATTGAAAAAGTGCCTAACTATATTGACCTTTGGAACAACATTAAAAATAGTTTCGAAAAAGACGACTCCATGTCAAAGGCCAGTTTCGGTGCTTGGGTAGAAACGGCAGAACCCATTTCATTAGAAAACCACATAATGAAGATTAAGGTTCTTTCGAGTCTACATCGAGATTACTGGACAAAGCATTTGATCGAGAAGTTTGTCGAATATGCCTACCAGTTCACTGATCAAGACATTACGCCTGAATTCGTAACGGAAGATGAATTCAAGACACAGCTGGCGGAAAGGTCCGCTACCTCTAAAAAAGAAACCAAAGCTTCTACTGAAGATACCCAACTTAATAGTAGATATACTTTTGATACTTTTGTTATTGGTAGTGGTAACCAAATGGCGCATGCAGCTGCGATGGCTGTATCAGATGAACCTGGCGTTCTATATAATCCGCTCTTTTTCTATGGAGGAGTGGGACTTGGAAAAACCCATTTAATGCATGCGATTGGGCATCAGTTATTAGAAAATGATCCCAAAACTCGCGTTAAATATGTAACAAGTGAAGCCTTCACTAACGACTTCATTAATTCGATTCAAAAGAATAAGACGGAAGAGTTTCATGAGAAGTATCGTAACGTTGATCTTTTATTAGTAGATGATGTGCAGTTTTTTGCGGATAAAGAAGCAACTCAAGAGGAATTTTTCCATACATTTGAGGCCTTGTATAATGCCCAAAAACAAATCGTGTTGACATCCGATCGCTTACCAAATGAAATTCCGAAGTTGCAAGAACGTTTGGTATCAAGATTTAAGTGGGGACTTTCAATTGATATCACGCCCCCTAATTTAGAAACTCGAATTGCAATCTTGCGGGAGAAGGCTCAAGCAGATAACGTTGAAATTCCTGACGAAACCTTGGAATACATCGCTAATCGTATTGATTCAAATATTCGTGAGTTAGAGGGGGCGATGGCTCGAATCCAGGCTTACGCTAAATTGCAAAACGCAGCGATTACCACCGATTTAGCTTCAGACGCTCTTCGCAGTTTGAATTTCGGTAGCAACCTTAGCCATATTACGATTCCAATGATTCAAGACAAGGTCGCAAAATATTTCCATGTTACAGTAGCTGACCTTAAAGGAAAGAAACGGATGAAATCCATCGTTATTCCACGCCAGATTGCGATGTATCTATCCCGTGAATTAACTGAAAGTTCATTGCCTAAAATTGGAACAGAATTTGGTGGTAAAGATCATACTACCGTTATTCATTCCTTTGATAAGATCAAAGCTGAACTAGAAAAAGATGAGGAACTTGCTCGCCAAGTTGGAGATTTAAAAAGTGAGCTAAAACCTTAAATTGTGGATAAGTGTTAATAACTTCGAAAGTTATCCACAGGTAGTCCACAGGCTAAAAGTTAAATTATGACGGCTAATTTGAGTTATTAACAGTTCCAACAGCCCTTATTACTACTACTATCTTTTTATTATTAATTAATATATAAAACAGAGAGCAACATAAAGGAGTTTTGTAAAATGAAATTTACCATCGCTCGAAATACATTTATCAAAAAATTAAATGCGGTTCAAAGAGCCATTTCTTCTAAAACCACGATTCCAATTTTGACTGGATTAAAAATTGAAGCAGAAGAAGATCGTTTAATTCTAACTGGAAGCAATACTGACATTTCTATCGAAACCACCATTTCAACTAACGATGAAGAAGCTCATCTTAATATCGAAAGTACCGGAGCGGTAGTTTTAACAGCCCGTTTCTTCGGAGATATTGTTAAAAAATTACCAGACAACACTATGTTACTTGAGGTAAAAGACGGTTTTCAAACGACCATTACGTCAGGTGCTTCTGAATTTAAGATTAATGGTTTAGATGCTAATAACTTCCCTCATTTACCAGAAGTTGATAGTCAAACAACCATTACTTTAAAAGCTGATGTATTTAGCGAAATGATTAATGAAACAGTTATCGCAGTTTCTAATCAAGAAAGTCGTCCAATCTTAACTGGGATTCATTTTACGATTGAAGGAAATAAATTATCAGCCGTAGCAACGGATAGTCATCGTTTGAGCCAACGGGTAATTAATCTCCCAGAACCAATTAAAATGCCTGAAGATATTATCATCCCTGGGAAGAGTCTTTTAGAACTTTCCAGAATGTTAGATGATGAAATTGATACAATTACACTTCAAATTTCAGAAAACCAAGCATTATTTACATTTGATGAAACTTTATTCTATTCACGTCTATTGGAGGGCTTGTATCCAGATACATCCCGTTTAATTCCAAAGGAAAGTTCAACTGAAATGGAATTTGAAGCTCCAGAATTGTTAGCTTCGATTGAACGGGCTTCATTGCTTTCACATGCTGGACGCAATAACGTGGTTAAATTAACGATTAACGCGGCTAACAAGCAAGCAATCATCTCTGGTGATTCTCCTGAAGTCGGTAATGTAGAAGAAGAAGTGGTTACTAAAGATATTGTGGGTGAAGACCTTGAAATTTCCTTTAACCCAGACTATTTGAAAGATGCGCTACGTTCATTTGGACATACATCAATTAAGATGGCCTTTACTTCAGCATTACGTCCATTTACTTTGGTACCAACTGAAGATCAAGAAAACTTTATTCAATTAATCACACCTGTTCGAACATTTTAATAAAGTAACGCTATGGAGTTTGAGAAAATTAATTTCTCAAACTCTTTTTTTGGATAAATCTGGTTAAAAACGCGTATACGTAAATTTGAGAAAAAATAACCCGTTTAAGGCAAAAAACATTCAGAAGGGTTAAATTCGCTGAGAAGCCGTTTTAAGACAGATAAAATTGTTTTTTAGTTAAAATAAAGGTATAATATTATGAGATACGTGGGGTGATAGTATGCAAAAAGATGTTGAAATAAACACAGAGTTTATTACTTTAGGACAACTCTTGAAAGAAGAGGGTATTATTGGCACTGGTGGACAAGCTAAGTGGTTTTTACGTGAAAATACCGTCCTGGTTAACGGAGAACACGATGATCGCCGTGGAAAAAAACTTTACGAAGATGATGTAGTTGAAGTTCCAGATGAAGGTTCTTTCAAGATTACAATGAAATCTGGTAACTAATGTATCTGAAGACACTGGAGTTACATAATTTTCGTAATTATGCTGATCTTGTTGTCGAGTTCGGTTCGGGTATCAATGTTCTATTGGGTGAAAATGCACAAGGCAAGACTAATCTATTAGAATCTATTTATTTCTTAGCTTTGACTAGAAGTCACCGAACCAATAGTGATCGAGATTTGATTAGTTGGAAAACCAAAGCAGCGCGAGTATCAGGGAGTGTCCAAAAAGAACACACCGTTACACCGCTTGAAATCAATTTATCTTCCAAAGGGAAAAATGCCAAAGTAAATCACCTTGAGCAAAGCCGTTTATCGCAATATGTCGGCCAGCTTAATGTGATTTTGTTTGCGCCTGAGGATTTATCAATTGTAAAAGGATCTCCAGCAGTTCGCCGTAAGTTCATTGATATGGAATTTGGACAGATGAGTTCGAAATATCTATATAACTCGGCGCAATATCGATCCGTTCTGAAACAGCGAAACCAGTACATTAAACAGCTACAGTTCAATCCTAAGGGTGACCAAGTTTATTTAGATGTTTTAAGTGATCAGCTAGCAGCCCATGGAGCTGAAATCATTTTCCAACGCATTCAATTCTTGAAGAAGTTGGAAAAATGGTCCCAAGAGGTGCATAAGGAAATCTCGCAGGGAAAAGAAAAATTATCTTTTCAATATGTTTCGCCGATCAGTAGTAATCAAGCCGATACTACTGAAAAAATCTATGCAGCACTACAAGCCCTTTTCCAAAAGCAACGTGAAAAGGAGCTTCAACAAGGTAAAACTTTAGTGGGGCCACATCTTGACGATGTACGATTTATGGTTAATGACAAAAACGTATCGACGTTTGGTTCACAGGGGCAACAACGAACCACGGCCCTGAGTGTTAAATTAGCAGAAATTGATTTGATGAAAGAAGAAACCGGAGAATATCCGGTTCTTTTACTTGATGATGTGTTATCTGAACTTGACGATAGTCGTCAAACACACCTGTTAACTGCCATTCAAAACAAAGTACAAACTTTCATCACGACCACCAGCCTTAGTGGTGTTGCGCAACAATTAATTAATGAACCCCATGTCTTTAATATTGATCACGGAGTTTTAATGCAGAGCAAGGAGGAATAAGCTTTTGGCAGACGAAAAAGAAACGAAAGCAGAATTAGCCAGAGAATATGATGCGAGTCAAATTCAGGTTTTAGAGGGGCTCGAAGCAGTTCGTAAACGCCCAGGGATGTATATTGGGTCGACTAGTTCTCAAGGACTACACCATTTGGTTTGGGAAATTATTGATAATGGTATTGATGAAGCTCTTGCAGGATTTGCAGACAAAATTGATGTGATCGTTGAAAAAGACAATAGCATTACCGTCACTGATAATGGACGTGGGATTCCGGTTGATATCCAAAAGAAAACTGGAAAACCAGCTTTAGAAACAGTCTTTACGGTCCTACATGCCGGAGGTAAATTCGGCGGTGGCGGTTATAAAGTTTCTGGAGGATTGCATGGTGTGGGTGCATCCGTTGTAAATGCGTTATCAACGGAATTAGATGCGCGCGTCATGAAGGACGGTAAAATCTACTACATTGATTTTGCGCTAGGAAAAGTAAAAACACCGATGAAAACGATTGGTGATACTGAACATCCTGACGATCATGGAACTATTGTTCATTTCGTTCCAGATCCAGATATTTTCCAAGAAACTACCACATATGACATTAATATCTTAAAAACACGAATTCGTGAATTAGCCTTTTTGAACAAGGGTCTACGGATTACTTTGAAGGATATGCGTCCTGAAAAGCCAACTGAAGACGACTTCTTGTACGAAGGTGGGATTCGCCACTACGTTGAATACTTAAACGAAGGCAAAGAAGTAATTTTCCCTGAACCTATCTATGTTGAAGGGGTTACAAAAGGTATCACTGTTGAAGTAGCTATGCAATATATCGAAGGTTATCAAAGTAAATTGTTAACTTTTACTAACAATATTCATACTTACGAAGGCGGTACCCACGAAGAAGGTTTCAAACGTGCTTTAACACGAGTTATTAACGATTACGCTAAAAACAACAATATTTTAAAAGAAAATGATGATAAATTGTCTGGTGATGATGTTCGAGAAGGTTTGACGGCAGTAGTCAGCGTTAAGCATCCTGATCCTCAATTCGAAGGACAAACGAAAACAAAATTGGGTAACTCAGATGCTCGGACAGCTGTTAACGAAGTGTTTGCTGAAACTTTCAATAAATTCTTATTGGAAAATCCTAAGGTTGCACGTCAAATTGTTGATAAGGGAATCTTGGCAGCAAAAGCACGAGTTGCCGCTAAACGAGCTCGTGAAGTTACGCGTAAGAAGAGTGGCCTAGAACTCAATAATCTTCCTGGTAAATTAGCTGATAATACTTCTAAGGATCCTTCAATTAGTGAATTATTCATTGTCGAGGGTGATTCTGCCGGTGGTAGTGCTAAGTCCGGACGTTCGCGTCTCACACAAGCTATTTTGCCAATTCGTGGGAAGATTTTGAACGTTGAAAAAGCCACTTTGGATCGGGTTTTGGCCAATGAAGAAATTCGTTCACTCTTTACAGCGCTCGGAACTGGATTTGGTGAGGACTTTGATGTAAGTAAAGCCAACTATCATAAATTGATTATCATGACCGATGCCGATGTCGATGGTGCTCATATTCGGACACTATTATTGACGCTGTTCTATCGTTACATGCGTCCAATGATTGATGCAGGATTTGTTTACATTGCTCAACCACCGCTCTACCAAGTACGTCAAGGTAAGATGATCCAATATATCGATTCTGATGAAGAATTAGAAACAGTACTTGGACAATTATCACCATCACCAAAACCTGTAATTCAACGTTATAAAGGTCTTGGTGAAATGGATGCTGAGCAACTTTGGGAAACAACCATGAATCCAGAAAATCGACGCTTGTTACGAGTTTCAGCCGAAGATGCTGATGCTGCAAGTGGTGATTTTGAAATGTTGATGGGTGACAAGGTTGAACCACGTCGTAAATTCATTGAAGAGAACGCTGTGTTTGTTAAAAACTTGGATATCTAAAAAGATTATTAAAAGTTAGACAGCCCAAAAAATAAGGGGGAAAACGAATTGTCAGAAGAATTGTCAGGACGAATTACAGATGTCAATTTAAGTAGTCAAATGCGTACATCATTCTTGGATTATGCCATGAGTGTTATTGTTGCGCGTGCTTTACCTGACGTTCGGGATGGACTAAAACCCGTCCATCGTCGTATTTTATACGGGATGAATGAGTTAGGAGTTACACCTGAAAAGCCATATAAGAAGTCAGCTAGAATCGTTGGGGATGTTATGGGTAAGTATCATCCTCATGGTGACTCTGCAATTTATGAATCAATGGTCCGGATGGCCCAAGACTTTAGTTACCGTTACATGCTTGTTGATGGACATGGTAACTTTGGATCTGTCGATGGGGATGGCGCTGCTGCTATGCGTTATACCGAAGCTCGAATGAGTAAAATTACATTGGAAATGCTACGTGATATCAATAAAAATACCGTGGATTTCCAGGAAAACTATGATGGAACGGAACGCGAACCATCAATTTTACCAGCACGTTTCCCAAACTTATTAGTTAACGGAGCAACTGGGATTGCCGTGGGGATGACGACGAATATTCCACCACATAATTTGTCAGAAGTCATCAGCGCTATCCATATTTTGATGAATAACGAAGATGCAACAACCGCCGACTTGATGGAAGCTGTCCCTGGGCCAGACTTCCCAACCGGTGGAATTGTGATGGGTAAATCGGGAATCCGTAAGGCATATGAGACTGGACACGGTACGATTATTTTACGGGCGAAAGTTGATATTGAGACTGAAAAAAATGGTCGCGAACGCATTGTGGCTACAGAATTACCATACATGGTCAATAAGGCTAAATTGATCGAACGCATTGCTGAATTAGCTCGTGATAAACGAATTGAAGGAATTACTGATGTAAATGATGAATCCGATCGTGATGGACTTCGAGTTGTCATTGATGTTCGTCGTGATGTCAGTGCATCTGTAGTTTTGAATAATCTTTACAAGATGACATTAATGCAAACGACCTTTGGATTTAATATGTTGGCCATCGTTAATGGTGCTCCTAAAGTATTAGGCCTAAAGGAAATTTTGCAACACTATCTTGTTCATCAAGAAGAAGTTATTCGTCGACGGACTGAATTTGATTTGAAGAAGGCTGAAGCAAGGGCGCACATCTTAGAAGGTTTGCGGATTGCTTTGGACCACATCGATGAAATTATTGCGATTATTCGTAATTCACAAACGGCTGAGGTTGCTAAAGATAAATTGATGAATAACTATTCATTATCAAGTAAGCAAGCTCAAGCAATCTTGGATATGCGTTTGGTGCGTTTGACAGGACTAGAACGTGAAAAGGTTGAAGACGAGTACAACAAGGTCATGGCAGCAATTACGGATTACCGTGATATTTTAGCTCACCGTGAACGAATTAACGAAATCATTTACAAAGAGTTACTTGAAATTCAAGAGCGCTTTGGGGATGAACGTCGGACAGAATTGATGGTCGGTGAAGTTCTTAGCCTTGAAGATGAAGACTTAATCGAAGAAGAAGATGTCATGGTTACTTTAACCCATAATGGTTACATTAAGCGAATGGCTACGTCTGAATTTAAGACGCAAAATCGCGGTGGTCGAGGAATCCAAGGGATGGGTGTTCATGATGACGACTTTATCGAACATCTGGTTTCAACTTCAACCCATGATGTACTCTTATTCTTCACCAATGCCGGTAAGGTTTACCGGATGAAAGGTTACGAAATCCCTGAATATAGCCGAACCGCTAAGGGAATTCCAGTAATTAACTTGCTTGGAATTAGTAGCGGAGAAAATATTCAGGCTGTAATCAATATTGGACGTGATAACGGTGATGAAGATAATGAAAATCGTTACCTCTTCTTTACAACGTTAAACGGTGTGACAAAACGAACACCGGTTGCTGAATTCCTAAATATCCGCAGCAATGGGCTTAAGGCCATTAGCTTGAAGGAAAATGATGAAGTAATTAACGTGGTTATTACCGATGGCGAGCAAAACATTATTATCGGAACGCATAACGGATACGCGGTAAGCTTTAAAGAAGCAGATGTGCGTTCAATGGGACGTTCTGCTACTGGGGTTCGCGGAATTCGTTTACGAGATGAAGATTATGTCGTCGGTTCAGCAATCTTGAAACCTGAAAGCAAGGTCTTGGTTATTACTGAAAAGGGTTATGGAAAACAAACTCCGGCTAGTGAATACCCAATTAAAGGCCGCGGCGGTAAAGGGATTAAGACTGCGAATATCACCGAAAAGAATGGTCCATTAGCTGGATTAGTAACGGTAGAAGGAACGGAAGATGTTATGTTGATTACGGATCGTGGGGTTATGATTCGTTTCGACGTTAATAATGTTTCAACTACAGGTCGGGCGACCTTAGGGGTTCACGTAATCAAGACGGATGAAAATTCTAAAGTTGCTACAATGGCAATTGTTGATGAAGCACCAGTTGATGATGAAAACCAGACTCAAACTCCAGCAACTGAAGCAGCAGAAACTGAAAGTGTAACTGTTGAAGAAAGTTCTGAAGAATAAATTTAATTAAAAAAGCTGATTGAAGTGATTTTTCACTTTTTAATCAGCTTTTTTAATTAATAAAATGAATTAGAAAATTTTGGTGTATTTATCATTTGTATATCGTTAATTAGGATTTTTTGTTATTGCGTCCACTAAAAATGGATGGTATAATACTTATTTGTGAGTTGCCAGCTTTTTTGGCAAACTCTCCTTGCTTTCTACGTTGTGATAGAAGGCCATAAGTCCATGAGGAGGTGTAAATCAATGAAAAACTACGAAATCACATACATCATCGCTCCAAATCTTGACGATGCAGCTAAGACAGCTTTAGTTGACCGTTTTGACAAGATTTTGACAGACAATGGTGCTGAAATTGTTGATTCAAAAGACTGGTCAAAACGCCGTCTAGCATACGAAATCGGTGGTTTTAACGACGGTATTTATCATATCGTTAACGTTAAGGCTAGCGACGACGAAGCTTTGAACGAATTTGATCGTCTATCTAAGATTGCTGACGGAATTCTTCGTCACATGATCGTTGTACGTTAATAATAACAACTAAAAACTAGGAAGGAGCGGATATTATGATTAACCGAACAGTGCTTGTCGGACGCCTAACAAGGGACCCTGAACTACGATATACAGGTAGTGGAGCTGCAGTAGTAACTTTTACAGTTGCTGTTAATCGTCAGTTTACTAATTCACAAGGTGAACGCGAAGCTGACTTTATTAATTGTGTTATGTGGCGTAAAGCTGCAGAAAACTTTGCTAACTTCACTCGGAAGGGTTCATTAGTTGGTATCGACGGACGGATTCAAACCCGTTCTTATGAAAACCAACAAGGCCAACGAGTTTATGTTACCGAGGTTGTAGCCGAAAACTTCTCTCTTCTTGAATCACGTTCATCTTCTGAACGTCGTCAAGGTGGAGAAAATAATTTTGGCAATAATCAATCTGCCCCTTCACAACAACCAACATCATCCGGAAATCCATTTGACGGAGGACAATCGAATAATAGTGGTGCACAACAACCTAACAATTCGAACCCTAATGACCCATTTGCTAATGGCGGTCAGTCAATTGATATTTCTGACGATGATTTACCATTCTAAAATAATAGAGGAGGGCAATCATTATGGCATTTCAAAAACGTGGTGGCCGTCGTCGTCGTAAAGTCGACTACATTGCTGCAAACCATATTGAATACATCGATTACAAAGACACAGAATTGTTAAAACGATTCATTTCAGAACGTGGTAAGATTTTACCTCGTCGTGTCAGTGGTACAAGTGCTAAGAACCAACGTCGTTTGACTATTGCAATCAAGCGTGCACGGATCATGGGCTTGCTTCCATTCGTTGCTGAAGACTAATCTTTAGCTATATAAAGTACCATTCAGGCCGAGGCTTGAATGGTACTTTTTGTTTAAATAAAATTAGGGCGGTGATGGATCATAATTGGTCAATTATGGCTCTATTTTTATTAGAATAACCTTCCAACAAACGATTTTAATTATTGGTTATAAGTATGGTAAAATCAGAGATAGTTAGACACAATTTTTTAGGAGAAGTGCTATGAAATTAGTAGATCATCTACCTGCATTTATCCGTAACCCGCGGGTCGGGATTTTAACAGCAGTTATTATTTTGCTGTCGTTGATTGGGCTGGGATTAGCTTTTTATATTAACTTATTAATCGGCATCATCATGCTAGTATTGGTTATTGTTACTGGCATTTTTAGTGTTCGCACGTTGCGTTTACTGAGTGATGAGACTGATAAATATATTTCTGAATTGTCGTTTCGAATTGATCAGGCTGAAGAAGACGCTACGTTGTCTATGCCAATTGGAATTTTAATTTATAGTGAACAGCATCGAGTGGAATGGGTTAACCCTAATTTCCAAAGTTATTTTGAAGGACAAAAACTTTTGGGACATCCATTGGATGAAATCGATGAAGATTTGGCGAAGATTATTGAAGAACATCAAGATGACGAGAAAGTTAGCCGTGTGAAATGGAACGATCACGTTTTTGATATTTCAATTCAAAAGGATGATCGCGTAGTTTACTTCCTAGATTCGACTAAATACGCGAAAATGGAAGAGCAATTCGATGACCGTCAAGTGGTAATTGGTCAAATTTTTATTGATAACTATGATGAAATTACACAGTCGATGGCTGATTCGGAAGTTTCTAATTTAAACAACTTTGTTACCAACCAGATTTCTAGTTGGGCGCAATCGTTTGGGATGTATTTAAGGCGCGTTGATGATGATCATTTCTTTGTCATCATGTACAATGAAACGTTAGCTAAGGTAGAAGAGGATAGTTTTAAGCTCTTGGATACTATCCGAGAAGCAACTTCTAAACAAAACTCTCCAGTTACATTAAGTATCGGGATTGCTTACGGGGATGATAACCTTAATAAGCTTGCCGATGTTTCGCAAAGTAATCTGGATTTAGCGCTAGGACGTGGTGGTGACCAAGTTGTCGTCAAAGCTGAAGATGAACAAGCTCGTTTCTACGGCGGTAAAACTAATCCGATGGAAAAACGGACTCGCGTTCGAGCGCGGATGATTGGACAAGCCGTTCAAGAATTAATGAACCAAGCAGATCAAGTCTTTGTAATGGGGCACTCCCATGCGGACTTAGATTCAGTGGGTTCAGCGCTCGGGATTCGGCGAATTGCGCAAATGAATAAAAAAGAGTGTTGGATTGTCTTAGACCAAGAAGGCGTGCATTCGGATGTAGCGCGTTTGATTGAAAAAATGGATGAGCATGAAGACCTTAAAGAGTCCATTATTAGTGCAGATCAAGCCGTAGAGCTCGCTAATAGCCAAAGTTTGTTAGTGATGGTTGATCATTCTAAACGTTCCATAACGACATCTGAGGAGCTATTTGATAAGCTTAGTAATCGGGTAATTATCATTGATCATCATCGCCGTGGAACGGAGTTTCCAGAAAACCCCGTATTGGTTTACATTGAACCATACGCATCATCGACGGGTGAGTTGATTACGGAAATGTTTGAATATCAGTCCCATGATGGTGAACCAATTCAACCGATTGAGGCCACTGCTATTTTGGCAGGGATTGAAGTGGATACTAAATCGTTCACGGAACGTACGGGGACAAGAACTTTTGATGCAGCCAGTTATCTTCGTTCAGTGGGAGCTAACGAGAAGACGATTCGTTACCTCTTAAAAGAGAATGTTGATAGCTATATGCAACGAAACCATTTAATTGATACAATGCAGTTTATTGAAGATAAATATGCAATTTGTACCGGTGAAGATGATCGAATGTATGATCCAGTGATTGCGGCTCAGGCAGCCGATTCACTACTGAATATTTCAGGCGTAGAAGCCTCATTTGTGATCACACGTCGTGGAGACCATGCTGTGGGTATTTCGGCGCGAAGCGCAGGAACGGAAAACGTCCAGGTTATCATGGAAAAACTTGGTGGAGGCGGTCATTTAGCAATGGCAGCAACTCAGATAGAAGATGTGAGTGTTGAGGAAGCCGAGCAACAATTGGTTGAAATTTTACAAGAAAATCAAAAAGATGAGGAGTGATTCTGATGAAAGTAATTTTTTTGGAAGATGTCAAAGGTAAGGGGAAACGTGGCGAAGTTAAGAACGTTTCCGATGGTTACGCTCAAAATTTCTTAATTAAAAATGGTAAAGCTAAAGCTGCTACAAGCGCTGCGGTAAGCGAATTAAAGGGTCAAAAAAAGGCCGAAGCTAAGCATGAAGCTGAAATTTTGGCTGATGCTGAAAAGCTTAAAATGGTTTTAGAAGATGATAAGACCGTGGTTGAAATCAAAGCCAAGGCTGGAAAAGATGGCCGTCTATTTGGTTCAATTCCGAACAAACAAATCGCTACGGCCCTTGAAAAACAATATAAGATTAAAATTGATAAACGCAAAATTGAGTTGAGCAACCCCATCCGTAGCATGGGCTACACAAACGTTCCCGTTAAGTTACACCAAAAGGTAACAGCAACGATTCGGGTGCATGTAGCTGAGCAATAGGATTACTAAGGCTCTCAACTCAGAGTCTAATTCGTACGGGAGAGTAACATGGACAACGGTATTTTAGAAAATCAAACGCCTCCGCAAAACATTGAGGCCGAAAAGGCGGTTTTGGGAGCTGTTTTCTTAAGTTCAGATGCATTGATTGACGCGATGGAATACGTCACGGCGGAAGATTTTTATAAACACGCTCATCAAGTTATTTTTAAAGTGATGGTTGATTTGAACGATGCGGATGAAGCCATTGACGCATTGACAGTCAACAATGCACTTGAAGAACATAATCAAATCGAAGATGCCGGTGGAATTACTTACATTGCTGAATTGGCAGGATCAGTTCCAACCGCAGCCAATGTCGGCTACTACGCTAAGATTGTTCAAGAAAAATCTTTATTACGAAAATTAATTAAGACAGCAACAGCGATTGCTACAAAAGGTTACACCCAAGATGACGATGTGGCTAATATCTTGGACGAAGCTGAACGTGAAATCATGGATGTTGCTGAAAACCGTAATCAAACGGGTTTTAAGTCAATTGCAGATGTTTTAACAACTTCAATGGAAGAAATTGATCGTCTTTATCAAAATGACGATGAGATTACCGGATTACCAACCGGATTTAAAGAGTTAGATAAAATTACTACTGGATTACATGCAGATGAATTAATTATTCTTGCAGCGCGTCCAGCTGTCGGTAAGACTGCGTTTGCGTTAAATATTGCGCAAAATGTGGGTACTAAGACTGATAAATCAGTGGCTATTTTCAGTTTAGAAATGGGAGCTGAACAGCTGGTAAATCGTATGTTATGTGCGGAAGGAAGTATTGATGCAAATCATTTAAGAACCGGTCAGCTAAATGAAGAAGAATGGCAAAATTTAGTGGTGGCGATGGGTTCTTTAGCTAAGGCAAGTATCTATATCGATGATACTCCGGGAATTAAAATGTCGGAGATTCGTGCGAAATGTCGTCGTCTAGCTAAAGAGCAAGGAAACCTTGGCTTAGTTGTGGTAGATTACTTGCAGCTAATTGAGGGATCTGGAGAAAATCGTCAGCAAGAAGTTTCAGCTATTTCACGACAACTTAAAAAACTCGCCAAGGAACTAGGCGTACCGGTCATTGCGCTTTCACAGCTTTCACGTGGAGTGGAACAACGCCAAGATAAGCGCCCGGTAATGTCTGATATCCGTGAATCTGGTTCAATTGAACAGGATGCGGATATTGTAGCATTCCTATACCGTGATGATTATTACGAACGGGAAGATGGCAATGAAGACGCAGATCGAGACCAAGATCCACGGGATGAAGAAGATCAAAATGTTGGTCCCGTTGAAGTTATCATTGAAAAAAACCGTAGTGGGGCTCGTGGTACGGTAAATCTGTTGTTTATTAAGTCGTACAATAAATTTTCTTCGTTAGCTTATATGCCTGAAGCGGGAGCGCATTAGGTATTTGAAAAATGAGATTCATTATTTTCAAGACTGGTTTAAGACTTTTTAGTCTAAATCAGTCTTTTATTATAAAAATTAGGGGAGGAATTATGCGCGAATTAAAATTAAAGTGGTTATTATTAGGAGTTTTGATTGATAGTATTGCGATGAGTTCAGTGTGGCCACTAACAACAATTTATATGAACCAAGAACTAGGCCATTCATTAGTAATGGCAGGGATTGTTTTATTTTTAAACTCAGTTGCTAGTATTTTAGGATCTTTTGTTGCCGGGCGCCTTTATGACAAGTATGATAGCTATTATTTAATCTTAGGTGGAATTGCATTTACCTGGATTTCGTTCTTTACGTTGATTTTCTTCAACGGCTGGCCAGTATATCCGATTGTATTGGTACTAATCGGATTTGGAACAGGTTGGATTGTTGCCTTAAATAACTCAATGGGAACATCAATTAAGAGTAAAGATGGCCGATATGTTTTTAACATGCTATATTTCGTCCAAAATTTAGGGGTCATGCTAGGTACTGCTATTGTGGGAGTTTTATTTAAGCACAGTGTCACGCCGCTTTTCACCATAGCAACCATTATGTTTACGGTATTTTTCATTGTAGCGTTCTTTACTTACCGAATTCCACAAGAAGATCGCCCTGCTCAAGTAGTACAAGAAGACGATCATGAGAAAACTAAAATGCCAAAAGTTAACTTGACAATTATCATGGCATTTTTCATTAGTTTGGTAATTATGTGGGTTTTCTATCAACAATGGAATAGTACGGTTTCGATCTATATGCTAAAATTGCACATTCCGCTTCGTTTATACAGCTTTTTATGGACGGTCAATGGATTATTCATTTTAATCGTTCAAGGGCTTCTCAGCTCCAAAGGGGGACGTTTACTGAAGGATCCATATCATCAAGTCTATTTGGGGATTGCATTTTTTACCCTATCTTTTGGAATTCTAGCCGTAGCACACGAATATTACCACTTTGTAATCGCCATGATTGTTTTAACCATTGGAGAAGCAATTGCCTTTCCATCGATTCCAGCAATCGTTAACAGTCTTTCACCTTATGACCAAAAGGGAAAATATCAAGGTCTAGCAAGTGCTTTTCCTTCGGCTGGCCGGGCAATCGGTCCCTTAGTTGGTAGTATGATAATTGAATCAACCTCATTTGTTTTCCTTTATAGTTTAGGACTATTTACAATTTTAATTGTTTTAGTAGTTATTGCGTTCATTATTGAAGGCACTAAACGGAAAGCAATTTTATACGAATCTAATAAAAAAGGATAGCCTCTAAGGCTATCCTTTTTTATTTAGAAAATAAATAATACCAAAATCAAAGTAATCAAGGCGGGTAAACCTTGGACTAAAAGAATCTTTTTGGCGACGGTGAGAGCACCGTATGCTGCTAAGATAAAAATGCTTGCTAGGAAAAAGATGAGCATCATCTTCATAATAGTCCCTGTTGGAATAAAGAGTGCCAAGAAGAGGGCTAAGGCCACGAAGCCGTTATAAAGACCTTGATTGGCTAACGCCGTTCGTAAATGAGGGCGTTGAACTTCCACTAAGGGAATTTCAAAGGTTTTGGCAAGAAATGCACTAGAACCCAATAATTCAATGCCCATGATGCCAATATGCTCAATGGCTACGAGTGCAACTAAGATAACTGTTAATATATGCAAAATATTCAACTCCTTGTGTCCACCATTATAACGCATCCGCATCTTTTTTGATTAAATTGAAGTTCAGCAATGGAGCTTGAAGCAAAAAATGAACTTCAATTTTAAGGTAGAATGGTCAAAGAACACCAATTGGGTAATGGAAATCTTAATTTTATCGACGTCTAAAAATTAGTTTACACCGTTGTCGATTTTGCTTTTTCCATATACAATTAAGTCTTGTAATGACTGAAATGAGGAATTGAAATGATTATTTTAGGGGTATTACTAATAGCATGGGTTGGAGCACTAACGCGTACAGTTTTCGGATTTGGGGAAGCTCTAGTTTCGATGCCATTATTGGCATTAATTGGGTTTGATCTACAGACCAGCACCGCATTAATCGGAGCGGTGGGCTTACTGGTTGCTTTACCAGCCACGATTCGTGAGTGGCATCATATTGATTTTAAAGCGGTTCGTCGATTAATGACAGGTTCACTAATTGGAGTACCTCTAGGAATTTTAGTCATCAAGAAAGTTCCTGCCGCAATTGTGTTACATGGCTTAGGAATTTTTTTAATTGCTTACGGGATTTATAGCTTGTGGCATAGTCTTTCAGGTCGAGTCGGGCGCCCCCATTTACAAGCACAAGGCTATGATTATTTGACCGGAATTATTTCAGGCGCACTAGGTAGTGCATACAACAGCCATGGTGTGCCAGTGGCCGTATATGGAACTTTGAAAAAATGGCCAGCCCAACAGCTGCGGGCCATTCTCCAAGCTCATTTTTTATGTGTGGGAATCTTGGTCGTTGCAAGCCATCTAGCAGCGGGTTTTTGGTCGATAGATGCGTTGGAAGTATTAGCTATGGTTATTCCAGGATTGCTAGTAGTGGTACCTTTTGGTAATTGGTTAGTAGCGCGAATTGCTCCCGAAAGAGCCATTAAACTTGTGTATGGGGCGCTAATCATTTTTGGAATATTATTAATGACTAAATAAATAAGCGTTACACTAACTTGGGTCTTATTTTAATATCAGATTACAAAGAGGGATATTTCTTGAAAAAAAACGCATTCATTGTTAAGCTAAGGCTAGTTTATTAGGAAGGGATGTCGATGGGATTGAAGATTACAGACTAATTTTGGAAATATTGGAATGACGATTTCTTTATTTTCGGGAGTAGTTTGTAGTTTTTGATACATTCGATGTGCCGACCAAAAATAAATTTTTATTGGTATTATGCACTTTGTATTGCATCAGGCCTGCACACCTGGTGCTTTTTTATGCCTTAAAACGAACTACTCCTCGAAAGAGAGGAGACATAAATGGGAATAATACAATTAAAAAACGTAAGCTTTAGCTACGATAACCAAATAAAACCGGTTTTTGACCAAGTAGCGTTGGAAATCGATGCTAGCTGGAAATTAGGTCTGATTGGCAGAAATGGGCGTGGTAAAACGACGCTGATGAAGATTTTGCAGAATCAGGTTGAATATGAGGGAAAAGTGGAAACCAACCTGAAGTTCAATTATTTTCCAGCTAAGATTACTGAACCACAGGATTCGGTGCGAATGGTCCTGATGAAAATTACTGGTCGCGATTACTCTGATTTCTGGGAGGTTGAGCGAGAACTAGACCAAATTGGTCTTGCTGAAGAAATTTTAGAGCAGACTTATGCATCACTAAGTCCGGGGCAACAAACTAAAGCCCTTTTAGCAGCCATGTTTGCAGATCAAAATTCATTTCAATTGATTGACGAACCGACGAATCATTTGGATGCAGCTGGGCGCGACCTTTTAGCTAAATATTTAAAACAAAAACAAGGATACATTGTGGTTAGTCATGATCGTTACTTTTTAAATCAAGTTATTGATCATGTTATTTCAATTGATCGTGCTCAAATTAGCAGCTTTAAGGGGAATTATGAAACCTGGGCAGCTGAACGTGCCAATGCGGATGAACGTGAAATCAGTTTGAATGCCACGATGAAAAAAGATATAAAAAAATTAGAACAGGCCACGCGCCAAAAGCAAGAGTGGTCCCGAGCAACGGAACGTAAAAAAGCTGGTGCTCCGGATAAGGGGTTTGTAGGTCATAAAGCGGCTAAAGTGATGAGCAAAGCCTTGAATATTCGGGATCGGGCTGAGAAAAAATTAACAGATAAGAAACAATTACTAAAGAATATTGAAATTCAGGATGAACTTCAATTGAATTATCAACCGTATCTCGGACCCCAAAACAATGCTTTACTAGAAGCGGATAGTTTAGTTTTACAAAGAGCTGGAAAACTATTAAATCAGCCGCTTAATCTTGAACTAAAGAAGAATGAGCGGATGGTTATTCAAGGCGAAAATGGTTCTGGAAAATCAACCTTAATTAAGGCAATGTTAGGGCAAAACGAACTAATTGCTAAAGGTAATCTAAAAATACGCGAAAATTTACGAATATCATATTTACCACAGGATTTTGACCAGCTCCAAGGCACACTAGAACAGTTTGCTGCCGAAAAGGAAGTTGAAGTTCAGGACTTGCTGGCAATGCTGAGAAAACTGGGTTTTGAACGTACGATGTTTGATTATCGAATTGAGCAGATGAGTATGGGACAGAAGAGAAAAGTTGCCTTAGCTCGGTCGCTGTGTGAAGAAGCCAATCTATATATTTGGGATGAACCCCTAAATTACCTAGATGTAATCACACGGGAGCAAATTCAAAATTTAGTTTTGAAGTTCAAGCCCACCTTATTAGTGGTGGAACATGATCGAGAGTTTGTCCAGAAAATTGCCACGCAGACTGTTAACTTAAAAAAATAAGCAAATAATTTTGACACGGTGTCACTTTGTGCTATTCTAGCATTGTTGACACGGTGTCATTTTTATTTTAAGGAGGTGGAGGAGTGGCTTCAGATGTTTTACAGAAGTTGAAACCGGATAAAAGAACGGCCATCGAAGAATCGCTATTATTGGAATTCACGCATCATCCGGTTACAGAAGCACAAGTTGCTCGCATCGTGAAAGGTGCCGGAATTTCACGTGGTGCATTTTATAATTATTTTAAAGATGTACCAGATGCTTACCGTTATTTATATCAAATCGCAATTCAGGATATCCACCAGGCAATTCGGCAAAATGAAAGGCGTGGCGAAAATTTGGTCGATGAAGCTCGCCAATTTATTAAGAATACTCAGAATAGTAAGTATTACGAGCTATTTCAAATGCACTATCACTACAACGAAGTTTATGTGACCAGATTAGTTGCACCACTTGAACCGCATGCTGAGATACAGTGGGCGGAAATGACACTAATCCACGATACAATTCGTTGCGCACTGATTGAACCAGGGACTACCGATGCCCGATTACACCAATTAGAAAAAGTCCTAAAAATTCTGGAGGAATAATTATGTTTCTAGCTTTAAAAGAAATCAAAAAAGAAAAATTACGATACAGTCTAATTATCGGAATGATTGTTTTGATTAGTTATTTAATTTTTATTTTAACTAGTTTAGCACTAGGTTTAGCTCATCAAAATACGGATGCCATTAACTCCTGGAAAGTAGAAACAGTAGTTTTAAACCAAGATGCCAACGTTAATTTAAGTCAGTCGTTGGTGACTGATCAACAAGTAAAAGACCAAAAATTAACTAAAAAAGATGCCTTGATTGGACAAGTTGCGGTAGTAGCTAAAGACCAAAAGGGGAAGCAGGCTAAGATTTCTTCTAGTTTTGTTGGAATTGATAATGATCAATTCATTGCTAAAGACTTGAAACTTACTAGTGGGCATAAAGTGAAGCAAGACCACGAAGTAGTGGTAGATGAAAAATTCGAACAAAGTGGTTACCGACTTGGCGATAAAATCGAATTGAATGATGCAGATAAAGCATTTAAAATTGTCGGTTTTACTAAGAATGCGAAGTTAAATATTGCACCAGTAATTTATGGGAAATTATCCGATTGGCAAGCGCTCAAGCATGCTACACCACAGACTAAGGCTAGTGCAATTGTTTCTAAAACTAAGAATTTAAAGGTTAAGGAACCGCTAAAATCTTACAAAGTTAAATCCTTTATTGAGAAGCTTCCAGGTTACTCAGCTCAGAATATGACCTTCTCACTGATGATAGGATTTTTAATGGTCATTTCTTTAATCGTCATTGCCATCTTCCTATACATCCTTACTATCCAAAAACTTCCAAATTATGCCGTTTTACGAGCTCAAGGAATCCCAAGTAGCGTGTTAGTTTGGAGCACGTTAGCTCAATCACTAATTTTAGTGATTAGTGGAACCATTATTGGAACGGCTCTAACAGCTGCTACAGCTGCTATTTTACCTGCTGCAGTTCCAATGGCATTTGATATTCCAATCCTTGCATCAGTAGCCGTAGGATTGGTAATCACAGGGCTGTTAGGGGGCTTGTTACCAATACGAAGTGTACTAAAACTAGACCCAGTAAGTGTAATTGGAGGATAAATGATGACTGCAATTGAAATGAATAATATCAACCAAATTTATGGAAAAGGGATTGCTAAAGTTCACGTATTACATGACGTTAATTTTAAGGCTGAAGCTGGGACATTGAGCTTGATTATTGGTCCCAGTGGTTCTGGGAAAAGTACATTCTTAACCATTGGGGGCGGGTTGCGGACTCCAACTACTGGACAAGTTAAAGTGAATGGACAAGATTATCAAACTAGTTCCCGTAAAGACCTTGAAAAATTAAGACTTAATAACATTGGTTTCGTTCTACAAAATTACCATTTATTACCATTTCTAACGGTTAAAGATCAATTCAAATTGGTCGATAAAGTAAAAAAAGAAGGTAATTTATCCAAAGAAAGTTTAGATAAATTATTGCAACAACTAGGAATCGAAGATTTAGTTGATAAATTTCCAACAGAGTTATCAGGTGGTCAGCAGCAACGAGTGGCGATTGCTCGGGCCTTGTATCCCGATCCTGCCATTATCTTAGCTGATGAGCCAACGGCGGCTTTGGATAGTGAACGGGTTAAAGAAGTTGGTCGTTTATTTGCGGATCTAGCACACGATCGTCATAAAGCGGTAGTAATTGTTACCCATGATATGCGCTTGAAATCGTATGCTGATCAAATGTTCGAAATTAACGATGGTGTTTTAAAAGAATCAACGTTATAAGTAATAAAAATGATGATAGAAATTTTTTCTATCATTATTTTTTTACCCAAATTTAACTTCAAAAGGAATGAAATGAAGTTAATAAAACTTGATTTTTAAGCCATGTAACAGGTTTGTTGCTTGGTTTTTAAAATGACTGTGGCAGAGTAGAACTAGAAGGGGTGGTTGGATGTCAATCGGAACAACGTTACAAAAAATACGGCAAGCACGAGATCTTACTCAACAAGAAGTGGCGACACAAATGTATGTTACCAGACAAACGATTTCACGTTGGGAACAAGGAAAAACGATGCCAAATATATATGCTTTAAAAGATCTTGCGCAGTTGTATAATGTTTCGCTCGACCAATTGGTTGCAATGCATCCCTCTAATTCGAAAGAGGAAGCAGGTCATAAAATGAAAAAAATTAATTGGTTAGCATTATTTGGTTTTTTCTGGTTCAACGTTATTGTCACCATGGGAGTTGTCTTGGCAGTTGCTGGAATTTTATGTGGTCTTTGGATCTCCATCATCGGCTTTATAGTGTCTCCAGCCTTATTAGTAGGTGAATGGCTGGTTGTCCATATGATGGGATGGGTAACTCCTGTTAGTTTAAACTTGTATCAAATCCCGCTGACATTGATGCTTTGTGCAATCGGATTAGGCGCTTTTCCATTGCTAAAGCAGCTGACGATGTATTTAGTAAACTTTTTTGAAAGATATATTAGATATAATCTCCGTTCTATTTATACTGAAAAATGATAAAAAGGCAAATCAACTGACGTTGGTTTGCCTTTTTAAAGTTTGATTTAAAAGTAATCCCATAGCATAGGTGGTTCTTTACGTAAGGTAGCATCTAAATTTGTGATAGCCTCATAGCTACCGCGAATCGCTCCAATTCGATTAAGTTCATTTAAGGAACGATAACCTAATAAAACTTTAGTGAGTTCTTGAATAGATATACGAATGTCAGCCATATTATTTTCGTTATCACTAATTTTCTCAAAGCTAGTGCCATTGGCATTGATTAAAAGACGCCAAATTCCGTTATTAGCCGGAAGCATTTTATCAGTAACTGCAACACGAGTGCTTTTGATTTTCTTTAAGAATGGATAGTGATTAATGAAGGTCTCAAGGTTAATAATGCGAGCCATCATGTAAGGCTTAATCTGAACTTCAACATTGGATGGATTCTTTAGAATGTCAGGATGGCCTAAAGGGTCACCACTGGCGTATTCGAAAGTTGAAAACATCGACTCATGTTGGCAGATAAAGCGACTTAGATATTGGAAACTTTCCCAATTAGTAAACATGATTTCTTGAATCGAGAAGGTAGTATCAAGCCCTTCGTAGATAACGTACCCCGCAGATAAGTGGTCTTCAGAGAAGTAGACGCCCACTTGCCAATGAGGATGCTTGAGAACGAGATAATCCCACCACCAATCCTCACGAATTAAACCAGCATTGTGGCTGTTGGGATTATTAGCATAAACTTCCTTAATAAATGGAATAGCTTCGGCTAAGGTTAAACGTTCAATACTACCAATCTTTTTGTCAATCTTTACTCTCGATAAGTCGGTGTTTTTAACCCGATAGATGGTACGATCAAAAACTTCTTCATACCCAAAACGACGATAGAAATCGTATGAAAATGGAGCAAGATATGAGAGAGCAACGTTGTCTTCTAACATATCGTTAAAAGCCTGTTGCATGAGTTGGGTAATTGCTCCGTTACCGCCGTATTCGGGGTAACTCATGACATCGCCAATCCCATTCATCTTGTATTTCACACCATGAAAGTTAACGTGAAATGGAATACTTAACATCCCGCTTCCGAGTTTTCCATTATGTTTGATTCCATATTTTAAAGCATGGTTGTAGCGATGATCAAAGAAAGCTCGTCGTCCTTTTGAATCTAAGTTCGTAAAGGCGTACAGGTATAGTTGATAAAATTCTTCCAAATCTTTTTGGGTTAACTGTTCTAATTTATCCATGTCGTTGGGCCTCATTAATTTTTATTAACTGCTTTTCGTTTTAGAAGTGCTCCTAGTACTACAAATACTATTATACCAGCGATTTCAACTACTCGATTAGTTAGGGTTGAAGTTAAATGAAGTTGGGTCATCGTAATAGCAAGAGCTGCAATCAAGATGGCACCTACTACACTATATTTTAATAGAATTTTGATTTTCATGAAAGATTAAGCCTCACTTGCTTCTTGGGCAACCATTTGTTTTTCAGCCACTTTGAAGAAGGGATAGTAGATTGCTCCGGCAATGACTAGTTCAATTGCTGACCAAACTCCTGCACGCCAATCCCAACCAGTTGCCATTAAAGGTCCGATAATTGGTGGCATGGTCCAAGGAACCATCATTACGGCTGGGCGAACTAAATGGACGCTCATCAAAATGTAGGTTAGGACCGTTAAAATTTGAGGAATCACAATAAAAGGAATCAAGGTGATTGGATTCATAACTATTGGGAAACCAAAAATTACGGGTTCATTAATTTCAAATAAGGCGCCGGGGAAGGCAACTTTACCAAGTTCTCGATAAGCCTTACTCTTGGATGAAAGCATCCAAAATACGAGCATAATGGTCGCACCGGTTCCACCAACATTAACAAATAAACTAGAAAAACCAGATGATGTTAAGTATGGTATAGTTTGATGGTGTGCGTAAGCTATACCATTAGCTGTTAGAAATTGAAGGAAGATTGGATCCGAGATCCCTTCGAGTGTCATATCCCCATGGATACCTGCTACCCACAAAACACTAACTAATAACGTGTAGAACATAATTCCTGGTAGACTGTTCATAGCAAATAATAGGGGATGGAAGATGCTTTGAACAAATAGATTAATATCAAAATGAAGGGGAACTCGAAGCCCCCAGAATAATAGCAAAACTAAAAAACCAGGAATTAGTGAAACAAATGATTGGCTAACAGCAGCTGGAACACCATTTGGCAGTTTAATAACCCAATTTTTTTTAACGAATAAGTTCAAAATCAAAACAGAAATAAATGAACAAACAATCGCTGTAAACAAGCCAGATGAAGCGAAGTTTGCAGTATCGAGGGTGTATTTACTGTTGAATGAAGCTACGATAAAAGCCATCGTGGAAAGCCCAGCGCCATTGATAGCGTCTAACTCCAAAGCTTTAGCTAATTCGTAACCAATTCCGATGGCAGCTAACAGTGAAATGATTCCGAAAGAACCATTAACTGCAACTCCCATGGCGTCCATGTATGGTTTCATAAAATTCGACCAGGCAGGGATTGGAATATTAGCAATAATTAAGAAAATTGAACCACTAATCACAGCCGGTAGGGTTAATACTAGTCCGTTACGAATGGAAACCAGATATTTATTATTCCCCGCTTTAGCAAGTGGTGGCATTAGGACATTTTGTAACCAGTCCATAAATTTATTCATGAAAAATCTCCTCCTTTATATTTTGGTAACAAAAACAGTATAGTGATAAAAATCATTAATGTAAACCCTTACAAATGATATATAACTAAAAAATGACATAAAAATGTTAAATATGATGATATTTTAATTATTTTTACTAAAAAATATAATGGAATATACCAATTAATGTTACGAGATAATTTTTTATTTAATAAATTATCAGTGAAATAAAAAAAGCGCTAATTATCAGAGCAGTACCGATAATTTAGCGCCCTTTATTAATCGACTTTCACGAGTGCTACGTCTTCACCTTTAGCTTGTAAAGTGCTAACGTGCATTTCGCCCCAACTACATAATGTGTCGAGCAATTTTTCAAGCGATCTTCCATAATCGCTTAGGTAATATTCCACTTTAGGTGGAACGGTGTTGTATGATTTACGAACTACAATGTTATCCTGTTCCAACTCCCGAAGTTGTTGGGTTAACATTTTTTGACTAATTCCTTGGATATTACGCCGTAATTCACTAGGACGTTGTTGTCCATGGCGGAGGTTACATAGGATGATGGGCTTCCATTTACCGCCGATAACATCCATTGTCGCTTCCACACCAATATTATAAATTCGTTTTGTCATAAAGTTTCGCTCCTTTTTTGCCAGTATAACACAAAGCATACTTTTTGGTATGTATAGCACAATAAAGTGGGTACTAGCTGAATAGAAACAGTTTAGTTATAGTTAAAATTATAATTGAACTTCAAAGGAGAAAAAAATGATTAATTCTTTAAACGATCGCATAATGTTAAATAATGGAACTGCAATCCCAGGGCTAGGTCTGGGAGTTTTTCAAATTCCAGATGCAGATACGGCTCAAGTAGTTGCAAATGGAATCAAAAATGGTTACCGTTTAATCGACACAGCACAGATTTACGGAAATGAAGCGGGAACTGGAGCAGGCATTAAAGCCGGGTTGGCGGCAACTGGTTTGAAGCGAGCCGATTTATTTGTCACTTCTAAGGTTTGGAATGACCACTTATCGTACGATGAAACGATAGCAGCCTTTGAGAGTAGTCTAAAGAAGTTAGGTTTAGATTATTTGGATCTTTATCTAATTCATTGGCCAGGAGATAATGCATTTCAAGATGCATGGCGAGCACTAGAAACTTTATATAAACAAGGAAAGATTAAAGCGATTGGTGTAAGTAATTTCCAAATTCACCATCTCCAAGCTCTAGCGGAATTTGCTGAAATTACACCGGTAATTAATCAAATAGAAACTCATCCGCAATTAAGTCAGCTCGAGATGCGAGAATATGCAGCTAAACATGATATCAAAGTCCAAGCTTGGTCACCTTTGATGCAAGGAAAAATCTTAGACAACGCTGTGTTAGCTAAGATTGCCCAAAAGTACAATAAGTCTGTCGCTCAGATTGTTTTACGGTGGGATGTTCAACAAAATATTTTGTTAGTAGTTAAATCAGTTCGTGCCGAACGGATGCTAAGTAACGCGCAGATTTTTGATTTCGAATTAGCACCGGAAGATATGGACCAAATTAATGCTTTGAATGAAAACTTGCGCGTCGGACCTAACCCAGATGAATTTGATTTTTAGATTTTAGAAGGAGGTACACTATGGATTTACATTTAACACATAAATTAGCTTTGATTACCGGCTCAACCAAAGGGATTGGAAAAGCTATTGCTACAGAATTAGCCCGTGAGGGGGCTGACGTGATTATTAACGGACGGAATCAAGTTGAGGTTGATCAAGTCGTGGCTGATATTAAAACCCAATTTCCGAGCACTAACCCGCAAGGTGCAGCTGCTGATATTGCCAATGAAGCTAGTCGAACACACCTGTTTGAGCAGTATCCCAAGGTTGATATCTTAATCAATAACATGGGAATCTTTCAACCGATGGAATATGCCGATATTGATGATGATACATGGAATAAATTCTTCCAGATTAACGTATTAGCTGGGAATGCTTTAGCTAAATTTTACTTGCCTAAAATGTTAGATCAGGATTTTGGAAGAATCATTTTTATTGCTAGCGAAGAAGCCGTGATGCCATCGGGAGAAATGCCTCAATACAGCATGACTAAGACCATGAATTTGTCGTTAGCTAAGAGCTTATCGAAACTAACGGTTGCTACACATGTGACGGTTAATACCATAATGCCGGGTTCTACATTAACTGAAGGGGTACAGCAAATGCTAGAAGATATGTACGCTGATAGTGATTTACCTAAATCAGAATGGGAAGCGGACTTTATGAAAAACCATCGTTCCCGTTCTCAAATTCAACGTTTGATTCGTCCAGAAGAAATTGGTCGTTTCGCAGCCTTTGTTGCTAGTCCAGATGCATCGTCATTTTCTGGTGAAGCATTGCGGGTTGATGGCGGACTAGTGCCAACTATTTTTTAAAACGCCCACGCATATCATTATCAATTAACCACTAATTTCTCTATACTGTAGTTAAGGTATTGTTAATGCTTTAAATACGACAAGGAGGAATTTTATGGCAAAAGAAATCGGCATTATCGTTGGTAGTTTGCGTGAAGGTTCATTAAATCGACTTGTGGCAAAAACATTTGAAAGTATCTTACCTAAAGAATATGAGGCAACGTGGATTGAGATTGGTGATTTGCCATTGTATAACGAAGATTTAGATCAGGGTGAAATCCCAGCAGAATGGCAAAGACTACGTGATACTGTGCAAAATGTAGCAGGGGTAATGTTCTTTACTCCTGAATATAATCGTTCGGTACCAGCGGCTTTAAAGAACGCAATTGATGTTGGTTCTAGACCCATGGGCGAAAACGTTTGGGGTGGCAAGCCAGCTTTGGTTGTATCGGCTTCCCCTGGAGCAATTGGTGGGTTTGGGGCAAACCATCACCTTCGCCAGTCCTTGGTATTTGTTGATATGCCAACCCTTCAACAACCGGAAGCTTATATTGGTAATGTTCCGCAACATCTGGATGGTGACCATTTTGATCAATCGACTACGCAATTCTTTAGTACCATTCTTGATTCATATTTAGATTTTTTAGAGCGTTTTACTAACTAACTTAAACTAAATTATGCAAATAAAAATAGCCTAACCAGACGGAAATTCCGTGGGTTAGGCTATTTTTCATTGTGCTTTTTCCCCTTTAGCACGTGATCAGCATGTTCAAGAGTTTCATTAACAATATCTAAGATATGCGGATCATCGAGTTCATAAAAAATCGATTTACCATCACGTTTAGTTGAAACTAACTGGTATTTACGCAAATCTGATAGATGATGAGAGACCAACGACTGATCGAGATGGAGAAGTTCTACAATTTCAGAAACACTGAGGTTCTGCTGCGACAGAATGTATAAAATTTGAAGTCGCACCGGGTTTTTAAGCAAGCTAAGAATTTTTTGGGTCTCAGTGAGCATCACATCGTCAATTAATTTTAGTTTTTTTTGCTTCATATTAACTTCCTTTCATATGAATATGTTATCATATGTATGTAAAATAAGGTTGGGGAGGAAAAGCGATGATAAAAGATATTTTAACAGGTGTAACTGCATATATATCAACTAGTATAGACTATTTAATCGTTTTGATGGTCGTATTTGCGATGGTTCCTAAAAATAAGCGTATTTTAGTTTACTTTGGTGATATTGTTGGTACAACCGTTTTAGTTTCAGCAAGTTTAATGATTGCATTGGTTTTAAAGTCCGTCCCCGACGAATGGATACTAGGATTGCTGGGATTAATACCAATTGCTATGGGTATCAAGTTGATAGTTGCGGGCGCTGCTGATGATGAAGATGTGATTCAAAAGCAAATCAACAATCGGCGCGGCGTAATCTTGAATGTTGCTTTTATTACGATTGCGACTTGTGGAGCGGATAATATCGGAATATATGTCCCAATATTTACGCAGTTGAGCGTGGCTAGTTTAATAGTTGTTTTACTAACGTTTGTAGCTATGATGACCTTGTTTGCGCTATTAGGATATCTATTAGTTTGCCTCCCAACAGTGGCAAAGATTTTTGATCGATGGGGAACTTTAGTAACTATTATTGTTTACATTGGATTGGGAATCTATATCCTCTTTGAGAGTGGAACAATTCAACATTTTATTAATCTGATATAAAGTTAAGCACAGTCTATGAACTATGCTTTTTTTAACACTTTAACGTAAAAATCATTGAGTATTAGGAAGTAAAAGCTTACTATAAAAGGTATAAATAGTAATTAAAAAGTCTTTTGGAGGAGTTTTTATGAATAAAAAAAGAATCACTGGTGCAGCTTTAGCAAGTGCGCTTTTATTTGCGCCCTTAGCTATCCAAACTTCTACAGCAATGGCCGATAGTTTTTATACACAACAAACCAATGCTGAACGTGCCGATATCACTAACTGGGTAGCTAACACAACTGAAGACATTAGTAATAATATTAGTGCTCAACATATTGATACTAGTAATTTACACGGAAACGAATACATAATTCAATGGGGAGATACACTTTCTGGTATTTCAGATGCTACAGGTATCCCCATGGCTAAATTAGCTTATGATAACAATATTCAAAATATTGACTTAATCTATGCTGGCGATACCTTAGTTCTAAACCGCGATGGTGAAGTACCATCAGATTGGCATTACTATGGTGATGGTGTTTATGTTGCTAAGACTAAGGTAACTATCAATAATTTCGTTGATAATAGTCATAACACGGTAAACATTAATGTTTCACCAGTAAGTCATGAAGAAGCAAGTTCGTCTAGCAAATCAAAAGATGATGGCAATGAATATGCATCTGATTTAGATCCAGATGGTAAGAAAGGTGAAGCAGATAGCGATAAGGATGCTTCTAAGTCAAGTTCAGATGCAGATCGTGATGCTGACACTGATAGCTCATCAGATTCTAAATCAGGTTCTAAGAATCATCATTCAGACTCATCAGATTCTAAATCAGACAGCGATTCAGATAGTGAAATGGATGAAAGTGACTTCTCAGATGCAGTTAGCGATGAAGTATCAAGCAAGTTAGGTTTGGATGATGACAAGCTAACTGTAGACTTCACTGGTAAAGATGATGACGACTCCGATTCAGATGCTGATAGTGATGATACAAGTGATGACTCTGATTCTGATACAGAGGACGTTTACGACAGTGATCAAGATGTTTCAACTGGTAGTGACAAGCTTACAGATGAAAACGCTGAAAAATTAGCTGACAAGATTGTTGCACAACTTAAGGCTGATGGTAAGACTAAAGATATTGATGACGCTGACGATGTTGAATTAACAATTGAAGCTAACGATGATGACTTTAGTTTCAACGTAACTTTGACAACTACTGATGATGATTCTGATTCAGATGAAGACAGTAATAGTGATGATAGCGATGCTGATACAGATGATGAAGATACAGATTCAGAAGACGTAGACTCAAGTTCTGATGAAGGCTCCGATGAAGATACTGACTTTGATGACGAATCAGAAGACGCTGATACAGATACTGAAGATGAAGATCAAAACTCAAGTTCTGATGACGAAGATAGTAATAACCAAGTCACAACTACTGATGACGAAAATACAGATACTGAAGAATAATTAACCGAGAGGAACTTTGGCTGATGAAGAAGAAATGGACAGTTATTGGGATCATCGTTGCTGTGATCGTAATCGTATGTGGCGGTGTGTACTGGAATATGGGACACTCCGTAGCTAAAAAAATACCGGGTAACACTTATCTTTACCAGAGTGTTTCAAAAGATAAGACTTTATATGTTACCTTTGCTAAGAGTGGTGATCGGGCCGTAGTTAATTCCGATAAGGCTACTGCCCTCAAGGCAGGTAAGAGTCAACAAGATTTTGACAAAGAATATAAGGCTCAATCTAAGTTAACTTCTTGGAATTATAAAGCTGAAGGTGGAACTTTAACTCTGGCTCAAGAAACTAAAGATGGTAAAATTTCACAATGGCAATATAACGGAATTTTAGCGACAAGTAAGAAATTTACTGCCCACAGTTTTACTTATCAAATTGCTAAAGCTGGCCAAGGTCAAGTGAAGAGTAAGACGTAGGAGGAATTGAAGATGACATGGTTTTATTTAGTTTTGGCAGGTATTTTTGAAGTCGTATGGGCAACTACTATGAAGCTCAGCGAAGGATTTAGTGTTCTAACATATGGAATCGCGACCGCAGTGGGGATGATTATGAGCTTTGTATTTTTATCATTGGCGATTAAACAGATGCCTCTTAGTTTAGCTTATCCGATTTGGACGGGAATTGGTGCAGTGGGTTCAATCATTGTCGGCGTAATCTTATTTCATGATCAAATTCCTAATATTACGTGGGTTTTTATTATAATGTTGATTGTTGGGATTATAGGAATTAAGATGACTGCAGGACATTAAAACGGCGGAGGATGTAGGAGTGCAAAAACCTAAAATAGTTATTGATAATTTACCAGAGGAGTCATTTTTTGAGATTTACAAGGATGAAGACCGGATGCTGATAAATCATCAAATTAGAAATCAAAATGCTGAAAAGCAATTCCTTGAACGGGGCATCATCGAACAATCTTACTTTGAACACGTTAAGTTTAATCAAAGCGATTTTTATCGGCTAGAGTTAACCGACTCGATTTTTGTTGGCTGTGATTTTTCAAACTGTAAAATGGAAGAAGCAGTTTTTTATCGATGTGAATTTAGAAATTGCAAGATGTTAGGGATCAACTTGAATGGCGCAATTTTTAACAACGTTCTGTTAGATGGGACGAATATGCAGTTAGCAGCTCTAAATCAAATGAAAGTTAAAGATACAATGTTCAATGCCTGCAATCTAAAAGATAGTAGTTTTGCTGAAAATAAACTACAAGGAGCAGTTCAATTTGAGCATTGTGAAATTGATCAAATGTCCTTTTATGATACATCGCTGAAGCATGTTAATCTCAGTACATGTTTTTTTGAAAAAATTGATGTAGAAGAGCGTTTAATTAGAGGAATGCAAGTCAATGCTACTCAAGCGGCCCAAATTGCGCAATATCTATTAGGTTTACGTGTAGAATATTAAAAAACTACGACTTTAGGTAATTTTCGAAGTGAATTTCGTACTTCGAAGGATTCATTACCTTTTGTCGTAGTTTATTTGTTATTATTATGTTCGTAAGTAACCATTTTCTTGTTTAACAGCTAATTGACCAACTAGATTTAAGTAATTGAAAGGTTGATCAAAGTTCGGAGAAAATAGCATATCTATAAAAGATAATTCGTCAATCGTGCCGTGATAATGCATTAAGGCTGAGATTGTATCCGCAGCTTGAGAAACATCATGTTTGCTCCAGAGTTGTACTCCCAAAACCTTACGGGAGTTACGATCGTAAACTAATTCGATTTCAACTTTGTGAGCATTAGGCATAAAGTCTGGACGGTAGCTACCTTTATATGCCACTTTAGTAGCGTTAATTCCAGCATCCAAAGCCATGGCTAAGGTCACACCACTACAAGCTAAAGTGCGTCCGAAGATTAGCATTCCAGTTGTTGATTGGGTACCAATTGAACGGAGGCGTTTATCTAACACATTAATACCAGCCAAGGCCCCTTGGCGAACGGCTTGTGATGCTAATGGCATGTAAACATCGGTTTGCAAACCATTATGTTTAACTGAAGCAGCATCTCCAGCAGCAAAGATATCAGGGTTAGATGTTTCCATATAATCATTAACGACGATTGCTCCATTAGTTAGTTGATCTACTTTACCTTGTAATAAATCAGCTTGAGGAAGTAAGCCAGTACAAATTACAGCCATATCTACTTCAAACGCTTCGTCGGCGGTTTTTACGATTAAGGTATCGTTAGCGCCATCTTCGAAGGATTTAACAATCGTACCAGTTTTGACCTGAATGCCTTTATCTTCTAAAAGATTGGTAATTTTGTCAGCAATTTCAGGTTCGATATGACGGTCTAGTAGAGTCTCTTTTTTATGGAAAAGAATAACCTCGTGGTTAGATTTATTGTAACCTTCAGCTAATTCAACACCAATATAGCTACCGCCAATAATAGCGATTCGTTCATCATTTTGGGCTTCGTTACATAAGTCACGAGCTTCTTCATAAGTTTTGCATAGCTTTACTTTGGGATTTTCAACGCCTTGAATAGTAGGAATAGACGTGAGTGAACCAGTAGCCATGATTAACTTATCGAAAGATTCGGTAGTGAATTCTTTAGTCTCTAAGTCTTGAGCAAAAACGGTATGTTCTTCGACATTAATATCAATTACATCGTGGCATAGACGCATGTCTATCCCTTGAGCCCGGTAGTAGTCGGGATCAGCATACATCGCTTCATCAAGATTAGATATTGTTTTTCCTAATGTTAAGTAAGTGGCACATGATAAATATGAAATTGTATCGTGTCGTTCGAAAACAGTAACGTCCGCTTGTGGGTGGTATTTCAAGATTTCATTGACCGCTGCAATACCAGCATGGGTACAACCAACGACGATTATTTTTTCTGTCATCTGTAATGACACCTCTTTTGTATGGTATGAATTATAGTATTTATATAGTATACTATAACTTAAATGTTATACATAGTATAGTATATGATTTATTTTTTTTAAATTATCGAAGGAGGTATTCTAAATGCCTAAGTATCGTTTTTTTGCACAACAACAAATTAATACAGCCACGAATGCCGTTTTAGGATACGAACTATTAATTAAGGAGCTAACTCCAGATGGCTGGCGCCTACCGAGTTCATTTATTGATATTGATACAAAAGTTTTTGCTAACTTATTGATAGAAACAACTAAAATATTAGGCCAAAAGGTTCGCTATTGTTCAGTTAACGTTAACCGTGACCAATTAATGAATACTGATATTGCAGAAGCAATCATCGAAAGTCAACGTCAACTTTATCCAACCAAGTTAATCGTTGAATTAACCGAAGATGTTAGTGAACGCGAATACACACCTACAGAAATAAAAGAGCAACTTGAACGCTTTGTCAGCAAAGGAATCCAAATTTCACTTGATGACGTGGGTACAGGACACAATCAGTTTGAAGATATTGAAGACTTCCTTCCCTTAGCTTCAGAAATTAAATTTGCCGTTCAAAACTTTAAGTCTACAATTCAAGATCCTAAAATCAAACAAAAGGTCCGTTTCTGGAACGCGATTAGTTCTGAATACAATATTCATTTGGTACTGGAAGGCATCGAAGACCAAGCAGACAATCAGCTAAGCCAAAGTTTTGGTATTAGCCGCCGCCAAGGTTATTTCTTCAGTAAACCACAATTACTAAGCCTTCCAGGCGATAAATAAAAGTCAAAAAAACTACTAACCTCAAAAGTTAGTAGTTATTTTTTTACAATTTTTTGCTCTAAGATAAGCTTATATAAAACGGTTCGAATAGCTATTTCTAATTGAGAAAATGACGCGACGGGTTCTTCTAAATGGCTGATTTCATGATTAAAACGCCTAATAAATTGGTTGAAGTAGGTTTCAATATCATCTGTAGCTAGCAATTGTTTGATAGTATCTAGCGCAAAAGCAGTTTTAAAAATGCTAATCATCATAATAGAAGCAATGTGGCTAGCGTTGTACTTCTTTTTAGTAGGACGCGTTACAAGTTCCATCTTGACGTAACTATTGACCATGGTTTTGGTGATTTGGGTATCTAAGATTGGTGTTAAGTAGCGATTAACTTCTTGAATGACTTGGTCCATGTATAAATCAAGGTCTGGAAAGTCTTTAAATTCGGGCAAACGAAGTTGTTTAAAATTCTGTAGCCACTTTTGATAATTTTCTTCTGTCATCAATAAATCCTCCAGCTAGTATCATAGCATAAATTTTATTCAAATTGATATGCATTTCGCTTTACGTAGAATACGATTCTATGTATAATAACACCAACAACTACATAATACGAAATGAGGGATAAAAATGATGCAAACACGAAGAAGTCAGATTATATACGAAGTTTGGAATGCTGTGACCCATGGGGTGGCCTTTTTTGGTAGCTTAGGCTTAGTTATTTTATTGATCGTTAAAGCCGTCACGCAAAATTTATCATCTACTGCCATTACCAGCTTAGTTATTTATGGAGCAACCTTACTAATGTTATATTTGGCTTCGACGTTGTTTCACTGTTTAGCCTTTACGAAAGCCAGACGAGTTTTTCAAATTTTTGACCATAGTAATATTTTTTTGCTAATTGCAGGGACTTACACGCCATATTGTATTATTTTTGTTGGCGGAACCAGTGGAATATTGATGTTAAGTATGATTTGGGCAATGGCGTTGGCAGGAATCATCACCCATATTTGGAGTAAAGGTCGTTTTCAAAAGGTGGAAACAACGATTTATGTGATTATGGGATGGATGTGTTTGTTAGCAGGAAAAGCCCTATACGCTAACTTGTCACCAACTGGATTTTGGTTGCTAGTCGCAGGAGGTGTGGTGTTTACCGTGGGAGCGGTGATTTATAGTTTTCCACGCATCCCGGGACTACATTTGATTTGGCACTTTTTCGTGATGGCAGGAACGATGCTCATGTTTGGATCAATTTATTTGAATATATAGGAAGTAATCAGATCAAAACACAACAAAAAGAGATTTCAGTATTATAGTGACCCCCAAAAGTTAGACCAAAAATCTAACTTATTGGGGGTCACTATTTTTATGAGTAAATATACTTTTGAATTTAAATTTAAAATTGTTCAAGAATACTTATCCGGTGAAGGAGGCTATGCTTTTCTAGCAAAG